>Ga0182010_10002061_pt1 | contig 10281 bp, 9 predicted proteins | sample 611E1MmetaG_FD_120488 | JGI IMG/M metagenome (GOLD analysis project Ga0182010, IMG submission 120488) | Permafrost microbial communities from Stordalen Mire, Sweden - 611E1M metaG | ecosystem: Environmental > Terrestrial > Soil > Wetlands > Permafrost | place: Sweden: Stordalen | collected... | reverse complement strand
CTTTCTTTCCATTCTTCCCACAGGATCATGTCTGACTCAGCAATATCCGCCTCAAACATTTTCTCCATACCGGCAGCAAACTCGCGGTTCAAAATGATGGTGTTGACTTCATCATTGCGCAGAAAGCTCAGGAAGTCCCTATTGGTCGACCCGACAGTGGACCAGACGCCATCTATGACCGCCGTCTTAGCATGCAGGGTAGCATTACGGCGTTCGTATAATTTCACCCCCGACCGCAAAAGCACCGAATAGTAATATTGCCCGGCATATAATGCCGTCGGATGTATGCTTACCTTAGGGAGGACGATCCGAACATCGACACCTCGTTGCACTGCATCCGTGAGGGCCGTAAGGATCTGATTATCGGGTACGAAATAGGCATTCGTCATATGGACCGATTTCCCAGCAAAAGTAAGCGCGGAGATATAAAGGACAAAAGTCATAATGTGGCGCTGCAGGATGTCAATCGGCGCGCCCGGACCCTTCAGCCGCTCCATGATAGCGCGGCTTTCTTCATTAGACAACAATCCCCCGGCGGATACTATTTGAGGCGGCTCATCGATGACAGGCACGGTGTCGATCATCTCGGAAACAGTCGGCAAGGTTGCGCACCCGCAAAGCCCAGCGATTGATATAAATAGAAGAAGCGCAAAAAGAGGGGAAACGAATTTTTCCCCGATTAAAATCCATATCTGAGTTTACTAAATTTCTACTTAAATTACTCGAACAGTGCGGAAACGAAATCGCGGGGGTCGAAGTCTCTCAGGTCTTCGACGCCTTCGCCGATCCCGATCAGTTTGACCGGTATATTCACTTCTTTCTGGATAGCAAAGATTATCCCGCCTTTTGCAGTGCCGTCAAGTTTGGTGAGCACAATCCCAGTAAGTCCGACAGCCTCATTGAAGATCTTTGCCTGACGCAGGGCATTCTGGCCGGTAGTAGCGTCTATGACGAGGAGCTTTTCGTGGGGGGCGTCAGGCATAGCTTTCTTGATCACTCGATCGACCTTTTTCAGCTCATCCATGAGTTGGCTTTTTGTGTGAAGTCTGCCGGCAGTATCGATTATTACGACGTCGCTGCCCCTGCTCTTGGCGGCTTCCACCGCATCGAAGGCGACCGCGGCAGGGTCGGACCCGCTCTGGTGCTTGATGATGGATGCTCCAGTGCGCTGTGCCCATATTTCGAGCTGTTCGACGGCGGCGGCCCTGAATGTGTCCCCTGCAGCAAGCAGCACCGAGCGGCCCTCGGACCTGAAGCGAGAGGACAGTTTACCGATGGTGGTTGTCTTCCCCACACCGTTCACTCCGATCATAAGGATTACATGCGGTTTTGCCGATATTTCGAGTGGCTGCGGATTCCCAAGCATGGTGGACATCTCTTCCTGGAGGGCCGTCTTAACGTTAGATACATCTTTTATTATACCCGCGCGGACCTTGTCTTTGAGCATGACTATAATCTGACCGGCGGCCTCAGCGCCCACGTCTGAGGAAATGAGGATTTCTTCGATCTCGTCGAGAACTGTTTCGTCGATCTTTCGGTTCAGCAGGACGGTCTCGACCCGTTCAACAAGACTCTTCCTTGTTTTGGCAAGGCCGGATTTCAGTTTATCTAGAAAGCCCATGGTTTCTGTCAGTCGCGAAAAGCGGACATGTCAGCGAGCGAGCATGACCGCAAGCGATTTATCACTCTTCTGGATCCTGAATTTTGACGACTTAAGGTTCTCGATTTTCAGCAGTACCGATCCGCCTGCCTCTGAGCTGTCCTCAATGACAACCCTCCCAATACTCGTCGAGTCAAAGCTGACCGGCTCCATGATTTTGTTTGAAGCAGGACGGATTGTAACTGCAATCCATTGTTTCCCGGCTACGGTGATGGAACGCGCGCTATACTTAATCTTGGCAGCGGGAGTGAGCCCGGGAATGTGAATCGAAACCACGGTTCTCTTTTTTGATTCGACTAGAGAGATACCGGTTATGTCAAGAGAAAGATTTTCGGGACTCACCCCGGTGACCGGAGAATGTATGATCTCGGTCTTGGATGTGGCTTCGACCTTCTTTTGTACTTCAGGTGCTTCTTTCCTGGGCGCTTGTTCTGCCTTTTTCGCAGGCTTGACCGCGCTTGTCTCGACCGCCTTCACGGAAGTGACCGGTTCGGCAACGATTGAGAAGGCCTCTGATTTGTTATACTGCACATCGACCAGAGCTGAGCCATTCACGAATTCCGATGACGGAATCCGAGTCGGCGTAAGTTTTCCGCTGCCAGTGGTATAGAGCACTACATCTGGGCCTATAAGATTATAATTCTTTATCGGGCTGCCTATCTGGTTATAGACAGTTACCTTGATCCTGAACTTCTGGCCCGCTATTGCAGATTCCGGGTTGGTTACTTCATATTTCGTCGGGACCTGGGGCAACACCTTTATCGGTTCGCTCGTGCCGTGGTTCTTCCTGTTCACTTCGGTTGCAGTCAGTGTTATATCATGCATATTTTCCGTAGTGTCGTAACGGAGAGTAACCTTTGCCTGGCCGTTGATGAATTCGTATGCGGAGATGGTAGCTGGAAAAGGTCTGGCCTTGCCCGAAGAGGTAACAGCAATGCCTGATCCGGTTGATGCATAATTCTTCACGATGTTGCTGTAAGTGTCTATTGCTGTAATCGAAATCTCAAAAAGCTCGCCGGCTATGATTTCTTTCGGGGCCAGAAGCCTGAAAGCGGTAAGGGAATTGTTTACAATCTCAATCCAGTCGCTAGTCCCAGCGCTCCCTGTGACGAGGTCGCGCACTTCGATTGTGAAAGTGCCGGCCTTTTCAGACATCAGGGTGACTGTTCCGACTCCGTTTCTGAAATCCCCAACGGCTTCACCGAGTATCTTAGGTTCCGCCCCTCCTTTGAACAGCACGTTTATATTCTTACCGTAAATCTGCTCCGCAACCGTATTGCCAAAGGAATCGACGGCTAGTATCTTTACATTGAACTTATCGCCGGCCGGCACAGCCCTCGGTCCTCTCGCTACCAGGGAGGCAAGCTTTCCGGGAACAATCTGGATATCACGGGCCTGGAGGGGGATAGTGTTGCCGTTTTCAAATATCACCATAGTGAAAGATTCAGCAGCTGTATCCCTAAGTGAAATTGCTGCAACGCCCTTCACGAATAACGACGACGAAAGAGTCGATGGAGTCACAGAAGCGGACCCTGCTACCGAGACGGTAAATTCTCTGCGGCTGTCGTTGAAATTTGGGATGATGTTGTTGAAGGAGTCTACAGCGATTATTTCCACCGGAACTCTATCGCCGGCCGCTATTTTCTGGGGAATCTTAATATCGAAGTGGTCAAATTTTCCCGGCTGCACCATTATGTCTCCGCAAAAAGATACAGACGGTAATAGCAGAAACAAGAAAAAAACGACTGGCGACAGGAAAGCAAACTTGCCTCCGCGTATGACCATAAGCCCCCCGTGTAAGGAATGAAATGATAGTTATGATGAATTCTCGGAAAGTATAGCACAAATCAGACTTTCATAGGTATAACAAATTAAAGAGGTTTGCTTCCCACGAAATGTGGACGGAACTTTTGTACCCTACCTATTTTCAGCACAAAATCATGGATTTAAGCGAACGGCATTCCTTGAAAAAGCCCTAGAAAGTCTGTTAGTATTAAAGATGTCTGAAGACCCGCTGAAGGCGAGTTTGCTGCTCAGGGTAATGGCAAAGACGATTGATTTCATCGTCATTGCCGCAGCATTGAAGTCGATCCCACGCGTCGGCTTCATAGCGGCGATGGCATATCTGCTAATATGCGACGGCCTTTTTGACGGCAGGAGTCTCGGTAAGAAAATAATCAGGTTGAAGGTCATTTCGGCTTCAACGGCTGCAAACGGAAGTTTCAGGGACTCCGTGATGAGGAATGCGCCGTTTGCTATGGCATTGGCGTTGTTCAACATACCGTTTGTTGGATGGCTTTTCCCCATTTGCATCTCGGCATTCGAATTCCTGCTAGCCCTTGGCAACGGCGGAGGGATGAGGCTCGGTGATGAGCTTGCGGGCACAAAGGTAGTCGAAGGATGATCTTTCTGAAGAAACGGTAAGTTAATAATTAAGGGTTTGCATTTTAGAGGAGGTTTTAGTGCTTTTTAATAAAATTATGGGGATGTTTTCGAACGACCTTGCAATAGATCTGGGGACTGCAAATACTCTCGTTTATGTGAGGGGCCGGGGGATTATCTGCAGCGAGCCGTCGGTGGTGGTCGTTCGCAGAGACAACAAGAAACCTATAGCCGTGGGGCTCGAAGCAAAGGAGATGGTAGGAAAGACTCCAGCGAACATTGTTACAATCCGCCCGATGAAGGACGGCGTCATCGCCGATTTCGACGCGACCGAAGAGATGTTGAAATATTTCATCACCAAGGTGCATAACAGGAAGAGTTTCATCTCTCCCCGCGTTATCATTGGGGTTCCCTCAGGAATTACACAGGTTGAACAGCGCGCAGTCAAAGATGCCGCCCATGCCTCCGGTGCACGCGAGGTATATCTGATCGAGGAACCGATGGCTGCAGCGCTGGGCGTCGGACTGCCGGTTGGAGAACCCTCTGGTAACATGATCGTAGATATCGGCGGTGGAACGACCGACGTTGCAGTCATATCGCTTGACGGCATCGTCTTCAGTAAGGCGGTCAGGGTCGGCGGCGACAAGATGGACGAGTCCATAATTGCATATATCAAACGCAAATACAATCTGATGATCGGAGACAGGACCGCTGAGATGATCAAGATCCACTGCGGATCCGCGTATCCGACTGAAAAGATCCCTCCCGTTGAAGTGAAAGGAAGAGACCTTATTTCTGGAATCCCCAAGGCGATCAACGTAACCGAGGAAGAGGTGAGAGAGGCCCTGCAGGAGAGCGTCAGCCTGATTCTTGATACGATAAAGGTCACCCTCGAAAACACCCCTCCGGAACTTGCCGCCGATATCGTTGACCACGGGATAGTGCTTGCCGGAGGCGGGGCGCTGCTCAAAGGGCTCGATATTCTTATCAGGGAGCATACCGGCGTTCCTGTAATCGTCCCTGACGATCCGCTTACAGCAGTTGTCAGGGGATGCGGCGCCATGCTCGACAAGCTTGAACTGTTAAAGAAAATAGCTATAGCCACCAGTTGATGCGTTAATGTTGCGGGCCAGAAAAAGACTGCTCATTGTCGCGGTCCTAGTGCTTGCCGCCTTTGTCCTGATCCCTATTTTCGGGAAGAAAGATGGCATACCGCCGGCGCTGAAGCCACTCTCGTATCCATATGATACCCTGAGCAGCATCATATCTTCACTCTCCGACGGAATAAGTGGAGTCATAAATGCTGCCGAGGAGAATAACAGACTCAAGGCGGAGCTGCAGACGACTCTGGCAGAGAGGCAGCGGTATGGTGAGATCGTCAAGGAGAACCAGAGGCTCCACGAACTTCTCAGTCTCAAGCAACAGGTCCAAGGAGGCGGGATCGCAGCACATGTAGTTGGAAGAGGTTATGACAAGTTCATCAATACGCTTGTGATAGATAAAGGCTCGAACGATGGTATCAATAAGGATATGCCGGCTATCACTTCGCAGGGACTCGCCGGTAAGGTGTATACGGTAAGGAAGGATTATTCTGACATTATGCTGCTTAGAGACCCCAATTTTTCAGTTGCCGTCCGGCTTCAGGAGAGCCGCCATGAAGGGGTCGTGACCGGGACCGGGCAGCGTTACTGCATCCTGAAATATGTGCCGACTGAAAATCCGGTGAAGGAAGGAGAGATTGTTCTCACTTCAGGGCTCGATGGCATTTTCCCAGAGGGCTTGCCCCTGGGAAGAGTTACAAAGGTGCTTACAGAAGGGGTCGAATTCTTTCAATATATTGAAGTAGTCCCTTTCCAGGCCTCAGGTAAAATCGAAGAGGTACTGGTGGTCGGTCGCTCAGCCAAACTGCAAAGGCCACCTGAAGTGATAACTCCGCCGACTGCCACAGCCAACGAAAAAGGAAAATAAAGATGACATTGGCTGTCTGGATTATTGCTGCAATAGTCGCGCTGCTCCTTCAGCCCAAGCTTTCACTTTTCGAATATCCACTCAATCTTTCTGTTGTTGTCGTTTATGCGTTCGGAATTAAGAAGGCGATGCAGCATTCATCTGCAACAGGGTCAGCGAATGTCTCTGCTGAAATAAGGGCGACTATTTTCGGGGCTGCAGTGGGGCTTATAGAAGACTGCATGACTGGGTCTATGATCGGCCCCAACATCCTTAGCAAAGGGCTGACCGGCTTTATCAGCAGCTTCGTATTCAGGGACATATTTTTCCTCTGGGAGTCTTCACTCGGAGGCATTGTGCTTTGCTTGTTGACAATGGTTGACGGCATCGTCGTTGTAGGGTCCCGGCTTCTTTTCTCAAATACTGTAATCGGCGGTCGGGCGGTAGTCGAGCTTATAATAATACAGGCTATCATGAATATACCGCTAGGCTTGCTTATTAAGCCCGGTCAAAAAGATGCAGAACAGGAACAGGTATGGTCTCGCAGAAGAAAATACAATTAGGTTTTTTCGTTGTCGCCAGCGTCTTTATAGTCATCTTACTACGTCTTTGGCAACTGCAGGTCCTCGAAGGAGACAAATATCGCCAGTTGTCGGAGAACAACAGACTTAGGATCATGAGCACGCCAGCCCCGCGCGGTATCATATTTGACAGAAATGGTGTCCCACTTGTCAAGAATGTTCCCATTTACAGTGTCTATATTGTTTATGATCCGGCCACGGGCGTCGATATCGGGGCTCTCTCTTCGATGCTCGGAGAAGATAAGCAGGAGGTCGAATCCCTGCTGAACAGAAAGGACAACAGCCCATTTGTTCCGATTAGGCTTAAACAGGGGTTGAACTTTCAGGAGGTTGCCCGCGTCGAAGCAAGGCGTTCGGATTTCCCGGGTTTATTCATCCAGACCGATGTCGGCAGGGCATATCCTTTTGGAAAAGTTGGCGCTCATGTAATCGGATACCTCGGCAAGATGACACCGGCTCAGGCAAGCTCGGCTGAATTCAGCAGTCTCCCTCCCGAAACCCCTATCGGGCAGTGGGGGATAGAAGCCCTTTATGATAAACAACTCAGAGGTGTAGCGGGAGGAAAAGTCATCGAGGTCGATGCCCTCGGGAGGGAGCACCGGCTCATCCAGGAGAAACCGGCGGTCAAAGGAAAGGATGTTGTCCTGAGCATAGATATTGGCATGCAGAAAGCTGTGGAAGATGCTTTCGGAGACAAGGCCGGCTCGCTCGTCGCTTTGAAAGTGGACACGGGTGAAGTGCTTGCTCTCGAAAGCCTTCCCTCCTTTGATCCAAATCTGTTTACGCATGGGATATCCTCCGAAGATTGGAAACAACTGATCGAAGACAAACACAAGCCGATGATGAACAGGGCGTTGCAAAGCCAATATCCGCCGGGCTCAACATTTAAGATCGTGATGGCTGTAGCCGGCCTGGAGGAGGGAGTGATAACTCCTGATACGAAGGTCAACTGTACCGGCGGGATTAGCTACGGTAAATGGACCTTCGGTTGCTGGAGGCATGGGGGCCACGGCGTGGTCGATCTTCATAAGGCCATCAGGGAATCATGCGACGTCTATTTTTACGAGGTCGGGAAAAGGCTCGGGATAGACAGGATACATAAATACGCGATCGGTCTGGGACTTGGCGGCCCCACCGGGCTTGGGTTGCAGAAAGAACGCACGGGGATTATCCCGAGCACCGAGTGGAAACGGGCCACTCGAGGACAGGACTGGTATCTCGGGGAGACCTTCAACGCCTCAATCGGGCAAGGATATGTTGCGGTTACACCGATACAGTTGGCACTCATGACTGCCGCTGTTTCTAACGGTGGCAGTGTGCTTCAGCCAACCCTGATCAAAGACCCGAAGGAGATTCATACGAGGTCCAAGATGGATCTGAATCCTGAAACATTGCAGCTTCTGCTGGACGGCTTATCTGCAGTCGTTAACGAAGATGGTGGAACTGCAAGGGTTGCGGCATCCACGCTTGTGAAGATTGGTGGAAAGAGTGGAACCGCGCAGGTTGTGGGCAAGAAAAAGGGCTTGGCGGGAGAGCAGTTCATGGACCATGCTTGGTTTGTCGCCGTCGCCCCGGCCGACAAGCCCGAGATCGCGCTTTCCGTATTTGTCGAGCATGGCGGTCATGGCGGCTCGACAGCGGCCCCGTTGGCAAAGAAGGCAATCGAAGCGTATTTTCTGAACAAGGCCAAGAACAATACGGCAACTGCGGCAGCAGCGATGCCCAAGGACAATTCGTCCGGAAACGAATCCGGGAATTGACAAGACTATGATTCACTTAGACCGAAGACTCTTAAAAAATTTCGACTGGATAACATTCCTCGTTATAATACTGCTGACACTTGTGGGCATCATGACGATCTACAGCGCAACACGTCCGGCCATCGGAATGGGAGAACAGCCGGATTTCTACTCGAAACAGCTGATATGGCTCGGCGTGAGCATTGTGGCCCTTTTCATAATGACATCTTTTGATTACATCTGGTTTTTCAGACTCTCTTATCCTCTCTATGGTGTGGGTCTTATCCTTTTGTTCAGTGTACTAGTGATGGGCAAAACTTCTATGGGTGCCCAGCGATGGCTTAACCTCGGGTTTTTTTCATTTCAACCATCGGAATTCTTCAGGATATTCTTCATAATAGCCTTCTCGTCCTATTTATCGATTCTCGGCAAGGAAAGTGAGGGCAGGATACCGATAAAAGGCCTGCTTATATTCGGCCTAATTCCGCTTATCCTGCTAATAAAGCAACCCGATCTCGGGACGGCAATACTGCTGCTGGCGCTTTTCTCTGTTTTGGCCGTTTCCAAGGGCATAAGCAGAAAGATCATTGTTGTTGCAACAATAATCGGGCTTGTCGCAATACCATTTGTAGGGCATATCGTATGGGACGGTATGAAAGATTACCAGAAAAACCGCCTCATAGCGTTCGTGGACCCGGAAGTAGATCCTGCCGGTATCGGCTATCATATCAGTCAGTCGAAAATAGCTATCGGTTCAGGGGAGTTACTAGGTAAGGGATATCTCAATAGTACCCAGGGGCCTCTTAGGTTCCTACCGGAAAAACACACCGACTTCATATTCGCCGTATTCGCTGAAGAGTGGGGCTTAGCAGGCTGTATAGTACTGATGGGGACCTACTTCATCCTCTTCCTGAGAGGGCTCGACACTGCGGCAAAAGCGAAAGACGAGGTTGGGAGGCTAATGGCCATCGGCATTACTGCCATGTTTTTCGTCTATTTTATCGTCAATATCGGGATGACCCTCGGCATAATGCCTGTCGTCGGGATACCGCTTCCCTTCGTCAGTTATGGAGGGACTTCTCTGCTCAGCAACTACATGGCCGCTGGAATTCTGATAAGCATCAGGACGAGGCGATTTGAATTGTTTTATTGAAAGCCGGCGCTTCTGCACCGGTTATGATAGAATATACGAAAACTGTCCGGAGGCAGATATGAAGGTTATAGAAGGAAAACTGCAGGCTAAGGATCTGAAGTTCGGTATCGTCATCAGCAGATTCAACGATTTTATTACATCAAGACTCCTGGACGGCGCCGTCGACGGGCTGCTCAGGCATGGGGCGCTCGAAAAGGATATCGAGGTCGTGAGGGTACCCGGGGCATTCGAGATACCACTTCTGGCCAAGAAAATGGCGGCCGGAGGCAAATTCGATGCGATTATCTGCCTGGGGACCGTGATTCGCGGGGCTACTCCCCATTTCGATTACGTTGCATCCGAGGTTTCAAAGGGCATAGCCGTTGCTTCGCTTGAAACCGGCGTGCCGATAGCCTTCGGTGTCATCACATCCGATACAATTGAGCAAGCTGTCGAGAGAGCCGGCTCAAAGTCAGGCAATAAAGGCTGGGACGCTGCCATGACCGCTATTGAGATGGCTCAGGTCATAAAGCAGCTTTAAGGATGACAAAGAGAAGAAAAGCACGGGAATATGCATTGCAGTTCCTCTACGGGATCGATCTGGTTGCAATCGAATCCGAGGAGCAGAAGAAATATGATATCTTCCGCGGACTTGATGAATTCTGGACGAGCGCCGGAGAGGGCGATCCCGACGTGAAGGCCTTTGCGGAAGGCCTCATCAGGGGCACGGTAGAACACCTTGAAGATATCGACCCGTTGATCCAGAAGGCCGTCGACAAATGGAAGCTCCTGAGAATGGCGGCAATAGACAGGAACATAATCAGGGTATCCGCTTATGAG
>Ga0182010_10002059_pt1 | contig 10287 bp, 6 predicted proteins | sample 611E1MmetaG_FD_120488 | JGI IMG/M metagenome (GOLD analysis project Ga0182010, IMG submission 120488) | Permafrost microbial communities from Stordalen Mire, Sweden - 611E1M metaG | ecosystem: Environmental > Terrestrial > Soil > Wetlands > Permafrost | place: Sweden: Stordalen | collected... | reverse complement strand
CTGCGTGACACGGCCGCCGTCATTGCCGAGCCCGTTGCGCGCCGTCACGCCGATCGAACCGATGGCGCCAGTGCCGAGAGCCGAGGCGATCGCACTCTGCGTCGTCGTGACGACCCACGTGTGGTACGGGTTGTTGGAGGTCGCATCTCCCTCGTCGACGACTGCGGGGAACGCCCCACCCGCCGTGTAACCGCCGGTTGACGAGCTGAACTCCGCACGAGCGATCCCGCCGTTGAGCATGAGGACCTGACCCGCGGTCGCCGAAACGGCCGTGTCGGTGAGCGTGGTCTCGGACGGCGTGGGCAGGCTCGCGCCCACGGCCCAGGTGAACGCGCCTCCGTACACCTGGCACGACGTGGTGTCGCAGATCTTGGCGCCCGACGTCCGTGCGGACCCTGACAGCGCGTAGCTTCGGGCGGCGACAGCCTGCGCCTCGAGCGCCTGCATGCCCTTGCCTCCGCCGGCACTGCCCCAGCTCGAAGGGCTCTCCCGCGGGACCACGCCGCGCAGGTAGTCCTCAGCGGGCACGCGGTTCAGGAGGTACTGCGCGCCTCCCGGGTCGGTGGCGATCAGGCTGCCACGGTAGCCGTGGCTGCTCGAGGCGGAGTCCCACACGCGGAGAAGGTTCCTGAGGTCGCCCGGATTCGCGGTCGTGGCGATGGTGACGCCGGCCCCCTTCGTCGCCCACAGGGACCAGCCCGGATCGGTGCCGGGAACGTAGCCGTCGGCTGCCCAGACCTGGAAGGAGCCCTGCGCGACGCGGCGGACGATCACGCAGCCCTTGCCCACAGCCGTACCGTCGACCGTCAGGTTCGGCGCACAGATGACAGCGTCCTTGTTGGTCTCGGCCATGAGCTCGACGTCGATGTTGGGGTTGCCGGTGTTCGACAGCGTCGCGTTCGAGTAGTAGTGCCCGACGATCTGCTGCCAGCTCCAGCCATAGTTCACGGCGTAGCCGTACGCGCCGTACTGGCCCATCCCGCGCCCGTGGCCGTACCCGTGACCGGTGATCGTGACTGACGCGTCGGCGACGGCCGCGACCGGCATGGCGAGAGCCGACGCCAGACCGAAGGTCAGCCCGACGAACAGCACGGCGACGCGACGGCCGGCACCCGGCGAGGAGTGTCTGATCATTGTCAGATCGTGGCAGCGGCGACGCCGTAGGTCACGGTTGCAGCCTCAGTCTCTACGGCAGGTTCACCTCGTGGACCTCACCACGGTCGCCGTCACGCTCCCGCCTCGTCGAGCTCCCGCAGCTGGTCGGCGGTCAGCTCGAGGGCGAGCGACTTGACGAAGGCGGCGGCGACCCAGCTCAGACCAGCAGCTGGGTCGCGGCGAGCTCGCGATAGAGCGGTGACGTGTCGAGGAGCTCTGCGTGCGTACCGGTCGCGACCACCCTGCCCTCCTCGAGAACGATGATCTGGTCGGCGTCGGCCACCGTGGCCAGCCGGTGTGCGATGACGAGGGTGGTACGACCCTCTGCCGCGGCGGCCAGCGCGTCGCGGAGCAGCTGCTCGTTGCGGCCGTCGAGGTTCGACGTGGACTCGTCGAGCAGGAGGACGGGCGCATCCGTGAGCAGCGCGCGGGCGATCGCGAGCCGTTGCCGCTCGCCGCCCGACAGCAGCACCCCGTCCTCGCCGACCGGCGCGTCGAGGCCACGGGGGTTGCGTCGTACGACATCGGCGAGGTTCACGGACGCGAGGACCTGCCAGCAGTCGTCGTCGGTCGAGAGCGGCGAGGCGAGGACGAGGTTGTCGCGGATGCTCCCCGCGAGGGCCGGCGCGTCCTGCTCGACGTAGCCGTACTGCGCACGGAGCACGTCGCGCGGCAGCCGCCGGATGTCGACGCCGCCGAGACGGATCGTGCCGGCGCCGATGTCGTAGAAGCGTTCGAGCAGCCCGAGCACCGTGCTCTTGCCGGCGCCCGACGGCCCGACGAGCGCCGTACGGGTGCCGCGCGGGACCGTGAACGAGACCTGCGTCAGGACCTGTACGGGGTCGTCGCCGGTCTCGTACGCGAACGAGACGCTCTCGAGCTCGATCGCCGGCTGGTCGGGGGCGGCCGTCGTGTTGAGGCGTCCGTCCAGCTGCGCGTCGGCGCTGTCGGCGGTGGTCTCGAGCGGCAGGTCGAGCACCTCGGTGATACGGCCGAGCGCCCCGAGCGCGCCGGACACGGAGGTCACCGCGCCGAACGCGTTGCCGATCGGCGTGACCATGAGGAAGAGGAACAACAGGAAGGCGGTGAGGCCGCCGATCGAGAGCGCGCCGGAAGCGACCCGGTAGCCACCGACCCCGACGACCATGAGGAACGCGAGGTTCAAGGCCATGGTGGCGATGGGCACGACGGGGGCGGAGGCGCGGGCGACGTCAACGCCGGCGCGCCAGGCCCGGACAGCGAGCGCCATGATCCCGGACGTCTCACGCTCGACCGCACCGGACGCGCGGATGGTGCGTACGGCGCCGATGGACCGCTCCACGTCCGCGATGAGCAGGCCGATCGCGTCCTGCTGCCGGCGGCTCGCAGCGCGGATCCCGCGGGTGAGGAGGCCCACGACACCCATCGCCAGCACGAGGACGAGCAGCGTCAGTCCGAGCAGCAGGGGGTCGATCACGAGCATGCCGATCAGCGCGCCCACAAGGGTGACCGCACCGCCGACGGCGTCGATGAGACCCTGGGTGAGGACCGCGTAGAGCAACGTCGTGTCCGTACCGATCCGAGAGACCAGGTCGCCCGTACGGCGCCGGTCGTACTCGCTGATCGGCAGCTTCAGCACGTGCCGGATGACGCGTTCGCGAGCGGTGAGGACCACCGAGGTGCCCGCGCGCTGCAGCAGGTAGTGCTGCACGCCGCTGATGATCCCGTTCAGCACCAGCAGGGCGACGAGCAGCCAGAGAAGGGCACCGAGCGGGGCCGCGGCCTGGACGCGACGGACGAGGTCGGAGACGACGAGCGGCTGGGCCAGGGACGTGGCGGCGCCGACGACGGACAGGCCTATCGCCGTGGCGAGGACGCCACGGTGAGGCGCGAAGTACGGCAGCAGGTCCTTGAGTCCGGCGCGCGGTCCGGCGCCGCGGGCCGGTCGCGAGAACGGCCCACGACGGGCAGGTTCACTCATGAGCGCCCGTAACGCTTGTGCACGGCCTGCTTGGTGACACCCAGCTCACCGGCGATCTCCTGCCAGGTGAGACCGGAGTTCCGGGCGCGCCGTACGGACAGGGACTCGGCGCGATCCAGCTCCGCCCGCTGCTGCGCGATCCGGCGCAGCAGCGCTCTCGGATCTCCCGCCTCTGCGGACGCCACGGTCACGGCTTGCTCCTCTTCAGTCACGTCGTCAACCGTAGTTGACGCACCCTCACCCGTCAACCTCGGTTGACGATCGCGCACGCGCGAAAGGGCTGCTGGTCCGGCAACGCCGCGAGGTGCGTGCGCGGGGACGCCGACCGCCAGAGAACGTCGAAGACGGTCCGCTAGCTCTTGATCGATCCGGTCACCTCGCCGGCCCCCTCGACACCGGCCACGCACGCGAACCCTCGTTGGCCAGCGGCGAACGCGGCCTCGCTGGGGGGAATGACGTCCACGCTGAAGGTCGCCTGCTTCGACGTGTACGCCTTGAGCTGCTTGTCCGTACAGGTCGAGGTCACAGTCAAGTCCTTAGTGACGTCGGACATGTTCGAGGAGGCGGTCGTCGCGTCGAGGATGCCGCTCGCGTACGTCTCCCAGTAGTGCGGGCTCGTACACGCCACCTTCTGTGCCGTGACGTAGCCCGAGATCGACACCATCCCGCCCCAGCACTGGCCGAGGGCCGGCGCGCTGGCGGACGGTGACGGAGCCGAGGTCGTCGCGGCGCCCGTGGGTGCAGCCGAGGCTCCGGTCGCGACGGTGGGTGCGGCGGACGGGGTCCCTCGCGCGGCCATGATGCCGAGGGTGCCGCCGACGCCCAGGGCCAGCCCCGCGACGCCGGCCACGACGACGAGCGGCCAGCGACGTACGGGCGTGGCCGCGGGAGCGACACGTACGACAGTGGCGAACGAGGCCACAGGCCCACGGACGAGGAGCTGCCCGGTGCCTGGGATGGTGAGGGCCGACAGCGCCTCGTAGAACACGCGGCCGTTGGCGTAGCGGCGCGTGGGGTCCGCGTCGGTGGCGACCGAGATCACCTGCATGAGCCCCTCGGCGCCGGGGATCCGAGGGTCGGGCAGCGGCTCGTACAGGTGCTGCATCATCTGCGTGACGGTGACCGGCGTGCCGTCGCTGGCTGTACGGGGAGCGCGGCCGATGAGCGTCGCGTAGAGGGTCGCTCCCAGCGACCACACGTCCGCCTGTGGCGTGGGCGCCTCGCCGTTGAATATCTCGGGCGCCGCGAACGCCGGCGTGAGCGCCTCCAACGTGACGGAGAGGTCGCGGCCGGGCTCGACGACGGCCGCCAGTCCGAAGTCCGACAGCCGCGGTGTCCCGTACGCGTCGATGAGGATGTTCGCCGGCTTGATGTCGCGGTGCAGGATCTTCGCGTCATGCGCCGCCCCGAGGGCGCTGGTCATCGCGAGCCCGAGATCCCGCACGTCGGCGAGCGGGAACGCGCCTCGTGCCCGCAGCAGCTGGCTGATGTTGCCGTTCTCGCACAGCTCCATGACGAGGTACGGATGGTTGTCGGGCGTCGTGCCGACGTCGATGAGCGAGACCACATGGGGGTGGTCGCTGATGCGGCCCGCCGCGGTGGCCTCACGCAGGAAGCGGCGGCGGGAGCGGTCGTCGTCGAGGGTGCGCGAGTCGATCTTCACCGCGACGTCCCGGTCGACCGCCACCTGCCGCCCGCGGTAGACGGTCGCGAAGCCGCCCCTGCCGATGACATCGCCGAGGACGACCCCGGGCACGGGGCCGGATCCAGGTCCGTTCATGGCACTCCCTCAGCGATTGCAGGGCACACGGTACCGAGAGTGGGGGCCTACCGCTTGGTGCGTGTGAACATGCCGATCGCCCGGAGCATCACGTATCCGATGGCTCCCAGGACGCCGAAGATCACGATGGAGGCGGGCGCCACGACCCAGCTGATGCCCATGCTGAGGTTCTGGATCTTCGTGGCCACAAGGGCGACAGCCAGCAGGACCGACATCGAGACCCCGAGCACGCCGAGCATGAACAGGACGCCGCCGATCGCGCCGACCAGCGACTTGCCGATGGCGATGAGGACGTTCCGGGTGCCCTGCGGTCGGGGGGCCTTCGGGTGCACAGGTCCGGAGGGCCGGCGAGGCCGCAGCGCGGACACGATCTGCTCCCACGCCGTGGGCGGAGCCTCTTCGGCCTCGAAGATCGGCTTCTCGTCGTGCCCGGGTGACGTCACGGCCTCAGGCTACGCGCCCGGGGCGAGTCGGCTCCGCTGTCCAGGGCGGCCCCCGTCCTCCGACTGAGCGCCCTGAACCCGACTGAGCACCGCTCGTGAGAGGTGCTCAGTCACGACAGGGATGCTCAGTCGAGGGAGGTGGTCGTCATGAGGTCACCTATGTCCGAGTGGTTGCCGCAGTCGCCTCGCGGGAGGCGGCCCATTGAGCGACGTCGCCGCGCGAGATCGCGACCGCCATGAGATCGGGGAAGGCGTCCGGCGTACAGGCGAAGCAGGGGATGCCGAGCGCGGCCAGCGCGGCCGCGTTCTCCTTCTCGTACGACGGTTTCCCGTCGTCGTCGAGGGCCAGCAGCACGATCACGGCCGACCCGGCGTTCGCGATCGCGCCGAGGCGTCGGATCATCGCGGTCGAACCGTCCCCCTCGTACAGGTCGCTGACGAGCACGAACACCGTGTCGCGCGGTCGGGTGATGAGGGGCTCGCAGTACGCCAGGGCCCGCGGCGTGTCGTTGCCGCCGCCCAGCTGCGTGCCGAAGATCACGTCGACCGGGTCGCGCAGCTCGTCGGTGAGGTCGACGACGGCTGTGTCGTAGACGACGAGCGTCGTCTTCAGCGCACGGATCGAAGCGAGCACGCTCGCGAAGATCGACGCGTACACGACCGACGTCGCCATCGACCCCGACTGGTCGACGCACAGCACGATCTCGCGGGCGAAGCCGGTCTGCTTGCGGCCGAACCCGACGAGGCGCTCGGGGATGATCGTCTTGAGGTCGGGCTGGTACGAGCCGAGGTTGGCCCTGATCGTACGGATCCAGTCGATGTCGCCGGGACGCGGTCGCCGTGTGCGCTGCGCACGGTTCAGTGCGCCACGTACGGACGATCGCAAGCGATCAGCGATCCGGCGCTCGACCTCGTCGACAACCGTCCGTACGACCGTCCTCGCCGTCTCGCGCGCCTTCTGAGGGAGCAGTGATCGCAAGGACGCAAGCGTTGCAACCAGATGGACGTCCGGTTGCACCGCCGCGAGCATCTCCGGCTCGAGCAAGAGCTGCTTGAGACCAAGACGGTCGATCGCATCGGTCTGCATGACCTGTACGACGGAGCTCGGGAAGTACGTCCGGACGTCGCCCAGCCATCGGGCCACCCGTGGGGCGGACGCACCCATTCCGACGAACATGTTCTCCTTCGACCCGGGCTCGCCGTCCGACTGGTTGTCGTACAGCGCGCCGAGCGCGGCATCCATCCCCATGTCGGAAGGGCTCAGCCCGTCGTCGGGCCCGTCCCCGAGCAGCAACCTCCACCGCCGCGCGCGCTCCTCAGGCATGAGTCCGACCCTTCCGCGGGTTCGAGGGGGACGCAGCGCTCGGCGGCCGCGGTCCGGCGCCGGGGGTGCGCCTCAACAGCGACGTTCGCCGGGTTATGAAGTCTGCCAGCCGGCGCCCAGCTGTGAAGTGCGACGTTCTCGGGCTTATGGAGGCCGGGTCGGGCTTCATAACCCGAACAACGTCGCGACTCGCCTTCGCGTCGGTCACGCGGACGCTCATAACCCGAACAACGTGGCATCTCGGGCCGGCCACTTCGGTGTCAGCGCGCGTTTGGAGGAAGGGCTGGAACTGCGTTGGATCAGACATGAGCGCCTCCCAGAAGCAGCCGTACGGTCTCCAGCGCTTCGGCGAGCTCGTCGAGCGGGAGGTCGGCCTCGACCTCGTCCGGCCCAGCCTCCCGATCCAGGACCGCGACGCGATCGGCGAGCGCGCGACGTTCGGGCTTGTTGTACGCGCCGAGGGCGCGGCGAAGCACGGGCAGCACCTCCGTGAAGTCGTCGGGCCCGAGCTCCGCCAACCACGCGTCGACGAGCGACAGGATCGCTCGGTCGTGGATGAGCAGCAGCGCCGATCCGGCGAGGAACCCCTCGGCGAAGGCAGCCCGCTCGATGACGCTGGGGCCGTGTGACAGGGCACGGCCGAGTGCACCGCGAGCTTCGCCGGTCTCGATCTCACCGGCGTCCAGCAGCGTCCTCGTGAGGCGCCCGCCCAGCAGCCCCGGCACGTCGGCCCGCTCCAGCACGTGCCTGACCGCATCCAGCCAGAGCGTCTTTGCGTCGTCGGACAACAGCCCGATCGTGCTGGACACCGCGTCGAGATGCGGCCGAAGGTCTGACGCTGCCTCAGGCGACAGTCCACCGATTGCAGCGGGCAACCCTGCAACCACGCGCGCCAGCATGCCGGTCGCAACCGTCCCGAGTGCCGACGTGTCCGTACCGCGCACCGATCCGTAACGCTGCGATCGCACGAGCGCGGGCAGCGCCTCCATGAGCTGCGCGATGTCCGCCTCGTGGGCAGCACGCTGGTCGAGCGCGGTGAGCAACGGCGGCAGCGCCTCCGGCAGGTCGGCGAGCAGCGCCTTCTCGATGCGACCGGTGATGTCGGCGAGCGGGCCGGGATCTGCGATCACGCAGCTGGTTGCGGCTGACTCCACGGTCGTGCCGTACCCGGATGCAACCACGATCGCGACCGCGAACTCCGGTTGCCACTGGACGCGCCAGCCTTCCTTGAACGTGCCTGTGCCGGAGATCGCCATCGGCTTTCCCCACGGGATGCCGAGGATCCGCAACCGGTGGAGCAACCGGGACTTCCCGCGATCGGTGTCCTTGCGGAGGTCGAGCACGAGGTCCTTCGCCTCGGGCGCGATCGGCAGGCGCAACGACCTGGCCTGCTGGCGCAGGTCGGCGTCGAGCGGTACGAGAGGTGCCTCGTCCGGCACCGTACCGAGCTGCTCCCCGATCACCAGGTCGTTGGTCACGAACGCGAGGACGGGCTCGGCGCCGTTGCACATCACGGCGAGAGCAGATTCCTGCACCTCGTCCAGGCCGGCAACGGGGCGGCCACGCATCACCGCGAGCGTCTCGGCGAGCCTGGTGGCCTCGATGGCGTGGGCGCTGGACACCGGCAGGTCGTGCCGGCGCAGCACTCGCGCGACCTCCGTGAACCAGCGGGCGACGACGTTGTCGTCCCAAGAGAAGAGATGCTGGTACCAGCCGGGCGACTCGATCCCGGCCCCGTAGCCGGAAGACGCGGACAGTCGGGAGTGGGTCCACGGCACCCACGTGGTGGCGACCTTCGCCTTCGGCAGCCCCCGTAGGAGCCTCGCGTCCTGCGACGCCGGCGGCAGCTTCCCGACCAGCGCGGGTGCGTGCCAGGCGCCGCAGACCACCGACACCCGCTCGCCGTCGCGGAGCGCCGCCCTCAGCACCGTACGCATCTGCGCCTCCCGGCGGTCCTCCTCGAGCTGCTCGGCGTACGTGCGTGGCGGCGGCGCGTACAGCCTCAGCTCCGCCATGGCTTCGGTGATCGCGTCGAACGGGTCGATCCCGTGGCGGGCCTCGACGACGTCGTCCCACCAGCGTTCAGGGTCGTCGTAGCCGGCCGTACGGGCGAGCACCGCGATCGGGTCGGTCCGTACCTGGTCGCGCTCGCTCGGCGGGTCGGCATCCGGGTTTTCGCTGCCCAGCGACGTGTTCGGCCCCGGATCCGGGTCCTCTTCCTCGTCTGTGCGGCCATTTTCCGGATTGTCGAGGAGCGTCGCTGGCCCCTTCGCCTGCCGAGGCGCAAGCGTCGCGGCTGCCGGCAGGTCCATGAACCTCACCTCGCGGTGGTGCTCGACCGCCCACGCCAGCGCCTGCCACTCGGGCGAGAACACTGCGAACGGCCAGTACGCGGCGCGGGTGGGGTCGCCGACCACGTACGACAGCAGCGCCACGGGTGGCTGAAGCCCGCGACCCACCCACTGCACCAGGACGTCGGCCTCCGGCGGCCCCTCGATGAGCACGATGTCGGGGTCGTGGTCTGCCAGCGCTGCCGCGACCGCCCGCGCCGAGCCCGGTCCGTGGTGACGGATCCCGAGGACCCGTACAGATGGTCGGCCTTCGGGAGCTCGGGCTGACTCGGTCATCGGGCCTCGTCGCGTGCGGCCCGGTAGAAGTCCTTCCAGTCGCCGCGTTCGCGGACGACGGTCTCGAGGTACTCGTTCCACAGCGTCGCGTCGGCAACCGGGTCCTTGATGACCGAGCCGAGGATGCCGGACGCGACGTCACCGGCACGCAGCACGCCGTCGCCGAAGTGCGAGGCGAGGGCGAGGCCGTTCGTCACCACGGAGATCGCCTCTGCCGTCGACAGTGTGCCCGACGGGATCTTGAGCGACGTCTTGCCGTCCTCGGTGACGCCGCGGCGAAGCTCACGGAAGACCGTGACCACGCGGCGGATCTCCGCCTCGGCGCCGTCGGCCGGCGGCAGCTCCAGCGACTTCCCGAGCTCCGCCACGCGGCGTACGACGATCCGTACCTCCTCCTCGGCAGTCGCCGGTACGGGCAGCACCACGGTGTTGAACCGGCGCCGGAGCGCGCTCGAGAGGTCGTTGACACCACGGTCGCGGTCGTTGGCGGTGGCGATGACGTTGAACCCCCTCATCGCCTGCACCTCGCTGCCGAGCTCGGGGATCGGCAGCGACTTCTCACTGAGGATCGTGATGAGCGCGTCCTGCACGTCGGACGGCATGCGGGTGAGCTCCTCGATCCGGGCGATGCCGCCCGACTCCATCGCGACCATCACCGGCGACGGGACCAGCGCCGCGCGCGACGGGCCCTCGGCGATGAGGCGTGCATAGTTCCACCCGTACCGGACGGCCTCCTCGGGCGTGCCGGCCGTTCCCTGCACGAGGAGGGTCGAGCTCCCCGAGATGGCGGCGGCGAGGTGCTCCGACAGCCAGGACTTCGCCGTGCCGGGCACGCCGAGCAGCAGCAACGCGCGGTCGGTCGCCAGCGTCGCCACGGCGGTCTCGACGAGGCGCCGGCTGCCCACGTACTTGGGGCTGATCTCGGTGCCGTCGTCGAGGGTGCCGCCCAGCACGTACGTGACGACCGCCCACGGCGACAGCTTCCAGCTCGGCGGCTT
>Ga0182010_10002057_pt1 | contig 10292 bp, 10 predicted proteins | sample 611E1MmetaG_FD_120488 | JGI IMG/M metagenome (GOLD analysis project Ga0182010, IMG submission 120488) | Permafrost microbial communities from Stordalen Mire, Sweden - 611E1M metaG | ecosystem: Environmental > Terrestrial > Soil > Wetlands > Permafrost | place: Sweden: Stordalen | collected... | reverse complement strand
ATTTAATTCATCTGTTTTTGGCTAAAGACAACCCAAGAACAGAGCTTATCCCGCCCCGGGCGGGGAGGCTAAGTTTCCAGCTTATATGGAAGCTAAACAGCAAACTTTTACCGAACTGCTCGAAGAAAAATCATTCCTAAACGTCCCCAAAATCGGAGAAATCGTCAAGGGCGCGATCGTTGCCATCAGCAAAAACGAGGTCAAGATTGACATTCCGGGATTCCGCACCGGCGTCGTGCGCGGGCCGGAGCTCAAAGACGAAAGCGGCATGTATGAGACGCTTAAGGTGGGCGACCCGGTTGAAGCGACGGTCGTGGGCGCCGAGAACGAGAACGGCGACCTTGAATTGTCGTTCCGTTTTGCCGGACACCTCCGCGCCTGGGAGACCGTCCGCGAGATGATGCAAAAACACGAAAAGCTCACCGTGCGCATTCTCGAGGCCAACAAGGGCGGCATGCTCGTGCGGGTGAACCACATTCAGGGCTTCTTGCCCGTTTCCCAGCTTTCACCCGACCACTACCCGCGCGTCTCCGGCGGCGAGAAGAACAAGATTTTGGAAAAACTGCGCACATACGTCGGACAGGACTTCATTGTTCAGGTGATTGACATAAACGAACAGGAGCGCAAGCTTATTGTTTCGGAAAAATCCATTTGGGAGGACGACCAAAAAGAAGTGCTGGCCAAATTTAAGGTGGGCGACATTGTCGAAGGCGACGTGGTCGCGCTCGCCGAGTTCGGCGCCTTTATCCGCTTCAACGGACTTGAGGGTCTGGCGCACATTTCCGAACTGGCATGGCAGCGCATCGACCATCCGCGCGATATTCTCGCCATGGGCCAAAAAGTGAAGGCGCAAATTATCAACGTCGAGGGGTCAAAGATATTCCTCTCGCTTAAGCGCCTTGTTGACGATCCGTGGAAGAATGTCACGGACAAATACCACATTGGCCAGATCGTCAAAGGCAAAATAATCAAAGCCAATCCGTTCGGCTTCTTTGTCGAACTTGACAACGACATCCACGGCCTCGCGCACATCAGCGAACTCTCATCCAAACCGCTCAAAGAGCCGACCGAAGCCGCGAAAATCGGCGACGAGCTTGCATGGAAGATCGTTTCGATCGAGCCGGAACAGCACCGCCTCGGCCTCTCGCTTAAGGCCATGGAAACAGCGGGTGAGGGCGATAAGAAATCCGCCGAAACCGAACCTCAGGGCAAGGCTGATCAACCTCCCGCTGATGCCTCTGACGGAGAGAATAAATAAATATGGTATAGTGGTAGGGTTCCGTCAAACGGAACCCTCTTCGTTATGAACACCCCTCCTATGAAATCATCTCCCATGAAAAGCTTGCTTATATTTTTCGGCGCGCTGGTAATTCTTGGCGTTGTTTTTTCGGCCATTAATTTAAACAGTTCGAGCAAACCCGCGACCATCGACCTAGGAACCTTGGCGCATCAAATAACGGCCGGCGAGGTAAAATCAATCGTCGTCAAGGATTCGACGCTCTCCATAACCACGAACGACAAAAAAATTGAAACGGCGAGCAAAGAAAGCGGCGAATCGTTTACAACCATCATGAAGAACTTGGGGGTGGCCGATGACAAGCTGGCCGCGATCGACCTTAAGGTCGAAAACGCCAGCGCTTTTTCCAACTGGATGAGCGTCATGCTTCCGATCGTTCTTCCGATCCTCGCGATCGGCATCCTTGTCCTTTTCATGATGCGCTCGGTGCAGGGGCAGAACATGCGCGCCATGTCGTTCGGCCAGTCCGGCGCGCGCGAGTACGGCAAGAACGACAAAAACCGCTTGACCTTCGCCGACGTCGCGGGTTCTGCCGAAGCCAAAGAAGAACTCTTGGAGGTGGTTGAATTTTTAAAAAGTCCGAAAAAGTTTGTCGCGGTCGGCGCAAAAATTCCCAAAGGCGTGCTCCTCATGGGGCCGCCCGGCACCGGCAAAACGCTCATGGCGCGCGCCGTGGCCGGCGAAGCCAATGTCCCCTTCTTTCATATTTCCGGCTCGGAGTTCGTTGAGATGTTCGTGGGGGTCGGCGCCGCTCGCGTCCGCGACCTCTTCGCCCGCGCCAAAAAAAGCGCGCCGTGCATTATTTTCATCGATGAAATTGACGCCGTCGGCCGCCAGCGCGGCGCCGGACTTGGCGGCTCGCACGACGAGCGCGAACAGACGCTGAACCAAATCCTCGTTGAGATGGACGGCTTTGACCCCTCGATCGGGATCATCGTCATGGCCGCCACCAACCGACCCGACGTACTCGACCCCGCACTTTTGCGCCCGGGTCGCTTCGACCGCCGTGTAACATTAGACCTCCCCGATATCAATGAACGCGAAGCAATCTTAAAGATTCACGCCGCGTCAAAGCCGCTTGAAAAGGATATCAACCTGCGAAAGATCGCCGAACGCACGCCGGGCTTTTCCGGCGCCGATCTTGCGAACGTCATGAACGAAGCCGCCATCCTCACCGCGCGGCGCAACAAAAAAACAACGGGCAACGACGAAGTGCTCACATCGATCGAAAAGGTCATGCTCGGCCCGGAACGCCGCTCACGAGTGATCAACGATCAAGAAAAAAAGACCATTGCTTATCACGAAGCCGGCCACGCGCTTGTTTTCCATGAACTGCCCGAAGCCGATCCGGTGCAAAAAATTTCGATCATCGCCCGCGGCCATGCCGGCGGCTATACGCTCAAAATGCCGACCGAGGACAAACGCCTGCATTCCAAAGCCGCCTTCTTGGCCGATCTCGCGGGATCACTTGGCGGTTATGTCGCCGAGGTGGAAGCCTTTGGCAAGGACAATGTGACGACCGGCGCGAGTTCCGACCTTCGAGCCGCGACCCAAATGGCTCGCCAGATGGTAACCGACTACGGCATGAGCAACCTTGGCCCGCGCACTTTCGGCAACAAGGAAGAAATGATCTTCCTTGGCCGCCAAATAAACGAGGAGCGCGATTACTCGGAGCACACCGCCGAAGCGATCGACGCCGAGGTTACGCGTTTGATCGCCGACGCGCGTACCACCGCCGAAGCCGTCCTCAAAAAGAACCGCGCGACATTGGATAAGCTCGTCGCCGAGTTGCTGGTCAAAGAAACTCTGGAACGCGAAGAATTCGAAAAGCTGGTCGGTCCAAGGCCAATCGCTTAAAACAAAATCAAAAAAGCCGCCCGATATTTTTCGAGGCGGTTTTTATTACCGTATCAATGGCGGATTTTCTTTTTTCTTCTGCGAAAGCAACGGAGGATCTACCCCAAGCGCTTTTGCGACGATTTCTTCCGGGAATTTCATCCGTATTATTAAAAACTCAACAATACCTCTAGCTGTTTCGCGTTTAATTTTGTTATGTCGAGGTATTTGAACCTTGAGATTGCTATGTATCTGTTTGGCATTAATGTGTTTGTTGCCGTGGTAAAGCTCCAGTCCCAGCTTTTGCGCCGCTTTAACCAATTGCTTTGAAGACACCTCCGAAAACGGCCACATAAAATTAACCTTGAAGCACCAATTGAACCGTCTGCGGCGATGAGGCCAGTCTTTCTCCCATCTTTTGCATCTGTTCGATCAAGTCCTTGGGGGGCGTATAACTTTGGATATAAGGAAAATACTGCTCGGGGATCTCCAAATAATCATAAACCGCGGAGTTTACCATTTGATAAACTTCGTTAAAGTTTTTGCCTTGCGTAAAACAACCCGCCAAATTTTTTACCGAGGCGCTATAACCGCCATCTTCCGACGGGGTCACTTCGACTTCAAGTCGTTCGGGCAGTTTACCCCTGATCGCCCAAAGAACTTCTGGGATTATTTCTTTTCTTTTGGTAAAAATAGACATAATTCACTCAAAAAATTTTAGCGGATATCACGCTTAAAGTCAATGACGCCGCTTGCCAAGCGTTAATAAAGAATAACATTCATATCCTCGCTTGTCCATATCACCACACTCGTCTCACCATACTCGTCCTCGCGTTCAAGGAAAACAGTCGGGCATTTTTGGATAATTTTTGACGCCCATCGTATCATTTTGGCACTTTTATCGTATCAAAATGATACGATTCGCGCGGCGAAAAATTCATCACCTCTTCTCGCAAACGATACGTGTCCCCATGGCTCAAAAGCCCCAAATATGATCGAATCGTTCCCTTGCTTGGATGTTCGGCGACACGTCTGAATATTCTCCATTCGGTTGTCTTCCGCAACACGCGATGATCGGAAAAATGAACCCAGCCCAAGAAATCAACGCCCGAGGCAAAAGTTTGGAGAATGATTTTGTCGGGATGCGTTGTTAAGTTAAGTTCGTCGCGGAGAAAATCTGAAACGATCGGCAAGATAGCCAGCAACTCGTTTTGATAGGGCGATAGAAAAACAAAATCATCGGCATAGCGAACATAGCGCGAAAATCGCAAATCCTGTTTTACGAATCGATCCAGCTCGTTCAAATAAACATTGGCAAAAAGTTGGGAGGTCAAATTGCCGAGCGGTATGCCGACGCCTAGTCGCCCGGAGTTAAAGCTGCCGACAATTTCGGCGAGGAGCCAACGAATATCATCGTCGGGGATACGCTCGAAAAGAATTTTTAACAATATTTTTTGATCGACGCTAGCAAAAAATTTTCGAATATCACATTTCAAAACCCAGACCGTACGCGTATGATTGCGGCCTGCTTTGCTAGCGAGGTCGCGGAAACGATTGAGCGCGGCGTGTGTGCCTTTATCCAATCGACAAGAAAAGGAATCAACAACGAATATTTTGTCGAAAAATGGATAAAGTAAACGGTGTACGGCATGGTGAACAAGCCGGTCGCACACCGAGGCCTTGTGTATCTGACGCGGCTTAGGGTCGGAAATGCGAAAAGCATGATAGCCGCCGTGGCGATAGGTTTGATCGCGAAGATCAATATGCAAGCGGATGATATTATCCATCAAATGATTCTCAAATTCCTGAACGTCTAATTTTGACCGTTTGCCGACGGCGAAATCTTCCCATGCCTCAAGCAAGTTTTCAATAGAAATGATATCCTGAAAGCTATGAACAAAACGGATTTTACCGACGCGACTTGTATCCCCCCCCGACCGATTTTGCCAATTTTGCATAAAATTAAGTTGGTTTACTTGCTTTGGTTTTCGGGTATCCAGCACCTACCCGCCAGCCAACGGCACACCTTAGGGCGAAGGATCGACGACCTGTTCGTTGAAACGATCGAGATGCTAGCCACTGCCGCTTTTCTACCGCGCGATGAAAAAATACCGTTCGTCCGTGCGGCGATCCGCAAGCTGGACACCCTGAAAATTCTGCTTTCGATCCTTTGGGAAACAAAGGCGCTCGACAACAAAAAGTATATCGCTTTGTCCGTTCCGCTTGAAGAGATCGGACGGATGGCGGGCGGCTGGTACGGCCAGCTGGTTAAACAAAACTCTTCCAGCCAAGGGGCCGGAAGAGAAATGAAGTGAGTTGCGCACCGCGGCCGGGTTGTCGCTGTTGAAGTCGTTGTCGAGCCAGTTGTAGTTCCAGCTCCACCTGTCGTCGTTCCAGTTGAGGTAACGAACGTACAGCTTGCCATCGGCATTGCGGTGAAAATATACAAAGCGTCGTCCGTGCCACCACCCCTCGAATTCTCTCGGGGTTGAATCGTATTCGGCATCGTAATGCCCTAACGCTTCATACCAAGTAACTTCATTTTTGAAGTGTCTGCATGCGCCACTCTACCCGAAGCCTTGACCGCGGATAATCTCGACGCATGGATACTGGATTCGGCAGCGGGAAGCCGTAACCGCCCGCTATTAACCTACTACCAACTTTATTATAACAAAAGGCCTCGGTTTTACGCGAGGCCTTCGAGGAATTGAGGCCGAAGGACAAAGGTCAAAGGGTCTGAAAGACCAAATGATCTAAACCCAAAGGACTAATTACTTGCGCACCGCGGCCGGGTTGCCGCTGTCGAAGTCGATGTCGAGCCAGTCGTAGCTCCAGTTCCACCTGCCGCCGTCCCAGTCGAGGTAACGAACGTACAGCTCGCCATCGGCATCGCGGTAGATCGTACCCCAGAAGAAGATAAACTTCCCTTTCCATTCTTCCGGGATTTGATCGGGGTGGGCGAGGTACCAATCCAGTTGATTGGCATTCTCGACCGGTTGGCTGACGAGCGCGTCGCGTAGGTCGGTGCCGACCATGCGGCTACCGTTCTTTTGGCCGTCGGCGAGATAGAGGCCGATTGTGTTTCGATCGAATTTTCTCTTGCCGCCCTTTTGGTGTCTCATCACCGCCCAACCATCCGGACAGAACGGATCGGCGTCGAGGTCAACGATGAGGTCGCTCTTGTTAACGGAAACCGCCAACTTGGCCATCTCGCGAAGCGTTGTCCGACCATCTTCGGTCGACAAGCGATGAATTTCCTCATCCGTGCCGCCAGCCGCATACATCTCGGCACACAGCGCGTTGATGATGCTCGCACCCAGACCCATTCCTGAAACGATAGCGGGGATATTTTTCTTCGACATTCCAGTACCCTCTTTCCGTCCTTGGCTTGCCCCTCATCTCAGCACCACGCCGAGACCCCGGACTTACCTGTTTAAAAAGGACGCATTTGATTTCATCTTTGAGAGACAAAAACAAATGCGTCCATAAAGTCATTTTCCCGTGACTTTGTCGGGTCTCCCCTATTCGATTGTCAACAAAAGCAATATATCACACATAAGCAGTTTTGTCAAGCTATTGGAATCGATAAAATGCCTTATTTTAGACGTTTTATTTTGGCTTGATTGAGAATATTTCGGGTTTTACCTCGACAATAATGTATAGATTTGACAAAAATGTATATTTTTTTCCGTCACCCCGGCGAACGCCGGTATGACAAAAGACTAGAACAAATGGAATAAGAGTTATAATTTTGCTATAGTTTTAAAATATGACCATTGAACTTATAAAATTTGGAAAAGTTCTCATGTCGCGTCCGTCGGGCAAAGAGGCGTATTCGGCCTTTCTGCCGATCTTAAACGCAACGAAAGAAAACGAGGAGGTTGTTATTGACTTTGCCGGCGTCAACGTTTTTTCGCCCTCGTGGGGCGACGAATTCTTAACGCCGCTTCAAACGACCTTTGGCGACCGCTTAACGCTAAAAAATACCGATAATCCTTCAGCCGCTCTCACCATTTCGACCTTGGAAAAGATCAACGAGGCAAAATTCAAGATCGCATGAAAAAATCGATCGTCATTCCCTTGAAAAAGGGAATCCAATCATCACTTGGGCGTCCGTCCCGCTACCCAATAAGGATTGGGCCCCCGATGTGCGCTCGGGGGCGACGATTTATCTATTAGGCCGTTCATTTCAGTTTGTGGTATAATGACCGACTATTTCATTTAGCACCTTTGCTCTATGCGCGCGTCAGCTTTAAAAGAAAGAAATCTTTACCGCGATATTTTTCGCGGCGCTTGGGAGATAACTTGGCGCCGGCGCGAGCTTTGGGCGCTCGGCTTTTTGGCGTCGCTTCTCATGATGAACGGCGGCGCCTGCGAATTCATCATTCGCGCGGTTTATAAAATTTCGAGCGGCGATCCTTACGTCGGCGGCGCGGCTTTGGCCCAATCGTTCATGGGCGCGCTCTTTACCAGCGACCCGGCGACCCAGCTAAGCGTCTTTCTTTCACTCATCATTTTCCTCGCGGTCTTCGCGCTCGTCGCGCTTATTGCGGTTTCCGCCGGCGGTGCCTTGTTGAGCGCAGCCGCCGGGCGCACCATGAAAAAAAGATCGTCTGTTCGCAATGCCTTTGGCGCGGGCGCCGGCCGCGTCGGGTCGCTTCTCGTGACCCAACTCGTCGGACGAACCGTGATCTTCGTCGCCTTTGTCCTTGCGGCGCTCGGCGTTTATTCGTCGATCGACGGCGCTTTCGGGTACGCGACCGCAATAATTCTCTTCGACATTTTTTCGCTCGTCGCGCTCGCGGTCTCGTTCCTCATGATGATGACGAATGCCGGCATCATGATCGGCGGCAAACGCTGGGTGAACGCCGCTCACGACTCGTTTGGGTTCTTTAAGCGCCATTGGCTTATTTCGATCGAAATGATCGGCTTTATTTTTCTCCTGGATTTGTTCGTCGGCGCGCTAATCCTCGCCGCCCTCGCCATTGTAATCGCCCCCTTCACCCTTATCCTGATCGCGCTCGCGGCCGTGCATGTTCCGGTCGCGATCACCATTATCTCCGTCATCTTCGGACTCCTTGGAATATTGATCGTGCTTGTCGGCGGGTCAATGCTGGCCGTCTTTGAAAACGCGGCTTGGGCCCTGCTTTATACGCGCCTTGCCGAGCGCGGAGCCGTTTCAAAACTCGAACGGCTTTGGCGCTCGCTTTAAAAAACAAAGTCGCATGCCCGAGCCAATCAACGATAAAACCTTGCGCGAGCCGGTGCGCATAGTGCGCGAGCGCGATGGCGCGAAAGAGTTGGAGGACGGCTGGACGCTTGTCCGCCTTGAAGCCGATTCCGGGAACGTTGTTTGCGAACGGAACGGCACGCGCGTGAATTGCGGTCGACGCGAATTCGAACTCCTAAACTTCCCCGGCTCGAACGATATTTGGGCGGCGATTTCCGATCCGAGAAACGACGATGACCTGCAAAAAGCCAAGCGTTCATGGGTCGAATTCGACCTGCGCGGCGTCGTGGCCGCGCTCATCCGCCACGCCAGCCGACTCGACCCCGCCTTTGGCGGCATTCAAACGATCGCAGACATGGACGAGAAGGTTCGCGAAATTGAGGCAATTTGCAAAAGATCAATGGATATTGCGCGCATCGAGGTTAAACGGGCGCAAAACGAATATGAGCGATGCCCGCTAAAAACAACCTTTGACAGGGACCGAAAGGAAAATCTACTCGATTGCGTGCGCGATCGCGAGAACCGTTACGCCGCGCTCGCCTATCGTTACGAGACCCAATTGCCGATCTGGCAGAAACTGGTTTCCGCTATTAAAAACATCGACGCCATCGATAAAAAATAAGCATCGCCATGGGGCGATGTTTTTGATATACTGCTTACACGCTGAATTAAGAATCAAGAATTAAGAAACCGGCGAACGTATTCCTAATTCCTATCTCCTAATTCTTAATTCTCGTAATCAATATGACCGACGCCCAATCCATTGAAGACCTTATTGAAAAAAAGGCTACCGCCAAGGGGCCGAAAAAACTCGCTTCGGAATTAAGTCCCGAGGAAAAATTTTCCGATACGATCTCGGTGATCCGCCTCAAAGAAAAAGAGATCGAGGTTGAGAAGGCCGCAGCCAAGGCCGGTTTTCCTTACGCCAACCTCGCCGGTTTTCCCATTACCGCCGATGCGATTAGCACGATCGGACGCGAACAAGCGGCAAAAATGCGCGCGGTCTGTTTTGTGAATACGGCGAACGAAATACGCATCGGCGCGGTCGACCCCGAACTCCCCGAAATTGAAGAAGTCCGCTATCAGCTTTCCGAGCGCACGCACGCGAATGCCGTTGTTTACATGGTCTCGGAGCACTCGTTTGCAAACGGCATGCACGTGTATGACATCCTGCCCTCGATCCGCCAAATCACCAAAGGCGTAAGCATTTCCGAAGACGAGATCAAACGCTTCACCGACATTCATTCTTTCGACCGCTTGCAAGCGGCGCTCGCCGGCGCGACGGTCACCGATATTGTGACGATCCTCGTAGCCGCGGCGCTCAACACGCGCTCGTCCGACATCCACATTGAAGCCGAAGAAAAATCGATCGCCATTCGTTTCCGGATCGACGGTGTGCTCACGAACGTCGCTTCCATTCCCGCCACGGAGTGGATCCGCATGATCTCACGCATCAAACTTTTTTCCGGATTGAAGATCAACGTCACCGACCAGCCGCAAGACGGGCGCTTTACCATTTCGCTCGCCGCTGAAAAGATCGATGTTCGCGTTTCCACCATTCCCACGGCCTATGGCGAATCGGTCGTCATGCGCTTGCTCCGCTCGAGCGCGACCGGCATCAAGCTCGAGTCGCTGGGTCTGCGCGCGCCTTACGATGCGATCTTAAAAGCGCAAATTGCGCGACCGAACGGCATGATCGTGACCACCGGCCCGACCGGCAGCGGAAAAACCACCACCCTATACGCCATTCTCCTAAAACTCAACACGCCGGACGTGAAAATAATCACGCTCGAAGACCCGGTCGAATACCGGCTTGAAGGCATTGCCCAATCGCAGATCGATCACACCAAGGATTACACTTTCGCTAAAGGTTTGCGCTCCATTTTGCGCCAAGACCCGGACGTGATCATGGTCGGCGAAATTCGCGAT
>Ga0182010_10002055_pt1 | contig 10295 bp, 12 predicted proteins | sample 611E1MmetaG_FD_120488 | JGI IMG/M metagenome (GOLD analysis project Ga0182010, IMG submission 120488) | Permafrost microbial communities from Stordalen Mire, Sweden - 611E1M metaG | ecosystem: Environmental > Terrestrial > Soil > Wetlands > Permafrost | place: Sweden: Stordalen | collected... | reverse complement strand
GTTTTTTTTTTAATTTCAATTTTTCCTTTACACTCACTGGTTACTGTTTTCTCTTTGAATTCCCTCTTTTTGATGTCTCTCTTTTTTTCTGCTTGCACTTTACATTCTGTTTTTGGAATGTATTCTGCTATGTTTTCACTTTGTTCAAACCTTTTTTCATCCTTCCAAGTTTCTACTACTTTTTCCGCTTTTGACTCTTCAAGTTCCTCAATAGTTTTTTTATTAGTCTGAGGCATTTCAATTAAAAAATTGTGTGAAAAAAACAACCATTTTACAGCAAATATGCTTCTTAATTCTTTAGTTTCTTTCGAACTTATGATTTTGAACTTGATAGTGAGGCCTATTGCTGTAAAAAGTATAAATAAAATCAACAGAATAACCAAAATGAAGAGATAGATTATGAACAGCATACTACACAAATTCTGAGGAAAAGAATAGTTCTAAATGTCTTGAGAAACTTAGTTCTTTATTTTCATTTCTGGGAATTCCTCGAAAGAGTTTAATTTTCAAAGAAATTTACTGCGAGCAGCTCTCTTTCTTAACTTGAGCTTCCATATATTCTGCTGTTTTCTCCTCTCTAATTTTTTTTTCTCTGTTCTCCATTTCTCCCAGAGTCTCTTCTTTTTTATGCTTACCTTTTCCTTTGAGCTGGTCTATAATATCAGGCAATATATCTGGAAGGGCACTAAGGATTGATCCAGCGTCATTTTTTTCAGAAATACGGAAAATTCTCGCTTCTTCTTCAGAAATCATGATGAAGGCCACAGGTTCGATCTTCACTCCTGCACCTCCACCTCCTCCGTACCCAGATTCATTATCCTTTTTTTCTCCACCTCCGGCCCCGAAACCCATAGTAATTCTTGAAATGGGAACAATTGTTTTTCCAGCAGCAGTAATGGGTTCTCCAACAACAGTCTTAGTGGTCGCTATTTTTTCAAGTTCATCTGCAATTTCTCTGATAGTTGTTTCTACACCCAATCTTTAGATCCCCTTTTTGTTATATAGTTTTATTATGTAGTTTTATCTGTAGGGTAATAAAAATTTTCTATATTTTTTTATTTTCAATATAACCTAATTGAATTTAAGTTAATTGTTATGAAGGATCTTATAGTTACTGTTTCAGATAATGCAAAGTTTTGTGTTTATCTCCTGATGTATGTCCCTTCTCAGTTGATAGGAAGGAAAAAGGAAATCATTGAACTAGCAAGAATCTTTAAACCACTTGATTCAAAGGGGTATCCGTCGAATGCATTGGTTTTAGGTTATCCAGGTTCAGGGAAAACAGTAGTAACAAAGTTCTTGCTTCAAAAGTTGATAGAACGCTTAGAAAGTAAAAAATAATGGATCATGCCTTAAAATGGATTTGCATTTCATGCAAAATTCGGCATACTAAAAACAGCATTTTATATGAAATGATTAAACAGGTCGATCCAAAAACTACAGTCCCAATGAAAGAGTTTTCTTTAGATTATTATTATTCTGTCTTATGGAAGGTCATCAAAGAGAATAACGTCTCTCTTGTGGTAATTTTAGATGAAATCGACTATCTAAAAAAAGACGATTTTCTCTACAATATTAGTCGAGCAGGAGAATCTAAATTTCTTAATAGCGGTCACTTTATCTCAACTATAGGTATTTCGAATGATCTTAACTATGGCGAAAATTTAGATCCACGAGTAAAATCTTCTATGAATTTTAAAGATTTTATTTTTCCTTTATACGATACCTATCAAATACGAATGATTTTGTGTGACCGTGTTAAATTGGCATTTAATAAAGGATTTATTATTGAAGAAACTATGAATCTATGTCTGCAATCTCAGCTAAATCACATGGAGATGCTAAGAAAGCAATTGAACTTTTAAGAGCTTCTGCGATATATGCTGAAGAAAATGGACTTCCATAAGTTCTTCAAGAACATATCGATAAAGTTTTTGATATAGTTGATGCGGATAGATTTGAAAAATTAGTCCCCGGAATAGCATTCCACAAAAAAATAGTACTACTTGCGATTTTAAAATTGATAAATCATAATAAGAAAACTATTACTGCAACCGAAATTAAAGATCCGTACACCAAAATAAGTAAAATGATTGGAGAAAACTGCAGAGCTAGGACAACTGTAGCAAACTCTATCGCTGAATTAATTATGATTGGTATGATTAAAGAAGTTACTCTCAGAAACGGGAAGGGTGCTTTAGGAAGAGAGATCGAATTAGACATTCCTTCGAAAGAAAAACTAGAAGAGTTGCTGTATCAAGATATAGATTGGAAGATGCTAGGAACGTGAAACCTGCACCGTTTATGTGATTACATTATTAGTTAAGGGCAATTGCGGAAGGCTCAAAAAAGAAAATGGGGCAATACTGATTACCTTAAGGAATTTCATTATTGCCCTGGAAATTAGGTGATAAACCCTTTTAAATTATGCATAAAGATTACATCTATCAACATGAAATTAACAACAATATCATATTGTTTGTTTAATTAGTGAGATAATCAAACAGATGCTTTTAAAGCTTATTTCTTTCTGATATTTTCTATTTATGCTTGTTGTTATCGTTTATTCCGTGTTATGTAAGTCTAGATTATTATACCAGCCAAACCGATAATAGCTGTAACTAAAGAAATTAAAGCTACATAGTTTTGAATTAAACTAGAATTTAAAATATACTTATTTAAATATAAGTTAAATTGATTATGGAAATTGAACCATCTATAGTAGAATAAAGCAATAGATATCGATAAAATTTCGAACCTATTTCTAGAAAACCACGGAAATTTGTGCATATCAACTTGATAGCTTCTTTTTGCTAAGAAAGATCTTATATCTAAATATATTTTAGAAATAGGTTTAATAAGATCTAAAGTTTCTCTTTGATTTTCACCTTCAATTAAAGTGGAAATACAACTGAGATTATTTCTCAAAGAATCAATTTCATCTTGTTTTCCGTGTTTGATGTAAATAAATAAGTAATTTGTAATTACTTTTTTTATTTAAAGTGAGTTTTCATGTTCAAAATCATCGATTTGAACACCTACTTCTAAAAGCCTGTCTATGTTATCTAAATACTTTTTTTAAGTAAAATATAAATTTAACCAAATAAAATTGATATTGTCTATCAGCTTTGTTTTCAGATAGAAATTTAACCAAATAAAATGGGAGTGTAAACAAATGTTGAAACTTGGAATGAAAAAGGCACTTGCAGTTTTGCTGGCAGTCCTTTTTGTAGTATCATTGACAGCAGTAGCAGCGAGTGTACGTGAATTTAATCGTGGTGAGCAAAACTGTTTCAATCATAGTTACAGCTTTGGTTTTGTCGGAGGATCTGGACACTGGAAAAATAACGGATACAATCGATTCAGAAAGCTGTTTATTAGATGTGAAAAGAAAATTGAGAATTACCTTGCTTTATCAGATGTAGCCTTTTTCATTTTCAGCCTCTTGATACTTGTTCAGATATTAATGCTGAAAAATAACTACAAATTACTATAACAAAATTTGAATTATAGGCAGCCAGGATAATTAAAAAGCAGGTAAGATTATTATCTCCAATTCTCAAACACTTACCATTTACAAGAATAATCTGTGGGATGACTTATTTAACTTCAATTAAATTGGTTTGATTTGATCTTCTAATAATTTTTGATCTTTGAGTGTAATATTCTGTTTTCTACTACTATTAGATTAACTTCTGCATCCAGTACTTTGTTTATTGCTTCTTCACGTTTTGTTTCTGCTTTCCTTATTAAGTCTCCAATGCTTTGGATTTGTGAATCTAATTTACTAGTGATTGCATCCAATTTTTTAGATTGTGTTTGTATAATCTTAGATTCTGCTAATGTCCTCAGATTATTAGCAACATTTATTAAATCCTCGAAATACTTTACTTTTTCCATTTCTATATTGAGCTCTGCTTTTATTTTTTCAAACTCTTCTTCGTCAATCTTTCTGTTACGTTCTTGTTTTTCGATGTCATTTTCTGTATTCATTTACATAACCTCTTATTTTTTTTACGCTGTAAGTGCATACTTAAATATTTCCAAATTCTTGGATTTTAGCTTTCGGTGAATTTGACTGCTTTTTGTTGCTTTATACTCCTCAGTGTGTTTTCTGTGTAGACTGAGCTGGTTAATGCCATATTCCCATATTCTTTACTACTATATGTGAACTTTCCTTTCAATTTTGGAGTAAAATTCATTTGTATTCAGTTAGTATACTAAATACCAAAAAATAAATATTTATACCAATAGCGATGTTCTCACTATTGTTCCATAAACTTGTTCATTCTTTCAAGAGCCTTGCCCTCAGTATGCGTTGATATTAGTCGGAAGAGAGCATATTTTTCTGATTTTAATAGTTTCACCAACTTTTGTGATAAAATTACCACAAATTAAGACTACCAAAATAATTAATTCCTTTTTAATTTTGTCAAATGTTTGTTTTTGTATATATTATGCACTCTTATACTCTTTGAGATATTTTTGATTCAATTGATTTGTCAATAAATTAATCGGCAGATACAATTGATGATTAATTTCCCAATTAAATGATATAGATTTATTGCGGAAAGGATATTATATTGATATTAAAGTTGTATTTTTGACCAATTATTATTTGGATCATACAGGACCAAAGTCTTCCAGACAATTCTTTATTCACATATCTACCGATTATTTCTCACTTTTTGACTGATTAATTTTAGTTAAAATATAAAATAATCCCCTTAGCTATTTTTAATTAATTGTGCGAAAAATAGCTTCGGAATAAAAATTACTTTTACATAAAATGTTTTAACCTTGAACAACAATTTGATATTAATGACGTTTTATTATTTCAAAAGACATTCTAAAATTTAGCATTGAGTTCTTTCTAAAAAGCAATGTAGATTAATTTCATATCAAATTCTGGTTGTGTCCTGGAGTCATCCATGAGTCATTATAATGGATCTAAAGAAACCCCTAAATTTCGCACTATGCTTATGAATGAATATAACTTACACGTGAAAATCAAAGGTTCATCGAAATCCTCTAAAGTGAAAAGATAAAGAAAAGATTGAGGAATAACCAAATAGAATCTCAAAAAGGTTTTCAAACAGAATTATGTAACTATGCAATCAAATGAAGCTTTCTGAACCTATTTTAGCATTTGCAGAAATCACAGGGATTCACGACCGAAAAGGAAAATGAAGTTTCGGAAAAAAGGATATCTCAGGTGAATATAGAGCTGCTCAAAATAAATAGATATTAAGAGAACGGTTCAGTCACATGTTTCTGAAAATATTAACTGATCAATGAGAGAACACCGATTTGTATGGATTTCAAAAAAATACATATTCTATTGAATCTAAATGGGATGATTTATAACAGATTGCTCCGAACTGCAGGTCCTTTCATTTTAAGAAAGTGGAAGAAAATATATAAAGATTGCATTTTAACTATAGAGGATTACATGCTTCCTGAAGTTCTTAGAATTCAGGTAGAAGTATTCAATCGTGAAAACAGGAAAAAACTTGTAAACTATTCAAAGAGCTTCAGAGATATCTTCTATGTTATTAAAAATAACTATAAGGTTATAGGCTACTGCATTTATTATTTGAAACCAGCACTTTCTTTTAAGGGTTTTGAGATGCAATCGGTTCTTTCTGCAATCGCAATTGACATTAATTATAGAGGCAAGGGTTTTGCTGAGAGATTATTGAAAGAAAGTATTGAGGAAATGAAACTAAATGGAATAACAGTTATTACATTATATGTACAGATAAACAATCATCATGCTATACAATTATACAAAAAAATTGGTTTTAGGATAATTACTGAGACTAAAAATATATGTGGCTACGGGGAAATTTGTTATAAAATGGAATTGAAACTTGTTTAATCTTTTTACCCTTGATCTTATAATAAAATTTATCTCAAATGAAATTGGCTATTAACCTATTTTTGGTTCTTAATTCAGTACTTTACTAACCATTAATAGGTGATTTAAACGTAGATCTATCTATTTCATTTTTCTTAAACGGTGATTGACAACATAGCTTTATCTTTATCAGTAAATTGTGCTATAGAGAAATTCGATAAACTATGCTTTTGAGTATTGGAGAGTTTAAATCCCTTAACATTAATTTTTATTTATAAAAACTTTTACTGATTTTGCTATTAAGCAAGCATAAAAACATTTTCAGTCAGTTGGAGCCAAACTTACTGAAATTGATTCCTTAATTTATTAGAAACCTTCTCATATCATTTTTGAGTCCATAAGTTTAACAAAACCATTTTCTGAGGCAGACCTGAAGCTAACGTAATCATTATGTTTAAAATTCTTGTTTTAAAGTGATGTAATAGTCCTTGATTTTGAATTTGAGAAACAATTTATCAATCGAATTTCTTTTAGAAAATTTTTTGGTTTTCCTGACCACATTCCAGACAATACTGCAACTTGGTTATTTTTTATCCAGTCAGATTCTGGACATGCAAAGCTGATAAACCTCGAGAAAATGAAGCAAAAATAAGGAGAAACAGAGCTGGAACCTGGGCAAAAGGGTGGTAAGTGTCACTTTATATATAAATTCTATATTTGTAAAATAGGGATTATGAGCTGTTCAGGAGATTCAATACAACAATTGAATCACTTCATGATTCGAGCGTAGATTTGCCCTGAAAAAATGAAATGGGTTACAGAGATAGAGTATACTTTGGAGCAAAGTCAATGATTTAACGATGAAAATAGCAGTAAAAGAGCATCCTCTGGCAATGACTAATACATTAAAAAACGAGAATATCAACCCAAAAAAAGCTTCATAGAAATGAGTTTATGCCGGAACTAATAACATATTCAAAGGAGGAATAGTTCTTGTCACGACTGTTTAAAGAGTAAATCTAAGAAAATGTTGTGTACAACTTTTTGTTATTATCTCTATCATTTGATTTCATTGAAAATAAAAGGAATATTTTAAGAATGGCGAAAAATATCTTTAGAATTAAAGAATAAGAATCCAGAAAAAAATTGGGTCAAATACAAAAATTAGTGAGAAAAATTTGGACAAAATTCCCGCGAAGAAAAAAAATTAGGGTAAATCGGAATCCTCTTATATTTTTTAAAAGTGAACAAATTTGTTAGACATCTGCAGAAAACTATATTTATTTAAGGATCCATTTATTTAAATTTTTGATAAATTTATAATTTCAATCAGTTCATTTGTTTAATAAAATATCTTTTTTTGATATCTATCGGAAACTTTATATATTAAATAATGTATTTTAATTATAATTCACCCTCAAATTATCGACCAGGCAATTCGGAGAAAGTAGAAAATATACATTTTGACTATGATTTTTTTAATTGCATCTGTCTTTAATTGCATCTATCTATTAGGTGAATCTGAAACAAGAAACACTGATTTGGACAATATCGGGTTTATATAGTTATCCAGAGGAGAATTCAAGATGAAAAAATATCTTTTACCAATGGTTTTATTATTTGTAATTTTAATGCCAGCAGCTTTCGCGACAGGCGATGTAAAAGTTAATGACTTTTCTGCTAGCAATACAAGTGGGAATATACCTTTACATATATATTTTAATGGTAGCGTTACCGGGAACGTCACTAATTGGCAATGGCAGTTTAAGAATGTAGGAACAGGAGCTATTACTCATAGCACTGCAAATACAACAACTGTCCATACTTTTGGCAAACCTGGAGTTTATGATGTTACATTGGCAGTATGGGGGCCAAACGGTAAAGATACACTTATAAAGCCAGCTTATATAACTGCTAGTAATAACAATTAAAGTTCCTAGTTACTGCATTTTCTTCTTTTTTTACTAAGGGGAGTAGTAACTGCTGAGAAAATTATATTAATTTATAACAAAACCATTAATACAATTGCATAAATATCAATTACTTTTTTATTTTCTCTCTTTTTCATATGCATATTTTTTTTATGAAAATCTATGCATTTTCTAATTTTCAGCCTAAATCTTAGGACATTTTATACATGAATTTAGAGAGAAGACAGAGGTTTTACTGGAATCACTTAATAATGAAAAGTTAAAATGTTGCTGTCAGATTAAATTAAGGATCTATCCTGCTCCCAAAAAACAAACATATGGTAACAGAATAGTAATCAAAAAAGAAGATTAAGGGATGAAGAACAAATTTTTACAGAAAATTACATAAACTGCCGTCTCACAATTATAGATACATAGTTTTTACACATTTCAGTATGATATATTATACTACGAAATATCGTTTTAATGTCCCAACAGTAACTCATATATCTGCATTCAATAATTAGATCAATAAATCCTCAATCCCTGTCTCTCTAACAATATAGATCGCTTTAGTCTTTTCTTCCGGAGTCAGTTGCCGTCTCAATTCGAGGTACTCCAATGCTTGATAGCATGGTTGATACTGAAACATCAGGTTGAACCGTATATGCGGGATCTTTTTTGCGACCCATTTTGTGATCTGTCTTGTGCAACATTCCAGGTGGCCAGGGAGGACCAGATGGCGAATGAGGACTTCTGCAGTTTCATATGCGAATTCGAAGTTGGGCTGCACGACTTCAAGGTACCTTTTTATTTGTGAATATTTCTGGGCGCATAAGTTGTTTCCATATTTGAAATCTCCGAGGTAGATGTCCACAATTCCTTCGAGAATTTCAGCAATGTCAGGAGAATGGTACATATTTGAGTTCCAGATGACAGGCGTGTTTACAAAGATTTCCCTGATTATTTTCAGGACAGTATGTGCGTGTGGAGTAGGAGTTACAAAGTTTACATTCCTTGCTCCGTGCATTCTTCTGAGGTCAATTAGCCTTGCAAGTTTCCTGGGTTCAATTCGGGTTCCTGCTTCAGGACAGGTGGAGATATTCCAGTTCTGGCAGTAGACACAGGCAAAAGTACAGCCCGTAAAAAAGATTGTGTGAGAAGGTATAAGTTCTGGCTCTTCTCCCATGTGCAAAAACTCGGATGCATAATTAGAAAGATCTATCAGCCTGCAGAATCCTTTTTCACCTGTCTTTCTATTAACTCCACAACTCCAGCCGCAGCAGTTGCAGTTCTCCAGAATCCTGTCCACTATTGCAACTTTTAGGTCGAGAAGAGATAGGTTAGCTTTCGGGTGTTTCAGGAAAATCTCAGTAAGCAGTAGTAACCTATCCGAGGCATTTTTGTGAGCAAGGGCATTAATAGCTTCAAGCTCGAGCTTCTCACGAAGCTTTCGGTATTCTTCGATGCCTTTCTTATGAATTTTCCTGAGTTCTTCAAGTTGCATGCTAGGATCGAACTGAACTGGAATTTTTTCTGTTATTTTAAAGAGAGCAGGCATTTCATTTCTCTGCACCTTAAAGTAGCGTTTAAGATGCTTCGAAGCTTCCATATTTAAATATTATCCTATTAGGTTAAAGGCTTATCGTGCCTTTCGAGGCTTCGACCCTGATTGTTACTCCTAACGCAACTACTCAGAAAATATAATCTGTTTCAAAACACGAAGCATTCCTACAATTGGGTAATAGGCAGTGTTAACTTTAAATCATATAGACAATTATTTCGAAATTCGAGTATTAATCAACCTGTTAGTAGAATATCTAATCTCAATTGCATACTTGAGTTTAGTTTTGAGATAGCTTGATGTTTGCCATTTTTATTCTTTGTTATCGTCTATATAATCTCGATTTGCAGAGCAAATATGGTAACTATTCATTTACCAAAAATAGTTAATTGATATTGATTTTTACATCATAGATATCTCTAATTACTAACTGATGAAAATAGAAAAAACATAATCAATAGCTAATAATTGAAGAAAATCAGCTCACTGAAACTTGTCTATTGAGTTTAATAGCGATGGCTATTATGCTAAAATGTAACTATCTAATACACCGTTATTGCTATAAAACCATCGCATATTCATCTTTTAAAGAAGGTATCATTTAGCGCACTTTTTTTGATGTGTAGATATAGCCAAGCTCATACTAATTAACCGCCATAGGCAGCGCCGCCTTGGTTACCGCCACCATCCTGATTACCATGGCAGGAACCCTTACAGCAGCATTGGTCCTTAGCAAGGCATTGGTCCGTAGCAGGCATTGGTCCGTAGCCAGGTATTGGTCCGTAGCCAGGTATTGGCACATACCAATGGTCTATAGCCACTCCAACTACCACATCCTCAGCAGCCGCCCCAGCCGCCATCGCCGGCCCAGCCGCCCGGTCCCCGTCCATATCCACCACACCCGCCACCGTGACCACGATGACCTTCACGTTCTGCACTAACTGCTGCAGCTGTCAACGAT
>Ga0182010_10002053_pt1 | contig 10301 bp, 16 predicted proteins | sample 611E1MmetaG_FD_120488 | JGI IMG/M metagenome (GOLD analysis project Ga0182010, IMG submission 120488) | Permafrost microbial communities from Stordalen Mire, Sweden - 611E1M metaG | ecosystem: Environmental > Terrestrial > Soil > Wetlands > Permafrost | place: Sweden: Stordalen | collected... | reverse complement strand
TGTCAAAAAATAATCGCCTTGAACCTTATGTTTATAATAAAGGGTATGATTTCCGGCTATATTGAGTTCCACACGGATGACACAGAGCTTGTCAAGACTATTTTCGGCGACAAAATCGCAGAAATCAGCAAATCCGACTATCCTACCCACCTCATCGTCAGGTTTGAAAATGCACCCGAGGATGTATTAGATAAGCTAACGCCCTACTGGGGGCAGTTTGAATGGATATTGGACAAGAAGCCGCCGGTATGAATAAATCAACTGATAAAATTGTCTGTCCAATCAACGGCTCTACACGCTATGTAGTTGCTTGCCAAGCTAACTGCCCTAAGCGGAACAGATGCGGTACCCTCGCCAGATATTATCATCCTGTTCTGTTTGACATGCCAGTGAAAAAAGTGAAGGCGAAGAAGAAATGAAGAATGTCATGCATGATTTAAAAAGTGATACATAGATGGTGGCTATTGCTTGTTTTCAGCGGCATGGCGCAATCTGAAGTTCTACAAGGGGTTATCAGGTGGTGGCTTTTGGTAGTTGAGAGGCGGTGTCTTGCACCACGATAGCAGAGGCAAAAGAGGAGCTTGATATCTTTATCAGGGAAGTCCTTGATGCTTTGGTAAATCCTGACCTTCCAAGGAAATAATATTGCTCATATCAAGTTGCCTTTGTTGTATAATCCTACCAATAAGAATTCAATCGGAGGCACTATGAAAGCAATCATTATTATCATTGCCCTGTTAACAGCCCAAATTGCATGTGCTTCTGACTGGGCAAGGGTTGATGTATCAACAGGGCTTAAAGAATCACCGGTATATATTGATGTGGAAAGTATTGATAAGGCAAACCCCTTGACTTCATTTTGGATTAAAACAGTCGACCCGTCAAAAAACGAGACACACAAAAACAGAATTATTATCAATTGTGATGAAAAGAAAATCATAATGACGGATTCATACACTTATGATATTGATGATCACGTAGTTTTTAGTTTTCAGGACTCTGTGTGGCGGGCAGTTGTTCCAGATACTATTTCAGACCATTTATATAGATTGTCATGTGTAGGCAACGGAAGCTATGACGCTGCCACCAGTACAAAATTTGTGAAATATAAAATAAAGAATTTCAGAAAAGCATACTTTGATTCTTTAAAGAAGAACGAGAAATAGACCTTTCAGAAAAGATATCAGCAAATTACTTAAAATAACTCTTTGCAACAGTCAATAATCCTATAAGAGTACCAAAAATCCCTATGAGTACCGTTATAATCGGGATAACTATTTCTTGGCTTTCTTTACGTTCTTTTCTAATGGCACTCCTTAAATCGCAATAACCTTTTTCTGATAAGTAAGGTTTCCCATATTCACTATCCCGTTCCCAATAGTCCTCATTCTGTTTATTCTGGTCACGGGGTCGTAAAGATAACTTGTTTGCTGTGGAAATAAGGTAATCACTCTTTAATATGTCAATTTTCTCACCCGCTATCCTGTACTCAAAACTATTACTCTGATAAGCAACATTCTCACTTATCCCTTTCTTCTTGTCCGACTCAATAACCTTGTCGAGCGCCTTACTCTCTATGGATAACTTGCTTTCAAGTTTTCTCAGCCTGATTCTATACGTTAATATATTCATGTTATAACATTATCGCGATTCTGAACCAGTTTGTCTAGTAAAATCACCAACTTATCAATATGGCAGATTATATAGTATCTAATACTCCTGTAGAAAACTAAATATCTGGGGTTGTGGACGTTATTGATACTTCTTAGGATGGAATTTACTTAAATAATTCGGAGTGCTTGTTAGAAGTATTGGAAAAGGTAACAACCTAAATATCCTGATGATTAATAAAGCACCAATGCTGCCTAATGCCCGAGCAAAATAATTTCCGGTACAGTTGGTTTAAGCCATTCACTTATTGCCTGATAGTCCATAATGAACACAATTAGTATGTTCTTCTTCTCGATGGGATAATGAGAAATCCTATGCCTGTAAAGAGCATAGTGATATCTCCTGCCAAAAAGAACTTAAATGGAATAGCAATGCGAGAGGATAACGCCTTTTCATATTCTGCCCATTTTTTGTCTTGTTCTTCTTTCTCTTCTTTCTCTTTTAACTCCCTTTCCGCTTTTATCATTTTCAGTCTGTCTTCAACCTCAGTCGAAAAATCCTTCCATTGAGCAGAAGGAGCAACAACAGGAGCAGGAATAGGCACAGGCAGTTGAGGCGCAACAATATTACTACCACTTAATATAATATTCATCTTGCTTATGCTTTCAATAAATCCAGCGCTTGAATTATATCCTTCTGAAAACACCACAGATATTAGGAAAGCAGCTATTGCTACAAGTATTAAAACGATACCAACTCTTTTATTGTCCATATCTTTGTCAACCGTTAATCAATTTCTTTATATCATTATAGTCACGCTCGGTAATTCTTATAATTGACTGCCCAAATGTCATTCCCCAGTTATCCTTATTTTTTATAAAATTTAACTTATCACGTATATCACGATTTGTAAGGTCTGTTCTTTTGCGGTCCCATTCTGTTATGACATCAAATGAAACCATGTAATCTGATTTATAATCTACGGGGTCGCCTATAGATTCCCTCGTAGGACGCTCAGCATTAGTAACTAATTTGGTTTCTCCTGCAAAATATTTACAATTGTTTCCGCCAAGATAAAAAACAATGATATCATCTTTTCGCAGTGACATTATCTTGTTTTTTATTGGCTTGGTAACCATAAAAACCCAGTTCCCGAGATTTACTATATTCCGAAATGTTTTAGCCGCGTCTACTTTTTCACCCTTATGTACGAATATCCAATAATTCATGTTCACCTCTCTTAGATAAGGTCCTCGGGCGATATTACTTCAAGAAGCAACAGTCATTTGACTAAATTCGCCCACTTTCGGTTATATGAGATACCCTCTGGTTCCGTGATAGGAGGATTGTCCGATGGTTTTGAAAGTGCTTGTAATAGTATCGTTACACTGTGACCACTTTCAAGTTTAACATCCTTGAATATCCAACCATTATCTTGATAAGCAAATATAAATTTAATCACAAGGGAATTGACAGCGCTCCATCTTTCGCACTTTTTTTCAGCACTATTAATGGCATCAGTTATATTATCCCATCCAAAGCATCCATTTTTTGTGCAGATATTTCCACATGAGTCATTATCCATTCTAGTCACGGTTGCTTCAATGTACCCGATGAAAGGTGAAACAATCGAGTTTGTTTTTTCAATATTATAGGAAATATTATCTTCCATGATATATTGTCTTATTGCATAGCTAACCCCGGTTGGACTCGCCGCCTCGACATGTTTTCCAACAAGCTCAGGATTGGTTTTAAGGAATTGGGTGAATCTATTGACGATTGGCTTAAATGCCTTGAGTGCTCGTTCCTCTTGCGAAGGTTGCGCAAAACCTGAATTAACGAAGATAAGCAAGACAGCAAACAACAGGATAAGGACTTTCCATTTCACTGTAATATCTCCTATGCGCATTAATCAAGGGCTGTGTGCTAAAGCTTGGACCTTTGTCTACAATTTACACCAAACCGGGATTACCATCAGGGAACTCAGCTCTAAGAGTTGAACTTATTTTCTTCATAAGAGATTCTACTTCTTATCTGTTTTGTTTGCAAGCAAGATGACATGGGTGATTTAAGACAAGGCGCTATTGTCTGTGGAAAAACCTGATACGGTCAAATGGCGGCTGACTGGTATCCAGGGTAACGAATCCGCTCCGCTCGTCAGAATAATAGGCAACGATGCTATTGTCGGGCTGTTTTTCGATATTAATCATAAGCCCGCGACACCGATAACTGAAGGTATATTCATTATGGGACTGCTCAAGGATGAGCTGGAGACGGTCAAGCAGCGACATGGTACGATCATCGCCCTTTTTCATTCTTTCTCCGTAAGCCATGTCAGTGTCCTTCTTTCAGCCGTTTCAACAGCTTCATCAACAGGCTGAGCTTCCCCTTCTCCTTGGTTTCATGAATGGAGGGATAAGTTCTGATATAACCTTCCCTGTCCGCCTCAAAATATTTGTTTTTGTGTTTCATTGAGTTCATTGTAGCAGACAGAATTTAACTTCACCAAATTTATTCAAGCTGACAAAATATAATCAGTAGGTAAGATATCATTACTTTTCAGGTGCCACCCTAATGTGTGCTGACGACCCACGCCACAATCCTGTCCCGCCGAGTCAGGAGGTCACTGGCAGGGCTATCGTGGCAATACCCATAGATTGTATCATGTTGAACAAAACCCAGGGATTGCTGATGACAATGATTCCTTACAACGGTGTTGTCTTGTGTTAAAGCTAAACACTTGCAGAAATTTATGTTGCATGTCATATTCACTGTGGATTGTGTTCTGTCAGCAAGACAAAACCCTGTAGAGTCATGCGGATTATGGCAACCGTCTGTATTGTGTTCTTTTCTGTGCGGGTGTAACTCTTCCCGCGCAAGATTTTTACAAGCGCTCAGCGAAGTAAAAAAAATCTGAGCATTATAATATATATCTTTTATATAAGATATATAAAGGAACGAGAAATTATAAAGCATTGATATTATTACTCAATAACGGTATCGTTTTCGTCAATTCACTCGAAATAGGCAGTTTATCACTCGAAATAGGTACTTTTTCACTCGAAATAACCTGTTCTTCACTCGAAATAGACACTTTATTTTTTGACCATTTTACCTGACGGTCGCCTTGCCTGCCTTCAATATCCACTGACCAATCCAACAATATTCCAATTTGCTCCAAGCAATCAAGAGATTCTTTTAAAGATTTTACAAAGTTGTCAGTTCTGGACTCAGGAGCCAGTACGGCTTTGAGAGTCAGAATGTTAATCAATACGTTTTCATCGAAATGGCACATGACAAACCGGTAGAGAGCTTTTGAGAACATCCCTTTTAGATGTTCCAGGACAGCACCATCGAGTTTACAGGTTTTGAATTTAAGCATAAGCTCACCATTTTTATCATAATAAAATTGACGGGGTAGCATTACAGATGTTTTCCTGCTTGGTGGCTTACCATACTCTTGACCTTTAACCTTTATCAGTGCATCGGGATATGTGTCATCAGGTTCCGGTTCTTTACCATATTTGACCTTAGGTTTAAGTTTTTTACCATCATGCCAAGGAATCAGTAGTGTCATCTTATACTCTGTTAATTCATTTAATAATCTTAATTCAGCCTTGTTCAAATATATATCTACGTATATTTCTGGCTTATCCATACAGAGATTAAGTAATTTGATCCACAGTTCCTCGTGTCGAATATTGAGATCAACTTGGTTAAACCCACCCCGTATGGTAACGCCACCCCATTTTCCTCCACCTGGATGTGTTTTTTCTTTCTGAGGGCTTTCACTGGCGATAAATAGGGGTATTCTGCCGAGTCGATAAGGATACAGCAACGTTTTAGACTTTTTAGGTTTAGGCATGATCCTCCGCGAAGCTTTTAGTTAGTACAGTAGCGGGACACCCAGACAAGCCCCGAGTTGGGTGCAACCCCTAACCGACTGATCATGAGCAAGAGCAAGATGCACGATAGCCATGATATCCGGTGCCCACAAGACCTGCTGTTCTAATGGTGGCTGAGTTACATCAAAGCCGTCCCATTCATCCGGCATACTGTTATTGGCTTGACCTAGACTACAGGTTAAATGCGTCAACAAATTATTGGTGGTATCCGTAGTGGCTGATCCGATTCGTTTTTTATCCATGGACTTGCTCCTTCCTTGCCTGTAGAAATCTCATAAGCACCTGACGGACATAGGGTCCGATACCTATAAATTCCTTATCTGAAAGCTTCTCAAGTTCATCATAGGTCTCTTGGTTAACACGGGTGGTAATCTGTGCATCTTGATAATCTTTTTTCATTTTTGCTGCCTCCTCTTTAATTGACATCTATACAATAACTACAATCATCACGGGTATATTTTAAAAAAATATTTTCCCCTATTACTTATTTTACCAGAATAAATAAATTAAATCTGTCAAGTAATTTTAACGAAATCAGCCAACAGAGCCAGTGTAAGGGGTTGTGAGGTTTATTAACGGCGGCACCGGGGAAGGTGGATATTTGAAGGAAGAGACTAAAAAAAGGACGCACCAGGAAGCCTGACAATCAATTATTTTGGGGCACCCCATATGTTGGTATAGGTCTTTCAGAATCTTATTATTAATTAATATTGACTATTTGGCATACAGGGTAGCTCATGCCTTAACCTAAAGCCCTACAGCGGGTCATCGAGGGTTGACCCTTGTCGGTATGGGGCAACTTAATTTCTATTATTAATTAATAATCGCGGAAATCTTTAAAAGTAATAGCTAGATATTGGTTTTGGAGTTTTCCGCGAACCACATTAGTTAATAATGAGGCATAATGTCCTACAAAATCATAAAAAATACTTGACATAATATTTATTAATTAATAATTAACCAGATTCCTTAAAATTACTTGACAAATCAGCCACCAGAGCCATTCTACAAAATATTTTTCTTGACAAATACATATATGGGTGGTACAATAAAATCAATATGGGGAGACACATTTTGTGTCCTATTGATAGTAAGAAGGTAGGCTAATATGAGTAAAAGAGTAGTGGTAACACAATCTGAAATGGAAGCAACACGCTACATCAAAACAAAGTTAAGAGAATACTTTGGAAAGAAGAAATATGTATGGGCTACACGTGGTACGACACGCTATAATGATGGTTTTTATGGTGACCCCAAACCTACACACTCACCAACACTATACCCCGTGAACAGAACTAATATGCTTTGGTATGTAAAAATAATAATGGATACCGAACACTTTTGTGACGATAGCGGAGTACCTCTGACCGGCAATGAATTATGGGATGCCGCCATTAACGCTATAGCCTCTGATTTACAGTTCACACGTCCTGTTTGGTTTTAAAATGTTTAAGGGGTTCTAATAAATATGACTGTTGAATACATCCATGAAGATACATATTTGGGTGAGTGGCGCTGGGATTATGTTGACTTGATTATGAAGGAACAATTTGAGATTGTTGGAGTACCTATAGCACAGTGGCAAGAACGGTATGAAGAAATAGATGCACGATTTGACTACTTATATATCCGCAACCCCTTTGCAGGGGTGGTGGATGCTGTCAGGATGGATTTGACCACCCACAACCTCACCATAGAGTAGGCAGCTGGGACTGAATAGGATTTATGCATATCCGGGGATTATGCCTGTCGATAAGACTGAAACCCTGCCAGCCATAATACATATGCAACTGCGCGCAAATTTTGATGGTATTATCCATGAAGGCTATGATGTGCCACTATGTGAGCCTCTACGTCTTATAGTTGATGGTGTAGAGAAATCATTATTAGAGGAAGGGTAGCCATGATAACACCATTACACACTGTAACACTGACAGAAGACCATATGAATCCATTTAGGACGTGTGAACATTGTCCTGATGAATATAATTGTCGTTCAACATTGTGGTATCTAAATATAAATCAGGACACCGTTAAAGGACTATTTTGGTTAGAACATGTGGATGATAAGAGTGTGGATGATTGGGGTCAATATGTCGAAAAGGTGCTAGACTTACAGGAAAAGTATAAACACCTGCACATGCAAAACCCCTACAGTAGATTAGGTGATGCAGTAAGGTTGTCTATGACCAGCCCAAAGCTCACCTAAGCCATCAGATGAGTTGTATCAGGGTGGAACGAGCGATAGACTCAGTTCCGCTGAACATAGGCGATGATGCAACGGCTGTCTTAGACAGCCCAGCCGTATAATAAATGTAAGGAGAGTGTTGACGACCATGCACAACCAACCCCGATACCGTGCCGTATTGTGGCGAATGAGAAAAAACTACTCAATGTAAAAGAAGTCAGCCTACGCTTAACCTGTAGCCCAAAAACTATCTTACATCGGGCTGAGCCGCGCCCAATAAGCAGACAATATCGCTTTTTGCTGTGCTCGGACACAAGGGGAGGAATTAATGGATAGTTCCTTCGATCGGTCGGCAAACAGCAAAACAGAATGGCTTACGCCTCCTAATATAATCCAGGCATTAGGGGAATTTGACCTTGACCCGTGCGCCCCGATTATCAGACCGTGGGACACGGCAACACAACATTATACCGTTGAGGATGACGGATTAATAAAAGAGTGGGTCGGGCGAGTATGGTGCAATCCGCCGTATGGAAACGAAATGGGAAAATGGTTGCAGCGCATGGCACAACATGGGGATGGCATTGCCCTGCTGTTTGCCCGGACTGATACAGGTATTTTTTTCCGCCATATCTGGCCCGTTGCCTCTGGGATAATGTTTTTGCGTGGACGGCTGGTATTCCATCATGTTGACGGTTCTAAGCCCACAAACGGTGCCGGGGCACCCTCTTGCCTTATTGCATATGGAGAAAGAAACGCTGAAGCACTCAGAGATAGCGGATTGGATGGAAAGTTTTTAGTCATAGAACATAACACGTGATGCTGCCGATGCGCCGTTACCGACTCAAAGTACCCAGCAATGGGTTGGGCTGATATAGTCTGTTGAAGAACCCGTGTTTGAGGTATCGGTTATGACTGGACTTGATGTAAGGGCTGTCTTTGACGGCCCGACTATATAAATGAATAAAGGAGACAATCTGTTGCGCGCAACCTTAATCAATAGGTTCACTTATCTCAGGTTCCAACTCCTTGGTGAGCATCTTTAGTTAAGCGGTCGTTATTGACATCATAAACATTATTTATTGGAGGAAGTAGGTTTTAAAGCTGTTGCGCGTTCGACTATTGTAGCCGACAATTTATCTCAGCTCGACCGAAAAGTCGAGTTATGTCCACGCAACAGTTGACAAGTGAATCACCGGTCCGCCAGAATCTGGTCCCACACCTGCCGGAGCATGGAGGACTGCATATGAACGGCACCATTCGGTGCAATAAATGCCATAAAGCAATGAAATCCCCGGTCTGTCCGAACTGTTATCCAGCCAAAGGCTATTCAAGGGTCTACATTTTGCTTTATTGTGCGGAAACAAAAAGGCATGAAAAGTTTAGGACTGACCGTGACAGCTTCTTCTTGACATATGATAGAGCCGAAAGACAGCTCACGATGATGCGGGGCGATATGGATAGGGGGATTTTCTCAATTGATAACTGGCTGCCCGGAAAAATTAAGGCACGAAATTTCGCTGCAATGTTTGAAACGTTTATTCAGGAGAAAATAGAGGACGCTGATGGCAACGGCAAAGCCCCTTCGACTGTAAAAACATACAAGGCTCATTATACTAATCACCTACAACCTTTTTTAGCCCAATACGATGTCCGCGATGTCGGTTGCGAAAAAATAAAGAAGTTTTTCAAGCACCTGAAAGACAATAAGACTGTCAGCGTTGGCTACAAACAGCACGTTCTTGATACATTGCGGACATTTATTCGTTGGTTATATGCCGAAGGAACCATACAATCCATACCCCCCTTCCCGCACTTTGAAGTACCAAAAACGCGGAAGATTGCTCTGGACATAGATGACCAAGCCATCGCCTTAGAAAACCTTCCTGCTGATATCCGCGACACATTTGCATTTGGTATGGAATGTGGATTACGCCCTGGCGAGCTTGCAGCGTTAAAAATTCGAGATCTGGATTTCAAGCATGGTATCTTGTGGGTTCAACGGACCTATTCTGCTTGCAAGCTGAAGGAGTCCACAAAGGAAAACTCAGCACAGCCAATACCACTTTCCGACAGGGCTTATGAGATAGCTCATAAACATGCAGCAGGACGATTCTCCGATGACTTTCTGTTTTTAAATCCAAACACGGGACAAGGATGGACATATAACAGGCTTAATATACGCTGGAACCAATACTCACGTATTGAGGCGAAATTAAATGAGGCGATCAGGCATAGCTATGGTACACAGATTGCCGAAGATGGGGCTTCGCCAAGTCAAATTCAGGCTTTGATGAGACATGCAGACCAGCGCAGTTCAGAAGCTTATATTCATGCAAATGTTATGAAATACAAAGATATCGTTAACAATCGGGGGCGAGGTCGAGTTATTCCAATGGCACAACGAGAATCCGGATCGAATCCGGATCGGGCGATTCAGGGCAACAATAGTTAAATATCAATAACTTAAAGAGCGGAGGGGGTGAGATTCGAACTCACGGTAAGGGTCGCCCCCTACAACGGTTTTCAAGACCGCCGCTTTCAACCGCTCAGCCACCCCTCCAATCGGTGAAGTTTTATGGTACCAGACACAGAAG
>Ga0182010_10002052_pt1 | contig 10303 bp, 10 predicted proteins | sample 611E1MmetaG_FD_120488 | JGI IMG/M metagenome (GOLD analysis project Ga0182010, IMG submission 120488) | Permafrost microbial communities from Stordalen Mire, Sweden - 611E1M metaG | ecosystem: Environmental > Terrestrial > Soil > Wetlands > Permafrost | place: Sweden: Stordalen | collected... | reverse complement strand
CTGCGCACCAGCGGCTCATGCGTCAGTTTCTCCTCGATCGCTTCGAGGATGCGCACGTGGTCGAAGGCGCGCAAGAGATCGAGCTGGGCCTGGACCTGTGGGCTGATGCGGATTTCGTAGACGCTCACTTGCTCGGCTCCTCGGGCGTCGCCACATTACCACGCTCCCGCGGGTGGCACCGCTGTAGCGTTTCCTTCAGGTGCCCGATGGATACGTGCGTGTAGATCTGCGTCGTCGCCACCGAGGCGTGGCCCAGCAGCTCCTGGATGTGCCGCAGCTCGGCCCGGCGCTCCAGCAAGTGGGTGGCGCAGGCGTGGCGCAGACCGTGCGGCGTCAGCCGCTTGTCGATGCCCAGCGCCTCCGCGTAGTGGTGCAGCCGCGCCCTGACCGTGTAGTACCCCATCGGCTGCCCGCGGGTCGTCAGCCACAAGGCCCGGACTGGGTGCCGATGCTGGCGGCACAGCCCTGGCCGGCACCAGCGCAGGTAGTTTTCCAGGTAGCTCGCCGCCACCTCGCCAAACGGCACCACCCGTTGCTTGCCGCCCTTGCCGCAGCGGATGCGCACCATCCGCTCGTCGAGGTCGATGTCGTCCACTTCCATCGCCGCCGTCTCTCCCGCCCGTGTCCCCGTCGAGTACATCAGCTCGTACAGCGCCCGGTCGCGCCCACCGTCGGGCGTGCTCGGGTCGATGCTGTCGAGCAGCCTGCCCATCTCGTCGGGCTTCAGCACTGGCGGTGGCAGTTGCTCCGGCTCCTTGAGCAGGTGCAGCCTCCGCGCCGGATCGACCGGCACGAGCTCCAGATCGAGCAGCACGCGGTAAAGCCCTCTGACCGCTTCGAGCGCGTTGTTCACCGTCACTGCCCGAGGCGGCAGGCCCTTCGCCGTCGGCGTGTGCATCACTTCCATGCGAAAGTCTTCGAGCAGCGCCGGCGTCACCTTCACCAGCTCGCCCACCTCGCGACCAGCCAGAAAGCGCTCGAATTTGTGCAGGCAGATGCGCTTGCTTCGCACCGTCGTCGCTGAGTACCCGCGCGCCTCGAGGGCCTGCGCGTACCGCCCGACCAGCTCCGCCACCTTCGGCGCCGTGGTCATCGCTTCCCTCGCGGGTGCTTCTCCGCCTGCAGGCGCCGCAGATCGACTGCCGCGACCTTGGTGTACCGCTGGGTCGCCGTCAGGTGCGCATGCCCAAGAAGCGCGCCCACCTCGACGAGTTGTGCCCCGCCACGCAGCAGCTCCGTGGCCATCGTTCGTCGCAGGGTGTGGCAGGTGACCTTCACGCCCACCGCCTCGCCCAGCGTCGCCACCAGCTTGCTCAAGGCCTCGGGCGTCAGCCCTCGGCCGTCGCGCGCCAGCAGCAAGGCCATCTCACCGTCGCGCCCGTACATCCGCCGCGTCAGCACCGGACGCACGTTCTCGAGATACAGCTTCAGCCACTTCTGCGCTTCCTTGCCGAGCGGCACCAGTCGCTCTTTGTCGCCCTTGCCGTGCACCACGCGCAGCACGCCGCCCGCCAGGTCCACATCGAAGACAGTCAGCCCGACCAGCTCGGCCCGACGCAGCCCGGCCCCATACAGCACCTCGAGGATCGCGCGATCGCGCACGCCTATCGGCAGCGACGTGTTCGGCGCCGCCAGGACTTTGTTCGCCTGCGCCGCCGTCACCGTCCGGCCCATCAGATGCGCAAGCTGCTTCGTGCGCAGGTGTTCCGCCGGTGAGATGAGCAAGCGGTTCGACTCGACCAGGAAAGCAAAGAAGCACTTGCACGTCACCAATCGGGTCTGCACCGTGTGCGGCGACAGCTTCCGCCGGCGCAGCTCGGCCACGTACGCATCGGCCTCGGTCCTCGTCATCTGCCGCACGTCCGTGATGGCTCGCACCTCGACGAAGCGGCGGAGCGTGGCCATGCCGTCCATCCGAATACTCACCGTCGCTGGCGACAGCCCGCGCCCTTCCAGGTGCTCGCGAAAAGCCTCGCTCAGAGCCGCGAAGTCGTCCGCCCCGGGCGCCTGGAGCCGAGGTTTTTCCTTATATGCTTCCTGGAAATCCCTCATCGCTACCCCTCGCGACCTCCAAGGCAGCTAAAGGAAAGAGCTTTCCGACGAAAAAGCGTTGTGACATCGCTCCACCACGCACCACCACGCTCACCAAGTTCGCACCTTTTTGCGTAGCTCACGGCTCCACCTCGATGCCGATGCGCTTCGCCATCGCTGCGATCTCCTCGGGCGTCGACAGGTTCAAGTCCACCGGCTTGCCGTCCTCGTCGACCTGCAGCCGGTAGATGTACTGATGCCCGCGATCGCCGGCGAGAGATTCGATGCACTCCTCGCGTTCCAGCTCGCCCAGGTGCACGCGAAGCTGCCAGCTCGACCAGCCACACTTCTGCTTCAGGTCCCGACGAGTGAAGACGTACTCGGGCTTCACCTCACCTTGCGCCTGCTCCTCGCACAGGTGCCGAATCTCTCTCAGCAGCTTGCGCGCCGGCGCCGACAGCTCGTCGAGCGTGCGTTCCAGCACCGTGCGCGCCAGCTTGTTCGCCGCCGCCAGGTCCGCCAGCGTGGCCTCGACATAGGTCACCACCTCGCCGTCGACGATCATCTCTTTGTTCGGGCGCTGGTACTGGTGCAGGAAGGCCACCGCCTCGATCAGCCCAAGGTACTTCCGGTGGTCTCGCCGCGTGCGCAGTGGCTTCGAGGGGAATTTCAGCAGCGGCGCGTACGGAATCACCACCGGCATGGCTCGCAGCAGCCTCTGCGCCACGTGGTGCCGTCGGATCGCGGCCTCGCCACGGTGCCGGCGCGACAGTCCCTCGACCGTCCGGCCTTCGCGCTGGAGCGCATGGATCCGAGCCGTCATCTCGTCCGATTCGTCGACGGTGACCATCAAGAAGCGCGACAGCGTCTCCGGATCCATCTCCGTCGCCGTCGTGGTCAGCAAAAACATCGCCGGTCCCTTCACCGTGTGCTCGTCCGTGCGCATCCGCCCCGTCTGCGGATCCTTCGTGGTCACCGCGACCGTCAGCGACCGCGCCGACTGCAAAGATCGGATCGAATACGCCGCGCCCTCCGCACCGGCTGCCTCCTCGATGCACAGGATCTTGTGCGACAGCCCGTCCTCGTCGAGGTAGTAGAGCGCCTGGTCGGTCACCCGCGTGTAGCGTCGCAGATCTTCCGGTGGCACCAGTCGCACCAGCACGTCCGCCAGCGACGATTTCCCAGCAGCAGATCGCGACTGAATCAGCAGCGACAGCGGCTCCTCCAGCTTGCGCGACACGCAGGCCAGGTACCCGAGCAGCTTGTTTGATTCCTCGCCCGCGTACCCGGCCAGGTCCAGGTCGCGCACCACCTGGTCGAGCAGATCCGGCCGGCGCAAGAAGGCCATGGCGTCGGCTTCCTCGTCGGGCGTTGCCAGAAGTCCAGCGCCTGGCTCTTCGGGCGTCGGGCTCGCCGTCTCCGCCTCGGCGTACTCGATCACCCGCCGCAGGTCGTGTTCTGTCGTGCCCGCGTCGATGCCAAACAGCCCCGCGCATGCCCGCACCCACGCCTGCCGCGACTTCGCGTTGTAGAGATCCAGCGTGTCCAGGTGAAAGCGCGCACCCGACTGCGCCCGCACCGCGCACCGCAGGTGCGTGGGCGATCGGCCCATGCCCTTCACCTCGTAGACCCGGCCGGAGAGGTTCAGGCGAAAGCCGCCCGCGGTCTTCTCGTAGCCGTGATGGCTGCGATGAAAAGGAAAGCTCGGCCGCTCCGCCACGCCTGGATCTGCAGCCCGCAGCAGCGCCTCGACCGCGGCCGCGCTGCCGGTTCGCACCACGTCGTTGATGTCCTTGCCCTCGGGCAGCGCCACCACCACCGCCCGTAGGCCTTCGCGCCGCAGCTCTTCAGCCAGGCGGGCGGCGCCTTCGCGCCCGGGCTCGTCGCCATCGAAGCAGATGTAGATCTCGCGGACTTGCTCCCGCCGCACGATCTCGCGATGTGAGTCCGTCCACCCCGTCACCCCCCAGCAGGGAAGGATGTTGGTGTAGCCCGCATCCCACAGGGACATCCCGTCGAGGATCCCTTCGGTGATGATCAGCTCTTTGCACGTCCGTGCCGCTTGCGGCACTACCAGCCCGTGTCGTGGCCCTGGCAAATAGAGGTGGCGAGGTTCACCGTCGACGATCTTCCGTCCGTACAGCCCCACCACCGCGCCCTGTTCGTCGAGCAGCGGCACCACGATGCAGCCGAAGAAAAGCTCGGTCCCGCCCGCGCTCAAGATCCCGAGCTCGCGGAGTTGTTCGCCGACCTCACCTTCCTTGGGCAGCGTCTCGCGCAGCTTCCCGCTCGCCAGCCCGACCCGGAAGGCTTCAAAGGTCGCCGAGTCCTTGATTCCTCGGCCTTTGAGGTACTCGACCCCTCGAGGATCTTCTTCGAAAGCCCGTCGGTAGAAGTCCGCTACCCGAGCCAGCAGCTTGCTCAAAGCTGGGGTCATTCTTTCTTTAACCGCTTCCGTCGGCATCGGCGCCGGCTCGACCGCCCGAAGTCTCAGCGGTGCTGTCTTCGCGCCCAGCCTGATCGCTGCCTCGCGGAAGTTCAGCTTGTCGTGCAGCTCGAGGAATCGGATCGCATCCCCACCTGCGTTGCATCCGAAGCACTTCCACAAGCCTTTCTCCGGCGTCACCGACAGGGACGGCGTCTTCCCGTCGGCATGGAAAGGGCAGCGCCCCTGCCACGACCGGCCCTTCTTCTTCAGGTCGATTCCCTTCGACTGGATCAGAGCGACGAGGTTGGTTCCGTTCTTCACCCGGGTCACTTCGACGGCTGGAATCACTTCATCCTCCGCAAAGATCGGCGTCGCGGTCTTGGCCCAGGTGCCGATGCTTGCTTGAGTCGCACAGCCCAGAAGCCTTCGGGTGCGTGCCACAGCTCGAGACCAGCCTCGGCAAGCTGATGCACGAGCTCTTTCCGGGAAAGCGGCTCCGCGAAAAAACCTGTCAAGTCCGATTCGCCCGCCATGCCGCCCATCATTTCGGTGGACCGTTGCATGTCATATCGCTACACTGGATGTAGCTACGATGTCAAGTCCCATCGCACGTGTCGGCAAGAAACCAGCCTTAGACTGGCTGGGCACCGTCGTTCGATTGCTACAGCTCATGCCGTCACGCAAAAACCGCCCAGCCAAGGAAACCTCGGGTAACCGCCTCGCGGCCCTGCGCCGTTCGCGCGGACTTTCCCAGCGCGAGCTGGCCAAGCTCACCGGCATCTCCAATCGGATGATCGCGTACTACGAGACGCAAGCCGAGGAGCTGCCGGAGCATGCCCTGGCCAAGATCGCCCAAGCCATCAGCGTTTCCGCCGACCAGCTCCTCGGGCTCAAGACCGACCAGCCGACGCCACCACCTTTTTCCATCGATACCAGGGTTCTGCGGCGCCTGCTCCTCTTCGAGCGCCTCCCACCGACCGATCGTCGCTACATCCTCAAGCAGATCGAGATCCTGGCCAAACAGGCCGGCATCGAGATCGACGACGCTGCCTGATTTCCGGGGGCGCGGCGGGGTGGGTTGGGGCTGGTGGGCGAAGCCGCGCATCACTTGCGTAGCGGCCCAGCGCTTGCCTCCGTGGCGGCGAGCGCAGCCCATCGGTAGCGGAGCGAGCCGCGCTGCAAGCGCTGGGACGCGAGCCGGGCGTGTTGGCGTCGGCGCCTGCACGATCCCCTGGGCGGCGAGCGTAAGCGCGAGCGGCTGCGGCGCCAGCTAGCGCCGCGGCCGCGGTGACCTGAGAGCGCGCCGTCGGCCGAGAGCCGCTGCCTGCGCCGCGAAGCCGGGCCCGTCGCTGTGCACGCCGACGGCCCCCGTGGTGGTGGCAGGGGCTGGCAGGGGAAGGGGCGCGACCGGGGAGCCGTGGTCGCGCGCCGTCCCCCCTAGGCGAGCCGGCGGTGGCCGTCCGCGGCCACTCCGATCGCCGGCGAGCCAGAGCGTCCTTCCCCCCTGGGGATTCCTTATTCAGCGAGCTTGCGCAGCAAGCGAGCGCCAGGGGGGTGCCCAGGTTGGGGGGTCCAGGGGGGAAGGACGCGGCGGGGGGAAAGGCGGCCTAGGCGTGCCGACGGGCCCGGGGTCGACCGAGAGCTGGCGTCGGCGCCGAGCCGCGCGCACACGGGCGTTCTGCACGATCGTCGCGCTGGGTCCGTGAGCTGTCGTCACCGCTTTCCCGAATGCAGCGACCATGCCGGGGCGTCCGATGCGAGCACAAGGTGAACGCCGCTTTCTCCCCTGAAGGCACTTGCGAGCGAGGCGCCGCGGCATGGGAGCGTCTTCCTGTGGTGCCGCTTTCCCGATGGAGTCGTGCGCGCGTGCGCGCGGCAGCGGGCACGCGCGTGCGACGGTACCGACGAGATGAGCGCGGCGCTGGGCGCCGAGTTGGGGGAGCGGACTGGGCCTTGCCAACGCGAGCACAGGCCCAGGCGTCGCGCATGTGCGCACCCACGTGCGAGCGCGTGCAAGGACCAGGACGCGGTGATCGTGGCACTGGCCGCGGCGCTGTAAGCCCCGAACTGAGGAGATGGAGCGGGCGCCCGTGCGGTCGCAACTTGAGAAGATGCTCTGACCCAGCCGAAGGTGGAGCGACGGCATGGGCGCCCGCGGGGCCAAGTACGCTTCCGTCGTTGCCGATCGCAGATACAATGGCGTCCATGGTCACCAAAGCACCGCCCGGCGTGAGCACTGCTGTCGGTCTGCTCCTGAAGATCTTCCCGACGGTGCTGGATGAGATCTCCAAAGCCCGGGGCAAGCCCACAAAGGTCGAGTCCCAGGACCTCATCGCGTACGTTCGCAGGCTCGACGAGCGCCGCGTTCTCTTCTTCCCCTACGGCCTGGAGGTAGTCGAATCCTGTGTCGCCTCCCTCGACGAGCTCCGACGGTTCACCGACGAGACGCTCGCGAAGATCGAAAATCCGACGGCAAGAGCAGCACTCGGTAGCATCCTCGATCGGTCACGCGCTTTCGTCGACAGGTGGCACGGCATCCACGCTACGCCGGACTGGTGGGAGCACGGCGGCTTCCATGGTGGCCCCACCGCACACCGCGACGGCATGGCTGACTTCTTCCAGGACCTCGGCGAGCTACGCAGCACGATGAAGCAGATGCTCGAGCTTCTCAGGCTCATCGAGCCCAAGATCAAGGCACCAAATCTTCTTCCGGAGGCAGTGTAGATGTCTCCTCCTCTTGAGGCCATTGTGGCGTGGCTGGACGCGATGGCACCCGAGATTCGAGATGGCGATTTCCTTCCGCTCGTACTCGTGTTCACGCCGCCAGGACTCCTCTACCAGAGTGACCCGGGCGAGCCGTGGTCAGAAGTCAGTTCACGAATCCGCGCGCTGAGGCCGGACCCCATTGGCCAAATACCAGCCACACTCTCATTGATTGGGGCCATCGATCTCGTCTTCCACCGCCGCGCTACGAAGGAGGACTGGGACCGCAACCAACGTAACTACGCTGACTTCGTCGACCGGATCGAGGCCAGGGGCAAGGACTCGCTCGCCACAAAGATGCGAGAAAATGGCGAATGGCTGCCCTTCAAGGCCAAGCACTGGATTCGCAACGCCGAGTCTTGGCACGCACTGAGAGCGCAGAGTCTCTCCCAGGACATGCTGTCCGCTTGGATACAGTCATACCGACCGGAAGGTGGCTAGCCTCCGGCACTTTCCTCGCGCGTCTGTGCGGCCTGCCGGACCCGTGCGACCGCTTGCCTTACTCAATCTTGATGACGGCAACGAGTCCGTCTTGGGAATGCTGGGCGATGCGTCCAGGGTGAGATGGTCCCAACAATCCCAGGTAACTTGTCGGCTGAGAGTATCGGTGGAAGTCGGTCGAGCACAGAACCAGCGAACTGGGACCGTTCACCTCCCAGGACGCAACCTCTGGTGGGAGAGTCAGCTTTCCTCCCAGCGAGCGGGTTGGGACGCTGGTCATCACCTCCCTGAGATCGCCGAATCCCGGAGGCAGAAGAGAAGGAGACGTATCTTCCTCCTTCAGAATATGGTCGTGTGTTGTAGCAACGAGTGCTTCTTCTCGGACCAGGTGAACGCGAAACGACCCGGCCACCGCAACCTCGATGACTGAGGGCTTCAACAGTACAGCGGCGAAGAAGAGCCAGGTCGGATGGTCTTTCCTCGCTTCCGTACGAAGCGACATATCAAGCCGCTCCGCCAGTTTCTGAGGACTCCCCGATTCCATCAGGTTCACATTGTTCATTCCCTGCGCAAGGATGGCCTCGAGAGCGCCGTCGCCTCTGCTCGGATCTCCCGATTCGACGCAGGTGAGGACCGTGCTAGCCGTGCCGAACACGCAGGATACGACGCAGTTGCCGCTGCGAGCATGGCGAATAAATGTTTGGCCTACGAGCATGCTAACGCACCCCTGTAATCCAGCTCGCCGGTGGGTTCCAAACTGCGCTGGCGACCTTGAATCCAACAGCCTTGAAGGCAGCTGCGGCTGCCTGAAGTTCGGCTTCGGTGAGTCCACCATAAATGTTCAGTGAGAGCCGGCCTCCTGGCTTCAAAACCTGGGCTGCACCTGCTGCGGCACGGGCCCAGTCCACCGTATTGCCCGTCAGTCGGTTGGAGTAGATCAAGTCTGCGGAGGCCGGCTCGAAGAGCATGGCGATCTCCTCAAATCCGCCGTTCACCCAGTTCGGGATCCCACTACCAGGTGGGCCGCCTGTTCCTTCGACAATGGGGTTCAGGTTCGAGGCGAGTTCAGCATTGGCTTCATTGCCGCCACCAACATTGATCTTGCCGTTCCTCGGGGTCAAGAGACCGCCGCCAGCCTTAATGTTCGCAAGCAGGTTGGGACTCGAGCGTGCGATCTGGTAGGACACCAGTCCCTGCGCAGCACCCAGGTAGGTCGCCGCTAGCAGCGCATAGGCTGCAGCCCTTCTCTCTAGCGGTATGGAGGGATCCGAGAGCAGTGGGTATAGCCCGACAGTCGCAAGCGTCGCAGCGCTGACGCCCAGGGCAGCTGCAACCTTCGGAACCAATACAGCTGGCCCCGTAACTGCGCCGATAGCTCCAGCGGTGAGTATTTCGGCGGCACTATTGAGGCTCATCGCCTGGCCGCGAGCATACTGGAGCACCACGGTGGCCATCGCGCTGACGCATGCGCCGGTGATCATCGTCTCCGCGACCGTCATTTCGTAGCCCGATGGATCAGCGAAACTCACGGGGTTCCCACTCACATACCCATAGCCAGTCGGCGGCCCATGGTCGTACGTTGTGAACCGCCCTGTCCTCGTGTCCAGCCACCGCGCACGGTTCTGGTACATGCCCGCCGCCTCGACGAAGCGCTCGCCGGCGAAGCGATAGGGGTTCTCGTCGTTGCCAGTGCTCGACAGCGTCGAGCCGAAGGCCTCGTACGAGTAGCTATCTGTCCGCGCTCCGCTCCCGTCGAGCAAGCCACGGATCGAGCCAAGCCCATCCGCCTCGTACATCTTCGCAACACCGCCGCGCACTTCTTCGAGCAGCATGTCCCCGGCCCGCACGTACAGCACCACCACCGCCCCGCTCCCATCCACCTCCGCCACGACATGGCTCAGCCCGCCGCTCGTGTCGACCAGGTAATCCGTCCCCACGCCATTGACCGCTGTCCGCACCAACACCCCATCCACGTCGTACACGTTCTCGACCACGGTGCCATCCGCCTTGGTCACCTTCACGAGCCGGTCCTCAAAGTCCCACTCGACTCTTGCATCGCGATTCGCAGCCGGGTACCAGCGGTTTTCCACACACCCGTGTGGTTGCGCGCGCCGACATGCGCATCCGTGCGACCGTCGCGAGGCCGAAGACGTCGCTGCTGAGGGGACAGCTAGCACGACCAGGATTGTCGCGCGCCTGGGTCCCGCCGGCAAGCAGAGCGGTTAAAGGAAGAAAGGCTCCGCGGCGCAGCCGTCAGTGCGCTGCTCGCCGCCGCTGTGCCTTCTTCGGCGTACCCCGGCCCTCGGCCGCCAGGCGCTCTTGCAGCAGACGCTTCGCCTCAGCCAGGGGGATCCCGCGCGCCCGGCACTCGTCCAGGCTCGTGCGCAGGTTCATCCAGAAGCGTGCACCACGAGCGTATTCCAGCGCCTCGCGCCGCTTCTTCGCAACATCGTCTGTGACTGCCCGGGCCTTCATGATCTGCTCCAATTCTACGACAAAGCTTCGTCCGTGGTGCCCTGGTCTTTGCGAAAGACGTACAATATGTGCACGGCACGCCCCTCCACCGCGTACGCCACGCGCCACGGCACCACGCGCAGCTCCCAGACGGTCGCGGTCACGTCGCCGAGCAGGTTCTTCACG
>Ga0182010_10002051_pt1 | contig 10305 bp, 10 predicted proteins | sample 611E1MmetaG_FD_120488 | JGI IMG/M metagenome (GOLD analysis project Ga0182010, IMG submission 120488) | Permafrost microbial communities from Stordalen Mire, Sweden - 611E1M metaG | ecosystem: Environmental > Terrestrial > Soil > Wetlands > Permafrost | place: Sweden: Stordalen | collected... | reverse complement strand
TTTCCTGATCCGTTCAGACCGAGGACGCCGATCTTTGCTCCGTAAAAATATGAAAGATAGATATCCTTTAGCACCGGTTTCTTGTCGTAGTATTTGCCCACCCCCACCATGGAATAGATAATCTTGTTCGGCTCAATGCTCATTATGTTTGAAGACCTCCCTGACCTTTGTCGGTTTCTATATTATTTTGTCTGATCGTGATTTGGGGCATTTCCGCCTTGGAACAGCGGCGATGATGAGGCATTTTGAATTAGTGCCTCAATTTTTTGTAGGAGTTGATCAGCCCGTTGGTTGAAACATCGTGCGATGTAACTGTTTGGTCATGTTTCAACTCAGGCAGTATGTCCTTCGCCAGCTGTTTGCCCAGTTCCACTCCCCACTGATCGAAGCTGAAGATGTTCCAAATCACACCCTGCGTGAAGATCTTGTGCTCATACATCGCTATAAGGCTTCCAAGCGTGCGCGGCGTGAGTTGCTTGAAGAGGATTGAGTTTGTTGGCCTGTTCCCCTCAAAGGTACGGTACGGCCAGAGACGTTTGATTTCTTCCTTGTTCTTCCCTTCTTCGAATAGATCGGCAAGTACCTCTTCCTTGCCTTTGCCGGCCATTAGCGCCTCTGTCTGCGCAAAGAAGTTTGAAAGCAGAATCTCGTGATGTTCCCCGATCGGGTTGTGGCTGATAGCAGGTGCGAGGAAATCGGCTGGGATAAGTCTTGTACCCTGATGGATAAGCTGGTAGAACGCATGCTGCCCGTTTGTTCCAGGCTCGCCCCAGATGATCGGCCCGGTCTCATAAGACACAGGTCTTCCCGAGCGATCGATAGACTTGCCATTGCTCTCCATGTTGCCCTGCTGGAAATATGCGGGAAAGCGGTGCATGTACTGGTCATACGGCAGTATTACTTCGGTCTCAGCGCGGAAAAAATTAGTGTACCAGATGCCGATTAAAGCGAGTATCACCGGAATATTTCGCTCGAAAGGTTCAGTCCTGAAATGAGTGTCCATTTCATATGCTCCTTGGAGCATTTCGCTGAAATTATCGAAGCCGATATAGCAGGAGATCGAAAGCCCGATGGCAGACCATAGAGAGTACCTGCCGCCGACCCAATCCCAGAACTCGAACATATTTTGCGGATCGATACCGAATGACTTTACCTTTGAGGCGTTCGTCGAAATAGCTACGAAGTGACGTGCAATATGCGATTCGTCGCAGGCATGTTCGAGGAACCACTTTCTTGCAGTAAACGCATTGGTCATCGTCTCTTGCGTTGTGAAGGTTTTTGATGCGATCATGAAGAGCGTCGTTTCCGGCTGCACCATCCTAAGGGCCTCAGCGATGTGAGTCCCGTCGACGTTCGAGACGAAATGGACGCGCATTCCGTCCTTCGCATAGGGTCTGAGGCTCTCTGTTGCCATTACCGGTCCGAGGTCAGAACCGCCGATGCCGATGTTAACGATGTCTGTAATCTTCTTGCCGGTGTAACCGGTCGTTGCCCCTGAATGGAGGCGCTCCGAGAAGTCCCTCATCTTGTCCAGCACCCGGTTGACCTCGATCATGACGTCCTGTCCGTCTGAAAGTATCGGCGTATTGGCACGGTTTCTGAGGGCAACGTGCAGGACCGATCTGTTTTCGGTTTCGTTGATCTTCTCTCCCCTGAACATTTTCCCGATGGCGTCGGTGAGATTGACTTCGCTGGCAAGGTTGAGCAGCAGCTGCATTGTCTCGTCGGTTATGCGGTTTTTAGAACAATCGACTAGGATATCTTGAAAACGGTGCGAGAATTTAGCAAACCGCTCAGGGTCTTTTGAGAAGAGCTCCTTCATATGCAAGCCTTTGATCTGTTTGAAATGTTCGCTCAGCTTTTTCCAGCTTTCGGTCTTCGTAGGATTCTTGGATTGCAGCATGATGCACCTCCCGATGGCGTGTATTCAGGATAAGTCCGGAAAAGATTATTCCTGGGAAGCCGGACTCTTAGGTTCCGCGGGTCCGGCAGGTCCGGAGGTTGGTCTTTTCCCTCTTCGGCGGCGATTTTTCAGGGGTTTCCCGGACTGATCCGCCGTATCAGCAGGATTAGCAGTTTTGGGTGCTGCCGACACCTTGGCGCCGCCGCTTTTCTGGTCATTTCGGCGGTCATGCAGATGGTTTCGTCTCTGGTCGAGCTGTCTCTTATCGGAAGACGTTCCCGGTTTGCGGGGAACGGATGCGCCCCTTTTGTAATCGGTTACGAACATTTCGTCGGTTAGAGGCATGACCGGGATTTTCTGCTTGATGTAATTTTCAATATCAGGCAGAGCTAAGACGCAGTCTTCGCTCGCGAGGCTTATGGCAAGGCCGCCGGCACCGGCACGACCTGTCCTGCCGATGCGATGAACATAGTCCTCGGGGTCTTGGGGAAGATCGTAGTTGATGACATGCGTCACACCCTCGATGTGCAGCCCTCTGCTGGCCACATCGGTGGCGATGAGGACTGGAAACTTGCCGTCTTTGAAATTCGCGAGTACTTTCAGTCTCTGGGGTTGAGGAAGGTCGCCGGTAATGGCAGCATTTGCAACGCCGTTTGCTTCAAGCATGCGTTTCAGGCGTTCCGCTGTCACCTTCATGTTGCAGAATACAAGATAGCGACCTTCCGGCTCACGCCTGATCATGCCAAGAATTAGACCAAATTTCTCGCTCTTCCCTACGTGATAGATCTGCTGTTCGGTGAGCTCAACCGTCATCTGTTCGGGTGTAACCACGAACTTCTCCGGCATATTCATGAATTCGTGAGAGAGCTCCATAACGCGGTGAGAGAGGGTTGCAGAAAAGAGCATGGATTGCCGTTCGGTGTAAGGCGACATTCGCCTCATCAGAAACCTTAGGTCGGCGACAAACCCCATGTCGAACATGCGGTCTGCTTCGTCAATCACCAGGAACTCGGTTTTTCTTAGACTGTAAACTTTCTGTTTAAGGTAATCGATGAGGCGGCCTGGCGTGCCGACAAGCACGTCTACACCTCGCGCGAGTTCATTTCTCTGTTTAATATAGTCGATGCCGCCGAATACGGGAACGATATGGAACCCCGTGGAACCGCTGAGAATCCTAGCCTCGGCATCTATCTGGGCCACGAGCTCCCGCGTCGGTGCAATAATGAGCGCCCGAGGAGACGGCCCGCGCGATGTGTGCGGCGTGGCTAGCATGCGTGAAAAAATCGCGATCAGGAAGGCTGCGGTCTTGCCTGTGCCGGTCTGTGCCTGTGCGGCGATATCTTTCCCGCGTAAGGCTTCGGGCAAGGTCATCGCCTGAACCGGCGAGCATTCCGTAAACCCGGCTGTCCTTATCCCTGCGAGGACCTCATCCGGTATTTCCAGTTCTTCAAATTTCATAAGTTCAACAAATATTATAAACGAGATGGAAGAGAATAATACAGTTTATTAGACCCATTGAGAAAAGAGGAGAAGGCAAACGTGAGATGACTCAGGGGGCTGTCCAACGCATGATCAGCATCAGGAACGTAGCGTCGAGAAATCGATTCGGTTGCTGCCCGTCAAAGGCCTGCAAACATCCTGAGAAGTCCTTTGCGTGTGGAAATTACGCCGAGAGAAAAATCTGTTTCCAATGCACGGGGATCGACATATGTGCCGAACATCCTGTCCCAGATGGTGAGAACAAAACCCAGGTTCATGTTGGAGAGGCCCTTGGCCCCGTGATGAACGCGGTGATAATTGGGTGTGATGAGAAGCCATTCAAAACGGCCGAGGTCTACGTTTAGATTGGTATGGATCCAGATGTTGACAATAATTCCCACTGAAAAAGCGATGGCGGTTTCCGACGCGGAAAGCCTGAATACGTAGTCGGCGATAAAGACCTGGGGTACTGCGAACAGAAGGAGATGTGTCAGGCTGGTCCTTGATCCCGATAGCCACCACAGTTCTTCGATGGAATGGTGGAATGTATGTGTGGGCCAAAGAAGGCGGCGATGCATGGCCCGATGGATCCAGTACAGACAAAGATCGGCAATGATGAGCCCCAGGATTATCTTGGCTAAGCTCGGGAATCGATGAAGATAACCGACTGCGATATCGCTCCCGAGTGCGAGGGAACTCAGTCCATCCTTCAGAAGCGTTTTCCATGCCTCGCCGGCAAAGATAACCACGCAAAGCGCTAAAATGTTGAGGGAAAGATTCCGGCTCCTGTCTATTTTGATTCGTGGCCTGCTACGCTCTGCGATATCGAAAAAAAGCACAACAATGAGAAGCACGGCTGACTGGAATATTTCCACTCTTTCAATCATGGTATGAATCGGTACGTATTGCGCGAATCTTATCAGCAGCGGCCTTGCTAATGGAGGGATGGAACATTACTTCGGCGAAAGCCAGTTTGCCGGAGACCTAGATCCCTCTTTGTAACGCCCGCGATCTAAAAAGATCGATAATGGGCTTGGTATATTTACCGATTTTAGTTTCTGTTTTGAGATCCTTGCCTTTGAAAAGCTTGCATGATCCATATTTGTGAGTGAAGCAGAATTCTTCCATCTCTGCAATGCTGGGAATGTACATAACTTCAGCTTCGCCGCAACATCCTACATAATCTGTGATAAAGCAAGGGCAGCCCATTGTCGCGCCTCCATCGGGAAAGGAATGCCTTAAGCGGCAAGCCTTTTATTAGAATAACGTTATTCGCAGCGATAAAATATCAGATAGATTCTGATTTAATTGTAGGAAATTGTCTGATGCCGGGCGTCGCGTCGTTCCCCATTTTATCAAAAAAGGTGTTTACGGCATCAAATTGACTTCGATATTGTTGAGTGATATATTTTATTTATGAGCGATATATTCGATATTGAATCTGTTCAATGGAAGCCTGTGCGTCCAGAGATTGCCGATGGCGTTCTCGGCAGAGCGATGCTGGACTCGAATGTAAAGGCTGTTTTAACGCGAGTTGTGCCCGGCGGCAAATTCAGGATGCATTCTGACAATTACGCGCACCTCTTCTACTTTATGAGCGGCCAAGGCATCGTTTGGGTGGATAAAGAGAAATACGAGGCCCGCCCCGGAACTGTTGTGCAGGTGGATGCGGGTATGGCCCACGCTTACGAGAACACTGGCACCGAAGACATGGTCCTGGTCTCTCTGAACCTGCAGGTTTAAATTTTCCGCTTGAGCTTGTTGTATCAACAGGGGTGGCTGGCACGAGGAGGTATTGGCAATGATTGTCATAACCGGGGCAGCCGGTAATATCGGCAGCAAGATTAGCGCCGAGCTTCTGTCGCGCGGACAGAAAATCAGATGCATAGCGAGAAACGTCGGGAAGCTGGATGAGCTTGTAGGGAAGGGCACGGAGATAGCTGTCGGCTCCCTCGAAGATACTGCTTTTCTGACGAAGGCATTTTCCAGTGCAGATGCTGTCTTTGCAATGATCCCGCCAAACTATACGGCCCCAGATTTCAGGGCGTGTCAAAACAGTATCGGGGCAGCCATTGCGGAAGCCATCGGGAAATCCGGAGTTAAATACATCATCAACCTTAGCAGCCAGGGCGCCCACTTGCCCGGGAAAACCGGACCTAGTAAGGGACTGCGCGACCAGGAGGAAAGGTTGAATAAACTCAAGGGAGTCAACATAGAAAATACTACTGAGACAACTTTTGTAGAGTTTGCAGAGATATTTGTCCGCATGCTCACAGCATAATATCCATTGCAGGTATTGACTCCGCAGAGTCCCTGATACACGTGAGATTAAGCGTCTGGATTTTGTCTCAGCACAATAAACCCATATTGAAGAAGCAGGATTTTATTCTCCTAGCATATCCTTGATATTTGCAAAGAAAGCCTTTGCCGAATTTTCAGCCTGCTCGGGTGTTTCCTTTTCGAACCTGTCGATTTTTTTCAGAACCTCTACAGGTATCTCTTCTATAAACCGCGAAGGGTTGGAAGGTACATCTTTACCGTACTTTATACGGTGCGTGGTATGGGTGATAAACAGTTCCTTCATGGCGCGCGTGATACCCACGTAGAAAAGCCTGCGCTCTTCTTCGACATCGCCGACAGATTTCTTGTGTGGAAGGATGTCTTCCTCAACCCCGACGATAAAGACAACCGGAAATTCGAGCCCTTTCGACGAATGCAGCGATATCAGAGTCACCCCGAACATCTTTTTTTCGTCCTTCTCGTTCATAAGGTCGGTCAAGGCCAATGCTTCAAGAAATCCGTGGAGCGACGGAGCCGGTTCTTTCGATTCGTAGTGGGCCATGGATAAGATGAAGTCTTCATAGGCTTCTATCCTGCTGAGGGCTGCCTTTGGGTTTTTATGCAGTTCATGAAGGTAGTCGCGGTAGTTTATCTCCTCGATCAGCGATCTGAATGCCTTGTTCATCTCTCTTTTCGTCCTGAACAGACTTGTATTTTTGTCTATCAGGCGAGCGAGATCTGCGGCATTGTTCTTGATCTTGTCGCCTAGTTCAGAAATCTCTCCGGCCCTTCTCATTGCTTGGAGGAGGCTTATTGAATTCTCCTTCGAAAAAGCCGCCAGTCTTCCAAGTGCGGTAGGGCCCAGACCCCTTTTGGGAACGTTTGCTATCCTCATCAGGCTTAAGTCGTCGCTGGAGTTGGCGCATATTTTCAGATACGCCGCAAGGTCTTTAATTTCGCGGTGCTCGAAATAGCTGGTGCCGCCTACGACAGTATAAGGTACTCTGTTTTTCCTGAGGGCCTCTTCAAATGGTCTGGAAAAAAGGTTTGCGCGGTAGATAATGGCGATGTCATCATAGGACGCTTTTTTTTCGAACTTCAGCAGCTCTACCCGGTCGGCCACCCACTGTGCTTCATCGTCGCCATCGGTTGCCCTGAATATGTTCACTTTCGGCCCCTGGTCTCTTTCTGTCCAGAGAGACTTTTCCATACGCTTCTTGTTGTTTTTTATAACACCGTTTGCAGCCTGTAAAATATGCCCGAACGATCGGTAATTCTGTTCAAGTCGCACTATTACCGTGCCGGGAAAGTCTTTTTCAAAATCGAGAATGTTGCCAGGATCTGCGCCCCTCCAGCCATAGATGGACTGATCATCATCGCCAACGACGCAAAGGTTCTTCCTTTCGCCGGAAAGCAGGTGGATCAGGTTGTACTGGACACGGTTGGTGTCCTGATATTCGTCGACCATGATGTATCTGAATCGGAAGCGGTATTTATCCAGGACGGCAGGATGGTCCCTGAATAATTGCAATGTCAGTAGGAGGAGATCGTCGAAATCGACGGCATTAAGGGTCTTCATCGCTTCGTGGTATTTCGGATAGACCATCTCCGAAATGATCGCTATATCATCGGGGGACGCAGTTTTTCCGGTCCGGGAGCGGGCCATCTCGTTCTTCGTCATGCTGATTCTTTCCATGATATGTTCCGGTTTGAAGCTCTTATCTTCAAATTTTATTTCGGACAGGATATTGCGCAGAAGCGAATGCTGGTCCGAGCTGTCGAAGATGGTGAAGTCCTGGCGATATCCGAGCTTATCGATCTCACGGCGCAGGATATTCAGGCATAAGGAATGAAAGGTTGAAATGAGCGGTGTCTTGTAGCCGTTACCCTGAAGTATGGACATGGCCCTTTCCCGCATCTCTTTGGAGGCCTTGTTGGTAAATGTGACGGCCAGAACCGCTCCCGCTGGAACGCCCAGAGACAGCAGATAGGCGACCCGTGTGGTAATAACTCTCGTCTTTCCAGAGCCGGCCCCCGCCAGAATCAGGAGAGGCCCTTCGGTATGCATAACAGCTTCTTTTTGTTTTGGGTTTAGACGGGAAATTGCTTTATCCATAACGGACAAATATCTTACCTGTTCGGCATGATAAAGGCAAACGTCTGTATCACATTGCCGGAGCCGTAGCTTGAACGTTCGCTTTTTTGATGTAATAATGGTAAGAAACATGCTGATAGGAGGAGCAAAAACATGGACAGAAGGACTTTCTTGAAGGCCGCAACAATGGGTACGCTGGTAATGGGCATCTCTAAAGGCGCTTTTGCACTCGATACGAATTATCTGGTGAAGGTCGATCCAACCTTGTTTGCGGCTATCAACAGGGTCAAAGATCCTGCAAACAAGACCCCCCTTGAGATGACTCATGCTCCGTTTATCACTGCACCGGCTGAAGTGAAGGCGGGTGAGCCATTTGCTGTCTCGGTAAGTGTGGGGGAAAAGGGGCATCCCATGAGCCAGGCCCACTGGATCGAGTATATTGAACTCAGTATAGGCAATGAGCCCGCGGGCAGGGCCGATTTTCAATCGAAGGGATATCTTCAGCCTAAGGTAACTTTCAGCGTCATGCTGACCAAGGAGTCTGCCCCTTCAGGCGTGGCCACGCTCGTGGCTCACCAGCGGTGTAACCTGCACGGATACTGGGAAGGCAGTGTCAATGTAAAGGTCGTCTGATAATATTATGATGGAGATGCGTTGTATGTAGGGGGGGACGTGATCGTAGAAAAAAGGGAATCCGCGGACGTATCACCGCACCTTAAGCTTGAACTTGAAGCGGGGCATATTTCGGCGCTGTTCTGGTTCTTGCAGAGCGGCTTTGTTGTGACAGGGGTTGAAGTGGGCTGCAGTGTCAGGACATTTATTGCTGCGCAACTAGGTATGAGCCAAGAGTTTATTCATGATTGCATCAGCACCACATTCCTAGATGGAAAGCCGGTCGACGATCTGGACGCGGCAGTTGTGCGGGACGGATCGAGACTGGCCCTTTCATCAGCATTGCCAGGGCTGGTAGGGGCAACTATGAGGAGCGGAGGCGTGTTGGCTTCACTCAGGAGCTCTATCACCTATAAAGAAACCGGAATCTGCACCGGCGGTAGCGGAACAATCCATGTCAAACTTTTCAATATGGTCATGGAGGAAGCCGGTCCGGATTTGCTTCGGACAGGCATTCTTGTGTCCGGATCGGATCTCGAAACCTTTCTGCAGAAAAATACCGAATTAATCGAAACCTGCCGCAACATCTCACTCGACAATCAGTCTATAGACTTCCGAAGTCTGGCGAATCCGCAGTTATTTGCGGACCGCGCCTTCGTGAGGTTGTCGGTGAAGACGGTATCACACAGCAATAAGGGGTCATAAAGCATCTTACCCCGCTCTATGTGCGCCAGATTCGCCTTTCTATCTTTTCGTGAATAATTTCTTCTTTTCTTTCCCGATCTTCTCCATTATTTCAGCGTCGGTATCCTTTAGTAATTCTCTCAATGCCGAGATGCTCTCCTTAGAAGTGTGCGGTGGGAACATTTCTATCATGTCGACGAGCTCATCCACCGAGGACAGGTTCACTGCTTGATGCATTTTCTTGAAATTTTCGTACTCTTCGCTATCCAGGCTGGCTCGCATGGAACCGTCCAGGTATGCCAGGTCCATCAACGCAAGCATCCATTTCAGCTGTATGTTCAGGATCGCTGAAATAAAGAACGTTTTAGCTGTCTCCGATATCATAGCCAACTTAGTGTCTCTTACTGCATCTGCAGATATACGAGTGCCTTTCACCTTTTTTATCAGGGCAGTTTCATGGGCCTTATTCACCTGTGACTCGAAAAGTTCATCGAGGCAATAGTAGATGTTGAGCTTGTCAATTAATTCGTCATTCACATTGATTGGTAACTTTTTTTTATGTTTTTCGTAGAAGGCATGAAAGCCCCATGCAACAAGCATCTCCTTCAAGTCGTCAATAAGTATATACCGGCCGTGCACTGTTTTTGTCGGACCGGAGGAAAACCATTCGCCTGCTATATCGTCGAAGAGTCCTTTTTCAACTTGCGGAATATGTCTGCCGTATCTGTTGAGCAGATCTTTCTGGGACACGCACGGAAGGGCCTGCAGCATATCTGCGATTATTGGTATCTTAAGTCTGTTTTTTGCAAGAAAATTCCTGGTCTCACGGCAGGGCCTGTGTCGTTTCTTCAGTGCGTTTCTGATCGTCAGTTGAGGGCTGCTTTTGGATGCCATCTTTGAACCTCCGTGAAGTATAGAGTATATTTGCCCGTTTGCGTCGGACGGACCTGCTGCATAGAATAAGTTTATCCTGCCGCAGGACAGAAACAAAGAGAACGGATCAAAGGATGTGAAGGCAATAGAAAAAGATGGCTGCGGTTCGTCGCTAATAAGCCGCCGAGTCTAAGCTTATCAATAGGGCAGCTCACGACAATCAGAGCGTAAGCCCGTACGATATGTTTATGCCCCTGATGTACTTGCTGGTGCCGGATATCTGGGCGACGCTATCGTATTTGGCTTCCAGCGTCGAAAAGAAGTCCGCAGCGCTCTTATAAAAGATTTTCTTGTATGAGTCCACCTCGATTTCGAAGAA
>Ga0182010_10002049_pt1 | contig 10309 bp, 7 predicted proteins | sample 611E1MmetaG_FD_120488 | JGI IMG/M metagenome (GOLD analysis project Ga0182010, IMG submission 120488) | Permafrost microbial communities from Stordalen Mire, Sweden - 611E1M metaG | ecosystem: Environmental > Terrestrial > Soil > Wetlands > Permafrost | place: Sweden: Stordalen | collected... | reverse complement strand
TACGCCGGCGACGAAGGCGCGATCGTAGGGATCGATCATTTCGGAGCATCGGCGACAGGAGACGAGATCATGCGTCGCTTCGGCTTCACGGTCGAGCGCGTAGCCGAAATCGGTCGCCGCGTCACCCGCGAGGGACTGAGCGGCCGGATCGAGACCGTCGAGCGCGGCCCCGAGGCCTGCTGAAGAGGAGAAGCGATGCGAATTGCGCTGGCGGCCGATCACGCCGGGTTCGAGCTCAAGGCCGAGCTGCTCGAACGGCTCGCTCCGCTTGGGCACGAGCTCATCGATCTCGGCGGCGACGGCTCCAACCCCGAAGACGATTACCCGGACTACAGCCTGGCCCTGGCCGATGCCATCCTCGACGGCCGGGCCGACAGAGGGCTCCTGGTCTGCGGCAGCGGAGTCGGGGCATCCATCGCCGCTTCCAAGATGCCGGGCATCCGGGCCGGTCTATGCCACGACACCTATTCCGCGGGCCAGGGAGTCGAGCATGACGACATGAACGTGCTCGCCCTCGGCGCTCGCGTGATCGGCGTCGAGACCGCCGTCACGTGCGCGACGGCGTTCCTCGCGGCCCGGTTCAGCGGTGCCCCCCGCCACGTCCGACGCGTTGGCAAGATCCGCGCCATAGAACTGGAGGCTGCCCGCCTGGAATCGGCCCGGACGACCTAGATCCCGCGGATCGTGCGGGGCCTGTATCGTGAAGCCGACGCACCGAAGACACGCCATTTCCATCGCGATGATGCCCGACCCCCGCCAGTCACGAGGCTGCCGCAATGACTGAACCAAGATCTGCCAATGGCCTTGCGCTCGATCTGACCCTTCGCGACGACGCGCTCACGGCAGCCCTGGAGGATGCCCGCAAACGCGCCGTCAGCGAGAACTGGGCAGATCGGGCGATCGGCCGGCTAGACCCGTCCGTTTGGACCGGCGAGGAAATCGTCCAGCGGGCCATATCAACCCGACTGGGCTGGCTCGAGGCGCCGTTCCATTTTGCCGACGAGGCGGACGAGCTCAAGGCGTTCGCCGCCGGAATCCGCGATCAAGGATTCACGGTTGCCGTGCTGGGAGGCATGGGGGGCAGTAGCCTCGCGCCGGCGCTCCTTGCCGAAGTATTTGGCGCAGCGTCCGACGCCATCCCCGTCCGCGTGCTCGACTCGACGGACCCGGTTGCCGTCGCGGCGGCCCTTGACGACCTCGACCCTATGGCCACGCTCTTCATCGTCTCGACCAAGTCGGGCACGACCGCAGAGTCGCTTTCCTTCCAGGCATATCAGTGGGCTCGCACCGTCGAGGCCCTCAAGGAGTCCGGCGTTGGACGGGCTACCAGTCCGGGCGACTTCATGGTCGCCATCACGGACCCCGACAAGAGCCTCAACTCGATTCCCCATCACGATCAGTTGCGGGAGGTGTTTCTCAACCCACCCGACGTCGGCGGCCGCTACTCGGCTCTGACATACGTGGGTCTGGTTCCCGGCGCCCTGCTCGGAATAGACATGGAGCAGCTGCTCGAGAAAGCGCGCGCCATGGTCATATCCTGTGGGCAACCCGATCCGGCCGCGAACCCCGGCCTGGCCCTCGGTCTGGTCATGGGGGCGTTCGCCAAGACAGGGCGCGACAAGCTCACCTTCGTGATCGATCGCGAGCTCGCCGCCTTCGGCCCGTGGGTCGAGCAGCTGATCGCCGAGAGCACCGGCAAGGCGCCGCTCGGCAGTAGCGATGGGCGTGGTGTCGGCGTGGTTCCGGTGAACGGGGAGCCGCTTGCCGGCCCCGAGGCGTACGGCAACGATCGAGTGTTCGTCCGCATCGCCCTCGTCGGCTCTGCGGGCCCGGATCCCTCGATCGGTTCAAACGTAGACGCCCGTCTGGCGGAGCTCGCCGCGGCCGGCCACCCGGTCATTCGCATCGCCGTCGGCTCGAAGATCGAAATCGGCGCCGAGTTCGTACGATGGGAAGTGGCTACAGCTCTCGCCGGGGTGGTTCTTGGCATCGATCCCTTCGACCAGCCGAACGTCGAGGAAGCGAAGACGAACACCCGGGCAGTCCTGGCCGCATTCGAGAGCGGAGAGGGCTCGCAGGCAAGCGACCCGGCCCTTGGAGTGGCCGACCAGGCCGGCCTGACCGCCGCGCTGCGTGCTCAGCTGGCCCATCTCGTTCCGAACGGCTACGTCTCTCTTCAGGCGTATGTGGCGCAGACGCCGGCCCGCGATGCGGCTCTCCTGGGCATCCGGACGCTGATCCGCGACAAGACGCGCCGCGCCACGACGGTGGGCTACGGGCCGCGCTTCCTGCATTCCACGGGACAGCTCCACAAAGGCGGCGCCCCGATCGGGTGGTTCCTCCAGCTCGTGGCCGAGCACCCCGAGGACCGTGAGATTCCGGGCGAGGCGTACACCTTCGGCGAGCTGATAGACGCCCAGGCGATCGGCGACGCTCGAACGCTGAGGGATCACAGCCTGCCGATCCTTCGACTCAACCTCGGTCAAGACCCCGACGCCGGGCTTGCCGCCCTGGCACGAGGACTGAAAGCGGCCCTCGAGGAAGCGTGAACGGAGTGAGAACCGCGCCATGAGCCCAGCCCGGGTACCGGCACCACCCCCTCTCGCTCGCACGATGCGCCAGATGCGCGAGGCGGCGGGAGCAGTCCGTCGTCGACGCCATGCCGAAGCCGAGATCAACCCGCTGCGTCAGGGCCTCCGCGTCGAACGCATGCCCGACCCGAACGCGTTCGTGCTCTTCGGCGCCACCGGCGACCTGGCCCATCGCAAGGTCATGCCGGCCATCTACCAGTTGCTGCGTGCCAACCTCCTCCCGGCCGAGTTCAGTGTCGTGGCAGTAGCCCGCAGGCCCTACACCGACGAGGCTTTTCGAGCCGAAGTCCGGACCTCCCTCGACAAGTACTCCCGAGTCGTGCCGATCGACGAGACCCAGTGGACGGAGCTCGCGAAGCGCATCACCTACCAGCAACTCGACTTCGCCGACGACGCCGGCTACGACCGGCTATGCGAGCGGCTCGATGCTCTTGACGTCGAGCGGGGCACTTCCGGGAATCGCCTCTACTACCTCGCCACCCAGCCCTCGCAAGTGACTGAGATCGTCCAGCAGATGGGCCGGGTCGGGCTCGCCAATGAACAGCACGGCGCCGGCTGGCGCCGGGTGGTCGTCGAGAAGCCGTTCGGACGAGACCTGGATTCGGCGCGCAAGCTCAACCACGAACTGAACAAGGTCTTCCGCGAATCGCAGATCTACCGCATCGACCACTACCTGGGCAAGGAAACGGTGCGCAACCTGATGGTGTTCCGGTTCGGCAACGGCATCTTCGAGCCGGTCTGGAACCGTAGCTACGTGGACCACGTCCAGATCACCGTCGCGGAGTCGATAGGGGTCGAAGGCCGCGGCGCCTTCTACGAGGAAACCGGCGCGAGCCGCGACATCCTCCAGAACCATCTCCTGCAGCTAATGACCCTGGTGGCGATGGAGCCCCCGTCTTCGTTCTCGGCCGACGCACTCCGCGACCAGAAGGTCCAGGTGCTTCGGGCGATCGCCCCGCCGGATCTCGAGCAAGTCAAGCGCAGTGTGGTGCGCGGCCAGTACGCTGCCGGCTGGATCGGCGGCGAGCCTGCCCCCGGGTATCGCGAAGAACCCGAAGTTGACCCGCAGTCGGAAACCGAGACGTTCGTTGCCGGTTGCTTCACGATCGATGACTGGCGCTGGGGCGGCGTCCCCTTCTATCTCCGGGCCGGCAAGCGCATGCCGAAGCGGGCGACGGAGATCGCCATCCAGTTCAAGGAGGTTCCTCTGCGACTCTTCCGGGAGTCCACCGGGGACCCCGCCCCGAATGTGCTCGCGATGCGGATCCAGCCAGACGAAGGAATCATGCTGCGCTTCGCGGCCAAGGTCCCCGGGCTTGGGTTGGACGTGCGTACCGTCAATATGGACTTCGCCTACGGAACGTCGTTCGCCGTGGATTCGCCCGATGCCTACGAGACGCTCATCCTCGACGCGATCCTCGGCGACGCCTCGCTGTTCACGCGAGCCGACGAGGTCGAGGCCGCCTGGTCGATCGTGACGCCGATCATCAACTCGTGGGCCGCGATGCCGGCGCCTCACTTCCCCGACTACGCGGCCGGAACCTGGGGCCCCGAGGCGGCAACCGAACTCATCGAACGGGACGGCAGACGGTGGCGTCGGATCTGACGGCCGGGCGGCCGACGCTCCATTCGGTGGCGGAGATCGAGACCCAGCTGGGCCATCTTTGGACGAACGCGCGAAAGCGAACCGCAGCCGGGGGGGAGAATTACGTCGCGGCTCGCTCCAACGTGCTCAACCTGGTCGTCGTGGCCGGCCACCGCGAGACCGCGGAAAGATGTGCCGCCACCATCGCGGCGACTGCCGGACGCCGGCCTTCCCGCTCCTTGATCCTTTCCGCCGCGGACCCGGACGGGCCGGCCCGCCTCGACGCCCATGTCCAGATCCTATCCGCGCCCGCGCCGACGGGGAGTGGCGAGACCGATGCGGAGATGGTCTACGTGACTGCCCACGGAGATACGGGCAGGCACCTCGCCTCGCTGATCGTGCCGCTCCTGGTGCACGACCTGCCGGTAGCCCTGTGGTGGCCCCACGACCCGCAGTTCGGCGCGCATCGGGCGGATCGGTTGCTGCCGATCGCCGATCGCTTGATCGTGGACGGCTCCTCGTGGTCGGGAAACGGCCTGGATCGCCTCGCCGAGATGGCCCGGCAGGCTCGCACGCGTGGGCTCGTGGTTGCAGATTTCTCGTTGCTCAAGCAGGCCCGCTGGCGCGAAGCCATCGCTTCGGTCTACGACCTGCCGGACCTCCGGCCGCACCTGCGGGCCGTGCGATCGATCACCGTCGAGTACGCCGCCGCAGAGGATGAGGATTCGACGGGGCTGACCAACGTGGTTCGCCCGGTGTATCACGTTGCCTGGCTCGCTTCACGCTTGGGCATGAGTGTTGTCCTGCCGCTCCGACGCAGCCCCAACGGCCGGCGAACCGCCACCCTCCGCCAGGGCGATCACCAGGTCGCCGTCGAGCTGCGGCCGGTCTGCTCAGACCTGAGCGGCGGGTCCACAGTCCGAGTCGAGATCGTCTCCCGACTGCGTGGGGCGGAACTCGTGGGAGACGTGACTGCCACCGACCGCGTCGTCGACGTGGTCGTGCGAGATCAGGGACGCGAGCGGGCACGGCGAGCTTATGTCGCGCCCAGACTCAACGACGTGGACCTTCTCGTGCTCGCGGTGGAAGATAGCTCGGGCGCTCCGGTGGCCGCCGAGGCGCTGGCAATGGCAGGCCAACTGGCCGCCGTCGAGCCTGCGGCCCATGAGTCAACCGACAGGCGAAGAAGCCGATCATGACCGAACACGATCCCGATCTCTCGCCCGAGCCCGACCGACTGGCCGGGACCAGTGTCTCGGGTCTTCCTGCGCCGAACCGGGGCGAACCAGATTTGACGATTGCCGAAGATCCGGACGCCGCTGCGAGCGAGGCGGCGGAGAGGATTGCGGCGGCTCTGGTCGCTGCCGTCGAGCTGCGCGGTCGGGCCGACTTCTGCACCACGGGCGGCAATACCCCAATTCCGATCTACCGTCTGCTGGCCCACGCCCCCCTGGTGGATGCGATCCCGTGGCCCAGCGTTCACGTCTGGTGGGGCGACGACCGCTTCGTCCCGCGCGGCCACCCGGAATCCAACGTCACCGCCGTAGACGACGTCCTCCTCGGCGGCGCCGAGGGCGAGCTCGGCAGCGCTCCGTTGCCCACGGCAAACATCCATCCGTTCCCAACGGACCGGGCAATCGGCGGGTACCACGACAACAAGTGGTGCGCCGCACGGTATGCGGAGGAGATGGCCGCTCAGCTACCCCTGGCCGATGGAAACTGGCCGGTCTTCGACCTGATCCTCGTAGGCGTCGGCGACGACGGGCACCTTCTGTCTGTGTTCCCCGGTAGCCCGGCCCTGGACAGCTTCGACTGGACGATGGGGATCCCCGCGCCGGCGCACATTGGGCCGCACATCCCTCGCGTGACCATCAACCCGCGACTACTGGAAGCGGCACCGGTTCTGGTCGTTACCTGGGGTCTCGGCAAAGCAGAAGCACTCGGCCACGTCTTCGGCGAAACGCGCGACGACCGTCGCTGGCCGGTCCAGCGAACACGCCGTCCGGGAGCGGCCTGGATCGTCGACGAGGCGGCTGCGGGCAGTATTCCCGGCGATCGCAAGGGCTAGCCGATACGGGATACGGGCTCGGCCTCAGCCGGGCGTCAGCGGTGGCGCCTCAGCGCGCGACCCGTCACCGAGTCATGAGGAACATCGGGCACGAGGCCTTCGCGGACCGCTCGTGCCGCAAGCTCAGCGCGGTTCTGGGCGTGGAGCTTCTCCACGATGTTCTTGAGATGGAATTTCACCGTGTTCTCGCTGATCCCTAGCTCGACCGCGATCTCGCGGTTGCGCTGCCCGTCGGTGACCAGCTCGAGGACCTGGACCTCGCGGTCGGTGAGTCTCTGAGTAGGGGCTGGCGCGGTGCCATCGCGAGTCCGCAAGAACTCGTCGATGATTCGAGCTGCCGTGCCGGGCGAGATCGCGGGCTCGCCGCGGGCTACCCCTTCGAGCATCGACCGGAGCTGTGGCGCCTCCAGATTCTTCAGGAGGTAGCCCTGAGCACCGGCCTTGATGGCGCGGAAGAGGTCCGCCTCTTCCTCGCTGACGGTGAGCATGACGATCGCGACTTCGGGGTGTCGAGCCTTGATCTCGGCCGTCGCCTCGATACCGGACACGTTCGGCATGCGCACGTCCATGAGCACGACGTCGGGCGACGTCTCATCGACCATCTCGATTGCCTGATTTCCGTCGGCGGCCTGTCCGACTACTTCGTGTCCCCAGGCCAGCAGCAACGAGGCGACTCCGTCGCGGAATAGCGCATGGTCGTCCACGAGTACTGTTCGCATGCGTTCAGTCTGCACCCGTTAGGGTAGGAGTGGGCGATTGAACCACCTGGTGCTGCGCCGCGGAACGATCTTCCTCACCTGGCGGAACTACCACGACCGGCTCGCAAGCCCACGGTTCTCCGCCGGTCGGGACACGCAGCTCGACTTCGGCTCCCGCTCCGCGTGTGCTCCGCCAGACGATCGTGCCGCAGACCGATTCGGCCCGCTCTCGCATGCCGGCCAGACCGAAGTGGGGCCAGCTTTCGCGCCTCGATCCGACCGACTGCGGGTCGAAACCGACGCCGTCGTCGCTCACGACGACGACCAGTTCATCCCCCTCCCGCGCCATCGTGATCGCCACTCGGTTGGCACTGGCGTGCTTGCGGACGTTGGTGAGCGCCTCCTTGACGATTCGGAACACCTCCGACTGCACTACGGCGGTTAGCGGCGCAAGCTCGGCATCGCGAGTGGCCTTGAACCGGACGGCAAGCTTGGACGATTCGGCGTACTGCTCCGCGTACTCCTCCAGCGCGTAGGCGAGGCCTCTTTCGGGTGGTACGGGCGTGGACAGGCTCAGAATCGCCTCTCGCACATCCACGTAAACGGAACGCGCGGCGACTGCGAGCTCGACGAGCTGCTGCCGCGCTTCGTCCACTCGCCCATCGTCGAGAAGCCTCTCGACCGCCTGGGACTTCGTGTTTACGTAGCCGAGCACCTGCGCCAGGCCATCGTGCATCTCGCGGGCGATGCGCTCCCGCTCACCCTCGACCGCGAGTGCCTTGAGCTCGTCTCTGAGCCGTGCCGCCTCCATGGCGAGACCGACCTGGATGGCAAGAGCCGACAGGGTATCGACGTCGGCCACGGAGAAGACGCGCCGGTCACGAGTCGCCACGGCCAGAATGCCGACACGAACGTCGCTTCGTGCGACCGGGGCCTGGAGGCGGATCGCGAACCCGGGCCGCAAGTAACCGTCCAGTTCCGCGTCTCGTGGCTGCAGCGTCGGTAGCGGAACGGGATCGCTGCCCCTCATTACGTCGGGAAGGGCACTCGAAGCCCTCAACCGCAACCTGCCGTCGGGTCCGTCGAGCGCAAGCATCGCCCCGTCCACCCCCAGAAGGCGGCGGGCGTGCCCTACGATCGAGCCGATGGTCTGATCCGGATCGGCTTGTCCCGAGACCGCCAGGCTGACGTCGTAGACCGCGCGGAGAGCTGCTGTACGGGATTCAAGGGCCTTGTGCCGCTCGACCAGGTCGCGGGTGAGCCGATCGATCACACGAAACGCCAACGACGCGGCGACGAGGGCCACGACCACGACCGTGCCGAATACGAGGACGATTCGGTATGGGAAGGGGAGCGCGGCATCAAGCGCGGTGTCGCTCAGAATCTCGACGGCGCCGATCACAAGGAGCGCGGCGAAAACCGCCATCCAGCGGCGTCGTTGATTCATCCGCGGCTCCAAACCGTAGGGAGGGGGCGCGTCGAGCCCGGTCTCGCCACTGTCCCCGTGTGAGCGAAATATCGGCCGAGGCCGCTTTGGTTGTCGGCGCCCGCCGCCCCGTCCTGCTGGACGGCACAGTGCTGTGCTTCTGGGTAGCTACGCCGCGCGGCGCTGCGAGGCCGAGCTTTCGTCGCTCTCGTCCTCGGGAAGGCGCCACCGAGAGACGAGGCGCCGCAGTCGCTCGGACATGTCGGTGAGGATGCTGGCCGAACGGACAACGCCTTGTGCCTGATCGCTCAACTCGTGCGTGGCAGCGGCCACTTCTTCCGCGGACGACGAGTTCTCCTGGCTGATCGCCGCAATCGACTCGACAGCGTCGTTGACTCGGAGAGCGCTCGCGCTCATTGAGCTCGCAGCCGAGTTGGTCGTCTGGGCAATCGCAGCGATCGTGTCCGAGGCCGAGACAACATTCGAGGAGGAGGCTTCCATGGCTTCGACCGCTGACGTGATGCGTGAGACGGCCGCGTTCGAGGCCGCCACGGCCTGGGCGATCTCGTCGAGCGCCGCAGCCGATCGCTCGGCCAGCTCAGACCCGGTATCGACCTCCTGCGCCCCGACCTTCATTGCGGCGACGGCTTCGGCAGTCCCTTTCTGGACCTCGGCGATGAGCGAGGCAATCTCTTTGGTCGCCGCCCGCGAGCGCTCGGCCAGCTTGCGGACCTCGTCCGCGACCACGGCGAAGCCCTTGCCCTGCTCGCCGGCTCTGGCGGCCTCGATGGCCGCATTGAGGGCGAGGAGGTTGGTCTGGTCGGCGATCTCGTCGATCGTTTGGACGATCGCGCCTATCTGGCTTCCCTTGGCGCCAAGACTCGTCACTACGTCGGCCCCGGTGTCTACGGCCTTCTTTATGCGGGCCATGCCGGATGACGTCTCGCGAACGGCTGCGGAACCCTTGTCGGCGGCGCGCCCGGCGGCCGCTCCGGCTGTGTTCACCTCGTGGGATGCGGTCGCGGCCTCGCGGATCGCATCGGCCATCTGGCCGATCGCATCGGCCTGGGCCCCCACGCTCTCGGCCGTCTGGGCCGCCCCCGAGCCCACTTGCTCGATGACCTGACCGAGCTCGATCATCGCGAGGCTCGTGTCGGTCGAGGCATGGGCCTGGTCGGCCGCGCCGGCCGCCACGTGCCCGATCGTCTGCGCAATTTGAGTTGCGTTCGTCTCCGATTGAGCCGCGGCCTCGTTCACCTGGGTGGCAGTCTCCGCCACGCTGTCGGCCGCTTTCGCGAGTTCGGTGACCATCTTCCGAAGCCTGGTGATCATGTACCGGAACGCCTGAGCCAGACCATCCTGATCTGAGCGGGTCTGCACTTCGCGGGTCAGATCGCCTGCGGCGACGCGGTCGGCCAGTGCCGCGAGCTCCTCCATGTACATTCGGATGCCCGCGAAGGCGTCGACCAGCCGGCCCAGCTCGCCGCTGGCCACAACCGTCGAGTCGCCTTCCTGCTGACTCAGGTCCCCGACCGCAACGCGCGCGGCGGAGTCGATGACGAGCTCGATCGGCCTGGTCACCGACCGGGCGACCATCAAGGCGGCCCCGCAGGCGACCGCGAGCACTACGAGCGTCAGCGGGCTGAGGCGGCCCTGGGCGAGCTCGATGGACGCAACGAGCGCGACCGGGGACACGGAGGCAACGATCAATCTGGTTCGGATAGTCCAGCTGCGCGGCCGGCTCGGGCGGAAGTCCTGAGCCTTCGGAAGCCCGAATCCGGCCAGGCGGGCGCGAAGCCACGACGTTCTTGTGCGAGGCGGTTCGATCGAACCGGGCATGTTCTTGATCATCGCTCGGACCTTCCCGGCGAGATCGGCCACGAGGCCGCCGAACTGGCCCCTCGTCCATCCTTCCCTTGCATCCCAACCGCCGCCGGGCTT
>Ga0182010_10002047_pt1 | contig 10311 bp, 6 predicted proteins | sample 611E1MmetaG_FD_120488 | JGI IMG/M metagenome (GOLD analysis project Ga0182010, IMG submission 120488) | Permafrost microbial communities from Stordalen Mire, Sweden - 611E1M metaG | ecosystem: Environmental > Terrestrial > Soil > Wetlands > Permafrost | place: Sweden: Stordalen | collected... | reverse complement strand
ATACATGATCTTGTATCGGTTGGCTATCATGTGATCCCAGTTCCGGAGCGTTGCTACACCCGGTTTGGGGACAGGACCCATGGGCTGGTCCCACTCTTCCTCTTCCTTAACGACAGCTCCGATGTTGATCTGGACGTTCTTCATGTCCTCAACAGCAAAACTGCCCTCGGTTTTAACCATTGGGTTCTTGGCCTCCTTTTCTTTATATATACGGCTTTCCTGTTCGTTGAAATTACATAAAACCCTTTCGGAAAGGTTTTTTTATAAAACATAGCTCATGAGATTGAATTTGGAGTGCGGAACCTTCAGATAATTTTTATACACGATCAGTTCATCAACTTAAACCAACGATTATTGATGGATAATGCAATATCCCGGCAGGTTGAAATGCAAAAAAGGCTGCACGAGAAGAAGATCTATGATTGAGCGCATCAGGAAAAGCTTCGCGGAATCGGGAGAGTGCCATCACGGAGGCAGAGTTAGAGCGACAGCAGCCTGCTTGGGCTCAGAGCCACTGGACTTTTCCCCAAATATCAATCTCCTGGGATGACCATCACTCCAGGACATCCTTCCTCGGAGATGGAGATGCTCAAGCGCGGCAAAATCTACGCTGCAGGAGAACCGGTCTCGATGCTCAACATAGACAACATTCGCAAGGTCTATGGAATCTGTGTTGATGCACAACCTGGAGTACCTTAGGGTGCAATTTTTCATCTCATTTTGGCGTATTTACATAGTGAGTGAGCGCAGCAATCCCGATGGATAGGTAGAGGAGGCCTACTCCAATACGAAGCTCACATCAGTGAATTACCACGCTCACATCGCAGAATTGATCATATGTATAATAAATCTTTTGGTTATAGTAACTACAGGCAGGTGCTGGATCACAAGCACATGATGAGCCGACACGGCACAATTGTTCACCGACATCGAGTCTTGGGCTGTTGTTATCCAATCCTTTATGCTGCCATGCCAACTGGAGGATATGAAGGCTCTCCCGGGCGCATTGAATATAGCACCCTCGATGGCCACTATCCTCCTTCCAGCCTTTGTGGATTCGGGTACCCGCTGGATATGCCTGCTATCACGAAGCAGAAGAATCTGCTCTTACCTTCTTTGGTTAACGATTGCTGCATGGTTCGATCCTTGGCTGATGTTCGAGCCTCTTGAATAGGGCGAAGATTTATATCGTCATAGCCGTATTTTGATCTTGCGCCTGATGGCAAAATAACTGTTGCCAATATGTCTCATTTCTCTTTCACAATAATAAAAATTCATAAAGGCTTGGTTCTTCAATAAGTACTCTCTGAGCTATAGAAACCAGATACGTCCATCATAAATTAATACATTTTAATTTGTTTAAATATAATCCCTACAATGAAGACGATATGCGCCCAAAAAAAGCATAAAAACGAGCTGCAATTAAAAAAAAAGAAAAAGGGTTGGTAAGCCTTGCGGCTTACACTGCGGGCATGACCAGATCCCTGTCGCCTGCAGCGCGGAACGCGCGTGCGCCGCCCTTGCCGTAGCAAGCACGGACATCGGCAAAGTCGAAGACCAAGCCGGGGTTAGCGAAAGTGACCTTGATCAACGGGTTGCATGCGAAGGCATCCATGCGGCCTGCGTGAGCAGCGCTGGATATGCCTGCGTATTCGCCCTGGTGACCCACGTTCATGGCGTAGTTCGGATAGTTTGCGCCCCTCAGCTCAGTGGGGTTGCCCTCGTCTGACTGGTAGGAGAACACGTTGGTTGGACCGCACTGATCTTGCAGGTCGTATCCGAAGAAGCCCAATCTGCCCCAGGCTTCCTTGTGCAGGAGCATGGACAGGTACCAGCCTGCCAGACCGATCTGGCTGTGGCCAGTTGCGATGGCTGCGCCGATACCGGATGCGGCTGCCATGACGGATGCCCTCTGGGACCCACCGAAGTGGTCCTCAAGAAGGGTCGGGTAGGACTCGTACTGCTCTGCGCTGTACAGGGTGGACTCAGTTGCGATATCCTTGGCGACATCCAGAGTGGCTGGCGCCTTGGCGAATCCGCCGTACTTGTCGTTTGCATAGTCGACTGTGTAGTAGCAGAAGTCGTCCAGAACGTCGTTGGTGTAGGCTGCAGTGGCGTACTGGGTGAATCCGACACCGCCGGACATGTAGCTTCCGAGCCAGATCTGGTCGTAGAGCATAGCGCCAGCGGCGACTACGTTCAGGGCAACCTTCACTGGGTCAGCGGGTGCTACCCTGGAAGTCTGGACCATGTCGGCCAGGAATCCGAAGGACAGTCCGCCGGGGTTGTTGGGTCCGCGGGCCCTTCTGGCGGGCAGCATCTCTGACATCTGCAGGACTGCGGCGTGCTTGGCTGCGTAGGCTAGGTCAGCCACAGCGGCCTCACCGGCGCACATGTTGTAGGCGTCGATAAAGGTCATACACAGCTGCATGGCGCTCCACCTGGAGGTGGTTCCGCCGTCGCAGGATCTGACTACGATGGTTGGGATGTGGATGGCCTGCCAGGTAGTCTTGCCAATGGCTGCCTTGATCTCCTCAGCCTGATCGGCCGGGAAGAGCTTGTTGATATCGACCACGTACTGGGGGTCAATCTCATCAACCAGGTTGTCGTCGCCGGAGAAGATACGGACGTTACAGTCGTCGACTAAGCCAGGGTGAGTCTCAACCATGTGCTCCTGAACCACGGCTGCACCGGGCATGGCGTGGTTGAGGATCTCCAGGTAGTTGTTGATGGTCTCAGGAGTTACTTCCTTTCCGAGACGCTTCTCCAACACCTCGTGGGCCATATCCAGACCAACGATGATGGTCCTGCGGATGTCGTCCCACTGCTGCTGCATGGCTGGGTTGTTGACGAAGTGCAGGTCGTCGCCTTCTACTACATACTCAGTTCCGGAGAGCTTGTAGGGGACGAGCTGCCTCTGGCCCAGGGGTATTCCGCCAGCGTGAACATAGGGGTTGTAGCCGGTCATGCCACGCTTGCCCTCGAGCTTCTTGGCATACTCCATGAATTCTCTCTTACGGGCGCTCTGCTCGGGTCCAAGCCTCTTGTACTCGGTCTTCTGGCCTGAAAGATCGAAATCCTTTCCGAACTTCTTGTTAAGAGCCTTTATGAATAGCTTCTTGCTGTGCATCTTTGCCATTTGTATCACCCACCTTTTACTCTGGCCTGAAGCCCCACTTGCTTCTTAGCGTCCACATGTGGTGCAGAGCTTCGATGGCCTCGTCGTTCTTCCTAGCGCCGACTTTTCCGCCGACGGCTACGCCGTCGAACCTGAAGATGGTGGTCCTCTTCTTGGCCTCAGCCTCGCTCATGGGCTTGCCCAGGCTTGCCTTCTTGTCGAGGGGAATACCGACCTGGTCCTTGACCTGGTAAACGTTCCCGTCCTTGCCCATCTCAGTCCTGGATAGCATATCGAACATCATGCCGTTCTCTTCCAGCCTCAAGGAGTGGCCGTGAACTGTGCAGCCTCTCATGCCGGCTAGAGCGGGATCGAACATCTCGCTGTCCATGATGGTCTTGGTGTACTTCTCGATATCCCTCTCCCTGGCCTCGATGATCTGCCTTCCGGACAGGGTGCCCGGGTCGCAGCCCTTGCAGTTGATTGCTCCCCAGTAGGATCTCCAGTATGGGACCGATGGCGAGAAGTAGTACGAATCAGCAAACTGGGAGTACCTGACACGGTCTCCGGCTGCTGCGCCAGCGGTTGGTGCTACGATCTGCCTTATTGGGCAGTCGGGCTCGCCCATCTCTTTAAGGGGTGGATGGGTGCTTCCGTAATCCGCACCTGGGGCCCTGTGGCCCATGGCGGCTACAACGTCAGCCTCGGGGATATCCCTGAGCTTATCGACATTGCCGGACATGTGCTTCCTTCTGTTGATTCCAACAGAGGAGCTTCCGGGATAGAATTGTGGTGTGTAAGCCATATTTTATCTCTCCTCATCTTCTTTAAAGGTCACCATATCTTCAGACAGTATGGCCAGTTTGTCTTTCTTGGCTTTCGGGTCGATCAGTCCAAGGATGCGCTCGTCCTCGACCTTGCCATACTTGGCGTAGTCCGAGGTGGTCATCCTGTCGTGGAAGAACTTTCCCTGTCTGAACTGGAAGGAGAAGGGCAGCGCTCGCTCACACGCCGCTTTTAAACCGCCTAGGTAATCTTCGCTTTCCATCTCAAGCCTGATCCTTCCAACCTTAACTCTCAGCTCAATCGCCTGATCTCCTATCTCGACGAGGAGATTTCTGTTTGCCTCGATCGGTATGCCTTTTCCGGGACCGTAGGGGACCTCACGGGGCATATTGGGCCCGTGGATCATTATTCTCCTGATCCCGCCGTTTTTGTATATCTCGCAAAGAAGGCGCTGGGCAGTCTCGGGCATTAGGAACCGGCTGGGAACTATCTCCACCTGGACTGAATTCGTGTCTGATTTAGTGACCATGCATTCAGCCTGTTTTACACAGCCTCCGCAACCGATACGATCGGCTCACGGAACTCCTTGATCTCGCTGTAGATAGCACCGACCAGACCGGATGTCATCTCGGGGGTGAACATCTGGGTGCCTGCGTCCAGCGCTACTGCTGCAGCCACGCACGGAATGGCAAACCCTCTGGAGTGCCTTGTGACAACGTGGTTGCCGTTGAAGACTCCGGGTCCGCCGCCGCCGTAGATGGAGTGGCTGAAGAACGAGAACCCGACTGCTGTACCCATTACCCTGCCGAAGTCGCATCCTGGCAGAGCAGTCTCCTTCTCGATTATATCGTTGAAGTATAGCAGTGTCGAGGACACAGCCTGCGCGCCCCTCAGGGATCCGCAGTTTACCATTGTGGCTGCCAGCACGCCTGCAGCGCAGTAAGCGTTCCACTTGGAGACGTCGTTAGCCTCATACATGACGTATCCGGAGGGGAGCTTCTTGCCAGCCTTGATGACCTTGTCCTCAAGGGCCTTGGCTACTGTGCTCTGGACGACTGTGCCTATGGTTCCGGTCTTGCCGTTGGCCTTGACACACTCGTAAACCATGTTGTTGGCGTTCAGGCCCTGATATGCCATGCCCAGGAGCTGGTGCCTCTCGAATATGCCCATGGCGTTGCCCATCTCCATCTCGCCGATCTGCTCGTAGATCGAAGCCAGAGCAGCGGCATTCATGGCGTTCCTCTTGGTGATTGCTGCAAGGTGGTTGGCCATGACGTTCCTGAGAGCAAAGCCCAAACCTTCATCGTTCTGGGGGATGTTGAGAACAGATGCCACGTTTCCGCCGGCCATGCCTACAGTCTGCGGGTACTCGCCCCAAACAGCGGCGTGAACCATTGGTGCGTCGACCATGCCGACCTTGAACTGCTGGACAAGTGCCTCAACTGTGGCAGCGGCCGCAGCAGTCAATCCGACCACGAACTCAGAAGCTGCGTTGAGCCTGGCTGTGGGTATCTGAACCATAAGCTGTTTTCCTCCGCCGAGCACCTTGACAACTGTGTCGTCGCCAGCGGTTACTTGCAGCAGGGTCTTTATCTTATCGGCTAGGGGATTTGCGTTGGCTATAACATCGAACTTGAGCTCGCGTCCCTTTACCTTTCTCTTGCCACCGGCAACAGCACCGGTCTTGAGGCCGTTCTCAATTCCTGCCAGGTTAACTGCAACGGTTCGCTTGGTGAGGCCGATGAGCCTCTGCATGGCAGCGTTCTTGAGTGGGCTGACGGCGCTTAGGTCGACGTCGCTCTTTAAAAGAACACCACGGTCACTATATAGGTCTATCTTGTCAGACACGTTCTTATCCTCCTTTACCTTTTTAGCAGAATAAACTGTAGGGTGCCGATCACAGGAGCGATGATTAAGACAACGCATGCTATAATAGGTCTTATCCAGTTCAAGCAATCCTCTACATTCTCCCGCTGCCAGTCAATAGACCCTTAAATACTTAAAGTTTTTGCGTGTATAATTATTACATAATTAAAAATAGAAAAGAGTATCTACTGAGTCCATAAATAACAAATTTCTTTTTTAAATCGATTTTTTTGAATTTGTATCGCTTTAATTGGGTCGTTGCCTTGCTTCTTCAATCTTATTTAAACTATTTGAACGACGGGCTTCGCTTTAGGGCCTGAGCCCGCACGTCAAACCTAAATATGCAAGAAATTTGTAAATTATATGATAAATCATTAATTATAATGTGTAGCATAGACATTAATTTATTGTAAATTATATGTATCTAACCGAATTTAGTCTATTTCTTGCCGTGCGCGGATGATGAAGTGCTGCAAATATTGCGATGAAAACGGATATCTATGTAAGTCAATAGATTCACAATCTCGCACGTTTTTTGCTTACACCATTCGATTATCAATATGTCAGACAACGCTGATGGATAGAGCTTGTTACAAGACGAAATCTCAACGTCAAGGGCAATGAGATCTGAAAATTGTCCCCTCTTTTCGGCCCGGCCATGTGACTACTTGGCATCTGCAGCTGGATGGGCCTGAAACGGATGCCTATCGGGTCCCAGCGGGAATCTATAGAAAAACTTTATATCACTGCAGGAGTTGGCTGAGACGGAATGCATCTCATTATCGCAGAGAAGCACGATGCCGCAAAGAGGATTGCCCAGATCCTGGCAGGATCAAAGCCCAAATCCCCTCGCGTGAACGGTGCTGAGACCTTCTCCTTCGATGATAAAGTGGTCATAGGCCTGAGTGGACATATCGTTGGAGTTGATTACCCTGCCGGCTACAACAACTGGCAGAAAGTGGACTGCAAGGAGCTAATCCATGCGGAGATTGTGACGACGCCGATCCAGGAGAAGATAATCTCCGCGCTAAAGAAGCTCGGCAAAGAAGCAGATCGCATCACCATAGCCACGGACTACGATCGGGAAGGCGAGTTGATCGGTGTGGAGGCACTCAAGATCGCGGCCGAGAAGGATCCCAAGATAAAGATAGACCGAGTCCGCTACAGCGCTATCACTAAAGAGGAGATCCAGAGCGCCTTCAAGAATCCGGGTAAGGTGGACTACGATCTGGCCGCCTCCGGAGAAGCCAGACAGATCGTAGACCTAGTTTGGGGTGCGGTCCTAACCAGATTCATCTCCAAAACCTCAGGACGGCTAGGCAAGGAGTTCCTCTCTGTGGGCCGGGTCCAGTCACCCACTCTGGCCCTCATAGTGGACAGAGAGAAGGAGATAGAAGCCTTCAAGCCCGAACCGTATTGGGAGATCTACGTAGACCTGGAAAAGGAGCTGCGGGTCCACCACGCTAAGGGCAAGATCTGGGACAAGGTCGAGGTTGACCAGATAGTAGCGAACCTCGGTCCAGAAGGTATCATAAAGTCCATAGAGAAAAAGCCCAGGTACGACAAACCGCCGACCCCCTTCGACACTACCAGCTTCATCAGCGCCGCCAGTGCAATCGGCTTCTCTGCGGCCAACGCTATGAGGATAGCAGAATGGCTCTATACCAATGGATTCATCTCCTACCCCAGAACCGACAATACTGTCTATCCGCCCTCTATTGACCTTAAGTCCTTAGTGTCCATGTTCACAAAGGGGGCTTTCGCCAAGGAGGCTCAGAACCTTCTCAAAGGAAGAATGGTGCCGACAAGGGGCAAACGGTCCACAACAGACCACCCGCCCATTTATCCCACTGCCTCTGTCGATAAGAATGAACTGAAGGAAGAACAGTGGAAGATATACGAGCTAGTGGTGCGCCGGTTCTTTGCCACCCTGGCTGAGCAGTCCTCCTGGGAGATCTCTACTCTGTCGGTCGACATAGGGAAAGAGCCCTTCCGGGCCAACGGAGCCAGGTTGATCGAGGCCGGATGGCGAGCATATTACCCCTACAGCAAATCTGAGGAGCACTTACTTCCAGAGCTAAATGAGGGAGAGCGTCTGTTGGTTTTAGGGCACGAGGTGGCCTCCAAGGAGACACAGCCCCCTGCTCGCTACGGCCAGGGAAGGTTGATCAAGCTCATGGACGAGCTAGGCCTTGGCACTAAATCAACGCGCCACGATATCATTAGCAAATTGTACGCCCGTGCGTACGTCCATGGCAACCCAATGAAGCCCACGAACACGGCCTATGCGGTCGTGGACACGCTGGAGAAGTACGCCTCCGCCATAACCAAACCGGAGATGACCCAGACCCTTGAGAAGGACATGACCCGCATATCCGAGCGCAAGATCAAGGAGGCAGAGGTCATAGATGAGTCCCGGGAGATGCTTACCACGATCTTCAGAGACCTTGAAGAGAACGAAGCGGTGATAGGCACATCTCTGCGAGAAGGTCTTCGAACCGACAAGATCGTGGGGAAGTGCGAGAAGTGCGGCTCTGAGCTGATTATCCGGAGAGGTCGACGTGGGTCCAGGTTCATAGGATGCTCAGGATACCCTAACTGCAAATTCACCCTGCCTCTTCCCAGATTTGGAACTCTGCTCGTCACTGACAAGGAGTGCGATATGCACCACATGAACCACGTCAGGATAATCAACAAGGGAAAGAGGCCCTGGGACCTGGGCTGTCCCCACTGTAATTTCCTGGAGTGGCAAGCTAAAAAATCTCAGGAACCCAAATCCATCAACGACGTTTTAACGAACATTCAAGGGATCGGCCCCAAGACCCTGGAGAAGCTGACGGCAGCGGGGATAAAGACCACGCAAGACCTGTTAAAGGCAGAAGTCGAAAGCCTGGTAGAGAAGACTGGGTTGAGCCAGAAGAAGCTCTTGGCCTGGCAGAGCGCTGCTAAAGCGCTCACCGCTCAGGGCTGTTAGTTCATTAGAATTTTTTGCCCTTTTATTTATCGCAATACTCCACAACTTTGCTGCGGGTGCGTTGCTGCTCGTTCGACGTTGTTCGATGAGAACCCTACTATATTTTATAGCCAGCATGGGCCTGGCCGGATTTGAACCGGCGGCCACTCGGTTATGAGCCGAGCGCTCTACCGGACTAAGCTACAGGCCCTAAAACGAGATTTGGCGCCGCGAACAGGGCTCGAACCTGTGACATTCTGGTGACTGCGTCCTCTTTTCGGATTAACAGCCAGACACTCTACCAACTGAGTTATCGCGGCCCGAACCCATCCCATAACACACAATGATTTAAGCCTTTTGATTAGATGATCCTTATGCGCGTCCTGAAGAAGAACCTGAGAGGTGACGAGGGAGAGATCACGCTCCTTCCTGAATCCTTGGACGACCTGTGGCACCTAAAGCATCTGATCGAGCGAGGCAACCTGGTCTTCGCTCTGACTCACCGCAAGGTGGCCTCGATAGCCGACAAGGCCCGTCCGGAGAAGATGGAGAAGAGGCCCGTGCGCCTGGGCATCAGCGTCGAGGATGTGGAGTTCCATATGTACTCCAACTGGCTCCGGCTGCACGGCGTGATAAAGTCCGGGATCGACATTGGCTCCTACCACACTCTGAACATCGAGGTGGGAACTGACCTTTCCATAATCAAGCGCTGGAGACCTGACCAGCTTCAGCGCATCGACGAAGCAGTCGCTGAGTCGATGAGGCCCAGAGTGGTCCTGGCCCTGATCGAGGAAGGCGAGGCAACCCTCGGGGTTCTTAGACAGTTCGGGGTGCAGAGGGTGTTCGAGCTACGCGCTGGCAGCAGCAAGGGCTCCGGAGAGGACACGCGCGGTAGGTTCCTGAAAGAGTTTGCCGAAGAGATCTCACGGACTGCAGGTGCAGACGCTCAGATCATCGTTGCCGGACCCGGGTTCGTCAAGGAGGATCTGAAGAAGGTCATAGATTCCGATTATCCCGACCTGGCAAAGCGGGTCACTATGGACGACGCTTCCTCTATTGGCATGTCCGGTTTTCAGGAGGTGCTTCGTCGCGGTGCGGTGGGCAGGGTGCTGGAGGACAGCCGCGTGGCGCAGGAGACCAAGCTCATTGACGACCTTTTCAGGGAAATAGCCACAGATGGAAAGGCAGCCTACGGGCTGAAAGAGGTTCGTAGCGCCATCGACTACGGGGCGGTAGAGCACCTGATGGTCCTAGACGAGCTTGCCAGACGTAGAGAGATGGATCCGCTCATGCGTGATGTGTCCAATGCCCGTGGAAAGGTGGTGGTTTTCAGCTCTGAGTTTGAGCCCGGAGACCGGCTCCGTTCGTTGGGAGGTGTAGCCGCTCTCTTGCGGTTCAAGGTGACTTCCTCCCCGCCCTAAAGGGCGGGGCTTCCTACTTCAACGACCGAACGCTTACTTGGACGTATGCCCAAGCCGGAGGTTCGATCTCCACAGGCTATCCCCCTGAGTCCCAGGGTTAAGATGTTCAGGGCTGCATTGTAATCTCGGTCTAGTTGCAGACCGCAACCAGGACATCTATGTACCCT
>Ga0182010_10002043_pt1 | contig 10320 bp, 8 predicted proteins | sample 611E1MmetaG_FD_120488 | JGI IMG/M metagenome (GOLD analysis project Ga0182010, IMG submission 120488) | Permafrost microbial communities from Stordalen Mire, Sweden - 611E1M metaG | ecosystem: Environmental > Terrestrial > Soil > Wetlands > Permafrost | place: Sweden: Stordalen | collected... | reverse complement strand
TCCTTTGTATCCTGCAATCCGCTCAGAGTCAATTCTGTAAGAACAGACCTGAATAGGGTATCAAAAACCGGGTACAAAACAGGTTCACAGAACGGACGATGCATTAGCATATGGACAGCACCTGTATGCATATTTATTATCAGATCAGGGCGTTCACGTTCAGCCAGGTCAAATAATGCCTGCGTTTCCGGTTGACGCCTGCCGAGGAAATTATCGTGCTGAATGTTTACGCCGGCATCATTCGGATATCCGCCGGGAAAACCGGGAAGTGTGAGGTCCATTGGAATAAATTCTTTAATCTGAGGCCAGCCTGTTATTTTTCCGTCGGGTTTGCCTCCTGTATTAAGGTATTCTGCTACTGTTAAATCTGTATCCCGATATGCTTCCATACGTAAAGGGATACGAGACCTGCCATCCGGATTTACTATTGGGATCAGAATAATGCGATTTAGCTTTCCGGCTACTGCAGTTATATCTGGCCATTCTTTACCTCGCAGATCTTTTCCGGTTTCCAGAACTGCAATCAGGTTCACCATCCCAACTATACCTTCAAACTCTCCTCCATGTACCGCTGCAATTCCCATATAAACTATCTTATCATGATCAGGTCCGCGATAGGCACGCACGTCACCAAAACCAAGAGAACCGGAGAATGTAGTTGTGCCTTTTCCATTTCGTGGTATACCGTAAACTACAGCCCGGATAGGCCTGCCTCCCGCTGAAGTGCCAATAATCTCCACATGGCCTTTATGAACATTTTGCTTAAGAAATTTTGTAACATCATCAACAGTGGAGATCCAGAATGCAGGAATTTTATCAGGCTCCCTTAGATAGTCCTGCGGGATCTGGTAAGTGTGATTAACCGGTTTTACTGATTTCAGAGTCTGACCATTCAGGTTACCCTGTGAAAATATTATTAAAAAACCACTTAAGAAAAATGTAACCCTTCTTGTATAATTAATATTATGCATAGCATTTAGTTTATTTTGAGCATCAAGCCCTTGTGCCATTACGCCTTTGAGCCCTTGCGCCCTTATTTATTGTACTCATCAAAAAAGTCGTTCCCTTTATCGTCAGTAATAATGAAGGCTGGCATGTTCTCAACCCGGATCTGCCTGATTGCTTCCATGCCAAGGTCTTCGAAATCAACTATCTCCACTGATTTTATATTTTCCGCAGCCAGAATAGCTGCCGGTCCTCCAATTGATCCGAGATAAAATCCCCCATATTTCTTACAGGCATCAATTACCTGTCTGCTCCTGTTTCCTTTAGCAAGCATAATTAAAGATCCACCCAAACTCTGAAAGAGATCAACATACGAGTCCATACGTCCCGCAGTTGTAGGACCAAAACTTCCGGATGGCATACCTTGAGGTGTTTTAGCAGGACCTGCATAGTAAACCGGGTGATTTTTGAAATATTCAGGCATAGGCTTACCATCGTCCAGCATCTTTTTAATCTTTGCATGTGCGATATCTCTTGCAACGATAAGGGTTCCTGTCAGGCTCAACCTTGTCTTTACAGGGTATTTCGTTAGTTCTGCCAGAACCTCTTTTATTGGCCTGTCAAGGTTTATCTCAATGGGTTTTTCAAGCTCAGGAGCTTTTGCCGGCATAAATTGTTCAGGATTCTTCTCAAGTTCTTCGAGAAATATACCTTCCTCTGAAATATAGGCTTTGATATTTCTGTCTGCACTGCAGCTTACTCCCAGTCCTACAGGGCATGAAGCAGCATGCCTCGGCAATCTTATAACCCTGACATCATGAACAAAATACTTACCACCAAACTGAGCCCCAACACCATATTCATGGCATATTTTTTCTATCTTTTTTTCCCATTCAATATCACGGAATGCGCGTCCGGCATTATTACCTGTAAGGGGAAGCTCATCGAGATACCCTGTAGAAGCATCTTTTACCGTTTTAAGAGTAGCTTCGGCAGAAGTACCTCCTATTACCAACGCCAGATGATACGGCGGGCAGGCCGAGGTTCCCAGTTCTTTAATCTTCTCTTTTACAAATTTGATGAGCGATTCTTCGTTAAGCAACGATTTGGTTTGCTGATATAAAAATGATTTATTAGCAGAACCGCCTCCTTTTGTTACAAACAGAAACTCGTATGAATTACCTTCTGTTGAATAGATATCTATCTGGGCTGGCAGGTTAGATCCGGTGTTCTTCTCCTCAAACATTGAATACGGTACGACCTGGGAATATCTAAGATTCTTCTCCCTGAAGGTTTCAAAAATACCCTTTGACAGGTGTTCAGCATCCTTTCCCCCGGTCCGGACATTCTCTCCTTTTCTGCCTATTACTATTGCAGTACCGGTATCCTGGCACCAGGGAAGATCTTCCCTGGAAGATATTACAGTATTCCGAAGCATCATGTAGGCGACGAACCGGTCATTATCTGTTGCCTCAGGATCATCGAGAATTGATGCCAGTTTTTTCAGATGAGATGTTCTCAGATAAAAAGAGAGATCCGATACCGCCTTTTTTGCGAGCAGCTCAAGACCTTTTGGGTCTATGGTTAGTATTATTCTTCCGCCTTCTTCGACCAGTTTTACATAATCCTTCGTCAGCAGGCTGTAGGCGGTGTTGTCCCTCTGTAACTGATAGAGTTTCTCATAAATAAATTCTGCCATATGGTTTTGTGTTTACCTGATTCACAATGAATCAATTATTAACTATATCAGAAAAATCAAATTTCTCTTTGGCTCTGATTCCTTTAGGTGTCATCTCGAGTGTACAACATTCAATATGTTCATCATGCTGAAATACAAGTATATATCCACCTTCAAGTGCTTCATTCAAAAGTCTCTGTTTTTCTTCAATTGTTTTAAGCGATTCAATATCATAACTCATATTCCAGATCAAAGGTATATGAGCAATAGTAGGCATCAGATCACCGGTATAAACAAGGGTTTTTCCATTGTACTTTATCAAAGGTATCATAAGTCCGGGAGTGTGCCCGTAGCAGATCATAACTGAAAAACCAGGAAATAATTCACCATCCTTTTCAATCAGATTAAGATGTCCGCTATCGCCAATTGGCATTATATTTTCTTCAAGAAATGAATCAGCTTCCCGCAGGTTATTTTTATTAGCCCACTCCCACTGATGCCGACTTATATGATAAGTAGCTTCAGGAAATGTAAGTTCATAGTTGCCTTTCACGTTTTTTCCCTTCACGCATCCACCGCAATGATCAGCATGAAGATGCGTAAGAAAAACATCAGTAATATCTTCCGGCCGGTACCCGCGTTTCCTAAGCCCTTCTATTAATCCTTCGCCTCCATGCAGATTGACATGCCGAAAGAATTTTGCATCCTGTTTGTCACCCCACCCTGTATCAATCAGAATGATACGTCCTTCTGTTTCTACTACCATTGATCTGAGTGTAAGATCAATGAGATTCTGTTCATTCGATGCATAGACTCTCGACCAGATCACTTTGGGAACAACACCGAACATTGCACCTCCATCGACCTTGAAATTTGCAATATTAAAGAGATGTAACACCATTTTTTCTTTGTTCATAAAACACATTCATTTGATTTTTGTTTTCTGAGATCTACTGACAGATATAAATATGGTTATATACTTTCAAACAGAGTACTATTTTTCATTCGGATTTATGGTACCTGCATACCTGGTAAGAGAATCGGGTATAGCTAAGCTAAAATGAGATTTTGCCCTTTTCACCATATCTTCCCGCAATTTATCTGTAATGTCAATGGCGTCGCTGTATGCATCATCATAGCTCTTTCCTGACTCCATCAGTTTTCTTTCTTTCAGTTCTGTTGCAATTGAATATTCAGTTTCCTCACAGGAAACCTGACCGTCTATCCATATTTCTTTCGGGGGTATAAAATGATAAGATTTGTCATTACCACTGAATCCAAAATCGGGATAAATATTTTTCCTTACCATATATCCATCAACAATCCAAATATCAATTCCCTCACGTGTACCGATTGGGACCCTGTATATATTTTGAATCTGGATACTATCGGAAATTCCTCTGATTTCTTTAATATTACCATAATCAGTAGGAGATACTTTCCTGAGTAATGCCTCATGAAGCCTGCATATCTCTTCATTTGAATGTCTGATTGTCTGTTCTAGCGACAAAGACGAATCATGCGCTGTGATATACTTCCATCCAAACTTTGCCATAAGGTGACGTTCATTCAGCTCATGTGCCAGTGTCAGATAATATTCCTCACATGAGATTGCATTGTCAATCCAGATTTCTCCTTTTGGATTGAATGGATATCTCTGTTCATTTCCTCCGTAAAGGAATGAACTGAAGATTTTCACTCTGACCTGATTTCCATCGACAATCCATACATCATAATTATTTGTTTTGCCCATAAGGTACCTGTAAACTCCGTCAACTTTATTGAGGCTGTGGCAGCTTGTAAGTATCATGCTTATGCCAAAAAGAAATATAATTTTTCTCATTGTGAAGCTCATGGTTAAATTTTATGATCTATAGCATGTCAACAAATCTTTCCAGATAATATTCACCTATTTCTTAATAAAATTAAACAAATTTCACAAACCCATACCATATGTCTTCTTTTCAGTTATTCCATTAAAAAATATTGATGTTGTTTTTGCTCTCCTGTTTACGTAATTTAGCGCAACAATACAAAATACAGAAACCAGTATGACTTTTAGAGAAATTGCTGTTAAATATAAATATTCCATACTTTTAATTCTGCTTTTTGTCCTTATTGAAAATGTTTCGTTTATAATTGAACCGACTTTTTTCGGGAAATTACTGGATGCACTGATCGACCACTTTTATGATCATGAAAAGGCAGAATATGTGTTTCCACTTGTCATTTGGATCATTGTATATCTGATTAATGTAATCGGCGGGACACTTCACCGGCTTTTTAATGGCATTATCTATTCAAAAATGTATGCAAATGTTGCCACTGAAGTAGTTCTTGATTCTAAATGCCATGAAGATCAGTTTTCCAAGATGCTGGTAAGGGCAGAACTTGTTAAAGAATATATAACTTTTTTCAGGGAGAGGTTACCCGAGGTTATGTGGCAGCTATCAGCGACAGCAGGGGCTATAATAGCCCTCTTCTTCTACGATTACAGAATTGCTCTTGTATGTGTAACTGTTGTTATTCCTATTGCATTTATTAATAATCTGAACCGAAAAAATGTAGTACGTCTTCAAAAAGACATCCATGATAATCAGGAAGAATTGTTTAACCTGATCGAGACCAGGGATACTACAAATATTATCCGGTTTTATCAGAATACCATATCGCCTAAAACCAGGATTGCCAGGTGGAACGCATTCGGCTACAGTTCCGTGAAAATCCTTCTGATAGTCATCTTTATTGCTGTATTATTTATTTGTGTTGATGTTGATAAATTTACCACCGGCAGAATCTATTCTATCGTAGCCTATCTATGGACTTTTATAGCATCAACTGACTATTTGCCGGAGTTAATGGAAAGTCTTGCTTCTGTAAAAGATCTGAATGTCAGGTTCAGTACTGACGAAAAAATTTGAAGTCCTGAATAATCTATTTAATAGGAATAAACTATTTTTTACCAATAACCTTAAATATTAAATACTTATCAATTATGAGAAAACTTCTGTCAACCTTGCTACTCTCAGCTTTTGCTTTTTGCCTTTTCGGGCAGACAGGAAAGGTTAAAGATGATCTGAGTATGCCCAGCAAAATTTTAAAAATGGATCGCAAATACGCGGTATATCTACCTCCTGATTATGAAACTTCCCAGCGAAGTTATCCGGTACTTTATCTGCTGCATGGAGCAGGCGATGATCAAACCGGATGGGTACAGTTTGGTGAAGTTTTGAGGATAACCGATGAGGCTATAAAATCAGGAATTGCCACTCCAATGATTATTATTATGCCGGATGCCAATACAGGTAAACGCGGTTATGTAAATGATATTAAGGGAGAATGGCGCTATGAAGATTTTTTCTTTCAGGAATTCATGCCATTTATTGAAAAAGCATATCGTATTAAGGCCGACAAAAGATACAGGGCAATTGCTGGTCTGTCAATGGGTGGGGAAGGAACATTCATATATGCTCTGCATCATCCGGAATTGTTTTCAGCAGCCTGCCCGCTTAGTGCAGCCACTGGCCCCAAAACTCTTGCTGACTTGAAAGATTACAAGCTGTGGCAGGGAGTTGAAGGTATTTCTGATTCCGACAAAGAAACATATTTCAAACATTACAGTGTTTTAAACCTTATCGAGAATATGCCGGAGGATCAGAAAAAAGCTGTAAGGTGGTATATTGATTGCGGTGACGATGATTTTCTTTATGAAGGTAACTGTCTTGTGCATATTGCAATGCGCCAGAAAGAAATACCTCACGAATTCAGGATCAGAGACGGTGTTCACAGTTGGACCTACTGGAGAGCATCTTTACCAAACGTACTGGAATTTGTATCGATGGGATTTCATCAGTTCTAACCCTTTGGGGGACTTTTTACTTTCCTCTTAAGCTTCATCTGTTTTTTTGCCCCCCAACACCCCTAAAGGGGGGCTCGTTCCCGCATATTCTGAAGTCATTCTGAAAAATCAAGGATTTACCCCCCTTTAGGGGGGCAGGGGGGTTAAATGTCAAGCCGAATGCGGTTTAGATCTCTTTGCAGCCAGTGCAAACATAAGTCTCATCATTATCCTGATCATCTGATAAGAAAACCAGCCAGTAAGCTGGAAAAACCAGGTTTTCCTGTGAATGTATTCTTCAAAAGTTACCTGCCGGCAATCTTTCTGAATGATTCCCAGAAGGATACCCTCGAACATTTCACCAAACTGTGCATCAAGAATATCTGCATTCATTTCAACACTGCCATAATCACTAAGGTGGTTCAGGTTGTAACTGCCGATAGTGCTCCAGTTACCGTCTACTGTCGCTACTTTAGCATGCAGGTTTGAAGGGAGGTACTCATAAATAGTTATGTTATTCCGAAGAATGAAATCATAAAGAAAATTTGTTGCACGTTTAAATACCGGTGCATCTGATTCGGCTGAGAGAACTATTTTAATATCCACTCCGCGACGGCTTGCATTCCTCAGCAATCTGCGTTCATTTCTGCCCGGTAAAAAATAACTTGCAAAAATTGTCATACGAAACTGAGCATGCTTCAGAGCCGATCTATAACTTTTCAAAATTTCGATTTTATTTCTCGACCAGTTATTCTGCAGAACTTTTACTTTTATGTCTGAATCAAAATACTGAGGCCGATGTGCAGTCTCGCGTGACCTCTCTTTTTTTGAGATGAAAGCTTTGTTCCACAGCCTTTTAAGAATAAAAAGCACATGAGCACATTCTGGACCTTTTAACAGTATGGCAAAGTCGAGCCATTCCTTTATTTTGGCGTTGCCATGATACCGGTCAGCAACGTTCATTCCTGCAATAATAGTTGTATCTCCATCAGCCAATAAAACCTTATGATGGAGTCTGAGACTAAATTGAAAATCATTGCTGATTAATCCGGGTGAAAACTTCCTGAAAAAGATACCGGCTTCTTCAACTTTTTTTATCAGGTCATTAGAGAAACTGTTTCCTCCATAGGCATCCAGCAAAAAATAAACTCTTACCCCTCTTTTGGAAGCTCTTATCAATGCATTTACAATACGCTTGCCCGTGTCGTCATCATCAACAATATATGTCTGAAAATGTATAAACTGATTTGCCTCATCAATTACCTTCTCACATCCAGCGAAAAAGCTCTCTCCGCTTCTTAGAAGCTCAACGAAGTGCCCACCTCGGTAATCGTGTCGGGAAGGAATTTGCATAAGATCAGCTGAGATTCATAGATATTATACAAATATAAAACATTAGGAGCAGGATAACTACAAAAAAGTTTCTCCGGCAGTGTGGATGCTCAGGTTGTGAAAGCGATGTGAACAAAATAGAATGATAATAAAAAATATTTACTATTTTTAAACTGAATTCGCAACTATGATAAACCATGAACAGAAGAAAAATGATTGGAAATATTGCAGGAGCAGCAGTTATAACTGCAACCCGCCCGTTTAACAGCGTTTTTGCAGAAAATATCACAGCTTCGGTCCAACTAAAGGGAAATATACATCACTCGGTCAGCCGGTGGTGTTATGATGATATACCTCTGGAGCAACTTGCCGTTGCCTGCAGGGAAATGGGTATTGAATCAATAGAATTGCTGGGTGAAAAAGACTGGCCGGCTGTAAAAAAAGCAGGACTAAAATGCGCGGTAGGTTATGCAACTGACTGGGGAATTCCTAAAGGATTTAACCGGATTGAAAATCATGAAAAGTTGATATCTGATTTTGAAGACATGATTCCTAAAGCGGCTGCAGCAGGGGTTCCGAACCTGATCTGTTTCTCGGGCAACCGTGAAGGACAGAATGATAATGAGGGAATGATAAATTGTGCAAAAGGATTGCGCAAGCTAATGCCTTCAGCAGAAAAATATGGAGTGACTATCATAATGGAGCTTCTGAACAGCTACGGTCATAAAGATTATCAGTGTGATAAAACTGCCTGGGGATCTGCTTTGTGTGAAATGGTAGGATCAGACAGGTTTAAGCTGTTGTATGATATCTATCATATGCAGATCATGGAAGGCAACATAATTGAAACTATTACAAAATACAGCCCATATATCGGTCATATTCATACCGGAGGCGTACCAGGAAGAAACGAACTTGATGATACACAGGAGCTTCATTATCCTGCTATTATGAGAGCCCTCCTGAAAACAGGATATAAAGGATTTGTCGGACAGGAATTTGTCCCATCACAAAAAGACAAACTTGAATCCCTGCGCAAGTGTATTTTGATATGTGATGTGTAAAATGAGAGTACACTTCATTGCTATCGGTGGAGCAGTAATGCATAATCTGGCTATTGCCCTTCACCTTAAGGGATATAACGTAACAGGCTCTGATGATGAAATCTTTGAACCTTCCCGTTCGAGATTAAAAGAATATGGACTGCTTCCGGAAAAATGGGGATGGGATACCGGTATAATCACCAAAGATATTGATACTATAATTCTAGGCATGCATGCAAAACCGGATAATCCGGAGCTTATTAAAGCACATGATCTTGGTATAAAGATTATGTCATTTCCGGAATATCTATATGAACAGACAAAAGATAAAAAACGGATAGTCATTGCCGGTAGTCATGGTAAAACCACCACCACCTCGATGATAATGCATGTCTTCAGGGTCCTCGGAATAAAATTCGATTTCATGGTCGGCTCACAGATAGATGGATTCGAGACTATGGTAGGATTGTCAGATGAGGCCAGGATAGCAGTGTTTGAAGGAGATGAATACCTAACATCAGCACTTGACAAAAGACCAAAATTTCATCTATATATGCCTGATATTGCTGTACTCAACGGCATTGCATGGGATCACATGAATGTGTTTCCGACTTTTGAAAACTATATCGAACAGTTTAAAATTTTTGTTGATAAGATTTCCGACGGAGGATCATTGATATACTTTGATGGCGATCCTGAGGTAAAAAAGATAGCCCTCGCCTCCCGGCATGATATTAAAAAGACAGCTTATAAAGTTCATGGATATTTTCAGAACAAAACCGGATTCTTTGCAGCGACACATAACAGGGTCGTGCAGGTAAAAATATTCGGGGAGCATAATATGCAAAACCTCTCAGCCGCCCGTGAGGTTTGCTTTGCAATCGGCGTATCTGAAGATGATTTCTATGAATCAATAAAAAGCTTTGAAGGAACATCCAGGAGGCTGCAAAAACTTAAAGAAACTGAAAAGGGCCTGGTGTATATCGATTTTGCACATTCACCATCGAAGGTGAAAGCAACGGTTGAGGCAATTGAAGCAAGATATCCGGGAAGAGACATCATTGCCTGTCTTGAACTTCATTCCTATTCAAGTCTTAATAGCAGTTTCCTGCCTCTTTATAATGGAAGCCTTTCAAAGGCAACTGCTGCCTTTATCTATTTTAATCCTCATGCAATTGAATTGAAGAAATTGGCCCATCTCACCTTAGATTCTGTTAGTAAGGCATTTGGCACGGGAAATATAAAAGTTTATGATGACTCGGAAAAAATGTTTTCCTTTCTCAAATCACAATCCTATTCAAGTCCTGTTTATCTTTTTATGAGCTCCGGTGATTTTAATGGATTTGACATTGGTACGCTGGTAGAATAGATCATCTCTTTTAAATGGATATTTTTAAGTCGAAATATTTTGCAGATCAAAAAAAACATCCTTTCTTTGCATCCGCATTTTAAAGTTCTTTGTACGGTCCATTCGTCTAGTGGTT
>Ga0182010_10002040_pt1 | contig 10321 bp, 11 predicted proteins | sample 611E1MmetaG_FD_120488 | JGI IMG/M metagenome (GOLD analysis project Ga0182010, IMG submission 120488) | Permafrost microbial communities from Stordalen Mire, Sweden - 611E1M metaG | ecosystem: Environmental > Terrestrial > Soil > Wetlands > Permafrost | place: Sweden: Stordalen | collected... | reverse complement strand
TCCAGAAAACCGTTCAGTCTTTCCTTTTGAGCGTGTCTCGTATCCATGACCATAGTATGCGCTCAATATAAGTTCTTTGTCAAGAATACTTAACGTAGTAGTATTAGTTCCCTTCCTGGTTAATGGGAGATAGATAGGTTGAGAGGGTTCCCTTTAATAGGTTGCTATGCAGGGAAATGCGCTGTGGTAATTTCCTTAACTTCCGATAACCATTGCTTGCGTTGTTCGATGGTGCTGGTGATGATTACGCCGAAGGTTTTACGATAAAAGTTCTTTGCTCCGTAGGATACCAGCATGTTATTTTTCCAAAGCGATTCCAGCGGGTCGCCGTATTTGGTCATTTCACGGTCAGCCGGGGTGTTCGACGTATTGAGTACAATTACTTCATGCACTTTCAGTAAACCGATTAGTTCGCCGTCGCCGTTATCACCCTCGGCAAAAGTGTAAGCTACGCCGGGACGCAGGATCCGGTCGATCCAGCCTTTCAGTATCGCGGGCGGCTGTCCCCACCAGTTGGGATGGACGATGATGATTCCTTCTGCCTCCGCTATTTCTTTACAATGTATACTGATAATCCGCGGTAAAACCGCGTTCCGGGGAATTTCCGATGCGGGGATCACCGGCGGGAACTTTTCTTTGTAGAGGTCGTGGAAAGCAACTTCGTAGCCCTGCTGTTGCAGGGTTTCGACGGCAGTGACCGCAATCGCGTGGTTAAAACTGGCTTGATCGGGGTGGGCAAGAATAACGGATATTTTCATGGATTTTCCTGACCTTCATTTGGCGATAAATCAATATATTGAATATAACACAAATATTTTATGATTTGTTTTTCAGGAGCGTGTATAAAGTAGTACCCAAAAACAAACTAATCGTATCTAAGGTGCGATAGACATAAACTGCAAGCCGCCTTTCGCCGCGGCTGCTTTGATGGCAGCGACGTTATCGGCAGACGGAAGACTGAAGTCGATGCCGGCCGGCGTGGTATCTGTATGAGGGACAGTCAGCAAGCTGACAAATTCGCCTGTTGGAATCCGGCTGATCAAATCTTTGGCCGCATCCAGTCCTATCACACGGACGTCCACCCAACCCTCGGGTGAAACGGTATTGTTATTGGCCAGGATTTCTTCCTGAGTCTTATCGCGATTGGTGCCGGTAATTAATTTAAAACGCGGCCAACCGTCCTGCTGCCAGGAATAAAGCTCGTAACCCTTCATCGAGTGGGGCAGTGTGCCGGTTGGCGGAGTGACCAGTTTACCCGCCTTTTGTAATGAGTCGATGATGGCTCGATTGTTCCGGGGGTCTTCGCCTTTAAAATACGTCACAGAAGGATAGCCCAGGTTAATTGTGATCGAGTTATTCCCCTGAGAATTAAATGGTATCTCAATGGTGATACCGCTGAAGGGAACAGACGAAATCGGGGTCCAGAAAGCCCCCCGGTAGATCGGAGTTCTATCCACACAAACCACAAACGATTCTCCGTATACCGACGGTCGTAAAGCAGTAATGCGCTTGAAAGCCTCGTTGGTAAGCATGATCTCGTAGGTGAGAGAATTATATGTAACAATATCGTTTATTCCGATGACGGGCTGGTCTACGATTTCTACATGATTTAGAGATTCCATCTCGGCTGGAACAATGTTATCTTTGGCTAAATAGATGGCGAAGCCTTCATTTTGAGTGGCGGCGGTAGTTGAACTCGTGTTGGTTGTTGGAGTGCAACCGGTAGATGTAACAATAATACCGACTGTAATAAGCAGTGTCAGGATAATTGAGATACGGCTAATTATTTTATTCATAACACATCCCTGCGTTTATGATTCCTTTTATTATATAACGCAAGAACAGGGAATTTAGATAGGGTGCCAAATTAAATGAAAGGCTTGTTATCAACTTCATTTTCTTGACAAATTATATTTAACAGTGATAATATTTAACATAGATAAATAAAAGGATATAAGGGAAAGATATGGCAAAAACAAAAGAAGAAACTGTATTGCAACTTTATCCGCTGATCCGGCAAGTGTTAAACAGAGTTGGGACGCATAGAACCATTACCGGTTCCGGATTTAATCTGACCAGTCTGCAGACGGAGGCTCTCAGCGTTGTGGGAAAAAATAACAATTTGACAATGGGTGAATTTGCACAGAATATTTTGATCGTGCAGTCTTCAGCGACCAGGATCGTGGATGAACTCGTGCGCAGAGGTCTGTTAACACGCTCGGAAGATAACAGTGACCGGCGGGTGAACCGTCTACAGATCACACCCGGCGGGCAATTGGCCCTCGAAAAAGTGCGAAGTGAGAGTCAATACCTGTTAAAAAAAGTACTGGAAAAAATGAGTTCCGGCGAGCAAAAAGCCCTGATCAACGGGCTGGAGGCATTTGTTAATGCCGTGACTGAAGTGGAAAGAGAATCAGCACACGAATAGACATGGATGGGCATTTAGAGGGGTGGATATTTGAATTATCGCAATATTGTCCGGAAAAGAGTTGCTTTCGGTTTAGCCGGTGCGGCGATCATCCTGAGAATGGCCAGCGACTGGATATTTCCCAACGGCGGGCCGCTTTATTACCAGGCGATCCAGGCCGGATTATTATTACTGGCGATTATATTATTATGGCAGCAGTTGGAGACCGTTTTTCTCAAAGGCGGAAATGTTAAAAGCTCAGTATTGGCAGGTTTACTGGCAATTCCCTTCGGTATCATTGGCGGGTTAGCAATCGCTTGGACGCGTTTTGGCGGGGTCCAATGGCCGACTTTGGCGCAGGCCGCAATTCTGATCGGGAATAATCTCTTTTTCCCGGTTGTCGAGGAATTGGAGTTCCGCGGTTTCTTTCTCAGCTGGATGTTAGAAAAGCGGGTTTCAGCGGGATACGCGGTATGGCTGGTGGCGGGAATCCATTTACTGGCTCACATTCATTTGTTTTTACAGCATAATTACACGATGGTTGTAGTTACTTTACTGGTATTTGTCTGGTATGGCTTTATCACGGTGCGTACCCGGAGCCTGTGGGGAGCGGTGATCGCGCATGCTTCAGTCAATATCTTCGGTTTTCTACCTTCGGCCGGATCGGGGACAGATATCATGCGCACGAATCAATAAATCAGAACCGTAGGGCGTGCTTGAAAAATATTTTTTAAAAGTGTTAGGATGGCGGTATGGAAATAACACCGGAAGTGAACAATCTATATCAGAAATTGCTGGGTGAATTGAAAAAATTCGGCGAAATCACGGTGGAAGAAAAGAAAACTTCTTTTCATATCAAGGGAAGCGGCCGGCATTTGCCGGTGTGCATCCCCGCAAAGCCTTTTTCATTCTCAATATCGTGGCAGCTGAGCCGATCAAAAGTTTCCGCATTGTGGAACAGGAGCAGGTTTCTGCACATAGATTCCATAACCGCATCAAAATTGAAAAAGCAGCGGACATCGATAAAGAACTCTTGAGCTGGCTTAAAGAGGCATACCTGCTGATGGTCTAAGTGGCAGTTGGTACCAGTACAAAAAGCAGGCAGTCCATATGAATAAAAAAGAGAGGCCGGTACACCCAGCCTCTCTTTTTTGTTTTAGCAGGTTCTAATAAAAATGTTTGTTCTAGTGCCCCATGCTCTTCTTCAGGGCTGTATCGATCCAGAACCGTGAACAATAGAAACCGAAATAGAGTGGGCCTACACCGCCTCCAGCCGATACTGAGAAGACTTGGCCGGTGTAACCTTTGAACCATGGCTGATAAAGGGCGAAGAAGTTTGGCGTTACTGAAGATATCACCCAGTGCTGCCTTGCCATATACTCGTTGGCGGCGACAAGCGTTTTTTCCGCATCGGCAATGCTGGTAGTAGCCGCAATTGCCGTAGCGCGCATCGCATCCCATTTGGGATCACTGGCATTCTGCCAGCTAAATGCGTAACCGGTACGCCAGCGGTTAAAATCGGAGAATGGCGGGAAGGAGAAACCGGCGGAATTTCCGCCGTAACATAACTGGTCTTGCTTGTGCGCGCGGACATAGGTTGACCAGGTGGCCGGATCCATTGTCTTGATGGACATGTTAATCCCAACCGCGGCGAAGTAGGATTGAATAATCTGCAATAAATCCAGGTCCTGGCCGTTGTTCGCTATACAGTTGGTGGTAAAACCGGTGGGGAATCCGGCCGCTGCCAGCAGCGCCTTGGCTGCGGTAGGGTTATAAGCATACTGGTCCTTCAAATCTTGCGGCCACTGCGGGTAGGGGAAATCCCAGCCGGACATATACATTGAAGTACAGGAGGAGGGATACGCCGGACAAGAGCCGGCATAATAGGTTGCCGCGATAGTTGGCAGATCTACAGCCTGCTGCATTGCCTGTCGGACGCGGATGTCGCTAAAAGGTGTTACGTCCAGCCGTGGGTCGACGGTAGGAGTGCCTCCTGATGGATAGGTCAGCTGCAATATTTCCGGGTTTGTTTTCTTCATACTCTGCGCGTCCTGGAATGAAACGTTGTCCAGTACGTCAATCTTACCGGTGCGCACACCGGCCAACGCGGTAGCCTGGTTGGGGATGATGAGAATATTGACCTGATCCATATATGGAAGCTGATTTTGCGGGTAGCGCTCGTCATGCTGCCAGTAAGTAGGATTCTTGACCAGCGTTGCGGAGCTATCGGAAACAAAATCCGTGACAATAAACGGTCCTTCCCCGATGGCATGGTGCCAATCGCGGGTGCTGCCATATTGCTGCACTACTTCGGAAGCCTCATACCCGGTGCCTACACCCTGCAGCAGTTCGCAGATGGATTCTTCGCTGATTCCCTGAAAATTAAAATTAACTGTGTACTTGTCGGGAGTGGTAATAGATTTCAGCGGGGCAAATGATGAAGCGGAGGAATAGTATGGACTGGGGGACGTGAAACCGCCACCTAAGCCTAATAGTCTGTTCCAGTGATAAGCGACATCCGCCGAGGTGAATTCGCGGCCATTGACCGGCGGCAGGTTTTGATAGTGAATTCCCTGTCGCAGATGTACGGTATAGGTATTCGGGTCGGTGAATTCCCAGTCCTTGCCGATGCTGCCTACTTCATAGTCACTGGAACGGAAGGACAGCTGATAGGCAAATATTGACGGGTTCAAGGTCCAGTTATCGGAAACCAGATCGTCTTGATAGGCGGTGTTTATGTTACAGAAGCCCGAACCGTCATAATCATCCCAACTGGAAATGTTCTGCGGTAAAGATACTGTCAATTCGCCGCCGTAGGTCGGTTTACCCAGTTTGTCCCACCAGTTACCGCTTGATGCCGTAGAAGTGGTAGTCGGTTTGGTGGTCACAACCGCCGAGGACGTCGTCGTGGGCGGCGTTGAGGTAACGGCAGTTGTTGAAGTCGGGGTTTTGCTCGATGTTGTAGTCGTGGTCGTCGTGGATGTGGTGCAAGAAGCCAGGATCATTGAGGTTACCAGAAAAAGGGTCAGTGCAATCCAGATAGTTTTCCTTTTCATTCATTTCTCCTTTTCATTGTAAGTGTCCAAACCGGAATCATTATTGGATTTCTTAATAGAATATAACAACGAAATCGTGATAGAATATTAAATCTAGTCCAGCATAACATCGGGTTTTACGCTTTGTCAAGGTGTTCGCGTTAAAAATCAAAGTGAACCGGTGAGAAAATTGAGGTCGGTGTTGTTTTTTACCATCATTTAAAATAAAATACCATGAAATATGCACAAACTATTTGAGTTAAAAATGAGGAGAATCGCATGAAATTGGGATGCAATAGCGTAATCTTTAGTCAATTGAGCCTGGATGCCGCCCTGCAGCACATCGCTTGGGCAGGTTTCGCCGGGGCGGAGTTGTGTCATCAGGACGAGTGGGCACTACATATCGCACTGGATACCTCACAGTACTATATCGATCATGTAAAAAATGCTGCGCAAAAATACAACCTGGAGTTGTTTGCCATTCAAATCGGTTTGGGACCGGTGCGCAATGAAGATAATTTTAATGTATTGGTAAAAACGCTGGATGTCGCGGCCAAGCTGAATATCCCGGTGGTCACAATGCGCGCTTTCGGCAAGGCCGATGATAAAGAGATCACCAAACAGGAATTTAAATTCATCAAGCGGGTGTGCGAACAGGCGGAAAGCCGGGGGGTAATCCTGGGAGTAAAACCGCACGGCGGTGCTTCAGTTTATAATGCCGCCACCGTGTTTCAAATGGTTGATGCAGTAAATTCAGACAGTTTAGGTGTGACGATCGACCCACTGCATTTGACCCGGGGCGGCAGCGACCCTGCGGATACGGTTCTAAAACTCGGCTCGAAGATAGTACACACTCATTTTCATGATTGCCCGCCGCCGCAGAATTATCCGGAGACGACCGAGCAACAAACACCCGGCAGAAGCAATATCGATTGGATCAAACTGCTGCAGAATCTGAAGGATGTAGGTTATAAGCGAGCGCTGGATGTCCATGTAATCGGCGCTTGCTCATATCCGGTTGCCCGGCAAATGGGTATAGCAGCGGAAGCCAAAGGTTACCTCAGCCGATGCCTGTTAGATCTAAAATAGTGTGTGAACGATAATTCCTCTGGTAATAAAAGCATAAAATGTTCTATTATATGATTATGTCCGAAAAGCTGGTTAATAAAATGAAAGAAATCACGGAAAAAGACAATCGTTTATACGCGCGGTTATTAATTAACAGGGCCAGGGATTCGCTTTTAAATGCACGGCAAAAAGAACTGGCGCCATTTAATATCTCTTCCCGGCAAGCTTATATTTTGTATATTCTTCATAATCTTGGTCACAAAGCAACACTGGTGGAGTTGGCCGAGCATAATGAAAGAGAGATCAACACGCTTTCGGTGCAAATGACCAAAATGGAAAAAGACGGACTGGTGAAAAAGATAAGGGAAACCCCGAAATCGACTTTATTACGCTTCGAGTTAACCGAAAAAGGGCTGGAAGTTTATCAACAAAGTAAAAAAATGAAGACGGATAAAGCGATCATGTCCGCTTTAACTGATGAGGAATGCAGCGAATTGATCTCATCGTTAACGAAAGTTATCAGTAAGGCTGAAAAATACCAGTAGGCAAATAAATTCTAAAAAGAGAGGCCGGGTTTTAAATCCGGCCTCTTCGTTTAACTAAATATTCGATTGAGTCTAGAGCGATACGCCTGCCCAGATGCCTTCTTCCATTGCTTCGCGGATCTTGCGTGGTTTGACGCAATCCCCGACTTCAGCGAAATCAAGGTATTTGCCCTTGAGCGCTTTGGCCAGCTTGTCATCCGGGGTTGAACCGGTGGATAATACAACAGTATCGCACTCCAGGAATTTCTCTATTCCATCTTCGGTAATAATTGCAACGCCTTTTTCAGTAATTTCCCGGAATTGAACATGGGGATAGATCTTAACGTTATCCTTGGCCAGTTTGTCCAGGAAGTACTTTTTAAACATCCAGAACTTCGCCTCAATGGCCGGTTCGGGGAAGGTCATTGTGACCTCAGAACCGTTCTCCGCCAGGAAGAAACAAGTTTCGCAGCCGACATGCCCGGCGCCAATCTCGACGACCTTCTTACCGACTTTTTTCTCGCCTGAGAGCACTTCACGGCAGTTCACCACATTTTTACCATCGATGCCGGGAATCGGCGGAACCCACGGAGTAGAACCTACCGCGATAATTACGGCATCCGGTGCAAAAGCCTTCACAGCGGCAGGCGTTGCTTTTTTGTTATAAACAACTTTCACTCCGGCCTTGGCGATTTGGACTCTCAAATAGGTCAGTAAATTGCCCAGATCCTGTTTATCTGGAGGGATGGCCGCTAAAATCAATTGTCCCCCTAGTTCGCTGCCTTTTTCCCACAACGTCACATGATGTCCTTTGTTCGTGGCCACGATGGCTGCCTGCATACCGCCCGGGCCGCCGCCGATAACCAGGACTTTCTTTTTCTTAGTAATGCGCGGCAGTTTGGCCTGATATTCTCTTTCTTTCCCGACCATCGGATTCACGGTGCAAGACATCGGCTGGAAATCCACCATGACATCTTCGAGGCATCGGTCATCACAAATACATGGGCAAATATCTTCCACCCGGCCTTCTTTGGCCTTGTTCGGCCATTGCGGGTCTGCTATCAAACTGCGGGCGCTGCAGATGAAATCGGCATCGCCGTCTTCCAGGATTTTCTCCGCTAATGCCGGGTTCATGATTTTTCCGGTTACCCAGATGGGCATCTTGACTCCCGCTTTTTTAACGGCGGAGGTCACATCCACATTGCAACCGTCAGGCATGAAGTAGGGTGGACAAGACCATTCCGGTGTTTCCTGGGAACCGCTGGTAATATTAATGGCAGTAACGCCATTGGCTTCCATTAATTTGCAGAGTTCGACGCTGTCCTGTAAACCCCAGCCTTCATCATTGGCCGTGGTTACACGGTCGGAACCCATCAGACGCATCAAGACGGCGAAATCAGGCGAGGTTTTTTCTCTGGTTAACCGTACCAGGTCTAAGAGGAATTTGGCACGGCCTTTGAGATCGCCGCCGTAGGCATCGGTTCTTTTATTAAAGCGGCGGGAAAGTAATTCGCAGGGTAGATAGCCGTTGGCGCCGTGAATTACCACGCCGTCAAATCCGGCCAGCATGATCCTGCGAGCGGCTTCGCCGTATTCCACGGCTAGTTCTTCCAGGTCGGCTACGGTGATCATTCTGGTTTTCTTGGGGATGGAGGTAGACCAGCCGGCGAACGGATGCGGCAGGCCCGAAGGAGAAGCCGAGTCAACTTCATCCATGCTGCCCTGGTGGCTGCTCATCTGCATAACGACTTTGGCACCGGCCTCATGCACGGCATCCGCCAGTTTTTTCATGCCTGGGATAAACTTATCATCGTTGACCAGGATACGTCCCGGCTTACCGCGTTTACGGCAGCTGGCGCCTTCTATAATTAATAGACCAGCGCCGCCGCGCCCGCGCTCGGAATAATAATCCAGCTGCTGCTGGGAGATATACCCGTAGTGCGTGGAATAATGCGTGCCGCAAGGGGCGAAGATGATCCTGTTTTTAATTTCGACTTTTCCCATTTTCCCGGGTGTAAAAAGCTTGGTAAATTCTGGCATACTAAAAAACTCCTTCCGCCAACATTATTAGATTTGATTAATAAGGGGTAGACCCTGCAGAACGGTTTACTTAAAGACCTCAGAATCGTTTCTTCAATGATAGCACAGTGCTCTTTTTTGTTTCAAGAACATGAGAGGCCGCACGCCTGTCAGAGGGGTTTTTGATATGGAATTCGCTGTTTAATTCGATGACGAGTATGGTGGATGGGTAAGACGAAAGCGCAATGGCAGTCAGATCAGGATGATACTTCGAATAAAATTGACCGTCAGACACGAATTATGTTAGTATTGGCAGCAAGGTTGCCGTTAGAACAAGATGAAAAATATCACTGATGAGGAATCTACAAATCGGAATTTTAAAGCAGGAGTTTTAAAGGAGAGATATGATAATCGATGATTTAGTGCGTGGTTCAATTGATATGCACTGCCATCATGCCCCGGATGCTTTGATCGAGGGACGCATGGATGCTTACGAGACTGTAAAATTAGCAGCCCAGATGGGGATGCGCGCCGTTGTGCTGAAGAGCACCTACTTCCCCACGATGCCTATGGCGGAAATTATCGGCAAATTAGTCCCGGAGGTTAAGGTCTTCGGCAGTGTGTGCTTGGACCATGAGATCGGAGGACTGAATTTCCACGCGCTGGAACCGCTGGCCAAGTTTGGCACGAAGGTGGTCTGGATGCCCACCCATTCCTCGACGAACTCCCGCGCCAACATGCGCAGATTACCGGGTGTCACCCTGGAAGGTGAAGGCTATTCCATTCTGACTGCGGATAACAAATTGGTGCCTGAAGTTGCCAGGATTTTAGCGATCGTCAAGAAATACAATATGGTGCTGGCGAACGGCCACATGTCCCCGAAGGAGACCTTCGCGCTGTTTGAAGCGGCACAGGCGATGGGGATCAACAAGCTGATTGTGACGCACGGGTTGTGGACTAACGGCAGCATCCGGTTTACGCTGGATGAATTGAAACAGCTGGGGCAAATGGGTGCCTACATCGAGCACTGCTACGTCGGGTTTATGCCCACTGATTTCCGTAACGACCCAAAACCGATGATGGATGCGATAAAAATAATCGGCGCCGAGCACTGCATCATGGGTTCTGATCTGGGGCAATATTATAATCCGCCGCCGGCCGAAGGTATGAGAATGTTCATCGCCCTGATGTACAAGAACGGTATTTCCCCGAAAGAGATCGAATTAATGGCCAAGATCAATCCGGCGAAATTGCTGGATCTGGATTAG
>Ga0182010_10002037_pt1 | contig 10324 bp, 8 predicted proteins | sample 611E1MmetaG_FD_120488 | JGI IMG/M metagenome (GOLD analysis project Ga0182010, IMG submission 120488) | Permafrost microbial communities from Stordalen Mire, Sweden - 611E1M metaG | ecosystem: Environmental > Terrestrial > Soil > Wetlands > Permafrost | place: Sweden: Stordalen | collected... | reverse complement strand
TGGGGTCCGCTGACCGCTCACGTTGGCGCTGGTGGAGGTGATCGGGCACCCGCAGAATGCCGCCAGGCGGAGACAGAGAGGATGTGCGGGAATCCTGATGCCGATCGTCCCTGTCCCATGTGTCAATGCCGCCGGCACGTGCGGCGCAGCGGCAAAGATCAACGTCAGCGGTCCCGGCCAGAATGCCTCCATGAGGCGCTCCCCCGCCGCCGATACCTCCGCCGTCAGCTCCCTCGCGGCGCTGAGAGAATCAACAATGACGAGGATCGGTTTGTTCTCGGCGCGATGCTTGATGGCCGGTATGCGCCCCACAGCGGCTGCATTCAACCCATCGGCACCGATCCCATACACCGTGTCGGTGGGATAGACGATCACTCCGCCTTCGCGGATTGCAGCAGCGGCAATCCTGAGGACTCCTTCGTCAGGTTCCGCCGCGTCAATGGTACGGCTGATCGACATCCTGTGCTGTCCGATGTTCAGTGGGAGCGGACGCCCGCCTTTCGTGCGTCCCGGGTTTTCCCGACGATGGCCATGACTTCATTCCTCACGCGAACGGCCGATATCGCGCGCATGCACTCCAACGTGCCGATGGGACATTTCTTCCCGCCGTGGATGGCGCAAGGCCGGCACAGAAGTCCGCTTGTCTCCACAACCCGATCCCGCGGCCCGGCGGGGGCAAAGCCGAAGCCGGGAACCGTAGGTCCAAAGATTGCAACAACGGGAGTCCTCATCGCGACGCCAAGATGTGCAGGGGCGCTATCATTTGTTATTAACGCCGCACAGCGTCCAAGGAGTTCTGCGGACTGCAGAATGGTGAGGGCCCCCGCAGCATGGACGATCCGGGTCGTCCCCGCTTCCTTCGCGATGGAAGCGCAGAGCTCACGATCCCCTTCTCCTCCCACGAGGGCGACTGCGATCCCCTCTCCCGACAGCAGGCGGAGTAGTTCGACGTATCTTTCCTTCGGCCATCTCTTTGTCGCCCAGACCGAACCGGGCGCAATGGCAACCATCTTCATTTCCTCTTTCGCGGACGACGGGGGGGTGCGTCCCTTCAGGAGCTCATCGACGGCGATCCTGTCCTCTGCGGAAGGATACAGCAGAGGCAACGGCCGCTTCCCCCATTTCAGTTCCAGCGGCTTGCCCAGGGAGAGATTCCGCATGATCTCGTGCCGATCCCGATCATAAGGGACGGTGGTGGTCATGAGATGCCTCCCCATGCCTCGCCGGAACCCAATGCGGATGGGGATGCCGGCAGCCCGGCACACAAACGCACTGCGGAACGATCGATGCGGTATGAGCGCGATATCGAACTTCTCGGCACGCATGAGCCCGATCATCGTCACCATACCCCCAAACCCCCGCAAGCTGCCGCGCTTGTCGTATTCGAGCACCTTCGACACAGCCGGGTGGCCGCGAAGCATCGACGCCGCGGCGGGAATCGTTACGGGAATGATCGCAGCGGCGGGGAATTTCTCGTGGAGGGCCTGAATCAACGGCAGGGTCAGAACGACGTCTCCCAGGAACGCTGTTTGGAACACTGCGATTTTCTTCGGCTCATTCATGCCACTCGTCCGGGGGTGGTCGCACCCCCTTGGCTCATTTGCTCCCGATAATATGCCGTGTGCTTCCAGCGTTTGTGCATCCACAACCAATGATCGGGGTAACGACGGATGTATCGCTCGAGCAGGGCTGTGTGCCTGCGGGTCAGTTCCAGAATCTTCTCCTCGGCCGTGCCGACGAGGTGTGACCGGTCGAGTTCTTCGAACTCCACTTTGTACGTCCCATCGCGCTGGCGGAGAATGAAGTACATGACGATAGGTATATCGTTCTTCAGACTGAACATGGCGGGGCCGCGATGCGTCGCAGCGGGTCTTCCGAAAAACTCCACAAACACTCCCTCCTTCGGGCCGCTCTGGTCCCCGAGCATCGCCACAATACGGCCTTCCCTGGTAAGCCGAATGACTTCACGGACCGATTGCCGCATCGTCACTGTGCCGTTGCCGAACCGGTTCCTGTTCGCGTGAATGGCCCTGTCGATATAGGGGTTACGCTGCGGCTGTGCGATCGCGACAACCGGGTTGCCGAGTTGGAGACCGAGGGACGTTGCGGTCAATTCCCAGGAACCGAAATGTCCCGAAAGAAGAATGAGTCCCTTTCCGCGGGCCAGCGCATGGAGGGGAACGTCCCTGTTGACAGGCAGGAATATCCTCTTCAACTCCGCTTCATCCGCGCCGCCAGCCCAGAGCATCTCGACGACCGCCCGCGCATATCCCCGGTAGGTCCCCGCCGCAATACGGGAAAGCTCCGCTTCCCCTTTTTCCGGAAACGCATGCCGCAGGTTATCGAGCGTAATCGCCCGCCGGAATCTCAGCACCCGATATGCCAGGGTACCGAGGATGTCTCCCAGCTTCCCGGCTGACCGAAAAGAGATGTGTTGAGCAACCCTGTTGACGGGAGCGAAGAAGGCGTACTCGACTATGTTTCTCAGTTTGCGGAAAAGCATCGTAGCAATCTACGAAACGGGGAGTGAACCTGCAACGACAAGAACCACTGCGTCCCGTCAGGACGCCACCAAACTTGTTCGGCGCGGCATCCCCCAAGAAAAAAAAGACCCCGGGGAAACTCCACGGGGCCCTTGGACAACGACAAGCCCTGTTTCAGTTCGTTTGGATGAAACGCTGCCAGTTTTCATCCTGAAGCTCGCCCCGAAGGGTGGAATGGACAAGATCGTATTCGCCCCCCTGGTTCTTCTGGACAAAAACGAAGATCGCTCCCCCCTGAAGACTGTGGTAGGTCCAGATTTCGTACGCCTTGCTGTCCGATTCATTCGGATGGCGTTCAAAATCGTCCGGTGTGCCATAGGTGATGTACACTCGACCGCGGTCCGACCTGTATCCTTCGCGACCCATCACCCCGAAATTCGCATTGGCATACGTCACGCGTGTCATGTATTCATCCCGTGTTCCCGCGGGACGCTTCCGCCACAAATCGCTCAAAAGTTTCCTCTTCGCGTCCGCCCCCGACAGTTGCTCGTACTGCGACTTCTCGGGCTTCGTCATTTCATACTTGGACCAGCGGAATTCGCGATCGAGTTCCGATTCCGGCATTCCCGTATAGATCGCAAGAGGAACCGAGGACGCGGAGGCGAGCAGTGTTGAATCAATCCCCATGGAAGGATTATAGACGAAGAATCTCCTCGCACTTTGCGTCAGGACGGCACTTGTTGTGTCCAGGAGAGCCACGATGAGCGTATATGTCCCGGTTTTCAGACTATCCGTATCGAACTGATCGACAAGCACCGCGGATTCACCGGTCCGTTTGCGAGTCCGGTCCTTGCTCAGCATCGGCTTCCCGACGGCATCAAAGATCGATGTGCGCATCTTGTAGTTGCTCCGGTCGTCCCCCAGCAGAAGACCATAGGCCTCCACGTAGATGAGTCCCTGTTGGCGCTCACCGTACAACCCGCCGATATTCGGGATCACGTCCAGCGTATTCTTGGTAAACGGGGTCTTCTGCTTCGATGGCCGGATGGCCGACGCAAACTCGATGTCGCTCAGCGTGATTTTGTCGGTTGGCACGGGACGCATGGGAAATCGCAGAGTCGTGCTGTCCATTCTCTGAGGCGCATGACGATCCCGCACCACGGCCTTTAGCACGTAGTCGCCCCGGGGGAGCTGGACGGGGTAGACCCCCACGAGATTCATACCGGTTTTGATCTCCGAAGTGTCCCGCACAGAATGAGGGACCAGCCACCGGTCGGCGAGGACAAGCGAGTCGCGCATCCGAAGCAGGAAGGTGACATCTGCGGCACAGTTGAAGCCGGCAGAATCCGGCATATAGCTGAGGCCGGCCTGGCCGATGGAATAATGGATCTCGACGGTGCCGGTCGTATCATCCGGCCCGCGAAAACGTGCTGCATCCACACCGAGACGCAGCGGCTGCTTTGGAGGTACGACCTGTCCCCGCCCTTCCGCAGCGACGGAAAGGAGAAGGAGAAGCATGGGAACGACGAATGGGTTCTTCACGGTGCTACTCCCCGATGATTTTGACGACGACCCGTTTCCGTCTCCGACCGTCGAACTCAGCGTAGTAAATCTGCTGCCAGGGGCCGAAATCCAGATCGCCTTCTGTGATGGGAACGATGACCTCGTGGTGGATGAGAAGGCTCTTCAGGTGTGCATCTCCGTTTGTCTCTCCGGTCCGGTGATGCCTGTACTGCGGATTGGAAGGTGCGAGCTTCTCCAGCCATTCATCGATGTCCTGGATGAGACCGTCCTCCGCATCATTCACATAGACGCCGGCCGTAATATGCATCGCCGAGACGAGAACCATCCCCTCCCTGACACCGCTCTTCTTGACGATCGCCCGGACCTTTTCGGTGATATTGAGGTATTCCCGCTGCTTTCGTGTCTCAAACCAAAGGTACTCTGTCGCACTCTTCATGTGATAAAGCTCTTCACTTTGCTGATAACATCCGGAATCGACAATGGCTTCGGCAGGAAGTCGTTTGCGCCCGCGGCAAGCACAAGGTCACGCACGTTGTTCGCGCCGAATCCGCTTATTCCGATAATATAGACTGTTGCGTTCGTGGCACGGATGCGGCTGATCAGGTCCACCCCGCCGAGGTTGGGCATTCCAAGATCGGTCACGACAAGTGCGATATCATCCTGATGCGCAAGGAGGATGTCGAGCGCGACGAGACCGTCGTTCGCCTGGTACACCACAAAGCCCTCCACTTCGAACGCGAGAGCGAAGAGCATCCGAAGCGTTTCGTCGTCCTCGACCACCAGAACACCAGCCATTCCCAACCCTCGTGTGGTAACTCGATTGCCGCGCCAGGAGGAACACGCACCTTCAATGACTGGACGCTCTCTGATGGAATAATGTATCAATTGTCACCGTGATTCGCAATCCTCATCCGTTCTTACCTTTCGCACGGAGATTTTGTATATTTCGTCATGGCAAAGCTCGATCTTACCCTTTTCATCGCCTTCGGTCTGATCTCTGCAGCAGGCATCACGACGGCTGTCCTGGCATTTCGCAAGGCATTGAGCGTTTCGGGGGACAAGGACGGCGATCTGAAGATGTTCCTCTGGGCATCCCTTTCCATGACAGGACTGATCGCGGCCGGCATGAGCATCGCCTACATTTTGCTCCCCATCGTGTTTCATTGACACCGGCACGGTGAGCAAACCGTCATGAGCTCTCCATCCCCTCATCTCTCCGTCCGGAGAGAACACCCATTCCAGGTTTCCATTCTTCTGGTTTGCCTTACCTTCCTCCTGTGCATATTTATCTTGAGCCCGGGACAAGGGGGAACGACCCCGGCAGGGACGGATACTCCCGGCGCCCGGCAGCTCTACTCGCTCTTTGCCCGCGTGCAAGGAATCTCCGATTCTCTCGAGCGCCGCAAGGCGGTCGCAGATTTCCTCCGGGCGACCACGCCGACCGGCTGTCCGTTGATCGACGATTCGACGGTGACGTTCGTGTATGAGGGGCCCGGGACCAGCGTCGCCGTCGCGGGAGACATGAACGACTGGAATCCCTCCACGGGGGAGATGAAGCGACTTCAGGGAACCCGGTTCTTCTACCGGACATTTTCCATCGATCCGGCAGGCCGTTCGGAGTACAAACTCGTCGTGGATGCCTCCTGGATTCTCGACCCGCGCAATCCAAGGACGGTGATGGGCGGATTAGGGTTGAATTCAGAGCTCCGCATGCCGGCCTATGTCCCTCCTCCCTCCATCGTCCCTGCACCCGGCATCTTCCCCGGCCGGATCGATACGCTTCTCTTCAGAAGCATCTTGCTCGCCTGCGCACATCCGGCCATGGTGTACACCCCGGCCTCGTACGCCGCATCGGCCGATACACTCCCCGTCCTGTTCGTTATGGACGGGGGGGAATATCTGGCCCTCACGGAGATGAGAGGGACTCTCGATTATTTGATCGGAGCGAAGAGGATCACTCCTGTGGTTGTTGTCTTCCTTGACCCGCGGACGGATATCCGTTCCCCCGAGTCAAGCAGGAGGATGGCAGAGTATGCCCTGAACGACACATTCATCCAGGCCGTCGTCTCCGAACTCCGGCCCATGATCGGCTCCCGCTACAGAATCGCCATGGATGCAGCCCGCACAGCCATCATGGGCGTCTCCATGGGCGGACTCATCGCCACGTATGCCGGGTTGACGCGCCCCGATATTTTCGGACTCTGTGCAGCACAATCTCCTTCCTATTGGTGGGAGAAAAGACGCCTCGTTCGATTCATCGCCATCGCGAGGACGATGCCCCTCAAGATGTACATCGACACCGGCACCCTTTACGACGCACAGGAGGAGGCAAGAGCGGCTCGGGACGCATTCCTTGCACGGCATGCGGCTCTCCACTACGAGGAACACCCTGAAGGGCATAACTGGTTAAACTGGCGCTCTCGCATTCCGTCAATACTCTCATACTTCTGGGGCACTCAATGAAACTGGCTGCGCTTCTCCTCGCGGCGATCGGCGTCGGACTCCCATTCGCCTCCCTGCAGGCGGGGACCCATGTGTCGCCCCTCGATTCCCTGGCGATCATCGTCAGGAGCCCGTCACGCGAGTTTGCCTATACCAACAAGGAGTCCGCGTTCCTCTACGGCGAGACCAATGGCGACAATACGACGAGCTGGCAGGGGTTCAACGTCTTCGGGTCGGAGGTTCTTGATGACTACCGGATAACAATTGACGGCCACGCGCTCGATCGAGCCGCGGCGATCACCACCGTCTTTCCCGACTACCTCCGAAGAACGTATCCCGACGGCATCATCGAGGAGGTCCGGCCGGCAGACAGTCTCGCTCTCTTCTTCGTGACCGTCACCGCCCAACGCCCCGTCGAGATCGCCGTCATGCCCCTCTTCACCGATGGCATCGACACGGCTGATTTCACGACGGATCTCTTTCCCGCCGGAATGCTCGTTGCCCGCAGGGCCCGGCTCGGACAGGAGGCCGATACTCACGTGCCTCTCTGGCTTGCCGTCTCCGCAGCCGGCTTCTCGCCCGCTGTGCGGCCTGTCCTCGTCTCCTCCCGATTTTCTCCGGCAGTCCTGGCCGCGTCCCGCTGCAAATCGTGCACCATTGTCTTCAACGCCGGGCACGACGCAAGGGAGACCCGGACGACGGCAGAGCGGGCCGCACGGCGGTTCGGGGCATTGTGCGGCGCACGCCGACACAGGATGGAATCACTCCTGGCCGCAACGGCGGTGACGACGAACGACCGCAGATTTGACAAGGCATTGGCATGGGCGAAGATTTCGCTGGACGACTTGATCATGAACCAGATCACGAAGGGAATATTCGCGGGGCTCCCCTGGTTCAACAACTACTGGGGACGTGACACGTTCATTTCGCTTCCCGGTGCGGTGCTGGTGACGGGGCGATTCAACGACGCCAGAGAGATCCTCCGTTCCTTCGCGTCATTCCAGCAGCGGGATTCTCTCTCCCGGGACTATGGACGGATCCCGAATATCGTCACGACAACCGAGAAGGCGTTTAATACCGCCGATGGCACCCCCCGTTTTGTCATGATGGTGCGCGAGTATGTCGAACGTTCGGGCGATTCCCTGTTCGGCATGGAGATGTATCCCTGCATCCTCCGGGCCATCGAAGGGACAATCCGGTACCACTGCGATTCCCTCTCATTTCTGACGCACGGGGACGCGGAGACGTGGATGGACGCCGTCGGCCCTGACGGCCCCTGGAGCCCGCGTGGGAACAGGGCCAACGATGTCCAGGCCTTGTGGGCTGCGCAACTGGAGGCAGGAGAGAAATTCGCGACGGAATTTGGCGATGTCGTTTCCGCCCGGCGCTGGCATCAACGTCTCGTCGCCCTGAAGGAAAACTTCCCCCGCTGGTTCAGTCTCCCGAACGGCATTGCCGATTGCCTCGGTGAAGACGGAAAGCCGGACATGCGTCTCCGGCCGAACCAGATCTTCGTCGCCCCCCTTCTTTCCGATCCTCTGCGAATCCGGGTCGTCGAAAGCGTCACATCCCTCCTTGCATTTCCGTACGGCGTGACGTCGCTTTCACAGGAAGATCCGGATTTCCATCCCTACCATCAGCACGCCCCGTTTTACCCGAAGGATGCCGCCTACCATAACGGGACGGTATGGACGTGGCTTCAGGGACGATTGATCTCTGAACTCTGCCGGGGCGGAAGGCCGGATCTTGCGTTCCTCATGACGCGCAACAGCGTCCACCAGATCCTTGACCGCGGAGCCGTCGGGACCCAGTCGGAACTTCTTGATGCCATGGCGCATCCCGGGGAAAAGGAGCCGCGTCTGTCGGGGACATTCTCGCAAGCATGGAATCTCGCTGAGTTCATCAGGAACTTCTATGACGACTACCTCGGCGTCCGTCTTGAACGCCGGACGCACCGCCTGCTGATCTCTCCCCGCCTGCCTCCGGGCATCCGGACAGCCGGAGCCCGCCTGAATGCCGACGGATCCGGAATTCTCCTGAACTACTCGGTAGAGGGAAATCTCCAGGATCTCCGTCTCTCCTCCGAGGGGCTGGCGGAAGATTTACGTGTGAACGCGGTGCTGCCGATGCAGGGTGACAGCACTCTCTCTCTTGCATTTCCTCTCTCCCCGTTTTCGGAGATCCGGATTCAGGTCGCCGGGCGTGTCGTGAATGTGCTGGACCACGGCACCCCCATCCGTTATGACCTCCGTCTGGATCCGCGGCCGAAAGAATCTCATCTTCCCGCCGGACTTGCACTCGCCACTCCCGTCCTTCGCACAGATCTCAAATGTCTCGCAGGTCCCGGCTACCCGCTCCTCTCCCATACGACCGTTGTTCGGAGAAATCCGGGAGCACACGTCCTCCTTGACGCCGTGGATCCGGCAGCAGACGATACCGGCAGGACGGGATACACGCCGCCGCGGAGTCACTTCGTTGTGAAGGGTTCGTTCGATCTGAGGCGAGTGACGCTTGCCGCTGATGATTCGTGCTCCTATTGGACGTTGACGTTTCAGCGTCTCTCGAACCCGGGTTGGCATCCGGAGTACGGGTTCCAACTGACATTCGTCGCGATCGCACTCGATACCGACGGAGTTGCCGGAACAGGACAAATGCAGATTGGTAGAAATGCCCGTTACGTGCTGGCCGGCGGGAAGGGGTATGAGAAAGTCATCTACATCGGCGGGGGGGTGAATCTGGAGGATGCCGCGGGGAAGATACTTGCGGCGTATGTCCCGGCGGCGGAGGATGCCGCCGCACCGTTTGGCGACGCATCAACCGGGACGATCCATTTCGCCATTCCCCTCTCGTTGCTCGGCCGCCCGAAACCGGGATGGACGCTCACGATTGTCGCGGGTGCCCAGGACGACCATGGAGGAGCGGGAATCGGCGAGTTCCGCACTGTCAATCGGGAGCAGGGTGAATGGAACGGCGGCGGCCGTAAGGGGCCGGACGATCCCAACGTGTACGATGACATGATCGTGCGCGTTGCCCCGTGATGCGGGCCCCCATTTTTTCGGCGTTCAGTTCTGCTCTTCCGGCGCCATGACGTGTTCCTGCACCAGAGAAACCGCGAGTGCGGCGACAATCAAGGAGCACCCGCCAAGGAGAACGGCGTTCATGGGGCTGTTGCCGAGGAAATGCTTCATCATGAGCCCAAGTCCCGCAGAGGCCAGAATCTGCGGCAGGACGATGAAGAAATTGAAGACTCCCATGTAGAACCCCATCTTTTCGGCCGGGATGGCGCTTGAGAGCATGGCGTACGGCATGGAAAGAATGCTGGCCCAGGCCACGCCGACAAGGACCATCGAAAAGAGCAGGAGATATTGCTGAGGAAACGCCACAATCAGGAGGAGGCCGGCCCCACCAGCGGCGAGGCACACCCGGTGAATCGTCCGTGCGGCGAATTTCCTGACAAGAACGAGCAACAAGAACGAAAAGACGAACGCCGTGCCGTTGTAGACCGAAAAGCATACCCCGCCCCACTCGCTTCCCCTTTGAAATTCCTGTGATCCAGGCGCCCCGCCAAAGACCTTCGTGGCGACGGCCGGCACGAAGTAGATCCACATGCAGAAGAAGGCAAACCACGTAAAGAACTGGACGGCCGCGAGCTGGCGCATGGTCTTCGGCATCGATCGGATTCCCCGGAGAATCTCGCGAAATGCACGGCCGGCCCCCGCCGATGCTTCCTTCATCTTTTGGAATGCGATGAGATCTTCCGGCGGATACTCCTTCGTCGTAAAGATCGTGTAGAGGACTGCCGTCAAGAACACGCATGACCCGACATAGAATGCAAGCTGCACGGTCCTCGGAATCGTTCCCGCCGCCGTCGGGCC
>Ga0182010_10002032_pt1 | contig 10346 bp, 12 predicted proteins | sample 611E1MmetaG_FD_120488 | JGI IMG/M metagenome (GOLD analysis project Ga0182010, IMG submission 120488) | Permafrost microbial communities from Stordalen Mire, Sweden - 611E1M metaG | ecosystem: Environmental > Terrestrial > Soil > Wetlands > Permafrost | place: Sweden: Stordalen | collected... | reverse complement strand
TATTTTGTCACTATTATTCCGCCAGCAAGCAAGTCCCCGAGATTGTCTTGGATTGCATTTGACATGAGAGAAGCCGCTTTGCCGAACCCTATGAGAATAAGTTTTCTGAAATTACCGTTCTTGTATGCCGAACGAATCGTATCTGAGTACAAAGCTACTGCTTTATAAGGGTCCACCGCCAGAAGTGAGGCTCTGAAAATCTCTCTAATGCTAAGCTTGGGGTCTTCGCCTGCCATTATCGTATGTATCGTTTTTAGATCCCCGGAAGAAACAGTGGGATCACATAAGGCCCTTCAGGGATAACCGCCACACGGCTATCGCTATGTGCCTTCACGCTCTCCGTGACAGCGGCCGACGGTGAGTCGATCACGGTGACTCCTGTAAGTGTCTGCTGCTCTTTCGTCAGCCCCTCGGTATAGAGAAAAATATTGGCCCTCTTCATGGCCTTGACCTGCATCTCCGTCTGCCATTCATCAATAGCAGCATATTTCTTCTCAATGATTCCACGGAGAAACGCTTCCGGTCCTTCGTCAGTAAGGCACACTTGAGCTTCAGCATACTCGGGCGATCCAATTCCTTCGGAACATGCAGAGACAATGATTAGGTCACCGCCCGGCTCAAGTATATCGAGGGCTCCCACCATTCCCTTGACTGTCTGGTAATAAGTCTTACCCAGCGGGTACCCCGCAGAACTCGTTACGACAGTCTTGAATCTAGTCTTAAGTTTGATTTCCGCATAAGGCCGCACGAATGAGACCGCTTCAAGGTGACTTTCTTCGATTTCGCCGAAGTTGACAAATGATATCCGGCGGTCCGCATCGATTACAGTATTGACTGCCAAGCACCTTCCCACCATTTGCAATATCTCCATCTGGGCAGCGTGTAAAGGGTTGCTCTCTATAATACAGTTTGAAGCCCTGCAATCCTCAAGAATTCGCGCACAGTGGAACTCACGGATTGTCTTTTCATGTGCAATGCCAGGGGCGACAATTTTCCTTCCGCCGGAGTAACCTGCCATGAAATGGGGCTCTACCAGCCCGACAACAATACGGAGATCAGACTGGATAAATCGGCAGTCTAGCCTGACCTCTATGCCGCCAGATGTAGTCCCTATGAATTCATGGTCATCATCCCGCCGAGCAAAATGGTTGGCGACGATCACGTTGTCGAGGATCCAGTCGCTTCCGACCAGTTCACGAAGTTCATCCCCCTCATTAGGCCTATGGAGACCCGTTGCAACGACAATAGTGATCGCACCGGGGGCCATTCCAGCATCGAGGAGCTCTTTTACCAGCACTGGAAGAATAAGGCTGTTCGGTACGGGCCGGGTAATATCGCAGATGAGAATGCAACAATTGCGGCAGCCCTTCGCCTCTTCACGGAGCGTTTTGCCGTTCACCGGATTCGCAAAAGCTGCCTTGATAGCTCCCTCCGGGTCCTTGAGGACTGGCATGGTTTCTTTTTGGATCAGCGTAACATCAATATCCCCCGGAAGATCCAGAGACAGTCCGGTTTTACCGTATTTCATATTAATATTCATGGAAGGTCTCCGTTTACATACCGAGGTATGCTTCTCTAACGTGATCGCTCTTCAGCAATTCCTGCCCTTGCCCTTCCATGACAATGTGGCCTGTTTGAAGGGACGTAGGCGCGGGCGGAAATCTCGAGAGCTTAATAGACATTCTGTTCGACGATCAAAACAGTGACTCCCCGAGCATTGATCTCCTTGACAATCTCGAAAATGTCCGAGACCAGTTTTGGGCCCAGTTCCAGCGAAGGCTCATCCAGTATCAGCAACAAAGGGTTAGACATAAGTCCCCGTGCAATGGCTAGTTCCTGCGGCTCCCTGCCACTGAATGTGTCGGAGCGCTGCCGCATCCGTTCTTTCAATATGGGAAACAGATTGAAGACGCTTTTGCAGATGCTTTTCGATGTCAGTCTCGGACCGGACAGCATAGGCCCCTAACATTCGATTATCAAGAACAGACAGTCGGCCAAAGAGCTTCCTCCCTCAGGGACCATGGAGATGCCCATTTTGAGGTGCATTACACTATTCAGTAGTCGTGGTCAGTGTCATCACTGGGAAGCGCATGTCTCATCGCGAGCGGAAATAACTAGAGATAAAGTGCATCTCAGTGCCTTCTTTTGTAATCCCAGGTTTAAATTAACTGAATAGTTCTGAATGGCTGCCAGTTCTCTCAAAGCAGATGGCATCTTCTGATACTCGATAGATCAAAACCCAATCTGGTTCTATATGGCAATCCCGCGAGTCTTTGAACTCTCCTGTTAAGGGATGGTCATTGTACTTCGGGTCTAGTGTCTCTTGCCTTTGGAGCTTCCCCATGATTCCTCAGAGTTTCTTCAGGTCCTTCCGCTGCTTTAGCAGCCGTTTGCAGTCTCTTTCAAATTTGGTTGTAGTTTGGAATTTAAGCACTATTTGTCTATCTTGTCGAAGAACTCATCAAGACTATTATAGGAGTGCACTTCTTTCCCTTGGCGAGCTTTCCGAAGCGTTTCCACTGTCTCTTTGTTCGGCAATTCGACATTGAAGGGCAGTCCCCTTCTTAACATTACCTGTTTGTAGAATAGGGTAATTGCCTCTGTGCTGGACAACCCCAACTTTTCAAAAATGCCTTCGGCCCCTTTCTTTATGGTAGGCTCTACTCTTGCTCTTATAGTCTCTGTCTTCGCCATGGCTATTAATTACCCTTCTCTTTTAATATCTACTTTATTGTTTATTGTACCCCATATGAGGAGCAAAATCAAATGATGGTGCTAGGCATCCCTCAACTATTTCGAAACCGGTGTTTTTCCTCCCTGCACGCCGAGTCGCCCGCCTGTGCCGAGTCCACCTTTAACTGTTTGGGCCCGATAGTTACGAACAGCCCTGACGAGTTTGTTGTAGGAATCCATGAAGGCAGCTGTTAGAATTTTTCCCTCGGGTGTATCGGTGTAACCGCCCAGAGCCCCACCCGCTCTACCACCGAAGATTCCACCTCCAACGGCAAAATCAAAGTTCTTCGCGCTCCCCTCTGCAGCAGCCAGCTGAATGCCAGAGCGATTGTCTACCAAAAGCAGGGTTGTTGAAGCTTCGTTCGACTTCAAACCGCCAGCTACGGCACCCGCTACCCTTCCGAATAACCCTCCTAGAGCACCGCCCACTCCTCCGGTGCCTTTCTTGCTGAATGTAATGGACGGGCTCATGGTGTAATCAGCAGCTACCATCTGTCCTTTTCCGAAGCTACTGCCCTCCCGCATCTCGCCTGACTGCTCCAGTGCCCGCTCCTGCATCATGTTGCTCATAGCTCGGCCGCGCTCTACCACAACAAAACAGTTAGACTGCTGCACCATCATGCGTAGCACGGGAACAGTGGATCCGAGTTTGTATTGCGCCAAATCCCCATACCAAGGTGCACCCTGGTCTTCCACGACGGCCATCGTACCGAATGATTCATCGCATCTCTCGAGCTGGCTGCTGACTCCATCCGAAGTGGCGCCACCGGCACCCCCTGTTGCTGTAGTACTCGAACCTCCCAGAACGGGTTCCGTTGCCCCGCATTCAGCCAATCCTAGTGTAGTCACCAGCGCCATACTAATACTCAACATGCCAATCCATTCAGTGAGCCGTTTCATCTTCATAAGTATCTCCTTAATATAGCGGCATTCCACCGCCTTTGATGGTATTGTTCTAACCTTCTAGCAGGTCCTTAACATCTTACCAAGTTTTACTCGCGATGTCAGGCATGTCTTGTCGGTCGCCGGGTCATAGTTCTTCTTGTGGGCTGGGACATCTTTGATGAAACTTATGGATATCTCATGTTTGTCGTTTAGATTTGCCTGACAGAACTTCCTGCGGTTGCCAGCAAAGCCGTCGAAATACTTATTGGATTGAACGGGCATGTGGACGGGGTTGCCCTTCTCAAAAGTGGACAGACGCAACCAGTAGTCAAACGTCTTTGCCTTATCCGTCATCTTCTCCGTAATCACAGCTACCTTGTTATCAAGATTCATATTGATGTGCTGGAAAGATGGTTTGCGATGCTTTGACAGGATGTGGCTGAATACCTTGCGTGAGAGTTTCAGGTCCTCCGGTTCGATAGTATCGAAAGCCCCCTCTTGGCCGTATATACGTACTCTTTGACGTCGGACCTATTGTCGGGGACCTCAAAAATGCCCCACAAATGTGCGCCCCGAATCTGGCATGAGATGTCCCGATTATGGACAAAGCGGCACCAGATCTGTCCATCGACCGAACAACCATTCAATCTGGAACTGCAGTAGGCATCGGCATATTCTTTACAATTTCATTTTCAATATTTCCGCAAGAATGTCAGGGAGAAAGGCACTTTGACTATTTGGCTGACAATGTATAATATGTCTTACAAAGGAGGTGGATCAATGAGTTCAACAATTACAATTCGCATTGACTCTAAAATCAAAAATTACAATTCGCATTGACTCTAAAATCAAAGAACGTCTTGAAAAACTCGCGCAGGCGACGGATAGATCAATGTCATATTTTGTGAGCCATGCGCTCGAGCAGCTTATTGAGCGAGAGGAATGGCAAATAGGGGAGATTAAACGCAGAGTCGAAATAGCAGACCAGCCCGGCGCCAAGTTCATATCTCATGATGAGGTGGCAGAATGGCTGATGCGCTCTGATGTTAGCTCTCATATGATGCCATTCGAATAAGAGTCAATCTGTTGCAGCAGACGTAGTGTAATCATGATGAACACTTGGATGTTTGTGATGTTCAGTTGTGTAGTAATCAAGCAGTTCTTTGACGAGGATTCGCGGATCTCTACCATATATTATTTTGGCACCAGTTCTCTTCTTTATGATTTTAACGATATGCTTAATTTCTGAGGTAATACCTCCAGTCCCGATAAGAACGCCTATTAACTTGCCCTCGTCATAAGCTATCGAGAATTCTCCGAGTGTGCCAGAACGTCCGCCGATTATGATAACCACATCAGAGCTCCGTATATTTACAACCTCTCTTCCCATAAGGCCACTTCCCGTAAATATTAGTACATCATGGTACTTAAGAGGTGAGCCATATCTACTTACGTGCTCCCATTCGCTCAGGGCTGGTGAAATTCCAATGACGATGCCGCCAGCCTCGTGCGCTCCTTTGGCTGACTCCAATGGTAACCCCGGACACGCCCCTGTGATAGTTACGCAGTCGCTTTGTGCGATAGCAAGACCCAGTTCATAAGCGACTTTTTTGTGGGTTTTCGATAATGTACCCGTTGCAGATCCCATCACCCCTATTTTTAATTTCATATTTTGCCTCCTAAACCGCATTTCTCCTGCTATACGTTTACCCGCTTCGTTCTATCTGACTCGACCCAAGCTGTATTTGTCAAATGCTTCTTTTCTATTTCGACACAAGATAGTTCAATATCTGAAACCCTCTCAAGACCTAAAACAGCCGTATTCTATAAATTTACTTCAAAAAGGCGCTCCAGCTTGCTTTGTCTTCTTTAGCCCTTCGGCTACACCCAATATATGCCGATATCCTGCTTGATCGAAGCTGCGCTGGGTATTTAGGACAGTTACTACGAAGAATCCTTTTCAGTTGCAATTCCCTTATGCCTTGTGGACACGAGAGATGATCAAGGAATTGATAGCCAGAAAGTACGGAATAAAATTGAATGTCACTTCTGTGGGGCGGTTGTTGAAGAAGCTGGGACTTAGTGTAATCTTGGTCGATATTTTATCGGCAAAAAGCAACATTATTTTACTCTCATGAGCATGGATTACCTCCGACAAAATCCTCACTAACCGCCTGTAATACTGAATACTTTTAGAGCAGCGTGTAATCCTTGCTAATATTTTTTCATCTATCTACAGAGATAAATTATCCTAAAAAACAGGACAAAATAATGTTATCGTGGAAATAATCAAATGGGTAATACGGGAAACCTCAACAATATATTATCCCGAAACGTGCTCGCAGGTGTACTTCCTTTACTCGGTCCTGTCATTTTTCTGTCAGAGGTGAGGTGTACTTTTAGAAATCATTATCAATGAAAAGCAGTCTTTGTATTGTGTACGTGCAGACCCTAGCCTGCTTGATTCAATATGCTGGGTGTTCGCTCGATAGGTTCACCAAGCATCGGAGCTGGCGACTCTCTCCGGCTGGTCATTTCCACTAATAATCATGCATCCAGAAATATTGAGAAACACATTAAACTGCTCCTTCTACTACGCAAAGCTGTGGGGTTGAATCATTGATGAGACTTCCCTTTTCAAAGTTGCAGTTGAGAAAGGGACTCAGCCTGTTGAGACCAGCACAATGCGTTCACCTGTAGGACTAACTATGACACAAAAAAAAGACTAATCAGACTATTCTTTATAGTTGTATTCTGATAGTATTTTATTACTACGTATACGAGTATATATACCACGGTGAGGAGGTGAGAAAAGGATATATCTCTTTTTTTGTGAGAGTGCAATACTTTGGCAAAAGATTTTGAAGCATGGGGAAAGGACTTTTTCTATAGGATTTATCTCATTTCGATTCTGTAGAGAGTCAAACGACTGGAAGATTCACCTCACTATGAAAGCTGCAGTTTACAAAGGAGATATCATGAAAAAGGCATTGATAAGATCTGTCTTATTCGTTTTCGGATTATTGCTCTGTTTGCTGCCATCACCTGGAGACGCATTTACCCTTACGGTTAATTGTGATAAAGGACAACATATTCAAAGCCTTTTCGGCATTGTCCCGTTAATGGATATTACCATTATAGTGAAAGGTACCTGCAATGAGAATGTGCTTATAGATGAGAAAAACGTCAACATAACTCTTAATGGCGGTGGAACGGCAACGATCCATGGGCCCAATCCGTCTTCAAATACTCTCGCGGTGAACGGGAGAGGAATCGTCATACAGGGGTTCTATATAACCGGAGGGTACAACGGGATACAAGTCAGGAGAGGTGGCACCGCTATCATCGATAGCAACACCATCCATGACACGAATAATCATGGAATCGTTGTCAGTGATGGTGGCTTTGCAACTATAATCAACAATACGATCCGGTATAATGCGTCAAACGGCATTGAAGTTCATGATACTGCAGGTGCTCACATAGGGTTTAACCAATATTCTGATACGGTTACTCAAGCCAACACGGTTCAGAATAATGGAAACCAGGGGATCAATGTACAAAGATCGGCGATAGCTACTGTCGTGGGAAATTATATAGAGAATAACTACAAGAACGGGATATTGGTTCAGAAGAACTCCCATGCCGATATCTCTGGAAATCACATCAATGGCAATGGCCTCATAACTGGCGCCAACGGAATCAGAGTGCAAGATGGTTCGGGAGTCAATCTGGGAAATTCTACTGGTTCCACTATCTATGATCTTCCAAACTACACCACGGCAAAGAATGGCAATGTGGGAATCAGTTGCAATCTATTAGGCTATGCCGATGGCCTTTTGGGAAGTCTCAGTGGTATTTATGGACAGAAAGGTATCAGCATCACTTGTTTAGATAATTTACAGTGAATTCTAGTCTCCTGTGTATCAAAAGGGTGGGACGGCACAATCTAACCGGCTCGCAAAGGTGTTGATAATCCCGACTAGTTGTTGCGCAGGTGAGGTTGTTAAAGGTGGAGCATTACAAGATCGTTTTAAGGGGCGTCTGAGTTCAGCCGTTAGCTGATTCAGGCGCCTTCTTTTATTGTCATGCAATTATTGTGTTACAATAATAATAAGAAAGGAGGTGTCCCAGATGAAAAATCCATTTTTCTTTAAAGAGCTTCCGATAGATGCGCCTTTTTGCAACAGGAAGCATGAGTTGAAAGAACTGGCGTCGCATGCAAGCAACTTTGCGAATGTCACTATCTTTTCGCCGAGGCGTTATGGCAAGACATCCCTTGTAAAACGTGTGCAGAGCGGTCTCGCAGGTAAGGGCTATTTTACTTCATACATCAGCTTCTCCGGGACTAGCTCGATAGATTTTCTTGCGTCTGAGGTAGCTGCTGGGCTGTACAAAGTTTCGCACCAAAACGAGAAACTGCTTCAAAAGGTCATGCGATTTCTTTCACCCTGGAGGCCCGTATTTAAGCCGGACCCCGAAACTGGGATGAACGTGACTGTCGAACCTGTCGGGACCCTTCGTGGCCTAGATCTCCTGAAGGAGACACTTCAGGGTCTCGGAGAGTTCATCAAAGATCACCCGGTAGGCTGCCAGATAGTCCTCGATGAGTTCCAGGAACTTACAGAATTGCCAGAGTCTCTGGCGGTTGAAGGGGTACTACGCACACATATTCAAACACACGCGAAAGCTTCGTATTTTTTTGTGGGGAGCCGCAGTAGAGTTCTTCAGGACATGGTCAATCAGCGGAAGCGTCCATTCTACCAAAGTACGATTAATTATCCGTTTGAACCGCTACCGACGGCAGAAGCCATTCTGTTTATTATTGAGCGCTTTAGCGCTGCTAAAGTCGCTTGTCCTGAGGCTATTGCTCGAAAGATTGTAGAGAAGGTTAAAGGATATCCTTACTATATCCAACGGATACCATACTCGATTTTCGAGATATGTGGTAGGACCGTAAGCGAAGGTGACTACATCGCGGGACTCCGCCAGGCGATTCAGGAAGAGAGTACCATGTTTGAAACTTTGCTCCGTACCATTGCCCCTCAGCAAATCGCTTTATTGCGAGCGATTGCCAAAGAACCCACGGATAAGCCATTTGCATCGTCGTACTTGGTGGACCACCGGCTTGGCTCAATCGGCGGCGTGCAGTCATCCATTAAACGGCTTGAGAGTCTCGATTATATTAAGGTGGATAACGAAACCTATCTGGTGGTTGACCCGGTGTTCGCTATTTGGCTCAGGGACTCTTCCTTCTGATGCGGCGTTAGCATAATTATCAAATACTGGAACACAACATGCATGAGTGTTCTACAACTACATAGAGACCGGCAAGGATGGTCAGGCACCAGCTATGAGGCTTGGGTTGGCGAAAGGTAAAGTGGAGATAGAGGACATTCTTTACTTTAAACTATAATAGCCTGAACGGCTGTTAGGCATTTAATATGTTTGCGATATCTCTTATCTCTTGTGCTAATTTCTCATTATAGGGGACTTTCCACCCGATACCTTGGATTTCTTTCCCTAAAACATTGCTCCTACCCCAGTCATCACCGTCACGGTTGTTGTCTATGATATACCATATCCAATCGGTCCCAATATAACACCAGTGATAACGAGTATTAACACGAACAAATAAAACCCTTTCACCCTCAGGAGTATTTTTCCCAGGCGGCATCTCACCAGTTTTGCTAATGGAATCACCAATTGACACAAATCGCTCTCCGGCCCTTTTCTTTTTAAGTGGGTCTTTAGGACATTTCACATGGCTGGCACTCGATTCACTTGCGTTCCAGTTTATTTTGTCGCCTATTATTATAGGTTCACCACAACGCGTACATGTACTCTCGTATTTTGCGATGATACTCATTTTTTTCTTTATCTCCCCGATTATCCAGAATTGACTTGCATAAATATAGCCCAACATAGAGTTTTTTTGTCGAGGGGGGACTTTGCCTTAGTGGGATTTAAAACACTTGTGGCTCTTGTACCTAACTATCAGTAAATTACCCCAGTTGCCGCAGTTTCGGGCAGCGATGCGGGTGAAAAAAAAGGAGATTTATTATGGAAAATAAACAAGTAGACGCAGTTAAAGATTTTTTTATGACACTGAGGAGTGGAGAAATCTATTCGACTCCTTTAAGGAAACAATAGAAGAAGAAGTGATTAGCCATTATCGCCACTGCGGTAGCCATAGTAACATTCCTCCCTGTTGTGTAGAGTTTTTCATCAAATATTGTCGGGGCGGAAGACCGGAGTCATTCATCGGGAAAGTCTACAGTTCTCTAAAGCGATTGTGGTATCCTGCTGATAGGAGGCCAGCGTATGTGGTCTGCCCTAAATGTCTCTTAAAACGGTATGCGCAGCCACTATATGAGTGTGATTGGAAATCTGAATCAGTACCTGTGGGTAAGTGTAAACCCACAGGCAGGATTCTAGGATTTTATAATGACCCTGCAATGCGAGATAGAGCTGTAAGCGATTCTGCGACAGCATATCAGAAGTGATCCTGCGCTGCGATACGGCTATACATCAAATTGAACGAGCCGAAATCCTTAAACCAAGCACCATCCGGGGCGTCAGGCTCAGATTCACGCCAAAGCTTCAACTGATAGAGGTCTTCGGCAGTGATTTGACGATCACGAAGTCGGTCCAAGAGATGATCACGCAGAGCAGGAGGAAGCTTGGACCACTGGATCTTTGGCACTTATTCTCCGAAGGTCATCCGT
>Ga0182010_10002031_pt1 | contig 10350 bp, 6 predicted proteins | sample 611E1MmetaG_FD_120488 | JGI IMG/M metagenome (GOLD analysis project Ga0182010, IMG submission 120488) | Permafrost microbial communities from Stordalen Mire, Sweden - 611E1M metaG | ecosystem: Environmental > Terrestrial > Soil > Wetlands > Permafrost | place: Sweden: Stordalen | collected... | reverse complement strand
GGTGCGGTCTTGCAAGAGAATTCCGCCTTGCCGTCGCCGTCGAAGTCACCCACCGACATCTGCGTGTAGTGCGCCCCTGAGCGAATGTTCACGCCCAGGTTGAGCATCCAGAGCTGCTTGCCATCCAAGGTGTACGCTGCAATGTAGACGGGGTCAGTCATGCCTGATTGGGAATTGTCCTTCGTGCTCCCTTCCCACTTCAGCACGATGTCCAGCTTGCCGTCGCCATCGAGATCCCCTGGCTCTGCGTCGTTCGCGTTGTACTGTGAGGCCGGCGGTTTCAGGGGGATGCTGGTATATTGCTGCGCCCAGGGCGTAACCGCAGCGGACTGCTTTCCCTCGGTCCCTTTGAGCACTGCGCTCACCGAGTACTTCGAGCTGGCCGTGCCGGCCGCATCCAGGTAGTTGGTGCTATCAGTTACGGTTGCCAGCTTGGCGCCGTCCTTGTAGAGGATGTACGAGGTGTCGGCGTCCGTTCCGGTGTACTCATAGCCAAACATGCGCCAGCCGACATAGACGCCGCCCGAGACCTTCACCGCCACTACGCCCCGATCCAGGTTCTCCATCTGGAAGTGTCCGGTTCCCGGTACTATTGGCTTCGTGTTCCCCCCAGTTGGCGGACTGCCACCCGCGGGCGTGCCGCCACTGGTGGGCGGCACGCCACCCGTGCTCGTCGCACCGCCAACGATAGTTGTGCCGCCGACCACGCTGCCGCCGCCACCCCTGCCAGTACTGCCGCCGGATGCGCGCGGGGTCGTGGATTGGCCGCCCGTCGCGGGCGGGGTGGTGGATTGGCCGCCGGATGCGGGCGGGGTCACGGACTGCCCGCCGGTCGCGGGCTGGCCGCCGGATGCGGGCGGGGTCACGGACTGGCCGCCGGTCGCGGGCTGGCCGCCGGTTTCAGCAGGAGTCCCGCCCCCGCCGGTGACGCCGCCGGAGCCTGGCGCGCCGGCGGTCGATGTGGAGCCCGCACCGCTCGAGTCGCAGCCTTGAAGCAGCGTGACGGTGCCGGCAAGGAGCAGAGACAGAGAGCCTCGTGCTAGAATCCGGATTGCCTTCCCAAGTCTGGTTCTCATCGCATCCTCCATTATGACGGCCATTTTCGCATCCACATGGACGCGAGCTTTCAATGTCAAGCAGTGCCCAGTAGATTCCTTGGACAGCCTATTTCACATAGATGTCGGGTACAGGCGGATTGGCCATGCCGGCGCCGATGTGGAATCCGGGGTGGGGCGGCTGGTTGTAGCTTGCATTCTCAAGCGAGACCTGCGCCCGGTAGGTCGGATCGTGCATGAGCGTATAGATGCGGCGTTTGGTCACGTCGGTCGTTGTGTACACACGCAAGGCCGTGTTGCTCGTTTCGCGCAGCACGAGCTCCTCGCGCCAGTCACCCAGCAGATCCGCGGTGAGCGTCGGAGTGCTCTTGGTCCCGTTGCACGACGAGCAGCCGCTCGCACTCAGCAGGGTTGCGCCACCGTACTTGGTGATCGACGTGCCGTCTTCAAGTTCGCGCGACTCGTCCGCATCCCAGTAAATGAGGAAGTTCTGCGATGACGGCTTGCTGCCAACGTTCGACCCGTCCGCGCAAGAGTAGAGATTGGGGAACGCGGCGCTCCACATCCCCGCGGCAGTCGTAGTGGCGGTCATTGAGATGTAATCCGCCACGCCACGCCCGTTGTCTCCGCCCCCCGTCACGTTGACGTAGGTCTTGCAAGTGGCACCGTCATGAATATCGTAACCACCTAGGGACTCGTGACACGAGTACACAGAGATCCCCTTGCCCACGATCAGTTCGCCGATGTGCATGGCGTCGCCGTGGCCCGTCTTTGCGTCGCACTTCAAACTTCCGCTACTGTCAATGGTCCTTGCGCCGGTGATGAGCTCCTGCCCAAAATCGCCGTCCGTGTCTGCCGCCATCAGAGAATGGTCGCCGCCCCCAAGAGGAACGGCGGTCACGCTGTCGTAGGTCCAGTTCTTCGCCAAGACCGCATCCCGCCATGTATACGCAGATATCGTCAGACGCGAGTAATACCCACGCTGCTGAATGATGCTCGGCCGACCTGTGGCCACGCCGCCGTCTTTCACCCACGCCATTCCACCGTTGTAGCGGTCCAGCCGGTTGCCGTAGGTGTCACCCCAATCCCCGACGTTCCCGCGTTGCACGGGATAGTCCACCGTCGCCAGTTCCTTGCCCGTGTCTCCGGCGAACACAGTCAGCCACTCAGGCCCAGTCAGAATGTAGCCGCTGGCATTGCGGTAGTCCTTGGTGCTGTCGGCGCCAGCCGCGACGCCCGTACTCAGATACGCGCCGGTTCCGTCCTTGGTCCCCGGCGCGGTCTTGCAAGAGAATTCCGCCTTGCCGTCGCCGTCAAAGTCGCCCACCGACATCTGCGTGTAGTGCGCCCCGCCGCGAATGTTCACGCCCAGGTTGATGCTCCAGAGTTGCTTGCCGGCCAGGGTGTATCCAGCAATATAGACGGGGTCGGTGGTGCCTGACTGGGAATTGTCCTTGGTAGCCCCCTCCCACTTCAGCACGATGTCGAGTTTCCCGTCGCCGTCGAGATCCCCTGGGGCCCCGTCGTTCGCGTTGTACTGTGAGCCCGGCTTGGTCAGTGGGATGCTCGTGTATTGATCCGCCCAGGGCGTGACCGCATCGGACTGCTTTCCCTCAGCTCCCTTGATCACCGCGCTCACCGAGTACTTCGAGCTGGCCGTGCCAGCCGCATCCAGGTAGTTGGTGCTATCGGTGACGTTGGCGAGCTTGGTGCCGTCTTTGTAGAGGTTGTACGAAACATCGCTGTCCGTGCCAGTGTACTCATAGCCAAACATGCGCCAGCCCACATAGACGCCACCTGATACCTTCACTGCCACCACGCCGCGATCCAGGTTCTCCATCTGGAAGTGGCCGGTTCCCGGGACTACCGGCTTCGTGTTTCCACCAGTGGGCGACGCGCCACCAGTTGGCGGAACGCCTCCCGTGCTCGTCGCGCCGCCAGCGGCAGTTGTGCCGCCACCCACGGTCCCGCCGCCGTCCCTGCCGCCGGCGCTTGTGCCGCCGCCGGCGCCCCTGCTCGTGCTGCCGCCGGTGACAGGTGGGGTGGTAGACTGGCCGCCGGTTGCGGGTGGGGCCGTTGACTGGCCGCCGACTGCGGACTGGCCGCCGGTTGCGGGTGGGGTCGTTGACTGGCCGCCGACTGCGGACTGGCCGCCGGTTGCGGGCGGGGCCGTCGACTGGCCGCCAACTGCGGACCGGCCGCCGGTTGCGGGTGGGGTCGTTGACTGGCCGCCGGTTTCAGCAGGAGTCCCGCCCCCGCTGGTGACGCCGCCAGAGCCCGGCGCCCCGGCAATCGAGGTGGAGGCCGTACCGCTCGCGTCGCAGCCTTGTAGCAGCGTGACGGTCCCGGCAAGGAGCAGAGACATTGAGCCTCGTGCTAGAGCCTCAGTCACTCTTCGAGTTCTGGTTCGCATCGTATCCTCCACGTTCGATTCAGTTTGGTCGTCCACTAGTGCCTGCCGGGAGAAATCAATGGCCGCCGTAGCGCGTGTACGGTCGCGCTGCGGTGGCCGGGGTCACGCCCTCAACCCACGCCGGGCTGCCTTGTGACGTGATGGTGATGGTTGCCGCCGTCAGATTGGGCGAGGTTGCCTTGATGACGGTCGTGCCGGCGTAGTAGCTGCGGAACTCAATGGCGGCCTTGCCTTCAAGAATGGCAATGTCCGATTGATCGCTGCCTCCCGGTGGGGTGAATGTAATGCTGGTTCCGGTGGGAAATTCGCCTGGGCCCGATGCGATGGACAGCGTGACCGGAACGTTGTTGCTGATCGGGGTTCCCTTGCTGTCGAGGACCGTCACGATCAGCTGCGCGTCGTCCGTGCCATCCACCGCCGCCAGAGTGGTCTTGTCGGCGTCGAGTTTCAGCGCGGCTGGCGTGCCGTCGACGGGCCAGGTTGGCGGGGGAACATTGGCGTAGGCGTTGCGATACCAGTACCAGCGCCGCTTGGGCAGACGGAAGTAGTCCACCATTCCGGACACTTCATTCCTGGCACCCGCCACGCTACCGTGGTCGAACATTCCCCAGCGTGACTGGCCACTGCGCCACGCGTATTCAGTGGGAAATCCATTGGTGAGCGTGGTTTCCAAGCTGCCCCAACCTGCATCGTAGTTGCCCGGGCGACTGGTGAAGTCGACGCCGCCATACTCGGTGACCAGGTTTGCCACACCTGGATTCTGAAAGTCGGAAATGGTCGCGCCGTCCCCGTTGTAGCCGGCGATGTCGCCGATCTTGTCAATGCGTCCGGTTCCCTTTGGACGTTGCGCTCCCCCGATGGCCGCCGGGCGGGTTGGGTCCAGCTGATGGGTAAGTGTCACCGTCTTGGCCAACAAGGCCTTCATCTGGGCCATGGTGGCGTCAGAAGTGTCGAAGACTTCGTTGCACATGCTCCACGCGATGATGCTCGGATGATTGCGATGCACGCGGATCATCGCGGTCAGGCTGTCGGTCACGCTGGTCTCAAACGGGGCCTGATCAGCGGCGTTGTTGGGATACGAGCCACCCGTCTTCCAGTCGCCTTCGCCGGTCGCGCCGCCAAAGCCCCAGAAGTTGTTCTCCGACCACAACAGAACCCCAAGCTGGTCGCAGGCATCGCCAAAGGCCGGATCCTTCGGATAGTGCGAGCCGCGAATGAAGTTGAAACCAGCATCCTTGACCATCTTCACGTCGCGATAGAGCCCGGCATTGGTCACGCCATCGCACCAGCCCGCGTGTTCCTGATGGACATTCACCCCGTGAAAGTAGTAGTGCGCGCCATTGATAGAAAAGCCACTGGTCGCCGACCAACTGATCCAGCGGAAGCCGAAGGTCGTGGCAAAGCCGTCCATGGTGGTCGCGCCCTCGGAAACGGTGCTGACCGCGCGGTACAGGGTCGGGTGATCCGGATGCCAGAGCGAAGGATTGGCAATCGCCGACGTGATTTGATCAACCGTCACGGTGCTGTTTGCAGCCACAACCTGTGTCGAAGAGACCGTGGCCACAGTCGCGCCTTTCGCGTCCACAATGTCGGTCTTCACGGTGCAGTTCTTGTCCGTCGCATAGTCGTTGCGAATTTCTGTCTTGATGTTCACTGTGGCTGACGTGGCCGAAATTGTCGGCGTGGTCACAAAGGTGCCGTACCAAGTGACGTGCAGGGGATCGGTGACGACCAGGTTCACATCGCGGTAGATTCCGCCCGAGAACTGGTGGTCGCCGCCGCGCGGGGCCAGTTGCGCGTTCCAGTTGTTGTTCAACTGCACCGCCAGCACGTTGTCGCCGGTCGCAACCGCGCTGGTCACGTCAAGCGAGAATCCGTTGTAGCCCCCCAGGTGTCGGCCGATCGATTTCCCATTCACGTAGACCTGCGCATCCTGAAACGCCCCCTCGAATTCGAGAAACACCCGCTTGCCTGACCACTCCGCTGGGACGCTGAAGTGCTTCCGATACCAGCCGTAGCCAGTGTAGAACTTGAGCGATGAGAAGTACGGCAGGCTGAACGAGTGGGGCAGCCCGACCGTCGACCACGATGTATCATCAAAGCTGGTGGCCTGCGCGCCTGTCACGTCAGCCAGCTTGAATTTCCAGAACTGATTGATGCTGAGGGTCTGGCGATTGCCCGGCAAGGCTCCGCCCGTTGCAGTGGAACCGCCGGCACTCGTTGTTCCGCCCGATGCGGCTATTCCGCCAGCCCCCGCGGTCCCGCTACCTCCCTTGCTCCCCGAGCCCCCGCCGCTCGCGAAACCGCCGCGTCCTGTGTTGCCACCTGACAGCGTGCCAATGCCGCCCGCTCCGCCGCCGGTCGTTGAGCCACCGCGCGATGGGCTGCCACCGGTGGCCGCGCCGGTCCCGCCACCAGTGGCCAGTACGCCTCCGGTCGCGGTCAAGCCGCCTATGCCTGACGCCCCACCCGTTGCGACCGTTCCGCCGGAATCCACAACCCCACCTGACCCAACGGAGCCGCCCTGGTCAATCCCGCCACCTGCGCCAGCCGACCCCGTCTCTCCCCCAGGGCCCGGAGTACCTGCCGCGGCATCGGCCGCGGAATTGGAACCGCCGGAGCCGCAACCGGCTGACCCGAGCAGAAGCATGGCCAGGCCGATTTCCGCAACCTTTGCCAGGCGCCTGGCGGTCGAGAACTGAATCGGTCGGTGTACGTGCATGTAGTATTCTCTCTGGGAATTGCTCTGCGGACACTTCCGCGCAGCCGTACATGGGCGCGACCACAAGAAGATCGGGTTTACAAATCGCACCACCTGACCGAAGTATTTGGCTGCCGGGGGCCTTCCAAGAATCCGGGGATGGGTCGCCGCGCAGACCGGTTTCAGGGTGGCAACACAGCACAGGGGCTTGCGTGCCAAGGGTAGGCTCGATGGGGTAGACTGACTCGCCGCCCTCGGGCTCCTCAACATGCATTCTGTCACCTGAGAATCCCGGCCAATTCATGCTCTCCGTCGCCCATGTCTTGCTATCCCTGCTTGTGATCGCGGGGGACGGTGCCGTCAGCGGCGTGCCTCGATCCTCGGCCGGGGTGCAGCCGTCGCGTGGGTTGGTCATCGTCCTGCGGCCGGCCGACGTCGACGAGTTGACCCGCACCGCCTTGGCGCGGGTCACGGGGGAGCTGACCGCAGCCGACTTCCAAACCACGTTTGTCACCCTAGACCCACTTCAGGATCCGACGGGCCAGGTCGAAACCGTCGCGCCAGAGTCCCACGCCGTGGCCGCGTTTGCCATCGCCCACTTTGGCGAGCCCAACGGCCGCACGATTGCCATCTGGGTCTCGGATCGGGTGGGGCGGCGAACCAACATCGTGCGAATGGAGATGCAGGGCGACGACATCAGCCAGGACGCGGCGGTGCTGGCCTTGAACGCGATCGAGCTGATTCGCGTCAGCCTTGCCGGCCTGTGGCCCGCGCCTTCCCAGGTCATCACGCCCGCACCCCCGGCCCCCACGCCCGAGCCGGCGCAACCGCCGCAGGTTGCCATTGGCCTGGGAATCGCCGCACAGCAGGACCTGGGCCTTCCGGCGCCCCAATGGACGGGTTCATTGATGGCAATGGTGACCTGGCCGCGTGGACTCGGGATAAAGGCCGAAGTGAACGGCCTTGGCCCGGCCCTGAGGCTCAACGGAAACTACGGAAGCGCCACCGTGCACCGCCAGCACGGGTTGCTGGGACTGGCCTGGACCTTCCTGCGACGGGAGCGGGTCGAGTCCTTCGTCGTGGTGTCGGCCGGCGTGGCGCACCTGAGCGGCGAAGGAGCGACCACTGATCCCGCGCGAGCGGTTGCGCGCTCAGGCGCCGCCTGGTCGGCACTGGGTGCAGCCGGAATTGCCGCGAGAGTTCGTTTGGTCAAGATGCTTTGGCTGGGAGCGGAGTTGGACGGCATCGCGACCGTCCCGCCGCTATACATCCGCGTCGCCGACGCGAAACCATCTTCCCGCTTTGGAGTGCTGGCGAATGTTGGGCTACAAGTCTGTTTCTAGCCTGGTGCTGCTGGCCTCCGTGGCGGCCTGCTCGCCACGGACTTTGGCCCTGGTGGAGCTGCTTTCGGACGCGGGGCTCGCTCCCATTTCGATCGACGCCAACCTCCCCGACGCATCTTACGACACACTTGACGACGCATCTGACGACGCCAGTCCCTCGACCTTGCGGCACGGGCTGGTCGGCCTGTGGCACCTCGACGATGGCGTCGGCAGCACGGTGGCGCTCGATTCGTCGGGCAACGGCAACCACGGCACGCTGGTGGGTCTGGATCCGGCGCTGGCCTGGGTTCCCGGGCGCCAGGGCGGGGCTCTCGACACCAGTGGTGCCGGGTACGTTTTTGTCCAAGATTCAGCCAGTATTGACGGGATCACCGCCCAGGTTACGGTCTCTGCCTGGATCTACTTCGATGGGGTGATTTCAGTGGCCGATGGGTATGGGACGGCGCTGTCACGACAGATGGGAACCACGCTCGGGCAGTACTATCACCTGTCGCTGTACAAGGACGCGAGTCCCACATTGTTCATTGCTTTGACGGAGGGCGTGCCAGAGAGCCACGCGCAAGACCCCAAACCCATCGCTTCCAAGCGCTGGATCCATTTGGCGGGAACTTATGACGGCAGCCGGGCAACCCTGTACGTGAATGGCGCCGAAGTTGACTCGTCGCCGGTCTCGGGAGGCTTTTCCGCTGACACAACGCCGGTGATCTTGGGTGGCAATGGCAACGAGGCGGAGATCACCGAACGGTTTCCCGGCAGCATCGACGAGCTCGCGCTGTACAACCGCGCGCTCAGCCCGCAGGAAATTCGCGCGCTGGCGACCGCGGTGGATTTCTAGCCTTCGACTTGACGAATGCATATGGTGGTGCATAATTTGTATGCATGAGAACCACGGTCGATCTCGATGAAGATCTCATGCGCTCTGCACTGGACGAGACGCAAGCTCGGACGAAAACCGAGGTTATCGAGATGGGGCTGCGCGCCCTGCTTGAACGTGAAGCACGGCGGAGGCTGCGGGCCCTGGAAGGGAAGATTCCAGATCTGACTGCCGTGCGCCGACGCAGATCATGAGGCCGGTTCTGGTCGACACCTCTGTCTGGCGCTACTTTTTTGCCGGGCGCGCAACCGCTCGTCCTTTGGCGACACTCTTGGAAGAAGAGGGTATCGTTCTCGTGCATCCGCTGGTCGTGGGAGAGCTCGTGTTGGGTGGGCTGTCCTCGGATCAGGAACGTCTACTGCAAAGACTTCCGGCGGTCAAACGCGTTCCTTACGAGGAGGTTCTCTCTTTCATCAGGCGACGTCGACTTGCTCGCCGGGGGATAGGCTGGGTCGATGCCGAGATCATCACCAGCGGCCTGACATCGGGGGCCGAGGTGTGGTCATTCGATGGCGCGGTCGTCACGGTTGCTGGCGAGTTCGGCGCGGCGTTCGATGCGAATTTCGGGCCATCGTGTTGAACTTTCCCCGATACTCTGTAAGAAGGACCCATGGCAAGTCAGAGTGTTGGTTTCGATCCAGAGGAATTCACCCGTCTGGCGCGCGAGGCAGGGGTTAGGCTGCGCAAGTCGCGCAGGCCCTTGATGTTCGCCGGGCTGGCGATCGTCGCATTCGCGGCACTGTACAGCTCGTACTACCAGGTCGAACCGGACGAGGTCGGGCTGGTGACGCGCTTCGGGCGTTTCGTGCGCACCTGCAATCCGGGTCCGCACGCCAAGTTCCCCTTTGGCATCGAACAGGTGCAGAAGGTGCCGGTGCAGCGCCAGCTCAAGCAAGAGTTTGGCTTCCGCACCGCCCGCGCCGACATTCAAAGCTCGTTCCACAAGGACGAAAAGACCCAGGCCGAATCCGTGATGCTGACCGGGGATCTCAACGTGGCCACGGTCGAATGGATCGTCCAGTACAAGATCTCGGACCCGTACAAGTATCTTTTCCGCATGCGCGACACCGAAGAGACCTTCCGCCTGATGACCGAGGCGTCCATGCGCACGGTAGTGGGCGATCACAGCGTCACTGAGCTCTTGACCGTGGGGCGCGAGGCGATCGCCGCCAGAGCCAAGGAACTGCTCTCACACCTGTGCAAGCTCTACGACAACGGCATCTCGGTTCAGCAACTCATTTTGCAAAACGTGGATCCCCCAGAAGCGGTCCGGCCTTCGTTCAATGCGGTCAACCAGGCCATTCAAGAGCGGGAGCGCGCCATCAACGAGGCCTGGGCCGAGTACAACCAGGAGATCCCGCGCGCGCGCGGGCTGGCCGAACAGAAGATCCAGGCCGCCGAGGGCTATGCCATCGATCGCGTGAATCGGGCCAAGGGCGACGCGCAGCGCTTCGTGGCCCTGGAAGAACAGTACCGCAAGGCCCCGGATGTGACGCGCACCCGGATTTATCTCGAAACCCTGGCCGCGGTTCTGCCCGCGGCGGGCAAGAAGTTGATTTTCGATGAAAAGGCCAAAGGGATCTTGCCCATGTTTCCTCTCGGCCCGGTCCAGGAGGCAAAGCCATGAGCCGGCGCAGTCTTGTGATTGTGGGTGCTTTCGTGGTGCTCGGACTGGCCACCCTGTCGTCTGCTTTCTACACGGTTTCTGAAACCGAACAGGTCATTATCACCCAGTTTGGCGAGCCCATGGGAGAAGCGGTCACCCAGGCTGGTCTGCACGTGAAGATTCCATTCGCCCAGGAGGCCAACGTATTTGAAAAGCGCTGGCTGGAATGGAACGGCAACGCCAACCAGGTCCCCACCCGCGACAAGAAGTACATCGGCGTGGAAACCTACGCCCGCTGGCGCATTGCCAACCCATTGCTTTTCTTTCAAAGGTTGCGCGACGAACGCCGGGCCCAGTC
>Ga0182010_10002030_pt1 | contig 10354 bp, 11 predicted proteins | sample 611E1MmetaG_FD_120488 | JGI IMG/M metagenome (GOLD analysis project Ga0182010, IMG submission 120488) | Permafrost microbial communities from Stordalen Mire, Sweden - 611E1M metaG | ecosystem: Environmental > Terrestrial > Soil > Wetlands > Permafrost | place: Sweden: Stordalen | collected... | reverse complement strand
GAGCGGTGACTATGGTCATACCCACGCCGATATTGAGATTATTGATCATGTCTTCTTCAGGCACGCCGCCGATATCTTTAATCACCTTGAAAACCGGCAGGACTTCGATCTTGTCCAGATGTACCAGCGCGCTCAAACCCTCCGGCAGAATCCGCTCGAGGTTGCCGCAAATACCATCGCCGGTAATATGCGCCAGTCCACGCACTTTCGGTGAATCCAGGATATCTTTTAAATACGGATAATAGGCAGTATGCGGGCGTAAAACGGCATCGATAAATGATTTACCGTCGATCTTAGAGTTCAGGATCGCCGGTTTATCGGTAATTAATTTACGCACCAGTGAATAACCATTGGTATGCAGCCCGTTGGAAGCCAAAGCGATAACTTTATCACCCTTTTTGATACGGGAGCCGTCGATGATCTTCTTTTTACTAACCACGCCCACGACAGTTGAACTTAAGACAAAAATACCCTCGTCTAAAACGCCGGGCTGTTCGGATATTTCTCCACCCACCAGACAGCAATCCTGATTGACACACGCCTGGTTGATGGCTGTGATAATTTTATCGATATCTTGCTTAATCAGTTTCCCCACCACAATGACATCCAGCACAACCAGCGGTTTACCGCCCATGACGATGATATCATTGATGAGGTGGTTGATCATGTCATAGCCGATATTATCTATTTTATTCGATTGCTTGGCTAATAACTGCTTGGAGCCAGGCTCTTCTGCTTTGAGCACAAGCACCGGGTCGGAGATACCGGGAAAACTGGCTTCAAACAGAGAGGCAAACGCCCCGACTTTATTCAGGATACGCGGATCATCCATCGTTAATTTCTTACGCAGGCCCTGCGTAATATCCGAATGCCCTTCGCGGTCGACACCGGCGGCAGCATAAGTCTGTTTAGCGGATTTTTCCGGCATTATTTAACAATCTCCCCAGCTATTTTTCCTGTGGTTTCTTGCTCTTGGAGCCTTTCACTAATTGCATTTCTCCTTTGCATTGGAAGTAATATTTGCAGGGGAAGATCCCGCGAGTTTCAAAACCACGGCCCCTTTGCGCTTCCTGCCAGGCTTCCATGCCTTGAAAAGCCATGTTAATATCCTCTTTATCCGTCAGTTCGAAGCCGCATTTATCGCAAACAAGCTTTTCCATTCAACTCCCGGCGGTTCTGTTTTACATTAATTGAGGAGCTACCCCTCACCTTAGTTAAACCATTCTCTCTTTCGCCTTTCCCATGGAGGTAGGAGATAGGACCTTGTACCTAAAAAGAGAGAAATTTCTATTTTTTATTCTTTTTCACAAAGCGCCCCATTCTTTTAAGCGCTTCTTCAATATCCGCCAGCGAGGTGGCGTAACAGCAGCGGATATAACCCTCGCCGCATTTCCCGAAAGCAGAACCGGGCACAACCGCGACTTTCTCTTCGGAGAGTAATTTTTCAGCAAAGTCTTCTGACGTCATACCGGTGCATTTAATGGATGGGAAACAATAAAAAGCGCCCTTAGGCTCGTAGCAGGTTAAACCAATATCTCGTAACCCTTTGACCATAACCTGCCGCCGCCGGTTATAATCTTCTACCATCTCGGTAACGCTATCCTGGTCGCCTTTCAATGCTTCGAGCGCAGCCATTTGTGACATTGTGGAGACGCACATCATCGTATATTGATGTATCTTATGCATTGCGGCAATGATTTCTTTAGGTGCAGCTGCATAACCAATCCGCCATCCAGTCATCGCATAAGCCTTGGAGAAACCGCCCAGAAAAACCGTGCGCTCTTTCATCCCCGGTAACGAGGCAAAACAAGTAAATTCTGCACCGTAAACCAGTTTGCTGTAAATCTCATCGGAGATGACGGTAAGATCATATTTTATCGCGAGGGCGGCAATCTCGGCCAGTTTCTGACGGCTCAATACAGCGCCGGTAGGATTAGAAGGGTACCCGATAAGAATGGCCCGGGTTTTGTTGGTAATATATTTTTCAATATCCTGCGCAGAAATTTCGAAGTTATTCACTTCATAAGTGGGGATGTGCACCGGTTTGCCACCGGCGAGCGTCACGCAGCTGCCGTAAGCCACGAAACAGGGGTTAGGAATGATAACCTCATCACCAGGGTCGATGATGGCGCGCATCGTGAGATCGAGGGCTTCGCTGCAGCCAACGGTAATCAGCAACTCAGAGGTGGGGTCATAATCAACTTTATACTCGTTTTTCAAGAAGCGGGCAAGCTCTTTACGCAACTCCGGCATACCGGAATTGGAGGTATACATTGTCTGCCCTTTTTCGATCGATTCAATGGCAGATTCGCGGATATGCCAAGGGGTAGCATAATCAGGCTCGCCGACACCTAGTGAAATCACGCCGTCAATGGAAGAAAGCAGGTCGAAAAATTTGCGGATGCCGGAAGGTTGAATGGCGTTTGCCCGCAGGGAAATATGCTGGATGCGGTGTTTCTGAGTTTTAGATTGTGTAGTCATATTTATCTCCTGGCAGGTGTCGCTTATAACACTACGGCTTGACGCTTAACGACTTCTTCACTTTCCATGACCTCGCCGTCTTCTTTATAACGTTTCAGGATAAATTGGGTAACAGTTTCTTTGACGCCATCGATGTGGGACAGCTTCTGGGAAACAAAATCAGCGATTTCATGATTATTTTTACCGGTCACCATGACCAGTAAGTCTACCGTGCCCGAAACAAGATAAACACTCTTAGCCTGCGGATAACGGTAGATATGCTGCGCGATGGAGTCAAAACCAACATCTTTTTGCGGTTCGAGTTTAACCCCGATCCAAGCCAAAACGTGCTCATTTTCAGCCTTATCCCAGTTAATAATCGCCTTGTATTTCAGGATCGTGCGGTCATCCTGAGCTTTTTTGATAGTTTTCGTCACTTCGGCCTGGGTCATGCCGGTCATGACGGCTATCTGTTTGGGCGTTGCACGGGCGTCATTTTCCAGAATTTTTAATATATCTTTCAGCATTTTTCCGCTCCTGACAGGTGCAGTTAAGGATAAATTGGGAGTTATTACATTATAGCAAATAGTAAATCCTAAACCCTAATATCGAAATTGCTAAACAAACTCTAAGTTCAAAATGATAAATACAAAATAGAATCGAAGGTAAAACTCTGGATTCCAACTTTCGCTAGAATGGAAATCCCGGATTTCGATACCTACGGGTATTTCTAATTTAGACCGCGGGTCTTCTTTTGTGCCAGTCGGTGACCTGCTGGTAGGCATAGCTGATCTTGAGCAACGTGTCTTCGGCGAAAGGTTTGCCGATGATCTGCATGCCAATCGGTAGTCCCTGCGCAAAACCGGCCGGAATGGAGATGCCGGGAATACCGGCAATATTTATTGGCAGTGTGCAAACATCGCTGAGGTACATCTGAACGGGATTATCCGCTCTTTCCCCGATCTTGAACGGCACCGTGGGAGAAGTAGGGGTAACCAACGCATCATATTTTTCAAAGGCAGCATCGAACTCACGCCGGATCAGCGTGCGGACTTTCTGCGCTTTCAGATAATAAGCATCGTAATAACCGGAAGACAGGGCATAGTTGCCAAGCATGATACGGCGTTTTACTTCGGGGCCGAAGCCGAGTTGTTTGGTCTTTTCCATGCCTTCCCACATATTGTCGGTATTCAGGTAAGAAAAGCCGTACTTGGAGCCGTCGTAACGGGCCAGATTGGCAGAGGCTTCAGAAGGCGCAATGATGTAATATACAGCCAGGGCATGTGGAGTCTGCGGCAGAGAAACACCCCAATCCACTTTAGCGCCCAGTTCTTCCAATTGTTTGATAGCGGCTTTGATAGCAGCATCGACTTCCGGCTGCATCCCTTCGACGAAATACTCTTTCGGGATGCCAATCTTCATGCCTTTCAGGTCTTTGGCCAGGCCTTTGGTGTAATCCGGAACCGGTTCGGTGGCGGAAGTAGAATCGGCGGTATCGTGGCCGCTGATCACATTCATCACCAGCGCGGCATCCAGCGCGTCTTTAGTCAAGGGACCGATCTGATCGAGGGAACTGGCAAAAGCGACCAGGCCATAACGGCTGACCCGGCCGTAGGTCGGTTTGAAACCGGTAACATTGCAGAAACCGGCCGGTTGGCGGATACTACCGCCGGTGTCTGAGCCAAGCGCAAAAACCGCTTCCCCCGCGGCCACACCTGCTGCCGAGCCGCCACTGCTGCCGCCGGGCACGCGTGATAAGTCCCAGGGATTATGGGTAGTGAAAAACGCCGAGTTCTCTGTCGAGGAACCCATGGCATATTCGTCCATATTCGCTTTACCGACCATAACAGCGCCGACACTGTTCAGTTTCTCCACAACAGTGGCATCGTAAGGCGGTATAAAATTTTCCAGCATTTTGGAGGAACAAGTGGTTTTAATGCCTTTAGTAGACATGTTGTCCTTGAGCAAGAAAGGCACGCCGGTCAACGGCACGGACTTACCGGCGGCTATTATTTCATCGGCTTTTTTAGCCTGCTGCAGGGCAAAATCTTCGGTCACGTTGACAATGGCGCGTACCTGAGCATCCACTACCTTGATGCGGGCGAGGTATTGTTTCGTTAACTCAACCGATGATATTTTCTTCGCTTTCAGCAATTCGTGGGCGACGTGTATCGTTAAATCGGTTAGATTATCAGTCAATTTCAGGTCTCCTTATTCCAGCACCGGGCGCAGTTTGAATAGATCGCCTTCACGGTCGGGGGCATTGGCGAGGACATCTTCCATCGGCAAGGACTCGCGGGGACTATCTTCACGCAGGACATTCTGGAGATGGATGGACTGCGCCGTGGGCGGGACATTGGTGGTATCGATTTCTTTCAATACCTCGAAGTTTTCCAGGATATTGGAGACCTGCTCCCGGGCTTTTTCGATCTCCGCATCACTGATGCCCATGCGGGCCAGGGCAGCAATATGGACGACTTCTTCACGCGATAATTTCATGGTGTGCCTCACAAATTCAAGCTGACAAAATTATATCACCCGTGCGTGTACCGCGCAACGCGGGAAGCTAACAGGGAAATTCCAAATACCAAACGCCAAATTCCAAATAAGATCCAAAATACTAAATTCCCAATATCACCTTCGAATGACTCCGCTTCGATGCAGCACATTCGACCGGAGTCTTCTAAATTATTGTAATGTACATATGGTCTTCCGGTATTCGTTTCGGAAAGTTTAAAAATTTTAATTATATGGTCTGAGGCTAAAACAGGGGTTAAAGGGTAAAGATAACCGATTTTTTGAGGCTGATTCGTTTCGGGGGTTTTGGGATTCGTTACAGGGCATTGTTCCATATTTTTCAGCATTATAAACACCTACTTACATTTCAATGCGGTCTATCCCTGTTCGTACATTTTGCCAGAAAGGGACTCAAACTACGACCTAAGCAGAATACCGATAAAGTAAGTGCTCGCAAATGGGAAGCGGAAAAAACAGATAAATCCCTCCTAACCTCTCCCGTTCGTGCCTCCGGGACCTAACGGCCTTTCGCGAAAGGGAGAGAGACGATGAAATACCTAAATGAGTTAAAAAAGACACTAATTCAGCAGTCTGCTAAGGTATTGTAAAGCAGGGGAGGAATGGGTGTAAAGGTGATTTTGTCACGAATAATCAAGCTGCGGCAATAATCAATATTCAAATAAATGCGAAATCCTTGTATCAAAATTAGACTCACCACTAACAACTCACAACCTATAACTGTAAACCAATCATGCTTGACACTGCCCTGGCTATTCATTACGATTATGGCATCTAACTAAAACTAATCTTTATGTAATTCAGGAGGTAAGACCATGACCGAACCCGTCTCTGTGTTCATCGACCAGTTTCAACTGAATACCAGCCCATACGGCGCGACGCTGAATTTTATGCTGACCGACCCGGTGCCACCGTCCCCCGGCACAGCCCCGAAGAGCGAACGGCAGGCCACCGTGCGCATGAGCCTGGAGCACCTGAAGGTGATGTCCTTTATCATTTTACGCTCGTTAAAATCGTACGAAGCCCAGACCGGCACCACGATCCAGATCCCGAACCAGATGTTGAACTCGATGGGCATCAGTCCGGAAGACTGGGACGCCTGCTGGCGCAGGGAATCTTAGCCTAAACCTGAATTTCTTTTGCCGTGTTCTGCTCGTTTTCGAACAATGGGAAAAAGGAGGAACCAGGAATGACTGCCTATATAGTTGTAAGTCTGGTCAGCGGTATTACTTTTGGCTTTTTAGATGCTCTGATCAATGCCAATCCTCTGGCACGTAAACTGTATGAAGTCTACAAACCGATCGCAAAAACATCTCTGAACATGCCCGCAGGCATCGTCATCGACATTGTTTATGGATTTATAATGGCAGGGATATTCCTGCTGCTTTATAAAGGCCTGCCCGGCGATACAGGTTTGGTGAAAGGATTAAGCTTCGCCGTTCTGGCATGGTTCTTTCGAGTCGCGATGTCTACAGCATCAAGTTGGATGATGTTTAAAATACCGGTTAGGACGTTGCTATATACACTGTTCACCGGATTGGGCGAAATGCTAATACTTGGCCTAATTTACGGGGTGTTCCTGAAACCGTAGCAGACTGCTGATAAAGGAAGAGCTCACAAATAGAAAGCGGGAAAAACAGATAAATCCCTCCAGACCTCTCCCGTTCGTGCCTCAGGGACCTAACCGCCTTTCGCGAAAGGGAGAGAAATGATGCATAACATAGAAATCAGTGGAAACCGGCATTAATTCAGGAGTCTGCGTAGCGGTAAGTCCTTTGGTGAATCTGAGAAGCAGCCCGATCCGAACTACAGGCTCAATATTATAGTTTGATTGTGCGGTCTAATTTGTTTGTGCAGATGCAGGGTCGATTTTTTGTTTCATCATTTCAGTAACTTTAATTTCGGGATGGCGGTAATAGTAATTTTTCGCAGCGATACCGCCCCGGATGGCTTTTACCGGACACCAGTCATAACAAGCCAGACAATTCTCGCAATGATGCTGCCAGACCGGTTTTTTTTCCGTTATCACAATATTATTTACCGGACATACTTTGGCACAAGTTCCGCAACCATTACAGTTTTCAAAGACGCTGAAACTCATGTCATTGAGTTGGATGAGATCATCCATTTTAAGATCAGGTGAAGAGTTCGATAATTTGGCAAATGATTTTCTGTACATAGCCTGCATATTATTCAGGGAATAATCGACCAGCGCAAAAAAAGGCCTTAGTAAAACATGCTTGAAAAATTCTCCCTGTTTCCGGTTATTGGTATTCCAGACAACCTGCCCGACCTGTTTATTCCAGGTAGAATATAACATTGCGTGATTTTCAAAGAATTTGCGGAAAGAGTTCTGGGGCATATGAACGCGGTAGGTGGCTGACAAAATGCCTCTCCTGGCGCCGATCAACTGCCTTAACGATTTCAGGGAATTGCCAGCGGATCCTCCAAATGTACAGACCGCAAGTATATATTTGTGCTCGAGGTTATCCAATTTCCCGGTAAACCGTTTAATAATAAGAGGCAATTCGTTATAGTAGACCGGGAAAATAATACCGATCACTTCCGCATCGATTTCGATAAAGTCACGATTCATCAGCGAAGCGACAGGAATAAGCGTTCCGCCTGTCTGCGCCGCAATATCCTTTGCCACACACAAAGTATTTCCAGTTCCCGAAAAATAGTATATTGCAATAGTCATATGTAAATGAATATTAACACACGAAATTGCCCTGTTCAACATCAAAGATAAATAGGGTTAAATGAATAATAAAAAGATATAACGAAAAATAAGTAGCGAGCCAAAGGTCAATGTCTACGTACGCATGGTTTTACAAATCCTGGCTGCCTCCACATTCGTTATGGAATGAGTGGTTGCTGGATTGACGGAATTAATACTTTCTTCTCGAACAGGAGTTTGGTGACTGTTCCGAAAGGCCCATCTGAATGGACGATACCAAGAACTAATCGGGATTTCAAAAGTCGGCTGGGGAAAGTTTTTTCAATAACATTCCGGTGGTTCTTACCCATTAATAAGCTAAGAGCTTCCCAGTTATTGGGAATTGGGCCCGGAGTAAAATCTTAGCGTTTGTTGAAATAGAGCACAAGAAAATAAGATGCATAGGAACCAATAAAACTCCCACCCATCTGGGCGGAGCTACCATTGTTCTGGAATCCTGACAAAACGAAGGATATACCACCATAAGCTGCCGATAGTATTCCTAAGAATCCGAGAACACTACAGACACGAACACCTCTGCTTGTATTAAAACGGAAAGCTATAAAAAGTATTACAATAGCAAGGGCGGCTAATACACTCCCCAAGATGGCATGGGTTACTTCCATTCGACCTGCGTTTATTAAAGCATGTGTGAACCCACCAAATGTATGGCTAACTAAGCCGCTTGGAAATACCGCAAACAGGTTAACGAAATCCCCTGTCCAACCCTGGGCAGTCAGCACGGTCAGGACAGCTATAATTAATCCTAGTAGAGTACGTGAATACGGTCGCATTGCTAAGACACCTTACAAAACATTATAAACCTTGGCTTGGTAACAATTTACAGTTTTTATGATACTCCAGATAAGGGGGCTCGAACCACTAAGCAGGATAGTCCCGAATAAGCAAATGTTGGAAAACTCCGATAAATGGGGAGCCATCAGTCGTTGTTTCGGTTTTTTCTCTATTACCCTAAACCGTAACAGGATAAAGCGCTGCCAAAAATATCGAACGTTCTGCCTCGGCTCTCCCTTATCTCCCTATCCACCATCATAATACCATTTAATGATGAAGCTTCTGCGGCTACCCTTTATTTCACTCCGCCCACGATTTTGAGGCTAAAGGGTAAGTATATATTGTGTCCCAATCTTCGGGATATATGTCCTATGATGCGTACAATTATTCCCTACCATTTTCTTTCTCAATCAAGAGGGGTTTATACAGCTATAACCGGTTATAATAACCGATGCTGTTCAATGTATCTTCTTCTTGTTGATTTTGCGCTTGAATTAGTAACATTCAATGTTGCTTCACAATAAAAAGTGATTGTGATAAATTTTATATTAAATAGATGTACAGAATAATCACGTCTATTATTGGTGGAACCATATGGAAGGGAGATTGCTATGGAACAAGGCAAAGACTGGAACCCCGATTTGTATCTAAAGTTTAGAAACGAGCGTACGCAACCTTCAATAGATTTGATTAGAAAAATCGATATTAGTTTTCAGCCGAAATCAATCCTGGATATTGGATGCGGACCAGGAAACAGTAGTCAAGCTCTTTTGCGAAGATGGCCTAATGCAAAATTAACAGGTGTTGATAATTCTGAAAATATGATTGAAAAGGCAAAAAAGAGCTATCCGGACAATACATGGATAGTTGCAGATGCATCAAAATACACTTCAAGCGATAAATTTGATATTGTTTTTTCCAATGCCGCAATTCAATGGATTCCACATCATGAAATACTGTTTAAAAAACTATATAATCTTATAAATATTTGTGGGGTACTGGCAATTTCAGTACCCAGATTTGACGAAATGCCGATTTCGAAAATAATCCAGAGAGTTGCAAGCAAAGCCAAATGGAAAGAAGCGACAACAGGGTGCGCAGATGCGTTCACCCGTTATAATTATCAATTCTATTACGATTTGATAAGCGCGGATTATCAGAAAGTCGAATTCTGGCAAACTGACTACATTCATGTTTTAGAATCACAATTTGCCATCATCGAATGGACAAGCAGTACGGGGATGAAACCATACCTTGACCGTCTAGAAGATGAAGATAAGCTGCAGTTTGAGGATGAAGTATTATCTGAAATAAAATTTGATTATCCGGTTCAAAGAAATGGAAAGGTACTTTTCCCGTTTAGAAGGTTGTTCATGGTTGGTTACAAATAAGAAATTATCCAAGTCAAACATCGGAATATTTGCCATTCCATGCGTACGTTCATTTGGATAAATTTACCCCAATATTATCAGGACAAGACTATATGTTTAATCAGTATTTATCGGGATGTTTGCCAAAAGATGGGCATCCTATTTGCAAGTCACTAAAAAACGATAACTACATCCATTTTTCCCTTATTACTTCAAAGCAGCAATAGCAAACTGTTAACATTAGACTGATGATTTATTGAGTCTAAATTGACTTCACTTGAGAGATGAATCTGAAATAACCGAGACAGTGCCGTCAACACTATTGACCACGAAAACTTCTCTTTCACCAGAATCATAAACCATGGCACTTGGACCTGTTCCCACTTTAGCAGTCGCGATAATTGCATAAGTGCTATCTGATATCACCGAAACACTTCCAGGAGCACTATTAGTTCCAGGATTCGCTACGAAGATT
>Ga0182010_10002029_pt1 | contig 10364 bp, 9 predicted proteins | sample 611E1MmetaG_FD_120488 | JGI IMG/M metagenome (GOLD analysis project Ga0182010, IMG submission 120488) | Permafrost microbial communities from Stordalen Mire, Sweden - 611E1M metaG | ecosystem: Environmental > Terrestrial > Soil > Wetlands > Permafrost | place: Sweden: Stordalen | collected... | reverse complement strand
ATCGAGAAGACCAATCTGGTTCTGGCCTTGGCCGTGACCGCGCTGGGCGGGCTGGTCTGGGGCAAGGCGGGTTTCTGGGCTGCGGGTGTGGGCGCCGCCCTGGCGTGCCTCAACCTGTGGGCCATTCACCGGCTGGCGGCAAAGGCCATCGCCCGCGCTGCGGCTGGCGCCACCGCCGCCGCAACCGGGCTGGTGGCCGCCATGGGCGGGAAGATGCTGATTCTCTTCGCACTGGTGTGGGTTGCCATCCGTGTCTACAATCTCGCCCTTGTGCCGTTCGCTATCGGAATCTCGATTCTTCCTGTCTCGCTCGTCATGGCCGGGCTGTGGATCGGCTCGACGATGGGTGAGCAAGGCAAGGCGTAACCATGGGTCCCCACGCGACCTGGTTTGAACTCTTCCCCGGCTACGAAACCCTGAAGGACAACCTGCAGATCTATCTCGGTCGCCGGTGGACCTGGCAGGCGTTCACCGCCACCCACTTCGAGGTGAGCCACATCCTGGGCGGGCTGCTGGTCGTTCTGGTGCTGGCCTTTTTCGCCGTTCGCTATTCCGCCAGCGTGCGCAAGGCGGCGGATGGCGGTACCGTGCCGCCGCCGCACTTCTGTCTGCGCAACCTGATCGAGCTCTTGGGCGACACGGTCTACGGCCTGATGGAAGGTCCCATGGGCCCGAAGAATGCGCGCCGCTACCTGCCTCTCATCGGCTCGCTTTTTCTCTTCATTTTGTTCTGCAACCTGCTGTCGCTGATCCCGGGATTCTTGCCGCCCACCGCCAGCCTGAAAACCAATGTCGCCCTGGCCGTGTTGGTCTTCGTACTGACCCATGTTTTCGGTTTGCGCGAGCACGGCCTGAAGTACCTGAAGCACTTCATGGGGCCCCTGTGGTGGCTGGCGCCGTTGATGCTGCCCATCGAGCTGGTCAGCCACCTGGCCCGGCCGGTGTCGTTGTCCATGCGACTCTTGGGGAACATCACCGCTGACCACAAGGTTGGGGCGGTGTTTTTTGCCCTGATTCCGCTCCTGGTTCCCGTCCCATTCCTACTGATGGGCGTATTCGTGTCTTTGGTGCAGGCCGTGGTCTTTTCCCTGCTTTCCACGATCTACATCTCGACCGCTATTGCCCACGAAGAGCACTGACCGTATTGTCCGTACCTATTCCCAAGGAGGATTTCCAGATGCGCCGAGTCACCAGAATTCTCGCCCCGCTTGCCACTTTCGCCGTTGCCGTGCTGGCCAGTGCCGCGGCTTTCGCCAGTGATGCTGCCGCGCCTGACATCACCAAGGGCTACCTTGGCATCGGCGCAGCTTTGGCCATCGGTTTGGCGGCAATTGGCGGCGCCTTGGGCCAGGGCCGTGCGGCAGCCTCGGCGCTCGACGGCATCGCGCGCAACCCGCAGGCCTCGGGCAAGATCTTCACTCCGATGATTGTCGCGCTCGCGCTCATCGAGTCGCTCGTCATCTACGGCCTGCTGATCGCGTTCAACCTGGCCGGCAAGATCTGAGCACCGCCTTCCTGCGCGGGAGGGGGCATGGGAATTTCCTGCGGCATCGCCGGCTTGCCCAACGTGGGCAAGTCGACCCTGTTCAATGCGCTGTCGGCCGCGGGCGCCGAGGTGGCCAACTACCCCTTCTGCACGGTGCAGCCCAACCTGGGTGTGGCCCTGGTGCCTGACCCGCGGCTAGATGCCGTGGTGGCGCTTTTCGTAGGCAAGCCCGCCGTGCACGCCACGGTCAACTTCGTGGACATCGCCGGCCTGGTGCGCGGGGCTTCGCAGGGCGAGGGCCTGGGCAACCAGTTTCTGGCCAACATCCGCGAGACCGATGCCATCGCCCACGTCGTGCGCTGTTTCGAGGATCCCAATGTCGTGCATGTAGAGGGTCGCATCGACCCGGTTTCCGACGTGCTGACCGTGGACACCGAGCTGTGCCTGAAAGACATGGAGAGCGTGGGCAAGCGCATCGACAAGGCGCGCACGGCCCTCAAGGGCCCCGCGCCCAAGGAAGAGAAGGCCATCCTGGCCCTGTGCGAGCGCGTGCAGGCTGGGCTGGACGCAGGCACGCCCGTGCGCGCCCAGGGGCTGTCAGTCGAGGATCTCGCGCTCATCCGCGATCTCTTCCTGCTTACCCAGAAGCGGGTCTTCTACGTGGCCAACGTGGCAGAGAAACAACTCGCGAATTTGGACGGCGACGCGCATGTGGCGGCCTTGCGTGCCCATGCCGCCAAGGAAGGCGCGCCCGTGGTGTGCATCTGCGCCGGGGCCGAGGCCGAGATCGCCACCCTGGAACCCGCGGATCGGCCTGCCTTCCTGGAAACCCTGGGCCTGAAAGAACCCGGACTCGCCACTGTGGCGCGAACCGCGTACCAGATTCTCGACCTCATCACCTTCTTTACCGTGGGCGAGCACGAGTGTCGCGCCTGGACCGTGAAGCGCGGAACCCACGCGCCACAAGCCGCGGGCGTGATCCACACCGACTTCGAGCGCGGCTTCATCAAGGCCGAGGTCGTGTGGTGGGAAGACCTGGTCAAGCTGGGCTCAGAGGCCGCCTGTCGCCAGCACGCCAAGCTGGCCATGCAAGGCAAAGACTACGTCGTGCGCGACGGCGACGTGATTCACTTCAAGTTCAACGTGTAACAGTTGCATTAGTTGCGTGTGCCGACCAAGGTCCCAGTCACTGATTGGGTGGTGTTTGGAATGCAGGATGCGCCGGCGTAGGTCCCGTTCAGGTTGAGCCCATCCGCGAATTCTCCATTGATTTCGCCGTTGCAGTAAAAGCACGACCGAATGGTCCCGTTGACGAGGACCCAGACATCGTTGGTTGACGTGAATACTGGCTTCATCGGCCATTCGAGCCCTGACAGGGGCGTGCTGGTATCGAAAGGCGAAGGACCACAGGTTTGATCCTTGGTGATGCCAAAGGACAGCGAGTATCCTTGAGGCTTGACGCGTTTGGGATCGATCCGAGACGGAAATAGTTTGGTTTGACCCGCGACAGTGACGTTGACATTCCAGGTTCCCGCGACGTCTGCCACGTTCATGGCTCGACAGTCACATGCGGCCGAAGGAAGGTAGTAGATGCTCAATGTGAGATCATCAACAACCTCGCCCGAGACCGCATCGGATGCAGTCGTGAATCCGCTCTCCGCAATGGCGAGCTTCACGTCCCCAATTTGGGGATCGTATGCTCTGCAGTAATCGGCGCCAGACGGACAAGAGTAGACGAGCAAGGCATGCTTTTCGATGATCTCGAAATGAGAGCCGTCCTGTGACAGATTGCCTCCTCTCAAGCTGAGATGAACAAGGTGTTCAGCACTGACCGCTGCCCGCACGTCCTTGACCACAGCGGGCTGATGTGAAACCAGTAGCTGCCAGTCTGACTTGCTCGGATCTGTCGCCCGCATTCCGGCCAACTGAAGTGCCACAGAATCCCACGAGTCTTCCTGTGCCTTCAAGAGATTCTGAGCATCAGTCGCGATCTCCTGGCGCCGTGTCGCTGAGGCGTACTGCGACAGTAGCGTTTTCATTACAGGCTTCCTGGTGTCGTAGAAGCACTTTGCGAAACACACGATGCCTGCACATCGCCCAGCCGCATCGAGAAAGCCGAATCCATCCAGGCTGGGGTCGAACTTGCTGGCTGCAGGCGTGGGCCCCGGGCCGATAACCACGCCATCGCTGAAGTGGAGAACGGCGACAGTGATTTGATGCTTGTCCGGGTCTCGTTGCAGCACAGGCGCAGCGTGCCACGCGAGCCCGTCAGAGATGACAACTTGGAGATCGCTGTCATCGATCCCGTCCAGGGGCTGATAGGGAAACGTCACAAACACGGGTGTGTCAAAGGTCGTTCCATCCGGACCAAGAGCCACCACCGGACCTGCGACTATGCTGTTGGCAGGCAAGGGCGGCTGCAAAGGGCCTTGTGAGGTGGAGATAGTCAGCGTGATGGGAGTGCTCAGGGCTCCTGCTGGAACTTGAATCGCGGCGCCTTCCAGCGCCGATGATGAGCCCTTGACCTCCAGGCCACCGCCGGAGGGGCCAACCTCGCCGCTCGTCGAGAACGGCTGAGAGCCCCCGCCGTCGCTCCCGCCGCTTGGTGTCCCACCACCGGTGACGCTGCCACCGGTGATTCCGCCCGTCCTCGTGCCGCCGACACCAGGGCTTCCGCTTGCACCACCACCGGAGCCAGCCGCGGGGACATCCGACTGAGCACCAGGGGCGTCTGGCACCCCGGCATCACGTCCGCCAGCGCTGCCGCCCAGGCCGCCGCCGGTCCCAGCGCCACCGGAGCCAGCCGTGGGGACATCCGGCTGAGCACTAGGAGCGTCCGCCACCCCGGCATCACGCCCGCCGGCACTGCCGCCCAGGCCGCCGCCGGTCCCGCCACCACCGGAGCCACCCACAAGGACGTCCGGCTGAGCACCGGGGGCGTCCGGCACTCCAGCGCCAGTGCCGCCCCCGCCGGCGCTGGTCCCGCCGCCACCCGAGCCACCCATGGGGACATCCGGCTGGGCACTGGGGGCGTCCGGCGCTCCAGCGCCAGTGCCGCCCCCGCCGCTGCCACCGCCTGCGCCGCCACCGGGAGCGGAGCCCCCCGTGCTGGTGGGGCTGGTACCACTTGATCCGCTCCCGCCCCCGCCGCACCCGGCTGCGCCGGCGGTGACGACGAACATGGACAGGATGGACAACTTCACGAAAACCGAACACACACGATTCGACATGGGATCTCCAGTTGCCGGTGACAGAGGGGCTATGGGCGCTTTGTCGACCACGCGGGGCAGTCTATCTGAAAACAACCGTCGAGAAAACACGGCCGCAGACACACGGCCCGCAGCTCAGCTCAGGCCGAGCGCACGCCGCGGTGGCTGCGGGACCGAGGTCTGGGCAGGCCCTTCCGTTGCGGTACTTTCGGATCACGCGCATGATGTCTGGGGGCAGCAAGCCTGATGACAATGGAACCCACCAGCGGAACCGGAGAGCCACAGGGCAAAGATGACGCTGGCGTCAGAACGATCAAGGTGCGGGTGCTTGACCACATCCGCAAACCGTCGCCGGTTCAAAGAGCGATTTCTCTCTACTTGTGCGTCTGGCTTGGGTGTGCGGTCTTGCTCTTCTTTGCCTTGAAGCCCAAGACCACCGCGCGCGAGGTAATTGTGACTTCTGCTATCGCGGCGGCCACTCTGTTGATAGTGGGCGTTCGCCTCTACGATCTGATATCTGCGATTCGAAAACCGCGCCGCCGGGGCTATTGATACAGCTCCGCGCTTCCGACATCACTGTCGCCGCCAACGACCAGCACCCTCCCATTGCCCAGCAAAGTCGCCGTGGGCGAGGGACGCATTCTCACCACGTTCAGGCTGCCGGTTGCAGTGAATGTGCCGGTGCTCGGGTCGTATAGCTCGGCACTCTTGTCGTAGTAAGTTCCGCCGCCGGCGACGAGCACCTTCCCGTCGCTCAACAACGCCACCGCGGGCCCGCCCCGCATCGTGGTCATACTGCCGGTTGCGGTGAATGTTCCGGCGATCGGGTCGTATAGCTCGGCTCGCTTGTCGTTTGGAAAGGCCTGGCTGACCCAGGTGAGTCCGCCGGTGATGAGCACCATCCCGTTGCCCAACAGCGTCGCCGTATGTTTAGGCTCTCCCAAAGTCGGTTTGCCCGTGGCTGCAAACGTCCCGGCCACCGGGTCGTATAGTTCCGCGCCATCGGTAGGAAGGTGTCCACCGACAATGAGCACCCTTCCGTTCTGCAACAACGTCGCCGTATGGTTGGACTGCCCCACGGTCATGGTGCCCGTAGGTGCGAATGTGCCGGCGCTTGGGTCGTACAGGTCCACACTATCAAGACTCTGCCAATACGCCCCAGTATAGTATTGTCCACCGGCAATCAGCACCTTCCCGTTCGGCAACGATGTGGCTGTGTGATTAAGTCGTGCAGCAGTCATGCTGACTGTGGCTGCAAATGTTCCGGTCACTGGATCGTACAGTTCCGCGCTCGCGAGGATCGTGCTGGCACCTGATGTTCCGCCGACGATGAGCACCTTCCCGTTCTGCAACAAGGTCGCCGTATGCCCACTCCTTGCCGTGGTCATACTGCCGGTGGTTGTGAACTTCCCGGTCACTGGGTCGTACAGCTCGGCGCTCGTGAACCTCTGGATGCTCTGGGACCCGCCCGCGAAGAGCACCATCCCGTTGCCCAGCAACGTCGCAGTGCAATCAGACCTTCCCACGGTCATGCTGCCCGTCGGTACGAAAACTCCTTGCAGCACTTGCGCGTCGGCCGGCGGCAAATCGGCTTCGGCGTCAACTGCCAGACTCACGTCGGCGGGAGCGTCGTTGGCAGGTGGGGCTGCGTCGGCAACGCTCGCAACCTCGGCGCTCTGATCGGCTGCCGCGTCCACGACAGGCCTGCCACCCCCTCCGCCAGCGCCCGCGGTTCCGATAGAGCCGGGCACCCCGCCGCTGCTACCGGCGAAGACGGGACCCCCTCCTGTGCCGGCGCCGCCGGTGGTGCCCCCGGAGGTGCTGATGCTCCCACCGGTGGTGCCCCCAGACGTGCTGATGCTCCCTCCGGTGGCGACGGTCGTGCCCGCGGAGCTGGTCGCGCCTCCGGTGGTGGTCGTCCCTCCAGACGTGCTGATGCTCCCTGGGCCACCACCGCCACACCCGGCTGCACCCGCGATGGCGACGAACATGGACAACTGGGCCAACTTCACGACCACAGAGCGAACCTGGTTCGACATGGGATCTCCAGTTGCGCGCTACACAGAAGCCAGGGTCGCTGTTTCGACCACACGGGACAGTATATCTGAAAGCTTGCGGCAGAGAGCTTTCTTGAGGTTGGCTTGGCTTTCGGGTGTAATTGTCCGACGATGAAGAGCCGCCTGTTCACGCCCATCAGACTGACTCTGTGCCTCGGGCTTCTGACCTGCGCCCCGACAGTCCATAAGGGCGCGCCCGTGATTCCGCCGGATGGCTGGGCGATATCGTCCCCGGGCGGGCTGGTGAGGGTGCAGGTTCGCCACTTCTCGCCGGCGGGGACGGCCGACTATCCCGCGCAGCCACGCCTGTACTACCGGGTTGAACTGGGTGGCGGCGAAGCGCGCACCGAGATTGTGCGCTGGTCCCCGCTCGGCATCACCCGCAAGGATGCGGACTTCACCGACGACCTCATCTATCTCGGCGAAAGCCAGGGCAGGGTGACGGATGACTACACCCTGCCGCGCGGGAAACGCAGCCACTTCAGCAACACCGGCGTCGAGCATGTGTTGTCGTTTGAAACCCTACAGAAGGCGCGCATGGACCTCATCGTGCGCGCCTACGACGACGGATTTGCCTTCCGCTATCGCTTCCCCGAAACCAATCCCGAGCGCTTCACGGCTACCGGCGAGGCCACGGGTTTTCGTTTCATGCCCGCCGCACACGCCACCTTGCTGCCCGAGTATGAACCGGGCGCGAGCCGGGGTGCAGGCGGCCCGGCCGACTGGATGACCGACGTGCCCGCGGGTACGGCCGCACCAGCCGGGGCAGGGTGGGCCCTGCCAGCCCTGTTCGCCTCGGCCGACGGGGCGCACTGGGCCTTGCTGGCCGAGTCCGGGCTGGCCGCGGGCCATGCGGCCCTTGGGCTCGCGGCTAAATCCGACGGCGAGATCTATCGCTTCCGTTTCCCTCATCCCGACGAGGAGGCGGGGCATGGGGACGTGCAGCCAGCATTTTCTCTGCCCTGGTCCACGCCCTGGCGGGTCGTGATCCTGTCGGACGGGCTGGCCGGCATCGTGGAGTCGAGCCTGGTGACCGACCTGGGCGCGCCGGCGGCGGCCGGGGCTGGGGATTGGATCCGGCCGGGCAACCTGGCTTTGCACACGGGCGCAGGCCGGATAGAGCCCGCCAGCTCCGGCCCGGCCGCGCATGCTGCAGATCTTGCGGCCTCGATGGGTTGGAAATACGCGCTGGTCTCCGCGGGAGGGCCATCCGCAGGCAAAGCCGGGTGGCACAAGCTGGTCCACACCGCCGCCAGCAAGAAGGTCGGGCTGCTCATCGGGCCCCAGGACGCGGCTGCGCTGCCGTTGGCCGAACTCGCCACCGCGGGACTGAAGGGCGTTCGGGTCGCGGTTTCGGCGAGCGGCAAACCCGATGTGGTGGGGTCCTTGCTGGCGCTGCTGGAAGAGGCCGGGAAGCGTCACTTGCTGGTGGAGTTCGAGGGCCGAGTCCCCGGCGCCGGATGGGATCGCACCTATCCGTACCTTCTGTCAGCCACCGCCTGGCGCAGCGGCGCGCCTGAGCGCGACGGGGCCAGGCAGGCGCGCCAGAACGTGATTGAGCCATTCACCCGCAATCCGGTCGGACCGATGGAACCGATGCCCATCGCATTTGGCAACTCGGCGCATCGGTCAGCCATGACCTGGGGTCATGGACTGGGGCTGGCCGTGGTTTTTGAATCTGGGCTGCGCGCCTTCGTCGACGGCGAAGGTGCGATTCCCAAAGAGGCGGTCAAGCTGCTGTCAGACCTGCCCAGCACCTGGGACGAAACCCGATTGATCGAGGGCGATCCTGGGCACACGGTCATCATCGCCCGGCGCCATGGCCGCACCTGGTACTTGGGCGGGTTGAACGGCGATGCGACAGCCAAGACGCGCCCTGTCCCCATGGAACTGCTCGGCACTGGTCTGTTCAACATGACCCTGCTGGCGGACGGGCCCAGCGCAACCGAATTGCTGGTCACGAAACGGGAACGCAACGCCACCGACGTGCAGTCCATCAAGATGGATCCCTATGGGGGCTTCCTGATGCGCCTAGTTCCCGAACACTAGAGGCTCGAAATGGAGGAACGATGAAGGCCAAGAAGGAAGATCATCTTATCGTCGGCGTTCACATCACCGATCGTGTCAAGCACGCACCTGACGTGCAGAAGGTGCTTACCGAGTACGGCGAATACATCAAGACCCGCCTCGGGATGAACGACATGGCCTCGGATCGCACCGGCCCGGCCGGCCTCATCCTCCTGCAGATGGTGGGCGAGGAGGAACGAGTAGACGCGATGATGCGCAAACTCAAGAGGATCCGAGGCGTGGACGCCAAGAAGATCATCTTCAAGCACCGCTAAGGGTACCAACTATACAACCGTCCACGGTCGCGGCAGGAAGCACTCTTCATAGGTGCGCAGGGCGTAGCGGTCGGTCATTCCGGTGATGAAATCGGCCACTGCGCGCGAGAGATCCTCGTTGTCAGGCACGCCCCTCGGCCAGTGGCGGGCGTGGAACTCGTCGGCGTGCAGATGGAAGTGCGCCCACAGCTCGCTCACCACCCGTTCGGCGCGCTCGAACTCCTTGCGGATGTCGGCGCGCTCGTAGACGCGATCGAAAAGCACATCCCGCAAGGTGACCAGGGCATGCAGCACCTCGGGGCTCAGGCGAATCTGACACTTCTCTTCCAGGCGCGAGGCGGTGACCGCGTCGGTGACCAGACGGCCTATGCGCTGGCCGTGCGCGTGGCCCAGCACCGTCCCCACCTCCGCAGGCAGGTCGTGCTCTGACAAGATTCGCCCGCGAATCGCGTCGTCGAGGTCGTGGTTCACATACGCGGCGATGTCCGCGATGCGGGCGATCTGACCCTCCAAGGTCACCGCCGACAGCTCGGGGTTGTCCGACACGATCTCGCCCTTGCCCTTCGAGTGCTTGAGGATTCCGTCGCGCACTTCGACGCTCAGATTCAGCCCCATTCCGTCGTGTTCCAGCACCTCCACCACGCGCACCGATTGACGGCCGTGATGAAATCCGCCCGGGACCAGCTTGGCCAGGGCGCGCTCACCGGCGTGGCCAAAAGGGGTGTGCCCCAGATCGTGACCCATGGCGATGGCCTCGGTCAGCGACTCGTTCAGGCGCAGGGCGCGCGCGATGGTGCGCGCGATCTGCGATACCTCCAGGGTGTGGGTGAGGCGGGTGCGGTAGTGATCGCCCGCGGGCGCGAGAAAGACCTGGGTCTTGCCCGCCAGGCGCCGGAACGCCTTCGAGTGCAGGATGCGATCGCGGTCGTGCTGGAAGATAGGTCGAGTGTCGTCGGCTGGTTCGTGACGATCGCGGCCACGGGAAAGACGGCTCTTCTGCGCGAAGGGCGACAGGACCTTGTCCTCGTCGGATTCTAGTTGCTCCCGGATCGTCATGTCTTCTGCCGTTGCACCATCCAAAGAAACATGGACCGATTTCGCCGTTCGTGGGCCTGTTTCGCTGGCGTTTCCATTGAGTTTCTTCTGAGAAAGTTACCAGTTGCTCGGCCGCAAGCGGTCGGTATCGCCAGCGCTAAATCACGTATGCCTCACGGGAAGTCCCTTGCCGCGGTTCCGTTACGCTTCTACCTTGCCATGTGAAAGGAAGACT
>Ga0182010_10002028_pt1 | contig 10365 bp, 10 predicted proteins | sample 611E1MmetaG_FD_120488 | JGI IMG/M metagenome (GOLD analysis project Ga0182010, IMG submission 120488) | Permafrost microbial communities from Stordalen Mire, Sweden - 611E1M metaG | ecosystem: Environmental > Terrestrial > Soil > Wetlands > Permafrost | place: Sweden: Stordalen | collected... | reverse complement strand
TGTAAAGCACTGTCGTTCCATCTCACAAATGCTGAGAATATAAGGGGATTCCGATGTATTGCAAAAACCGATATTATAGGCCTCTTCGAAAAAAGGACAGGTCATTTTATACCTCCTGCTAATTTGCAACTATTCTTTTAAATGCACATATCTCATAAAATTGGTACATGTTTTGTTGAGTACATGTGAATTAATGGCATAATATGTGCCATGACAGTTGATGACATACGGGACTTTCTATGTTGTTGTAAAAGTGGAAACTTCAGTGAAAGTACAATGATGGAACGATATTGCAAAAAGTGTCGTCTTCTGATATATCAGGAGTCTGCTGAAATATCAGGTATTCTTCTTATTCCTTTGATACACAGTCTTTGATCGCGGAAGCCCATCGGGGTTCGGAACACCAATATAAAAAATTGAGACTATGAAGCTAATTTATTTATAACTACTGAAAGTCACGAGGTGCCCGCAGTATGACATAATCGATGATTTCTAAAAATAATCTGATAATTTCTGCCTAGTCGAATAGACGCGATGTATTTCGAATATTGCGATCGATGCCACTCGCAATATTTTATCAGGTAGGTAAAATCAAGAGCATCTCCTTTGTAGCAAATTGACAGCTGTAATTTGTGAGTCATAATTTAATTAAGCTACATTTTTAAGATATTTTGGCAAGCTTAAAGCCTAAGTCCAAAGTCAATATCAATGCTAGCTTACGGCCTTTAGTGATCACTGAGGTGTGATATACTGAGTTCATGGAATATTACGCGGGAGCTTTCGGAATGAAAGGGTACTCGCGGCGAAAAACAAGCTGGATAATTATGCTGTTGGTTGCTGTTGGTATGGCGGTTCTCCTCGCAATCATGATTTTGTATTATGTTCCGGTTTGAAGAGCAGATTACCTACTCATCCTCTCATTGAGGTGTTTCCTTTTCTTCTACTGCGGAGTGGGTCTTCTTTATGCTGCCGCTTGCGAAACCAGCGTTGTCGCCTCATTAGAGTGCCGCGCAACCAGTTGGACTATCAACTGGCAGCTAACGGCTATTGCCGTGGAAGTTCGCGGAACTTCAGCCGTGCCTCGACCTCCCCATCGGTCAGGCTTGCGTCGTAAATCGATCTAGATTGGATATTCCGTGCAACCAACGTGGCAGTGCCCACTATCGCCAACAGCGGCAAGATGAACGATCGGTCCCGGCCAGTCAACTCCATCATTAGCACTACCGTCGAGATCGGACCCTGTGTGGTTGCTGCCAAAACAGCTCCAGCTCCAAGCAAGGCGAACAGTCCAGGGGGAATGCCGGGCCAGAACCAGGACCAGGCATACCCCAGGACAGCGCCCAGCAATGCGCCTACAGTTAGCGATGGCGTGAACAAACCGCCGGGCGCGCCGCTACGTACGCACAATATAGTTGCAGCTGGCTTCAGTACGAGCAGTATTAGCAGCAAAGCTATTGCCACCTGGCCTTTAAACGCCAACTCGGAGATGTCCTTGCCGTTGCCTAGCACCTGCGGGAACCAGATCGAGACAGCACCAAGAAGCCCCAATACTAGTATAGGAATCACTATTCGCCGCCAGCCCTGCGGCCTATTTCGATAGGCCCAGCTGATAATGCGCACATAACCGATGGAAACGACGCCCGCGATTAGGCCTGCCAACAGGGCCCATACCACAATCGAAGCCGAGCTGGAATAAGCAGGAATGACGTAGGTCGGCGCATCAGGTAGCGCAACCCACGAGACCGCCGTGGCAATCATGGAAACGAAAAGGGCGGGCAGCACATACCTAAGTGCCAACATCCCGCGCATCACCTCCAGCGCAAAAAGCGCACCGCCCAACGGTACGCCGTAGGCCGCGCCCAGCCCAGCCCCGGCCCCGCAGGCCACCAAGAGTCGGCGCTGCTCGTCCGACAGATGCCCCTTGTCTGAAAAGAAGTTGGCTATGACCGCCCCGGCTTGCTTCGGTGCGCCTTCTCGACCCAGCGACACGCCCATGCCAACGATGATTACCGAAAGCACAGCACTGCCCAAAGTGCGCAATGCTGGCAGTCGCCCGGCATGGAACCAGATGGCAGTCGTAGTGTCGATCCCGTTACCGCTGGACAGTCGTCTCAGGATAACCTGCCCGGCGCCAGTGATTAATCCCGCACCGAGCAGCACAAGAACGTGCCGCGACGCACCAGTATTCAAGGCTGCGGCCAGCAGATCTGTACTTGAGCCTTTCCACATAACGTGCTGCACCATCTCCAGGAGCCGAGTCAACGCTGCTGCTGCCACGCCGGTGCCGGCACCAGTGAGTAACAACGCCAGCCAAAAGCGTGCGGCTCCGGGACGAGTAAGTGTGTAAGGTATCATGTCATCGCTGTTTAACGATGGCTCTTTAGCCCTCTTTGGTATAGTTGGCAGTCTCATGGTCAGACCTTTAGATTTTGATTCCGCACAAAAAAAGTTTTACACATTGGAATTTTTCTCACTCGCTATTTTTAATGGATTTATTCTTTCTTTGCCCGCGTAAAAAGTTCGACACCCGAAAGCCCTCCCCTCGAAACCATTGACAATACAAGGAACGGATGAAAAAATGCGTTGAGTTTTTGTATTTGTTAGATTATCCACACCCGTCTCTGTAATATGTACATCGAATCATCATTTGCGCACCCGTAACTTGTCGATTCAAATAAGTGCACTCTACGATTTCAGGTATTGAATTTGGTACTATCCAATTCATTATCAAATACAATTCAATTGTATCAAGAAACGTAAGCTTGCGAGTTCTGAGAAGCTCCGTTTCCGATCTTAATGGCAGACCAAGCGGTGATTCAGAGAGTAATCGCAAATCTTCTCGACAACGCCATCAAGTATTCGCTTGAATGATAATAGATTTATTTGAAATATTGAACGTGAACAACAACTGTAGCAAGCGTAGTTGTCAGCAATAGGCCAGTTATATACTGGGCAAGATCCTTCGGTTGCGGGACATAATAAAGAGTGACATCTTTATCCTAATAAAGTATCAACTGAAGCGCCAAATAGAACACGACATGCTGATTAACCCTCTCTATAATTCGAGTTACAGGGTCTACAATAACTACTCCAATAGGCATAGTATCCAGCAATAAACGCTGTAATGCCTCACTTTCCCCTAACTTGTAAGTTCGTTTAGCAACCAGCTGCAACAACTGTTCACGTCTTTGGAGTGTCAAACTAATCGGGCTCGTTTGCCCAGTCGAGAAAACCTGGCGATTTGGCATACCGATGTGGATGGTGCTTCGTCTCTTCGTGATAGCGAATAGCCATGTCCGCTTTAACATCCATTCTATATTAAGTATAAATAGGTGTCCCAGCGCCTCTAAATAGAATCAACACAAAAAACTCAATATCCTAAAAACAACGTCTCCGAACAAGTTCTTCGAGCGGTAATCACCATGGCTCTATTATCATCTTCGCCAAGATTCGACTCCAGTGTGGTAATTTGAAAATTATGACTTCGAAGCAGCTCAAAGATATCCTGCGTAGCGAGAGGCCTAATCTGAACAGGACATTCGGCATATCAAGACTGCTCAGCGCCAAAGAGGAGCGGGACGAGATCGTGGTTGTCGCCGAAATCGCCGACCCGCATGCCGCTAAACTCGGAGAAATTACGAAGCACCTTGAAGCTGTGCTGATGAAGCGAGTCAAGGTGATAGCCAAGGGCGCTGTAAAGCAGAAGACGGAACAGGTAACCCGTAAGCTCAATTCGTCAGAAAACTCATAAGAATAAGTGCACCTTAACGGGGTTGTCGGAAAAGGATGCGCGCGGAGATCATCAGCGGCCTCAACCGACCGACTTAAAGCTAACTGATTATTGTGAAAACAGACGGGCAGAGTGAATCGCCGAGGTTGCTCGCTAAACAGACATTGCAACAGGCGCAGCCAGGATCGGTGGCCTAAGAGAAAACTAGTACATGCAAGAAAATGTAGACCTCGGCTAGTGGAACTCGCAGTCCTAACGCTTGCCCGTCCTGCGGCAGTCGGTCTTAGCTGTCACAGTGCGGCTCTGCGCAGGGTGTTTTACTACCACAACAGGTTGTCGCACTGCCGCACCGAGGTCCCGATGGCACTGCTCCACCTTTGATGATAAATCCACTTCCACCCGAAATAATGCGGCGACTGGTTGAGCCACATTTTGGACACTGTCGATCCTGTGTTTCCTGCATAGAGTGAGTGACTTCAAACTGCTCCCCGCATCCACTGCAGCGGTAGTCATATTTAGGCATAATAGCTCCTTTTAATGTTGCACGTAATAAGTGCGATATCATGGCTATTTTAACACAGCATGATCTGTAATCTCCGTGCCGATTCAGATGTATACTTTATTACTATTAACGTTTTCAATATTGCGTCCGTTTATTTTTCTCTGGGATAGGGCCACGCGGCGATACCACCTTCCATGACTTTTACATTCTTCCAGCCGTTTGCCTCGAGGACGAGAGCGGCTTCATACCCGCGCAGGCCAATTTGACAGTATGCAATAATCTCGCGCTCCTTGTTTTCTGGCAGTTCACCGAGGCGCTTTCTGAGGGCTCCCAGCGGCACGAGCATCTCGCCCACACCAAGCCGCGTCCGGTTAAATTCATCCTGCCCTCGAGCATCCAGCAAAAAAGGCGTTTCGCCATGATCCAGTTTCTGTTTGACATTTGCCGGACTCAGTCCCTTCAATCGCCTCATCAGCTTGTTCTGCATGAGATGTGCGGTCGCAATGCCGTGGTCTATCGCTAACGAGAAGGGAGGAGCATATGGGAGATCAGCGTTTACCATGTCATCAACCGTCAAATTACCGATTATAGCCATGGCCCATTGTGCTATCTGGCGGTTTACATTGCCGGGTCCTGCGCATTGAGCACCAAGAATCCTGCCGGTGCTTCTATCAGCGACCAATTTGCTAACGAGGAGCTTACCCTTCATATAGCCTGGAAGATCAGGACTCGCATTGATCACCGAAATGGCATCGAAACCGTTTTCGCGCGCAGAACTTTCCGAAAGTCCCGTCGCACCGGCGATGTAATCGAATACCTTACAGATACCGCTATGAATCGTACCGGGGAATATGGCTCGGTTGCCAAGCATGGCATTTTCGCCAGCAACTCTGCCTTCCAGATTTGCCAGATCACCATAGGGTGCCAATACTTTCTTTCCGGTAATCCGATGCACAAGCTCAACACAATCTCCTGCAGCATAAATGTCAGGATCGGATGTCTGCATGTGTTGATCAACCTCAATCCCTCCGGTCGTTCCGATGGAAATACCGGCGTTTCGCGCCAAGGTCACATTAGGTGCTATACCCACAGCAACGACCGCCAGTTCACACGATAATTCAGTACCATCCTGCAACCTTACTCCGGTCAGAACCCCATCTCTTCCCATAAAGGCAGCTATGCCATTACCAGTGATGACGTTGACCCCTTTAGATACGACATGGTTCTCTACTAGCTTTGCTATATCGAAATCGAGGAACGTGAGCAGTTGTGGCAGCATTTCGACGACCGTCAGTTCAATTCCCTCAAGCTGAAGCGCCTCGCAGGTCTCCATGCCAATAAGACCGCCACCTATGATAACCGCCTTTCGAATCTTACCCGCATCATGGGCTTCGCGTAAAAAGTCTGCATCGTGCATTGACTGTAGCGTTGTGATTCCTTTCAGGTTTGCGCCGGGAACTGGCGGCATCTTTGGGAGGGAACCGGTTGCAATGATGAGTTTGTCATAGTTCAGTGAGCCGGTATCGCCACTCATCAGGTTGTTAAATACAACTCGTTTCTCCGATCGATCGATATGGGTCACTTCGGTAGAGATTCTTGCATCGATGCCCTTTGCGTTTAAATAAAACTGTGGATCGCGTACAACGCCAGCAGGGGTGCTCAACAGCATATTTCGGTCATCGAAGTCACCGCCGACATAGTATGGATAGCCACACGAAGCCATAGAAAGTTCTGGGCTTTTTTGTAGAAGAACAATCTCAGCATGCTCATCGCAACGCCTTGCCTTGGCTGCCGCCTTCGGTCCGGCAGCGGAACCGCCAATTACAATAATTCTTTTGGTAATGTCCATGAATGGAACCCTCCTGGTAAATATTGACAAAAAAACATTGGCCCTAATCTCAGCACGAGGGGCTGTTTGCCCATGCTATGATGATACTTTCAGTATGAGTCTGTCTACAATAGCGGCAAAGGCTCGACCTGCCGGACTATCCGGCTCATGCTGTACAACCGGCTCTCCGCTATCTCCGGAGGCAACAACCGCTGCATCAAGCGGGATACTACCGAGGAACGGAATCTGCATCTCCGCTGCAAGAGCCTCTCCACCACCTTTTTTGAAAATATTCACAACAGTTGCGCAATGCGGACAGGCAAATCCGCTCATGTTTTCTATGAGTCCGAGTATCGGTATGCCGACCTGGCGGCAGAAGGTGATTGATTTGCGCACATCTTCCAAGGCTACATCTTGTGGCGTTGTTACAATAACGGCGCCGTCCGGGGTTTTTAAAAGCTGCGCCATCGAAATAGACTCGTCTCCAGTGCCAGGAGGGCAATCGACGATAAGCCAGTCGCGCTGGCCCCATGCCACGTCGCCAAGGAACTGTTTGATAATCCCGTGCTTTAGTGGCGCCCGCCAGATAAGAGCGTTATTTCGGTCAGGCAACAGAAATCCGACCGACATGACCGCCAGAAATCCATCGTAGCCTACAGGAACCAATGCTTCTCCGTCCTGCACCAGAAGGCTTCCCTCCAATCCCAGTATTTTAGGTATGCTCGGTCCGTGAATGTCAATATCAACCAGCCCGGTTGTCAACCCCTTCATAGCAAGACCAACCGAGATATTGGCCGCTACGGAACTTTTGCCTACCCCTCCTTTGCCAGAGAGTATAAGGACCTTATGCCGGATCAGCGCCATACGGTGCTGCACTGCATCCTGTTCCTGCTCAATCCACTTGGTGTCATTGCTACCGCATGCAGGTGTCTTGCTCATGATCAATATCCCTCTCTTGTTGTTTGGTCTCGAAAAGTGACAGAATTTTCGAAGTAATGGTTCGCAGCGCTTCGGCTGCCTTGCTTTCTGGAAAGCAAATCTCTACAGGAACGCCTTCCGTGATTGCGAACGACACATGGATATCGTAGGGTATCTCCCCAATGACGGGAATGCCACGTTCTTCCATGCTGCGGCGGACAGCATCTGCACCGGCCGGATTGATGTCAACCTTATTGATAATAACACCAACCGCTGGATCAGAATATTCAACAACGTTAAGCAGCCTCTCCAGGGCGCTGAGGGCAGGCATTGTCGGTTCGGTAATCGCAAGAACGGCGTCGCAGCCTTTCAGCGATGAAATCACTGGACAGCAGAGGCCAGGAGGTCCGTCAATAATCAGATAATCGGCATTATCGTTTTGGGCTGCGATGCGTGCTTCACTTTTAATGATATCGACGATTTTACCGGTACTGCCCTGCCCGATGCTGAGCTTGCCGGAAACAAGTTTTATTCCCCCAGCATCAAACAGATGAAGGTACCCGTTATGAATTTGACGTATCTCAATTGCCTTCTCAGGGCATTCTTTTATACACGCGCCGCAGGCTTCGCAGAAGATCTGCAGCAGAACCGGAGTCCCGTTTCCACGCATCAGCGCACCAAAGCTGCACATATCCGTGCAGCCCATGCAGCCGGTGCATGCCGTCATATCAATAAACGCTTTTTCAGAGGCATAGATAGGGGCACTCTTTATGAGGGAAGCTTTGTTTATTATGTGCAGATTCGGGGCATTGACGTCAGTATCTGCCAATGTGATGTTCAGGGTTCCAGACAGGAGTGCAGCAATGGAAGCGGTGACGCTCGATTTACCTGCGCCGCCTTTGTCGCTAAGAATTAGGAGTTCTTTCATTCCAGACACTCCTTTTCTATACGGATTGCCAGACCGGCAAATATGTGCGCGGAAGAGGAATTCGGTGACATTTGAGTCACAGGCATTCCTTTTATATAACTCTGCAGAAGGACACTGTCATAAGGGATGGAAGCCGCCAAGGTAATCTCGGTTCCTGCTTCGCAGGCTCCCAGTCGCCCCTGCCACCCTCCCAGATCGGATCGGTTCAGTACAATTTGCGTCGGAATAGCTAAAATCCGGCACAGCTCAAGGATTCGTTCTAGATCGTGCATCCCTACCGGCGTAGGTTCCGTAACAGCATAGGCACAGGTTGCACCGGCCAGCGCGGCAATAACCGTGCAGTGAACACCCGTTGCAGTGTCGACAATAATAACATCGTAACGAGCTGCTTCAGCCGCTAATCGATCTTTCAGCGCCTGGACGATGACGGTGCTCTCCGCGCGTCCAGGCTGCAGCACTCCGGTAAACAACGTCAATTCCCCTGATTCGCTTCGGAACGTTTCACCGACCGGCATCCAACCGGTCAGAAGGGCTCCGGTGGGACAGGCGTTGATGCAGGCTTTGCAGCCATTGCACTCGCCCATGAGAATGGGTGTTTGCCCGGGCGGCAGAAAAAGCGCGTTACGGCGGCATGCGGCAATGCAGTCGCCGCACTGAGTGCAGAGGTTAGTTTTCACAATCGGCATCGCGACTTGAACATAGACTCGATCGTCTAGTGAAAGGGAGAGGAGCATGTTATCATTTGGCGCCTCAACATTTGTATCCACAAGCGCGACGGAATAGCCGAGAGCGGTCAGGGCGGCTGTAATATTGACGGCAACAGTAGACTTCCCGACCCCGCCTTTCCCTCCGGTGACAGCAACTATGGGAGTGGTATACGGGCGCTGATGAAGCGCTTCCAGCTGCACTTTTGAAAATACCTCCGCGATCACGAGTGGCCCCGATCCGGTATTCCTTTGCGTGCGTTTGTACCGCTGCACTGAAGGAGGAGCCTATCAGTATGTTGCTTTAAAGCGGTCCACACATCCATAGTGTTGAGCCCATCGAATATCTGTATGCCTGCAGCCTGCAGGCCCGAATATGCTTTCGGTCCCACAAAGCCGGTCAGCAACGTTCCAACACCTTGTCGAGCAACACTCTGCGCTACAGCGATGCCAGCACCCTTTCCGGCATCCATCGCCGGCTTTTTGATAGTCTCGTACTTCATGGTCTCCGAGTCGATAATCACAGAAAACGGTACCCTACCGAAGCGCTAATCAACACGAGCGTCTAGCCCCTGCCCTGAGGCTGTTATACAGATTTTCATCTTCTTCTCCTCTCCGTTCCGCATAGCTCGTTTATTCGACTTTGTTTAGCTTATCAAGGCGCTTCCGCACATCTGAGAGCGCCCGCTCCAATGTTTCTGCCTCCTGAGTTAGCGCGGTGCGTTCGTCCACATTCAACGCCTGTCCAGCGCCTAAACGAGTCCGGCCCATTCCTTGGCTGCCTGCGGTGCCTCTATGCCGCTTTCCACCTCCGCACGGTCCAAGTCCTCTGCCGCCACCTGTCCCATTACCCAAGGGTCCTGTCTGATTAAATCCTGGCATATCAATCACCTCCTTTCAAGTGGGCTTATGTCCTTAATAATATTCAAAAAAACTAATCCACTCCCGCTAAATGAGCGGAAGCCGCAAGCAGACATGCTCCGTTAGGCATGACGCAAGCGCCGACCTTTCTTTGCTGCACCGGATTGTCAGGCTCCATAATGTTGCCGACAATGTTGTAGATCTCCAGAAACAGAAGACGCGTGCTTTCTTTGCAATCGCAATCGGCCATACGGGTTTCCGCTTCAAGCAATTGTTTTTTTGCACCTGTCAACGTAGCGGCATATGATGTACAGTTACAGCACAGTTCATCGCTTTGTTGACCGCTGAGCATGCCAAAGAGACAGTTGAGTGCACGCATGCTACTTTCGAGAGATGCATCCTGTCCCTTCACCGTAGCGACACTGTTGGCGACTGACATAATCATCTTAGTGCTCGTAGCCATCAGCATGCCCAGCGTATGTGTCCATCATCCCAAATGCAGAAAAAGCATGTTTGTTCCCAGCATCGCAATATTCTATTCATCTTCATCATTTTTCCCCTATGATTTTGCCCAGCGGCACTCCTTGCAAACTGTTCGAGCAATCCCCTCACTATCCCGGATGCGTCGGCAACAACATCGATACATCCGCCCTCTAGCGCTGCAACGGCATTCGGTTCGGCCCTGCCGGTCAGCAGTGCCTTTACCCCTTTTCAGACCTTGAGTAGAGCCGACTTAAATACCTGCCGCCCACCTGCAGGACGTGACAATGCTTTACCACTGTCCTTCCGCGTTGGGCGCGTCGCTGTACTGGACGCTTCCTTTTTTGAAAGTTTCCACTGCCTCCGCGACCGTTCCGACCGTATCGCTGCCGACCTTGATGCCAGCAGCTTCGA
>Ga0182010_10002027_pt1 | contig 10370 bp, 8 predicted proteins | sample 611E1MmetaG_FD_120488 | JGI IMG/M metagenome (GOLD analysis project Ga0182010, IMG submission 120488) | Permafrost microbial communities from Stordalen Mire, Sweden - 611E1M metaG | ecosystem: Environmental > Terrestrial > Soil > Wetlands > Permafrost | place: Sweden: Stordalen | collected... | reverse complement strand
TGTCAAATAAGGGAAAAGAGACAGATAGGGCAAATGCGGAGCAGTTGAATCTGTCACCAAACAGGGGACTCAAATTTCAACGATATGAACATATTTTCAATAAGTTGCTGAGTTCAACTGCGTTTTTTAGGTTAATTCGTTGAAGCATTGAGAGGCACCGTTAATATTCAGCGGCGGGGGGAGTTCCTACCCCCCGCCGAAATGGACCCTATTCTTTCTAAAACTTATAGGCCACACTCACAAACCCTATGCTCGCGGTGTAGCTCGGGTTTGCATAGGCACCTGTAAGAAACGTGCTTCCGACCAGATACTGATAATTGGGGTCTGAAAACGCAAAATCATTGTACTTGTATCGCTCGAAGGAGGCCCCGATTGCCATCGTGAACGATTTTGACATTGCATAGCTCAATTTGCACAACAAAGAGCTCTTGTGGTAAGAGTCGATGCCAAGGCTGGGGTCGCCGATCGGGCCAGCAGCGGAGTTGGCGTTCACACCGTTAATCACACCTGGGAACGCGAAACTAAAATCTTCAGTACCGTCTGAATTCACATAATCGTACTGTACTCTGAACGTCAGCGTTTTAGGCACCAGATAAACGTCGACACCAGCCCCAAACTCATATGTATTGTCTTTCAGTTTCGTGTTCCACATATATTGGGTGTTGGAAATCGTTGACCCAACATTGGCAAGGGACCCATTGAAATCAACCAAATACTCCCGGGTGTTTTGGACATCAAAATAAGCGTTCACCTTTACAATGTGCCCGATCAGGTAATCGCCGTAAGTTTCGAGCTCATGGGTCTTCGTATTTTGCACGCCCAGAAAGTCATCCGGGTATTTCGACTCCTTGTATTTGTAGGCGACGCCGATATTAAGATCCTGGAGAGGTGAAGCATCCACAGCAACCTTATAGGTGTCCCTCCTCTGCTTTGAGGCATCGAACGATTCAAATTGTGGGAAATTAGCATGGCCGGTGGTACCAGCGGCAGCTACAGGTGGCTGGTTGCCATCCAGAGCATACGCCGAACCATACTTTGACAACCTCATCAGATGCTCATAGCCGATCTTCGGGGTCAGGAAATCAAGACCGGTCCATCTCAGTTCAGCCGAGTACAGGCTGTCTTTAGTCGAAGGGATATCCGACCTGGTATCCCTATCCGTTTCGATATATGCATATGCCGCGTTCAAACGGAATTGAGCAGGAAGTTTGAATCCTAAATCAGCGCCGTAGTGGTTCTTTTTATAGTCGAAAAGAGGGGCCTGCACAAGCGGAGGTGTATTACCCGGAATCGTTTGAATTATTGTGCTAGAATTATTCTCCGTGCTGTAGTATTTATAATACAGCTTGAAGTCAAAAAACCGGATCGGATTGGAGGTCAAAGAAAAGGCGTAATTCTGGACTTCCTTGCGTCCTGTGAAGGTACTGGAGTTCAAAGTGTTTTTGTTGGCGAGTAACGGAATAAACGAATTGTTGAAGGCAAGAAGAGGAGCAAGGTCAAAACTCGATCTATCTTTTTCATTGGAAAGGCTCACATTGAACCTAGTGTTAAACGGTAGCTGCAACACGCTTTTGAACCCCAGTTTATAGAAATGGTTGTCCGGCGGAAGTGTCATTAAAGCCTGTGTCGAACCGCTCTGTGCTCCCGCTCCATCTATCAAAAAGGTTTCATTGCTATTTGTGAAATCGCCGTATGTGTAATTAAACGCCGCAAACAAAGGGTTGGCCCTGTATCCGATCTCACCCATGTAATTGGTAGTCTCGTATTTGATAGGAGCTGGGATCTCAATTCCGTTGCCGTTGCTCCACGGTATAGCTCCGCTTCTGTCCTCCCTGGCCACAGAGAAATTAACGTAAAAAGGGTTGAGCGCGTCAACCTTTATCTCTCCGCCGTACTGATTCCTTTGTACAGTGTAGTCAAAAGAGTTCCATGTAGACACATTCCTATTCGATGGAACACCAGCAGTAAGCGGGCTTGTAAGGCGGTTGGATCCGGCCCCACCGTAAGGGGTCAAGGCGCCTGTGGTGGTATTATGTATGATCGAATTTGTGAAGAGATCGAGCGAAAACTTTCCGTACATGCCGCTGTCAAGCTGATAGTTTTGAGTATGGTAGCCAGGATCCAAAGCCTTGAATTTCATCCAGTAGTCGTCACTGTCATAGCCCAGCCTGACATCGCCGAATAAACCACCCTGTGACGTTCTCAAGTCTCTATACTCACTGAATTTAGCTGTACTGCCGCTTACAGCGGCGATCTCTCCGGTTGCTCCTACCTCGCCATAGAATGTCCCGCGCGTCTCTGCTGTCCCACCTGTACCGGCATCATCTGCTGCAAATGCACCGGCAAATGGCAGGAGCGAAAATGCAAGAGTTATAGCAATTTTTCTAATTTTCATTTTCATCTCCTCCTATTCTCTAAAAGAGCAGCCATTTGCAGATTTCAGACCGTTACTGCCGTGAATGGACGGATGACAGTTCAGGCATGCACGTCCGTACATATGGTTTGACTGGTTGGCAGTAGCAATACCAGGAGCGGATGTCGAGAAGTGGGTGAAAGGCGATCCTCCCATGCTGCCTCCGTTTTCGTGGCATTGCTCACACAGCGCCGGCACTCTCTGGGTCAGCATTCTGGTGTGATTGCTCCCGTGAGGATTATGGCAATTGTCGCAATTCTCCTCTACAGGCGGGTGCTCGTTCAGGTATGGACCTCTTTTTTCCGCATGACATTTATAGCAGAGGTCATTGATAGAGGCTTCCTTTAGCATCTTGTCGTTAAGCTCGCCATGAGGGTTATGACAGTTGACGCATGCAACCTTGCCTTCCTTTATGGGATGGTGGGACTGCTTGTTTACCATGGCTTTGATGTCTCTGTGGCACTGATAACACACTTCGGATTTTTCAGCTTTCAGAAGCTTATCTCCTCCTCTGTGGGGCGAATGGCAATCATCACACGAAACATCCTCGATTTTGTGCCTGCTACTATTCCAAAACGCTTGGTCCTTCATCACTTCATGGCAGGCAAGGCATTTTGCAGTCTTGGCGCCTGGATCTGTTTTTTTGTTGAATGCAAAGATATCTACCCCTCGTCCACCACCTTTTTCAACATGCTTTGCTCCGGGACCGTGGCAAGTTTCGCAAGCGTCCTGTGACGCCGGCCCTTTCACATGTTTTTTCGAATGGACAGTCGATTTATAGGTCTCGTACTGGGCTATATGGCAGCCCTTACAGGTGTCAGCCCCTATGAAACCCTCCTTCGCAGCTAGTTCCTTTGTCGAATTGTCGCTGCTAATCGACAGAGAGACGGAGGCCATCAGGAAAACCAGAGGAATTAATAAGAAAAACAAATGCTTTTTCTGCATACCTAACCTCCAAAATAATTTTCTCATTTGACCCTCACCAGACGGAACCCGAGTGCATGAGTGGCGAATTCAGGCGTTAGTGAAACGCGATGGGAGACCCTCACGCCCAGAGGCCCATTGCTCCAGCCTCCGCCCCGCTCACCGCGAAACTCCCCTGAACCCTCGTACACAGGGTTGTTTTTAGGCAGCCTGTTATAGGCCGAACTGCTATAAACGTCTTCGACCCACTGCCACACATTCCCCAGCATATCATACAGACCAAACTGATTAGGCTGAAAGCTGCCGACGGGGGATGAGACTAGGAATTTATCATCGCAGTAAAAACTCGTCCAGGCTTTCCAGCGTTTCTTCGCGCTCATATCAGCTACGTTTGCATATTTACAGGCGTCATCAGGATTATTGCCCCAAAAATATTTCGTCTTTGCTCCGGCGCGCGCAGCATATTCCCATTCGGCTTCTGTCGGCAGTCTGTATGTCTGTCCCGTCTTTTGCGAAAGCCATTTGGCAAAATCGACAGCTTCATACCATGAAACATTGACCACCGGCTGTTTATCATCGTTCAGCGACAATCCTTCAAATTTGCCGCTATTGTGGTCGGGCCGGAATTTTCTGAATTGTTCGTTAGTCACGTCATACTTTCCCATATAGAAATCATTCACACATACCTCATGCACCGGCCTCTCGTTGCTATCGCCGTCGCCTACTGAATCCCCCATTTCATAACAGCCTCCCTTTACGAATACTACTTCCATGCCTGTCGACGGTTCTGTGTATGTGCTCTCTGCATGCACTATCACAGGACAAGCGGCCAACAACAGAATAAAAAATAAGATACCCGGCATTTTAAACGTCATTCTGCACCTCCTGGGTGATAAAATTGGACGACCGTTTTGCGCATTTATAACGTCGGTTTTAGTCACCGATTCCATCATGTCGGCGCCTCTGAAGCGGAGTGGTTGTTTAATAAAGACAGTCAGCAATTTTAGTGTCCACACAAAATAGTCACTCCGTAAAGCCATAATTATGCTATTTGAGATGAAAGCGAAATGCATGGCATATTGCGCCTGTTTTGCTCACCATGAAATCAAGACCTGAATGTGAACTAATGATGATTCCTTGCCGTCCGGCTCGCTGAAATTCGGCTAGCAATCTCAAAAGATGTCCCCCGTTCAACTAAAATCAAGAATATCATCCAACATTGTCAACTGGGAATAAAGCAATTACAGTAGTGTATGATGACAATTTCGATAGAGCATATCAAATAAATATGTCCATGTCAAGTGACACGAAATGACAGTGACATGAGATGAAGGATCTAACAAGCCAACTTTGCTGATTTAAAACAAAAAGAGGGGCTTATAAAAACCCCTCTTTTGAAGCTGAATTAACTTATAGACCTGTTTGTCAGTTCTCGATGAATTGTTCGAGGCAGCAGTTCAGGGCAGGTTCCCGCAATTTCTGGATGGCCTTTGTCTCGATCTGACGTATCCTCTCCCTGGTTACTTCATACTCCTGTGCGATTTCTTCGAGGGAGCAGGGGTGGTCGTTTCCGATGCCGAACCTGAGCCTCAGTATCCGCTCTTCTTTGGGATTGAGCGTGAAGAGCAGCTTTTCGATCTGCCTCTTCAGGTCTTTGCTCACTATTCCCTTGAGCGGACTGTATGCGCCTCCGTCCTCGATGAAATCGCTCAGGTGTCCGTCGTCTTCTCCTATCGGCGTCTCAAGTGAAAGGGGTTCCCTTGTCAGTCTCATGGTCGATACAAGCTTTGTCATCGGGACCTTCAGGCGGAATGCTATGTCTGCCAGCGAAGGCTCATCGCATATCTCCTGGGTCATCTCCCTCTTCATTCTTGAAACATGTTTGGTCATCTCTAAAATCGTAACAGGCACCCTAATCATCCGTGATTTATCGTCCAGTGCCCGCTTGATTGCCTGACGTATCCACCAGATGGCGTAGGTGCTGAACCTGAAGCCCCGCTTATAATCGAATTTATCGATCGCCTTCATTAATCCAATATTGCCCTCCTGCACGAGGTCCGGGAAGCTCAGCCCTTTGCCGATGAATCGTTTCGCAACGCTCACAACGAGCCGCAGATTGCCTTCGCTCATCGCGTTCTTTGCTTCATCGATCTCACGGATCGCGCCGTCGAAGTATAACATGAATTTCTTCATTTCGACATAGGAGATACCGATTCTTTCCTCGTGTTCCTTTATTGTCCTTCTCACCGACACAGATATCCTGCGCTTCTTGTCGCCGCCAGTCGATTCTTTCACGATCTCCGCGATCTGCCGACTCGTCTTCGACGATTCAGTATAGAGATTGTATACGAAATCGTCTTTTAGTCTGACGGCCAATATTTTTTCGATGATGCGCTTATGAGTGCTTCCATATGTTTCCCTGCATGGGATCAAAAGATCTTGTCCGCCGTCGGACACCGAGAAGCCCGAAAGACGCTTTTTTCCGCTTTTATTTGTCCGCCTGCGCCGATGAAGAGCCTTGATTTCTTCGGTGGTGACGAAAAATTTCCTCATCTCATCAAGCCCTATTGACTCTCCGTTGCCGCCGGTCTGAATGATATCTACCAAGGGGACCTCACCCTTTTCGACCATGCTACCGATTGCTATTAAACGACGCAATGCAAACGGTAGCGAAAAAACGAGGGCGGTCATTTTCTCCCTGCCCTGCTCTATGCGCATGGCCAAACTGATCTCTTCATCTTTGGTCAGGAGCGGTATACGTCCGATAGCTTTAAGATACATCTTCATCGAATCGAATTCACTCTCGCCCTCAGGCTCCTTTTTATCTTCTGCCGGCTCTATCTGTCCTTCTACCTCAGCTGACGCTCCCGGTTCCCACAAGGCTTCTTCGTTTTCAGGCTGCCGGTCCTGCAGCAGATCGATGTGTTCTATCTCATCGTAATCTTCAATTCCTGCTATCCTCTCTCTGATCGAGAACGGGAGGGCTTTACTCTTACTGTTTTTTGCAATCGCGGGTTCGAACATGTTTACTCCCCTATATAGCGAGATTTAAATGCAATTTACTTTAGTAACTTCAACTATACCGGATGGCAAAAAGGAAAAATATCGGAGTAAATCTCTTTTTTATGTAGGATTTTCTTGTACGATATGTAGGATTCCATTGGTGAATACGTAGGCATTTATCCTACATTGAGTAAAAAGCGAGGCATTGAAAAGTAAGGCTAGGTCGAGAGAAGTAGTCAGGTCAATGCAAGAGAAGTCTTCTTACTACTCACTTATCTGTAATTTCATGAGAGATAGAGGGTTTGTGTTGATTGAAAGTATTTTTACTCCAAAATGAAGATGTGGGCCTGTTGCACGGCCTGTGGAGCCGACAAAGCCGATAATGTCCCCCTTAGCCACTAGGTCGCCTCTATTCACAGCGAACCTGTCAAGGTGCATATATACGGTATATATGCCAGCTCCGTGGTCTATAACGAGGGTATTACCTCCGAAGAAGAGCTCTTCCGCAAGCACGGTCCTGCCGTAGTTGGCCGCCCTGATTTGTTCTCCCTGTTTTCCCCTGAGATCTATGCCCCGGTGAACGCTGACTGTTTGATCGTTTATAATGCGCTTGGCCCCGAAAACGGCAGAGACCGGATTCGGCAGCGGGAGCATAAAGTCACCTTGAAAGAGCCGCGGAGTGATTTGCTGCCATATCTCTTTGAGCTTCTCCTCCTCTTTCTTGGCCCTCGCCAAGTCCTCAGGGCCAAGACTGACCTTGTCTTGTGGAAGTTTCAGGCGCATTTCCGGGAAGTTTGGCGTCCGGACAGATAGGATCAGAGACAACCGGTACGGTCCTGAATTGATGATGACGCTTTTCTCTCCCGGCGTAGTGTCGATTTCTACAGCCCCTATCCCAAAGGCACAGCCTTCGCCACATCCCTCAAGAGGGACCTCTGCCCCCTCAATAAAAACAGACGCCGCCTGAGAAGGCGCGATATCCGAAAGTCTCACCATAAAAGCATCCCCGGGAAAGACATTACGGGGCTGAATATCGGCATGTATAGCAAAAGCTGAAGTTGTGCAAGTAAAAACGGCAAAAACAAGGGCAAAGTACATCAGCAATCTAGTCATTCGTTTGATTAATTTCCTGTGCCCTGAAATAGATGATGCCGTTCCTTTCTGTAAGGCTGATATCCACTCGCTCCATATTGATGCCGGGCTGGTCATAAGTGAGTAGATAGCCTATAGGCTTTTCTTTGTAGGATACTACTTGCGTAGTAATTGTCCTTGCCCCCCTTTTTTCTCTCATAAAAGACATGGCCTCTGAATAAGATGCGGTCGAACTCATAATCTCGTAGGAATATGGTTCGACCTCGACCCCGGCATCAGGTTGTTTCAGAAAAACGGCTCTTGATCTCTCCGACACGCCAGCTATGAAGAAATAGGCTTCGTAGCTTATGGAAGGGATGCTCTCTTTCTTGTCAAGATTGCGGGTTCCGATTGTCTGAACGCATCCCGCGATTAGGAATGGAAATAAAAGTACGCCCAGTTTCCTTATCACGAACGTCTGTCTCCTGAAAGATAGTCTCCCAGCATGCCCCTGCTATGCTCGTCGTCGTGACAATAAACACAGAGATTTTCCCAATTGGAGCCGTCTGAAGGGTTGTTTTTTGAATTGCTGTCCTTATGATGGACGGTAAGCAGATGCCTGTTCGAATGGTCGAATTCCCTGCCGCACTTGGCACAGATGAGACCGTGTACCCGCAAGGACTGTTCGCGGTAACTGGATGTTGAAGAAGAAGACTTTTTCAATTCGGCTATGATCTCGGAAGCGGGCTTGTCGGAAGCCTTTTTCATAGGCTGCGGTCTTTTGGAACGGAAACGATTTGCCATAGAGCCAATACCTCCCTCGGAATTCTTTATTATAAAGGTTCTGCTGCGATCATTTAAAGACCGGACTTCAGAAGAAGATTTTTCTTGGTACTATTTTTATAAGATGCCAGACAGCGTGCTGATACGATGCAAACATTGCGGCACAGTTAATCGTGTCCCCGCCGACAAATTGCGGATGCATCCGAAGTGCGGGAAATGCAAGGATATGCTCACTTTCCCCGAGTCGGCTGTAGAAGTGACGACTGCTAGTTTTGATGATGAGGTAATAAGATGGCCCGGCGCTGTCCTCGTTGAATTCTGGTCGCAGACATGCGGCGTATGCATGTCCCTGATGCCGACGGTTTATGACATCGCGAGACAAAGGGCAGGCAATCTCAAGGTTGTACTGATCAATGTGGAAAGCAACCCTGTTCTGGCTAACCGCTTCAAAGTGCTCTCGCTGCCCACATTCATCGTCTACAAGAACGGAGTCATGATAAACAGGCTTAACGGGGGCCTGGCAAGGGCAAGGCTGGAGGACTGGATTGACGCCTCCACCAGCCTCTCTTTCCGCTTCTGATCTTGACTATTTTGTCAGTTCGTCGACCTCTTTTTTTTCTGCGAGTTCCTTCTCCTGCTCTCTGTCAAGCTTCAGCAGAAGTGTCTGGAATTCGCCCACATGTGTCTTTTCCTCTTTTGCCACATCCATAAATACGATCTTAAGCTCTTGTCCTTAGTCATCGCAGCCAGCCGCTCGTACAGATTGACCGCATCCAGTTCTGCAATTATTGCGGTCCGGAGGATTTACTTGTCACGGACGTCCTGCGGAATCTTCTCAAGGTATATCGGCATCATAGAAAACATTTTTCACCCCTCCAAATCCTTATTATTGGGTCCTCTAAAAAACAAAAAGACCTGAGTCATCTACTCTAGTGATAGTACCAGCTACTGCGCAAGGTCTGCTTCGACTTCAAGTGTTATTGTCAAGTTCTTTCCAACTACGAATCCCCCGCCTTCCATGCCGACATTCCAGGCCATTCCGAATTCCTCGCGGTTGATCTTCGCCGATGCGCTGAATCCGTAGCTTGTCCCAGGCTCAAAAGGGTCCTTCACCGGGCCGGAATATTCGGTATCGAGCGATACCGCGCGTTTGATACCCCTTATGGTCAGTTCTCCGAAGACAATGAAATGCCGTGGGCCTGCGGGTTCGACCCGTATACTTTTAAAGGTCATCTTGGGGTGCTTTTCAACATCTAGAAAATCAGCACTTCTGAGGTGCTCGTCGCGTTTGCGGATGCCGGTGAAGATGCCCGACGCATCTATTTCGACATCTATAGTCGACTCGCCGACGTCCTCCGGGTCGAAGGTAATCACACCGGCGATACTATTGAACTGCCCGCAGACATTACTGATCATCATATGCCTGACATGAAACGCTGCGACCGAATGATCGGGATCAATCTTCCAAAGTGCCATAACCCATGTCTCCTTTTAATCCGGAATGACAGGCTGACTTTCAGCAGCCTAACTGATCATAGGATATCTGGTTCGCTGCTCGGCGACAATGCTCCTTAAAATAGGCGCTGTAAAAAAGCATACAATCCAGGAATGATGCTTGATACAATTAAAATATGGTAGATTAAATAATCTGCTGCATAAACAAGCGAGTGGACGGCAAATGGGGCGCCGGCATGATATGCGGCGGGTTGTTGGAAATGAATTGATGTACCGATGCCGCGGGAGCCATTAAAGCCTGGATGCCATGGCTTTTAATGTATAGGTGATTGGTGCGATGGACTCTGAAAGCAGGACCGTATCAGGCAGTGCCCTTCTAAAACTGCAAACAAAGCGGATATCCAGGAAGAAATATCTCGGTCACGTTGTAACTCTTATCAAGGATTGGAGCGGTTGCGCCTGCGTCGGAGTGAGGATTAAGAACGAAGACGGGACCATTCCGTATGAATCCTATACCGGGTTCGGCGAGGAGTTCTGGAAAAGCGAAAACTGGATTTCGACAAGAGAAACGCAATGCGCATGCACCCGTGTGATGACCTGTAACCCCGATCCTCTAGACGAACCCTATTTGACCAATTTCGGGACCTTCCTGTGCAACGATGCCAAATCTCTTATCGCCGGACTCCCTGCTAAGGATAAATTGTGTTTCAGACGGACATGC
>Ga0182010_10002024_pt1 | contig 10374 bp, 10 predicted proteins | sample 611E1MmetaG_FD_120488 | JGI IMG/M metagenome (GOLD analysis project Ga0182010, IMG submission 120488) | Permafrost microbial communities from Stordalen Mire, Sweden - 611E1M metaG | ecosystem: Environmental > Terrestrial > Soil > Wetlands > Permafrost | place: Sweden: Stordalen | collected... | reverse complement strand
GGCTTCTGGCCGCGCGACCCACGGCGGTCAACCTGCGCTGGGCTCTGGACGAGATCCGCACTGCCACGGCCAAGCTGCCACCCGCCCAGCGCACGGACGCCGCTTACCGTCGGGCCGCGCAGATCTGCGACGAAGACGTGGCCCTGTGTTCGGCTATTGGCGAGCACGGCAAGCGCATCATCGAAGAAATCTCTAAGCGCAAGGGATCGAGTCCCGTGAACGTGCTCACCCACTGCAACGCGGGCTGGCTGGCGACGGTCGACTGGGGCACCGCCCTGGCGCCGGTGTACAAATCCCACGATGCCGGGATCGCGGTACACGCGTGGGTGGACGAGACGCGTCCGCGCAACCAGGGCGCTTCACTGACCGCCTGGGAGTTGGGCCAACATGGCGTCCCCCACCATGTGATCGTGGACAATGCGGGCGGCCACCTCATGCAACACGGCGCCGTCGACGTTTGCTTCGTAGGCACCGATCGAACCACGGCCACCGGCGACGTGGGCAACAAGATCGGCACCTACCTCAAGGCGCTGGCTGCGCGCGATTGCCAGGTGCCGTTCTACGTCTGCCTGCCCAGCCCCAGCATCGACTGGACCATCCGTGACGGCCTGGCCGAGATCCCCATAGAAGAACGCGGCGTCGACGAGGTCCGCCTGGTGCGTGGGCTGGGGCCTGACGGAAAGCCCACCTCCGTCCTGGTGACGCCGCCGCACAGCCCGGTGGCCAACCCTGGCTTTGACGTGACGCCGGCCCGCCTGGTGACGGGCCTTATCACCGAGCGCGGCGTCTGCCCAGCCAGTGCCGACGGGCTGGCCCAACGGTTCCCCGAGCGCGCCGGCCGTCGGTAATTCCTTTGGGCGTGACCGGCTCCCCGAATCTCGCTATAGACTTCACGACCCATGGCACGGATAGCTCCCTTTCGCGCGCTCCGTTTTGACCCGGCTCGGTTCGCCGACCTCGCGCCGCTTCTGGCCCCACCCTACGATGTCATCGGCGAAGTGCAGCGCAAGGAGTTGGAAGCCCGCCACCCGCGCAACATCGTGCACCTGGATCTGCCGCGCGGCGAGGGTGACGCGCGCTACGACAACGCGCGCACGCAGCTCGACACTTGGCTGGCCGAGGGAACCCTGCGCCAGGACGCGCTGCCGGCCCTGTATCGCTACGAACAGAGTTTCAGTTTCCCGGGCGCGGCCGGCCCGCAAGACTACACCCGCAAGGGATTCATCTCGCTCATCGAGCTTTCGCCGTTCTCCGCGCGCGTGGTCTTGCCCCACGAGCACACCCTTTCGGGCCCCAAGGTGGATCGCTTCAAGCTGATTCGCGCCACGCGCGCGCACTTTTCGCAGGTGTTCTCCCTGTATCGCGATCCAGCCGGCACCATCGAGGCGGCGCTCGACGGCGCCTGCGGTGCGGCGCCAGAAGTGGACGCCACCACGCCCGACGGTTGCCGCCACCGCTTGTGGGTGGTGACCGACGAGGCGGTCATCGCCGCGGTAGCGCGAGAGATGGCCCCCCGCAGTGTCATGATCGCGGACGGCCATCATCGCTATGAAACCATGGTCGCCATCCGCGACGAGCTGCGGCCCGCCAATGTTCCCCTCGGCCACTCCCTGGTTGACTGGGGCGTGATGTTCTTTGCCCGCGCCGAGGACCCGGGCCTGCTGGTCCTGCCCACCCACCGGATGGTGCATGGCTTGCCTGCCGAGGCGCTCGACACCCTGGCCGAGCGCAGCCGTCCTTGGTTCGAGGTCGTGTCAGGCAACGAGGAAGACGCGGCCGCCATCCAGGACCGCCTGCTCCGCGAGGGCGAGAAAGCCGTGACCTTTGCCCTGCGTCGAGCCGGCACGGCCGGAACCACCTGGCTCAAGCTGCGGGCCGATGCGGACCTGGCACGCCTGGGCCCGCCCACGCTCGCGCGCCTCGACGTGAGCGTGTTGCACGGTCTGGTCCTGGAGCCGCTGCTGGGCATCGGCTCCGAGGCCATGGCCCGGCAGTCGAACCTGACCTACAGCCACGACCTGCGTGAAACCCTGGGCCGGGTGGCCTCCTCCCAGGTGCAAGCAGCGTTCCTCATGAACGCCACCAAGGTGTCCCAGGTCCTAGACGCGTGCGAGGCGGGCTTCGTGCTGCCGCAAAAGTCGACCTACTTCCAGCCCAAGCTGGCGACCGGCTTGGTGATGGCGCGCATCGATCCCGGCCAGGAGCCGGTGCTGCCCAAAGTATGAGCCTCGCGGACGACGCGCGGGAGCCGCAAGAAGAGTCGGAGGACGTCACTCACGACACGCTCCTGCGCGGCCGGGTCAAGCTGATCCAGCCTGCGCGCGGTTTCCGATCCAGTCTGGATCCGGTGCTCCTCGCGGGTTTCGTGCAGGCGCCCTACGGCCACTTCCTCGATATCGGCTGTGGCACCGGCGCCCTCTCCTTCTTGTTACTGGCGCGCGACCCGGCGGCGACCGGGTTGGGGGTGGAGATTCAGCCGCGCTTGGCAGGGTTGGCGGCGCGATCGGTTGCAGCGAACGGATTCGACGCGCGCTTTGCCGTCGCGGCGGCCGACGTGCGCGCGCCCGGGCTCCTGCCACACTCAGCTTTTGACCTGGTGGCGAGCAACCCGCCGTTTCGACCCCTGGGCAAGGGCTTGTTGCCGCCGCAAACCGAACGCTCGTTGGCCCATCACGAGGTCGCGCTGACTTTGGCCGAGTGGCTTCGAGTGGCTCAGGTGGCACTGCAGCCCGAGGGTCGGCTGGCCGCGATCTATCCCGCCGAACGCCTCGACGAGATGCGCGCGGCCCTGGCCGCACACGGACTGGCCATGGCCCGGCTGCGCATGGTGCAGGCGCAGGCCGGCGCGCGCGCCAGCCGCTTCTGCTTCGAAGCGCGACGCTCGGCGCTTGTGGCCGAAACCAAGACCGAAACACCGCTGGTCGTGCACGAACAGGGGAGGTATTCGGCGGAGGTGCGCGCCATGCTGGGTGAGGAGTCGTGAGATATCGGGCGGCGTACCTGCTGGCCATCTGGTTCGGCTGTGGGCGTGTCCCGAAGGCGCCAGGAACCGCGGGAACGCTGGGCGCGATTCCGCTCTATCTTCTGCTGGCCCACTATGGCGGCCCGCTGGCGGTCGCAGCCGCAGCCGTGGCAATCACGGCCGTTGGCGTGTGGGCCTCGAATCAGGTGGTGCGCAAACTGGGGATCAAGGATCCACAGATCGTCTGCATCGACGAGGTGGCCGGCGTGCTCATCACCTTGCTCGCGGCGCCCGCGACTTGGGCCGGCCTCGTGGCCGGCGTCGTTCTGTTCCGCCTGTTCGACCAATGGAAGCCCTGGCCTGCGCGCGCGGCTGAGAGCCTTCCCGAAGGCTGGGGCGTGATGATGGATGACGTGGCGGCGGGCGCGTGGGGCGCCGTACTCCTACTCGGCGCCCGCGCCGCCGGCTGGATGTAGAGTTCACCTCGGTTTATCGATCCCCGGCACGCGCTTGGCCGCCTGCCAGAGTCGCTCCATCTCCTCGGGCGTAGCCGACGCGACGGTGCGGCCCTCGGCCTGCAGGGCTTCTTCCATGTGCCCAAAGCGACGGGCGAAGCGATCGGTCGCTTCGCGCAGGGAATTTTCCGCGTCCAGCCCCAGCTTGCGCGCCAGGTTGGTCAGGGCGAACAGCGTGTCGCCCAGCTCGTGGATCATCTGGTCGCGATCGCCTGCTTGGCAGGCGTGATCCAGCTCAGCCAACTCCTCGTCGACCTTGTCGCGCACGCCAGCAGCATCCGGCCAGTCAAAGCCCACCGCGCCCGCCTTTTCACCAGCACGAGTGGCGCGCACCAGGGCCGGGGCGCTGCGCGGGATCCCGTCGAGCGCCCCCTTGCGTCCCTTCTTCGCCTTCTCGACCGCCTTGAGCTTGGCCCAGTTTGCCAGCACAGCCGCCGAAGTCTTGGCCTGCGCCTCGCCGAACACATGGGGATGGCGGCGCACCAGCTTGGCCACGATCCCACGGACGACATCGTCGATGCCAAAGGCACCCTCTGCGTGGCGCAGCTCGGCCTGGAAGACAATCTGCAGAAGCAGGTCGCCCAGTTCCTCGGCGTGGTCGCGCACATCGCGCGTGTGCAGGGCGTCCACTACCTCGTAGGTCTCTTCGACCAGGTAGGGCAGCAGCGATTCTAGGGTTTGCTCGCGATCCCAGGGGCAGCCGGTGGGCGCGAGCAGCCGCTGCATCAGGCCCACCAGATCGGGCAGGTTGCGGCCCGTCTGCTTGCCAGGCAGCGGGCTGAGATCGAGCTGGGGGGGCGGCGTTTCCTGGCTCACTGGTTGCCTAGCTTGGAAGGTGCTCGGCGCCCTGGCAAGAACTCATCTCGCGACGGAGTTTCAGGTCAGACGGCGGGTACGAGACAACCGTGCCTTGTGCGATTCATCCCGCCTCCCATCATCCCGCAGCTACTACTCGTTGAAGTTTCAGACGGCATTCCGGTTGGTGGATTATGCTGTCTAGAATCTTATCACTGCCTCCCCACAGTCGACAAAGGACAGCGTGGTTTGAATCTGGAAATTCGACTGGTCGGTGTGGCGTTCGGCATGGAAAACCGCGAGCTCGTAGACCGTGCCCTTCGTCAGACCGAGCGAATCAATGGCGACTGTCCCTGTCGTCTGCGCGTGTCGCCCTCCCAGATCGATGACCAACTTCTTGTCGATGAACACCCACACGTCGTCATCGCCACTGAACGCAAAGGTTTCCCCGCCGCCGTATAGGAAGGCGGTATGAATCTCCGTAGTGAAGGAGAAGTTGTGAGGCTGGCCCTCGTTGCCGAAGCCCTGACCGTCGAGCGGAAAGAAAGACTTGGGCAAGGTCGCCGAGAAAGTGGCTGTCCCATTGACGAGCTCCAGTTGCAGCGCCAACACAAACGTCATATTGACGCCCGGGACATCGTTGTACCACTGGTTGAAATTTGCCGGGCCTGTGGTGGACCCCTGCGGTTGCCGTGCTTTCGTCGCGTAGACCGGCTTGTTGTCTGCGCCCAGGGTAGCGGCCACGATCCCCTTTTCGATTCCAACCGGCGCCGTCTCAAAATCCGGGTGCCCGCCGGGCTTGTTTCCCATCTTGAAGTCGCGAATCAGGCCATAGAGCGCGGCACAATTGGTGGCAACCCCCGAATTCCCACCGCTCCCTCCAGCGGCGCCAGCGTCTGTGGACGACGTGACCTGTGGGCCGAGAGCATAGGCACCGTAGGTCACAGGCGTCACGTTCACGAAGCCCGGGGGAGGCCAAGGCTCAGGTCCACCCGCGTCCGGGGTGTCCATAGAACCGCCAAAGTTGCCAGGGTCGGTTGTGATGATTTGGTTTCCACCTGTCGCGGTGTCACTGTTTCCCGCTGCTCCGCCGCCACCGCCGCTTCCCGCTACCGCGGTGCCACCGCTTACCTCAAGTCCGCTGACTGGCTGATCCGGTGAACAGTCCATCAGGGACACGCCGACGGCTAGACCGGCCGTGATGCCAACGATGGCCTTGCCAACCGTAGTCCTTTTCATGGTGCCTCCCTGGCCAAGTTCCCCCAGATACCCCAGCCTACAACCGGGCCAGGACTCTAATCTGATACGACCAACCAGCGCCGTCAACGGATAGAACCCGGCCGCCCTGCTGTCCGTCCCTGGTCGGGTCCGGATCCGAGCCGGCGCCTCGGTTTCCGGCTGGTCCGATTCCCCTTTGGGGGCAACACCTGCCCTTCGTAGGGGCCGCCAGCAGGTCGCTCCGACCGGAGGTTGCCCCACCAGGCACTGACCGTGCGGAGCGCCTGCGGACTGGTCACCCATACTATCCTGAACAAATCCGGACAGTTGGGTGTCGCCGGCGCCACGACGGCGTGCCTTACGCGGTGGCGCAGGCGGGAGGCAGGTCTTGAGAATTACTCGACGCCTTTGACTGACGAGGGCAATGATCCGCCGCCGCCTCAGAGTCCTCCCGGCCGAGTCGCAACCGGCGTTAGAGAGGGCGGCCGCTGGCCTGGTTCGCGGCCACGGCGCGGGCTGGGACCACCCGCATGATCTTGCCGTCCAAGTCCTCGAGCACCAGATTGTCGCCGGCCTCGCGATAGCGATAGCTCGGCTTGCCATCGATGGTCACCTCGATGCGCCCGTCGGCGCGGCGTTGCAGGTGATAGTTGTGGTCGGCATACCGGGTGTCCAGCGAGCCATCCTTGTTCAGCGCGACCGGGTTGCTGCCTGAGTAGAATTCGATCGTGTTGAAGATCAGGAAGTCGCCCAGCGTGGCGAGCTCATACACCGGAATGATGATCAGCGCCCACAGGATGACCGAGTTGGCAAACCGGTTCGCTGTGGCCCTGCCATTCCAGTTATAGATCTTGCGTGTCAACGCGAACTGCCCATAACACCCCGCCAGCCCCAGACAGCCGACGGTGGAAAGGACAACGAGCTTTTCGCGCAGTGATTTCGACATGACCGACCTCCTGGAAAAAGGATGTTTTGCGTTTGATGCAAATGGGCCATGTTGTATCTCAACAAAAGGGGATCCCCGCGGCGGAATCGTGGGCCGTTGGTTGTCTACCGCGACGGTAGCGGACCATCCCCCGGCCCCCAGCTCCGATCGCGCTCCGCAATCCCGCGACAAGCGCGACGAAGGCGAGAACCGCCCCGGAAGAACAGGCTTTTCCATGATCAAGCCGCGCACCCAATCGGAGCGATCGGTGGTGGTCGTCGTTTTTGTGGCCGTGGCCGACGGTGATCACTCCGGCCACGGCCACGTCCACGACCACGACCCTCTGCGGCTATCGCGGGACTAGGGGCGCGACTGCACGCTGGTGGCGGCCTGGGTTCCGTGGTAAACGAGGTCAGGTTCGATTGAGTCAGCGGCCAAGCGATCCCCTGCGAGAAACTACGGATGTCGAGTCGGACCGAGTGGTCCTCGACGACAACCGCGTCGCTCTCTCGTTGTTCGGCGAGAAGAACGCCAATCTCAAGCGAATCGAGTTTGAGACCGGCGCCAAACTTCATTCGCGGGGAAACGAGCTGACTTTCCTCGGCCCGACCGACGCCATTGCCCAGGCTCGCCGTCTGGTGGAACAGCTTTACCGCATGGTGCGCGGCGGCCGCTCAGTGGGGCCCGAGGACGTCACGCGCGCCGCGCATGTGCTGCGCGGGGATGCCAACGCCAACCTGCAGGAAGTCTTCTCCGACACCATCCTCGTGGGCAGCCGCGCCCGGCCCATCGCACCCAAGGGCCTAGCCCAGAAACGCTACGTCGACGCCATCCGCGAGCGCGACATCGTGTTCGCCATCGGGCCGGCGGGAACCGGCAAGACCTATCTCGCTATGGCGCTGGCCTTGCGCCAGCTCATGGAAAAGCGGGTCAAGCGCATCGTGCTGACCCGGCCGGCGCTTGAGGCGGGCGAACGGTTGGGATTCTTGCCGGGCAGCATGGAGGAGAAGGTCTCACCCTACCTGCGGCCGCTCTACGATGCCCTGCACGACATGATGGACTTCGACCGCGCCCACCAGTTGGTCGAGCGCGGGATGATCGAGATCGCGCCCATCGCGTTCATGCGCGGCCGCACGCTCAACGATTCGTTCGTCATCCTGGACGAGGCGCAGAACACCACCAGCGAGCAGATGAAGATGTTCCTCACCCGCCTGGGCTACGAGTCCAAGGCGGTCATCACGGGAGACGTGACCCAGATCGATCTTCCCGACCACCGGCGCTCCGGCTTGACCGAGGCCGAGTCGCTCCTGCGGGGGATCGATGGCATCGCCTTCTGCACCTTCACCGAAATCGACGTGGTCCGCCACCCGCTGGTGGCCGAGATCATCCGCGCTTACGACCGCAAGGCGCAAGCCAACGGCGCCAGCCGGCCACCCGGCAGCGAGGGTTGACGCCGTGTCGGCGACGACCATGGGTCCTCACTTTTTGTGATCGCGGCCGTGCCCATCGATACCGTCGTCCGACACGACGTCCGCTCCTTGGTCGATGCGGCCGCGCGCCGCAGGGTCACGAATCGCTTGCGCGCGGCCTTGCGACAGCTGGGACGCGTGCGCTCGTCGGCAACCTTGCTGTTCACCGGCGATGACGAGATCCGAGCGCTCAATCGCGAGTACCGCGGCCTCGATCGCGCGACCGATGTGTTGAGTTTCCACATGCAGGAGATTCAGGGCGATGCCGATCCGGCGGGCGATGGGGTTTTTCTCGGCGACATCGTGATCTCCGTGGAGACCGCCCGCCGCCGCGCGGGTCGCGCCCGCCTGGACAGGGAGCTTGAGCGCCTCGCTGTGCATGGCCTCTGCCACCTGTTTGGCCACGACCACCATCGCCCCGGCCAAGCCCGTCGCATGCGCGCGCTGGAGAAACAGCTCCTGCTTGCTAGTTGCCGCTGTCGGGCGCTGCCCGCAGGCGCTCGAGTACAGCAGCCGGGAGACTGCCAAAGTACACTTGACCGTCGACCAGGAAGGCGGGAGTGCCCTCCAGCTTGAGTGCGATCCCGACCTCGATATCGTTCTTCACGGCTGCGAGCGCTTCGCCCTTCATGCAGCGATCGAGTGCAGCGGGATCGAGGTTGAGATCAGCTGCAGTCTTCTGGTTGGATTGCGTGTCGAGGGAGCCCGCGACCTCGAACAGGTAGTCGTTGGCTTCCCAGAAACGCCCGACACGGACTGCGCACTCGGCGATGAGCGCGGCCCGGCAGGCGGTCTGGTGGAAGGGCCGATCAACGCTGCGGTTGCACGACTGATCGAGGGGAAAGTGGCGGTGGATGAGACGCACCCGATCGGGGAACTGCGCAACGATGGCGCGCAACTGCGCGTGCGCCTGCCTACAGTAGGGGCACTCGTAGTCTGAGAATTCGGTGATGGTCAGGATGGGCTTTTGCGCCCCGACCCAGTGGCCGCCGCCCGGCACCTCGCCACGGGCCAGGTTTTGCAGCGGCAACGGTTTTCGGCGCTGACCCGCGCCGCCCCGCCAATAGGGCGGAACCAGAGCGACAAGTCCGACCGCCGTGGCGCCAAGCACGATGAGGACCACCAGGGTCTTGCCGGGGCTTTCGCGAACAAAACGCAGAAGTGCCGCGGCCGCGTTGGGAAGTCCGATAGCCCCTGCCTGCACCAAGGCCAGGACGAAGAGCAGCAGGTTGATGCCATAGGTGGCAGCACAGAGAATGCACAGGGCATGCAAGCGGAAGGCCGAGATAGAGCCCAGCACGGCGCTGAGCGCGGCAAAGCCGGTGAAAAGCAGCAGGCCGCACGCCGCGGTCAAGGCGGCGCGCCGGCCGCGCAATCCCCAAAGCGCCACAGCGGCCGCCAGAAGATAGCCGAAGATCCCCCACGCCGCCGTGGGCAGGCCCAGCAAGACCGAATAGGGGCTGCGCGCCACGTTGTCGCAGTTGAAGGTGCTGCCGCGGCCGCAGAAGCTGTGGAACCCGGCCTCGGTGTGGACCTTGAAGTGGATGCGAGCCAAGGCCACCGAGATCGCCAGCCCGGCAAGAGACAGGATCAGTATGGCCCACCAGATCCCCTGGCGGCCCGAGGCCGAGGAATTGGGTTGGCTGACGCCGCCTGTCTTGTCCATGTGACAGAGCAAACCCTTACCACGATCTGCCGCCGATGGAGGAGTTCTAGTCGCGTGGGGAGCCCCGGTACGATCCTACGGCATCACCGACTAGGCGAATTTGGCCCCAGGGTCCGAGATTGAACCCCTGCCCCAGGCTGACGACCGGGGCGCAGACGGCGGTCGCCCAGAAAGTAGTAGATGTAGTGGCCCTCGGCCGTGGTCTGGGTGGGCGGCGTCGATGACGCGCGCCTGGCGCTCCCTTGACCAGTCGGCCGATAATCCCTTGCGCTGCGCGCCCGCTCAGTTGTAGGTGGCGCTGAGCAGGACGCCTGCACCCACTGTGGTCCAGCGTCCATCAAAGTACTTGGCCTTCGCGGAACCCAGCATGAACTGGCCAGCAACACCGAGCCCCCAGTCCGGCGAGACCCACCACTCTTTCCCGAACATCAGACTGAAGGCAACGCCAGTGTCCGACAGATCTGCACTCTGGTTCGAATGTTGCTCGCTCAGGGTCAGGAAATGGAGAAGCACTGATCCCGAAGCGTAGATATTCTGCGGCATGATGTAGTAGGTGACCCCTGGCCCAATCCCCATGGCGTCAAACGTTATTCCGGACATGTCATAGCTCTTTCCGTCGATCTTCAGTGTCGGGTTGGGGAGCGAATGCCCCACAATCTCGCCGTAGATAATCAGATTGGGAGTGATGGCCCCGCCAAAGGCCGTGTCAATTACAATGGAACCGCCGCTGTAGACTGCGTCGCCCCCCTGGTAGGGAGCCGAAGCATGGGCATAGCCGCCCCCTAGAGCGAGTCGCATGTAGAACCCGTCGTGGGTATGGTAGC
>Ga0182010_10002017_pt1 | contig 10396 bp, 12 predicted proteins | sample 611E1MmetaG_FD_120488 | JGI IMG/M metagenome (GOLD analysis project Ga0182010, IMG submission 120488) | Permafrost microbial communities from Stordalen Mire, Sweden - 611E1M metaG | ecosystem: Environmental > Terrestrial > Soil > Wetlands > Permafrost | place: Sweden: Stordalen | collected... | reverse complement strand
TGGGAAGTCGAGCGACTTGCCTAGAGCCTCGATGATCCGGATGTTGGCCTGGTGCGGAATCACGAGGTCCACGTCGGCCCGGCTCAGGCCGGCCTTCTCGAGGGCTCTGAGCGAGGTCGAGCCGAGGGTTCGGACGGCCATCTTGAAGGTCTCGCTGCCCTTCATCTTCATGTAGTGTTCGCGAGCTTTCAGCGTTGCGTCGGTGGTCGGTCGGGCGGCGCCGCCGGCGGGGAGCCAGATGAAGTAGGCGCCCGACGGTTCGGTCGTCATCTCGATGCCGAGCGTTCCGCCGGGCTCGTCCGAGGCCGAGAGAACTACGGCACCGGCACCATCGCCGAAGAGGAGGCACGTCCCTCGATCGGCGAAGTCGGTGTACCGGCTGAGCGTCTCCGCGCCGATGACCAGCACGTGTTTCGCCATTCCGCTGGCGATGTAGGCGTGGCCGGTGGCGTAGCCGTAGATGAACCCGGAGCAGGCAGCGGCCAGGTCCATCGCAGCCGCCCGCTTGTTGCCGATCGCGCCTTTGACGAGGGCGGCCGCAGAGGGCATCGGGTAGTCGGCGGTGAGCGTCCCCACCAATATCAGATCGATGTCGTCGGGCTGGAGCCCGGCCACGGCGATGGCCCGCAGGCCGGCCACCGCCGCCATGCTGGCGGTCGTCTCGCCCGGGCCGGCGATGCGGCGCTCGCGAATGCCGGTCCGCGTGACGATCCACTCATCGGAGGTCTCGACCATCTTCTCGAGATCGGCGTTGCTCAGAACCAGGCTCGGGGCGTACGACCCCCAGCCGGTGAGGTGGACGCCTCGGGTGAGTTTGGCCATCACGGTTCGACCTCGATGAGGGGCTGCTTCGCCCTCACCAGCTTCCCGGATTCGGCCACCATGCGGACGACCTTGCCGGAGGCGTCGGACTTGATCTCGTTGAAGAGCTTCATGGCCTCGATGAGACCGATGATCTGGCCGACCGCAACCTGCTGGCCTACGGTGACATAGGGCGGAGCGCTGGGCGACGGTGAAGCGTAGTAGATGCCGGTCAGCGGCGCCCGCACGGTCTTGGCCGTGGAGATGGGGGCGGCGGGCTCGGCAGGCGCGGCGGTCCCGGCGGCTCCGTATGGGGCGGCGGCAACGGTCACCGCCGCCGGCGCCAGGGCGGCGGGCTTGCGCAAGACGATGCCCGTCTCGCCGGCCTCGACCTCCAGCTCGACCAGCTCGCTTCGCTCCAGGAGCGAGCTCAGCTTGTCGATGAGTCCGAGCAGCGAAGCGGTCTCGGGCGAGATCGCCGCCGCCTCGGTCGCGCCGGTCTCTGGAGCGGCCTCCCCGGGCTCGGGCTTCACCTGCGTGCCCCCGGGCGCATCCGGCGTCGTGTCTCGTTCAGCCATTGTCGCGCCCCCTATTCGTTCCAGCGCCGGAAGACAACGGCGCTGTTCTGTCCGCCGAAGCCGAAGGAATTGGAGACCGCGACCTCGATCTCGCGCCGGCGAGACTTGACCGGCGTCAGGTCGAGACCGGCGGCGGCCGCATCGGGGTCTTCGAGGTTGATCGTGGGTGGCACGATGCCGGTCCGAATGCTCATGATCGTGGCGATTGCCTCGATTGCGCCGGCGGCGCCAAGGGTGTGGCCGATCATGCTCTTGTTGGCGGTGATGCTGACCTGGCCGGCACGCTCGCCGAATAGAGTGTGCATGGCCTCCAGCTCGCGCGGGTCGCCTTCGGGAGTGGAGGTGGCGTGGGCGTTGACCATGGCTACGTCGTCCACGCTCAGATGGGCCTTCTCGAGAGCACGGCGGATGGCCCGCACGGCGCCCGCTCCCCCGGCGGCCGGGAGAGTGATGTGCGAGGCGTCGGCCGTCGCGCCGTAGCCCACGACCTCGGCGAGCGGCTCCGCGCCCCGCTGCCGCGCGTGGTCGAGCGACTCCAGGACGACGACGCCGCAGCCCTCGCCGATGACGAAGCCGTCGCGACCGCGGTCGAATGGCCGCGAGGCCCGCTCTGGCTCGTCGTTGCGAGTGGAGAGTGCCCGCATCGCCGCGAAACCGCCGATGAGAGCCTCATGCATCGTGGCCTCGGAGCCGCCGGCCAGCATCACGTCGGCATCGCCTCGGCGGATCACCTCGGAGGCCTCGCCGATGGCGTGGCCGCCGGTAGCGCAGGCGGAGACCACGCCGAAGTTGGGGCCCTGCGGGCCGAAGACGATCGCGATGACGCCTGCGGCGAGGTTGCTGATCGCCATCGGAATGAGGAACGGCGACATGCGGGCCGGTCCGCGCTCGCCCATCAGCAGGACCTGATCGGCCAGGGTCCTGATACCGCCGATGCCGGTGCCGACGATCACGCCGGTCCGCTCTGCCGCTTCGCCGTCCAGATGCGCCGGCAACCCGGCCTGATCCATCGCCTGGCGGGCGGCCACGAGCGCGAACTGAACGTAGCGGTCGTTGCGCCGCTGATCCTTGCGGTCGAGAACCGAGGACGCGTCGAAGCCCTTGACCTCGGCGGCGATGCGAGTGGTGAGGCGCGAAGGATCGAACTGGGTGATCGGTCCCACGCCGGAGCGGCCGGCGACCATGGCTTCCCAGGTCGTAGCGACGTCGAGACCCAGCGCTGTGAGGGCCCCCATGCCCGTCACGACGACGCGGGGCTGACTGTTGGGGCTCATCGGACAAGCTTCCCCGTGCGGATGGTGGCGGCCCTGTACACGTCGCCCGGAAGGCCGCGCTCGGAAACCGCGTTAGCCGCCGCCATGACGTCGTAGCTCGTGCGCTTGATCTCGGCTTTGACTCCCTCCTGGTCGATCTCGATGAGCGCCCAGCTCGCCGTCGGGTCGCCGTCGAAGACGTAGCCGGCGCTGCCGTCGTTGACGATCGTGCGCCAGCCGATCTCGCGGACCTCGGGCATGTGGGTGTGGCCGCACACGATCACCGAGGCGTCGGTCTTGCCGATGCGGTCTATCGTCACGACAGGGTCCAGCTCGGTCTCCAGACCGTCGGTAAGCGACCCGGGAGAGGCGTGGCAGAAGAGGACCAGGGTGTCGTCGATGCGCAGCCGCCGCTCCCACGGCAGGTGGCGCAGGTAGTCCACGCGCTCGTCCCCGAGCTGATCGCGCGCCCGACTCTTACCGGGTAGTGGTGGAGTGGACGCGCGATCAGCTCGGGGACGAGCGCGCCGGCCCGCTCGAGCTCGCGGACCAGGTCCACGGTCCCGGCGGGATCCGGGCCGTTGAAGGCCAGGTCGCCGCAGATCGCGACGTAGTCGGGGCGCGCCGCGTCCACTGCCTTGCGCACTTCCTGGAGGGCGGGCAGGTTGCCGTGGACGTCGCTCAGGACGGCAATCCGAACCATCAGCGGAGCGCGCTCTCGGGGGCGATGATGAAGCTGAGCAGAGCCTCGCACGCGACCTCGCCGTCGACCGTGGCGACGCCCCTGCCGCGGCCGAACTTGCTGCCGAGGCGCTCCATGGTGACTTCCAGGCGGAGCTGATCGCCGGGCGTGACGATGTGCTTGAAGCGGCACTCGTCGATCGCGGCGAAGAGCCCGAGCCGATCGCCGAAGCCGGGCTGCTGGGCCACGAAGACGCCCATCGTCTGGGCCAGGGCCTCGATCTGGAGGACGCCCGGCATGATCGGCTGACCCGGGAAGTGGCCCTGGAAGAACCACTCGGTGGCGGTCACGGACTTGACGCCGACGATCCGTTTGGCCTCGGCGTCGTACTCCACGATCCGGTCGACCAGAAGGAACGGCCAGCGGTGCGGGATCAGCTTCTCGATCTGGCGGGTGGTCAGGATTGTCTGGTTGCGCGGCGCGGTCTCGGTCACGGGGGCGGCTCCTGGATGGGGAAGCGACTCAGCGGTTTCCGGCGGCGACGAACGGTGCGCTGCCGACGCGGTCGAGCAGGTCCGTCGTCACCTTACCGTCGATGAAGACCTGGTTGGCGAGGATGGCCCGGTGGAGTTCGATGTTGGTAGTGAGGCCGTCCACGAGCAGCTCGCGCAGGGCCGCGTCGCCGCGCGCGATCGCCTGGGCGCGATCCGGCGCCCAGACCGACAGCTTGCCGAGGAGCGAGTCGTAGTAAGGCGGCACTTCGTAGCCGGGATACAGGTGGGAGTCCATGCGCACGCCCGGACCGCCCGGGGCGAGGTAACCGAGCACCTGGCCGCCCTGGGGCCGGAAGTCGTTGCTCGGGTCCTCGGCAAGGATCCGGAACTCGATGGCGTGGCCGCGAGAGACGACGTCCGCCTGGTTGATGCCGAGCGGCTCGCCGGCCGCGATCTTGATCTGCAAAGCGATCAGGTCGATGCCGGTGCACATCTCGGTGATCGGGTGCTCGACCTGGATGCGGCAGTTGATCTCGATGAAATAGGCCTCGCCCCTGGAGTCCACCAGGAACTCCAGCGTTCCCAGGTTCTCGTACCCGGCCTCGACCACGGCTCGGACGGCTCTCTGGCAGAGGTCCTGGCGCTCGGCCTCGGTCAAGGCCGGACTGGGCGTCTCTTCGATGATCTTCTGATGGCGACGCTGGACGGAGCAGTCGCGCTCGCCCAGGTGGATGGCGTGGCCGAAGCGGTCCACGGCCACCTGGATCTCGACGTGGCGATTGTCGCCGAGGTACTTCTCCATGTAGAGGGCATCGTCACCGAAGGCAGCCTTGGCCTCCGAGCGGCTGACCTTGAAGATGGCCTCGAGCTCTCGCGCTGTCCGGACGAGCCGCATTCCCTTGCCGCCGCCACCGCCGGAGGGTTTGATGAGAACGGGGTAGCTGATGCGCTCGGCCTCCTCGAGGGCGTGGGCCTCGTCGCGGAGCGTCCCGGATCCCGGGATCGTGCGCAGGCCGTGAGCTTCGAGCAGGCGGCGGGTCGCCTCCTTTGAGGCGAAGCGCTCCAGCACCTCGGCCGAGGGACCGATGAAGGTCAGGCCGTGAGCGCGGACGACATCGGCGAACCCTTCGTCTTCGGAGAGGAATCCGTAGCCGGGATGGATCGCGTCGCAGCCGGTCACGACCGCGGCCGAGATCACCGCGGGGGCTGAGAGGTAGCTGCGGCGCGCGTCGGACGGCCCGATGCAGATCGCCTCGTCGGCGAGCTGGGCGGCCAGACTGTCGCGATCGGCCTCGCTGTATGCGACAACCGCGCCGATGCCGATGGTGCGACACGCGCGAAGGATGCGGAGAGCGATCTCGCCTCGGTTGGCGATCAGGATCTTGCTGAACATCAAGCTTCCCCGAGCACTGCGGCCGCCTCACGGTCGGCCCCGTCGGCGTGGAGGCCGCGGGCATTCTCCGGCAGCTCGATGCGGATCAGCTCCTGCCCGTACTCCACGGCCTCGCCGGCCTCGGCCATGCTTGACCCGATCACGCCGTCCGCGGGAGCGATCACGTCCTCGCGGACGCCGAGTACGTCGACGGTGCCGATGCGATCGCCGGCGCGGACCCGCATTCCGACGGCCAGGTCCTTGCGGGGCTGGTAGATCCCGACTGCCGGAGAAGTGGCGACTATGGGGAGACGCGCCAACTCCTCGGCCTCTTCTTCTTCGCGGGCTCGACGGTCGCGCTCCTCGGCGGCTCCGCGGCCGTGGCTCGCGGCCGGGCCGCGCCCCGAAGCGTGGCCGTGCCCGGAGTGGCCGTCGAGGGAGCTCCAGGCGGCGACCCTGCGGGCCTCGTCCGAACCGGCGGGCCTGCGCAGCCGCGCCTTCCAGGACCCTTCTCGAACTTCGATCTCGCCCAAACCGGTGGCGGTCAGCTTGGCGATCAGCGCGGGCAGCAGATCGTCCGCCAGGCGGGAGATCGCGAGGTGGTCGCGTTCGGCGCGGACGTCGGGGCCTTCGCCCGAAACTGCGTCGGCGGGGTCGGCCTTGGCGGCGCCGCGGGGGGCCGCGGAAGTTGCGCCGTTTCGATTCTCGGGCATCGGCTACACCTCCTCGCGGCCGGGCGGGACGTCGCGCTTCGTGCCGGGCATGGACGGCCTGTTGGACAGCAGGCCCCGGAGCCGGTCGGCGATGCCAGTGCGCTCCGGTGCAGCCACCGGCCGGTCGGCGACGATGTACGGGCCCATGACGCGGAACTTCCTGAAACGCGCCTCGACGAGCTCGTCGAGCGAGACGCGGCCGAGGGCGTCGAACCGCTCGAGGACGACGTCCCTGATCCGCCTCGCCGTTTCGGCCGGATCCGTGTGGGCGCCCTCGCCCGGCTCGGGAATGACGATGTCGACGATGCCCATCTCCTGCTGCTCGCCAGCGGTCACCTTCATCGCCGCGGCGGCCTCGTGGCTGTGCTCGCCGGACCGCCACAGGATCGTGGCGCAGCCCTCCGGGCTGATGACGGAGTAGATCGAGTTCTCGAGGGCAACTATGGTGTCGCCGACGGCCAGACCGAGGGCCCCACCTGAGCCGCCCTCGCCGGTGATGACGACGACGATCGGGGTGCGCAGGCGGGTCATCATGCCGATGGAGCTGGCGATCGCCTCAGCGATGCCGCGCTCCTCCGCTGCGGCGCCCGGGAAGGCGCCCTGGACGTCGACGAAGGTGAGCACCGGCATGGCGTACCGCTCGGCCAGGTCCATGATCCGCATGGCCTTGCGGTAGCCCTCGGGGTGCGGCAGCCCAAAGTTGCGGCGGATGTTCTCTTCGGTGTCCTGACCCTTCTGGAATCCCAGCACCACGACCCGCCGGCCGGAGATACGGGCGAAGCCGGTCACGATCGCCGAGTCGTCGCCGAAGACCCGGTCGCCGTGCAACTCGACGAACTCGTCCGCCATGGCCTTGAGCAGTTCGAGCGTATGCGGGCGCTTGAGGTTGCGAGCCTCCTGCACGTGGGCCCACACCGCAGAGACGGGGTCGTCAGTGTGGCCCTGGTCGGACCCGTGTCGGCCGAGGAGTCGGTCAACCATTGCCGGCCTCCCCACGATTCTGGTCGCCGTTGCCGTCGGAGCTGAGCGCCCCGGTCAGGGCGTTCAGGAACGACCGCGGCCGGGAGGTGGGGCTGGGTGCGGGTTCGGCGTGGCCGTTGGAAGGAGCGACAAGGAACCCGAGCAGGGTGATGATCTCGTCGCGCAGCTTGGCCCGGGGCACGATCCGGTCCACGAAACCGTGGCTCATCCAGAACTCAGCGAGGGCATATTCGGGCGGCAACTCCTCGCCGATGGTTCCGGCGGAGACGCGGTCGCCGGCGAAGCGGATCAGGGCGTTGGGCTCGGCCAGGTTCACGTCGCCGACTGCGGCGAAGGAAGCGAAGACGCCGCCCGTCGTGGGGTCCGTCATGACGGAGATGAACGGCACGCGGGCCGCCTTGACCCGTTCGACCACGCTCATCGTCTTGGCGAGCTGCATCAGCGAGTACGTGCCCTCCTGCATCCGCGCCCCGCCCGAGGACGAGACGATCAGAAGCGGGATGCGCTCGGCGATAGCGGCCTCACCGGCTCGGGCCACCTTCTCCCCCACGACGGAGCCCATCGATCCGCCGATGAAGCCGAAGTCCATGACGCACATCGAGATCGGCTTGCTGCCCATTGCGGCCAGGCCCCACAGCGCCGCGTCGCGCAGGCCGGTGGCCAGCTGGGCCGCCATCAGGCGATCGGGATAGGTCTTGAGGTCCACGAACCCGAGGGCGTCGACAGGCGTCAGGTCCGCGTCTCGCTCCACGAACGAGCCGCCGTCTACGAGCTGCTCGATGCGAGCCTTGGCCGAAATCCGGAAGTGGTGGCCGCAGTGCGGGCAGACCCGCAGCGTCTTGTCGAGCTGCTTGTTGAACAGCATCTCCGCGCAACCGGGGCACTTGGTCCACAGGTCGGGCGGGTATGTGTCGCGGCGGGGTCGGAACGGGAGTCGGACCGGCATCAGGACGTCACTCCGAGGATTCCGTGGAGGACACCGGCGCGTCGGCCGTGCCCGGAGGCATCTCCGCGACCGGACCTGGCGGCGCGCACGGCGCGAACCATTGGCGTGTGAGCGGCGCGCGACCATCTCCAGGCGACGTAGACCGCGCCGATGGAGATGGCCGCCGAGGCCACGCCCACGCCGCCGACGATGAGCGGGCGGGGAGTTCTGGTGGCAAAGGCGGGGAGTTTGCGCAGACCCGCGGCGGGAGTGGCGATGCCATCATCCGCCGCGGCGAGCTCCGCCGGCGCGAGCTCGGCCGGCGCGAGCTCGGCCCAGGCGGCCACGCCGGAGGCGCGGAAGGGCGCGATCGGCGCGGGTGCGGTGCGGACGACCAGCTGTTCCGCGGGTTCGATGGCTGAAAGCCCGGCGCTCATCCGACCGGCGGTCCGCGCCAGTCGCGCGGCGAGGCCTTCCTCGAAGCGGAACGACGGGTGCACGCGGATGAGATCGGCTCGAAGCTGGCGCGCGGCCAGCACAACCGCAGAATCGATGTCGACGTCCATCGGGACATCCGCGACGCCGCGCTCCTCGGCCTCCATCAGGCCGTCGAGATAGCGCTCGGTCCGGCGGGCGTCGCGGGGTCCGCCGCCCAGCATCAGCTGAGCCTCCCGCGCAGATCGGCCGCGACCGAGCGCAGGGCCCGATGCAACAGAACGCGGACCGCGCCCTCGGAGCGGCCGAGAACCTCGGCGATCTCCGCGGTGGACATCTCGTCGACGAAGCGCAGTACGACTGCGCGGCGTCGATCCTCGGGCAGCCGCGCCACGGCCTGCCAGGCCGCGCCGCCCGCCTCGCGCGCCGCAACAGCTTCGACGACATCGTCTGCGGCGGCCAGGCCTTGGGCATCCTCGAGCGGGGCCACCGGGCGACGACGGTCGCGGCGGCGTTCGTTCGCGACGACGTTGCGCGCGATACGGAAGAGCCAGACCCGGAACGTCGACGCGTCGGCGGATACGTCGCCGCCGGAACCGGCACCGACGAAAGAGTCGGCCCGCTCCTCGAAGCGGGGCAGGCCGGTCATAGCCTGCATGAATACACGCTCGGTGGCGTCTTCCGCGGCGTGGTGATCGCGGAGTTCGTAGAAAGCGTAGCTGTACACCTGGGCGAGGTACTTCCTGTACAGGGCATCGAAACAGGCGGGATCGCGCCGCGCCGCCTCCACCAGACCGCGATCGCGATCCAGGCGGGCCGGCCTGGCTGTCTCCTCCGAAGTACCAAACACCGTCCGGCTCATGGCGTTACATCCCCGTCGCCGGCGGCGGCCAGGCGGACATGCACGACCTCACCCGCGAGCACCTCTCGATCCACGCCGGGAGCGGCCGGATCCTCGACCAGCAGCGCTCCCGTGGCTCCGTCGACGCCCACGGCGAGGACTTCCTCCGCCTCCCAACCGGAACGTTCCAGTCGAACGGTTCGTCCCGTGGTCACCTGTCGGTCGTGCCAGCCGGCCACGTCGAAGTGGCCGTCGCGCAAAGCCACCACGCGCGGCTCGACCCGCAGCAGGAAGGCCTCGAGCAGCTCGTCGGCGTCGATCGGCCGGCCGCCGGAAACCTCGCGCAAGCTCGTCATGGAGTCGGCCAGCTCGACCGGGAAGCTCGACCGCGGCCAGTCGGCGTTGATGCCGATCCCCACGATGGCCAGCTGGTCGGCCGTGCCAACGCCCTCGGTCTCGCCCAGAACGCCGGCGACTTTTCGAAGCCCGCCAGCCGCGCCAGCCGCGCCGCCCGCGCCGCCCGCGCCGCTCGCAACCTCCACGACGATATCGTTGGGCCACTTCAGGCGCAGCCTGCCGACCGCCAGGCCCGCGACCGCCTCCGCGGCGTCGGCCATCGCCAGGGAGACGACGGCCGCAAGCCGCCACACACGGTCCGCTGGAAGATAGCCCGGCCGGAAGCCGAGAGACAGCAGCAGAGCGGCACCACTCGGGGCCACCCAGGACCGACCCGACCTCCCGCGACCGGCGGTCTGCTCGCTGGCCACGGCCAGACAGACCTCGACGGTTCCTGCGGTCAACCAGGTGCGGACGACGTCGTTGGTGGAGGGGACCGATCGGAACCGCTCGTGTCGCGAGAGAAACGCGACGCTCGTGGTCACGCGCTCGTCTTTGCCGCCCCACCGGAGCTGGCCGCGTCTTCGCCCGCCTGATCCTGCACCACCGGCTCCGGCTCCTCGAGCGAGAAGGCCTTGTGCAGGGCGCGAACGGCGGTCTCGACCTGGTCTTCGGCGATCATGCAGGTGATGCGGATCTCAGAGGTCGAGATGATCTCGATGTTGACGCCCGCTTCGGCGAGCGCAGCGAACATTCGGGATGCGTAGCCCGGGGCGTTCTGGATTCCGGCGCCGACGATGGAAACCTTCGCCATCGCCGAGTCGGTCGTCATCTCGCGGAAGCCGAGCTCGCGGATGATCGGCTCCAGGATGCGCTTCGTCTTGGCCAGGTCGCCGCGCGTAATGGTGAAGCTCAGGTCCGTCGTGCCGTGGTGGCCGACGTTCTGGACGATGGTGTCGACGTTGATGCCGGCCTCCGCGAGGGG
>Ga0182010_10002015_pt1 | contig 10404 bp, 10 predicted proteins | sample 611E1MmetaG_FD_120488 | JGI IMG/M metagenome (GOLD analysis project Ga0182010, IMG submission 120488) | Permafrost microbial communities from Stordalen Mire, Sweden - 611E1M metaG | ecosystem: Environmental > Terrestrial > Soil > Wetlands > Permafrost | place: Sweden: Stordalen | collected... | reverse complement strand
ATGGAGTGAACCTGGATGAGGCCATAGTGCCGGCGGGAATGGGCCCTGGTGGTGGCGAACATGGCCCGCACCAGGAAGGCACCGTACTCCGCCACATACATGAGCGGCCCGGCTCCCTGGTGGCGTCGGACAGGCAGCCGGTGGACGTTGACGCCGGCCACCGTTCCGGTGGCGGCTTCACCTTCGCGTCGCAGCCCAAAGACATCAACGGACCAGCCCGCCGCCACAAGCGCCTCGGCCTGCCGGCGGACCCGAGGATCCTCCTCGTAGTAGGCATGCACGATCATGCAGACGGGGCGCCGTGTCATGATCGGCCTCCAATCGAGACGGCGTGGCGAAGGATCGAACCCCGCAGGGCCTCGATCACGAGATCCTGTTCCGTCGCGCTAAGACTGGGATACATCGGCAGCGACAGACTGCCTGCCGCGGCCGCGTCGGTGTTAGGCAGATCCGCCTCGATTGCGAGTTCCAGGACATATGCCTGACGGTGGCAGGGAATGGGGTAGTAGATGCCGCACATCACGCCGGCATCCTCCATCTCCGCGACGATTTCGTCACGTGCAGAACCCACCGCGATTGTGTACTGGGCGTACACATGGGTCCGGCCGTCCGGCCAGACCGGCAGTCGAATTGGAAGATCGGCCAGCGCTTCTTCGTAGCGTTTGGCGATCGTCTGGCGGCGGGCCGTGTTGCGTTGGAGCTTGTCGAGTTGCGCAAGCCCGATGGCCGCGGCAATGTCCGTCATTCGGAAGTTGTAGCCGAGGATTTCGTGGTGGTAGCGCTCCCGCATTCCCTGGTTGCGGTAGAGCTTGATCCAATCGGCCAACCGATCGTCGTTGGTGGTTACGAATCCGCCCTCACCCGTGGTCATGTTGGCGGAGCCGTACAGGCTGAAGGCGCCGTAGCCGAAGCTGCCGGAGCGACGATTGCGGTACTGGGCACCCTGGGCGTGGCAGGCATCCTCGACGACGGTCAGGCCGTGGCGGTCGGCGATGGCCTGGATGGCATCCATGTCGGCGACCATTCCGAAGAGGCTGACCGGGCAGATGACCCGGGTCCTCGAGGTTATTGCGGCCTCGATGCGGCCGGCATTCATCAAGTAGGTGTCCGGCTCAATGTCCACGAAGACCGGCGATGCGCCGGTGAACAGGATTGAGCTGACGGTCGCGTTGAAGGTGTGCGAGACGGTGATGACTTCGTCGCCGGGACCAAGGCCGAGACCGGCAAAGACCGACATGAGCGCGACCGTGCCGTTGGAGAGGGCTATGGCGTGCTTGACGCCGCAGTACTCCGCCCATCGCTCTTCGAGTTCCGCGACCTTGCGGCCCTGGGCGATCATCCCGCTCCCCAGGACGGCCGCCACGGCCGCGATTTCCTCCGGGCCCAGGTCTGGGCGCGAGATTGGGATCACGCCGATGCCGCCGAGTGGGATGCGCGCCGCACTACCAGCGAGCCGCCTTGAGTTCGGGAGCCGGCGACGGCGGCTTCGAGAACTTCAATAGCGCGAACCCTCGCCGCGGGATCGATCACGAGGAAACTCCTATGGTTGTTCGGAGGCCGGCGGAGGGATCCTCAGACGCCGCTCAGCCGGCCCCGCAGTATACCCAACCTCGCCGGTCGGCCGGCCGATGCCTTCGTTGGCTCCTGCGGTGCTCGCTCCTCTTCGTCAGCCGCGCTTGCGCCGGGACAGCAGGCCTATCGCAATGCCCAGCGCGGCCCCGGCGGCGAGCGCTCCGCGCCAATCGAGCACCGTCCGAACGTTGCCCTCGACTCGCCGGGCGATCAGCACGACAGTTCCCGTTTGCTTCCCCAGGGTCACGTTGGCGGCAATCACCGATCCGGCGCCGCCCTGCTGGATGTGAACGTCGCGAGCGACGACAGCCCGAACGAAGCCCTGGGTGACGGAGATTTCGTTTCCGACGGCGACGCCGATCGCGCCCAGCTCCGCCGATACGCGCTCGCCCCTGGCCATCCCGATGCCGCCCATCCGAAGCGCGATGTCGTCGGCTTGAGCCATGCCGATGCCGCCCATCGACACTGAGACGTCTTCGGCCGATGCCGCGCCGATCCCGCCCTGATGGACGCTGATGGACTCGGCCTCCACTTCGCCGGCTCCGCCCTGGCTGATAGCTACGGTGGTGGCCTTGACGCGGCTCAGCGTTCCGCCGGACTCCTCGCCGTGAGTCTGCGGGAGCGCAAGCGCCGAACCGATACTGGGAGTGGCGGCGGCCGCCGCCGGTGCCACTGCCGGTGCCACTGCCTTTGCCGCTTTGGGTGCCCGTGCCGCGACCGATCTAGCGGCCGGTTTGACGGCCGGTTTGACGGCCAGCCTGGCGGGCGGGTTCTTCGCCGCCGGCTTGGCAGCCGGCTTCACGCGGGGCGCGGGCACCGCTGCAGGCGTGGACCCGGGCGCCGGCGCTACGGCAGCCGCGGGCAGACCGGCCCTGGCTCTGGATCGTCCACCCGACGGCGTTTCGGACCCGACCTGCGACCTGGTGCCCGGCTCTTTGTCCATGTCTTCCTTCTCCTCTGTTGAGAGCCGACCGACGCCCGCTATTCGCCCCTGGGGAGCAGGCTGAAGTAGGCCCTGAATGCATCCTGCCAGGCCCGCAGTGGTCCGTCGGGGAGTGGCGTCGGCTCGAGCGCTCCCCAAAGGGGCGGAGTGGAGGAACGCGACCACGTGCTCATCGGTACGTCTGCCGTTGGAACTTCGATGCCGGCAAGGCGCAGCACTTCCCGGCCCCATTCCGCTCGGGAGGCCCTCCCGGTGTTCACGATGTGATGGATTCCGCCAAAGCCGCGACCGCCTGCCCGGCCTGATTCTCGGACGAGCTGCAGGATCGCGCCGGCCAGATCGGCGGCGTAGGTTGGGCAGCCGATCTCGTCGGAGACGAGGCTCAGCGTGGTTCCGTCGGTGCGGGCTTGCCGGGCCGCGGCCAGGATCTTCTGCGGAAAGTCGAGACCGGGCAGACCGAAGAGCCACGCGGTCCGGACGATCGCCAGGGCCGGGACCATGGAGTCGTCGGCCGTTTTCGGCTGCAGCGTCGCCGCCGCGAACTCCGTGCCGGTAGCCCAGAAGGCGGCCCGGGCGGCCTGCTCGCCGGCCAGCTTCGACGCGCCGTAAGGATTCGGTGGGTTCGGTAAATCCGTCGCCACGTATGGCCGGCCGTCGGTTCGCGCGCCGTCGAAGACCTCGTTGGTCGAGACAACGACGAGGGCCGCTCCGGAACCGACGCAAGCCTCGGCCATCTCGCCGACGGCAGTCCCGTTACGCCGCAGGGCAATCTCCGGATGCTCGGCGCAGGCGTTGACGTCCGTCCAGGCAGCGGCGTGGATCACGGCATCGGGTCTGTACTTGGATATCAGCCGACGCGCCGAGGAGGCGTCGTCGAGGTCGTGCTCGGGTAGGTCCCAGGGGAGGACCTGGCTGACGAAGTCGGCCCTGCCCAGCTGCTCAACCAGGGCGCTGCCGAGCCGGCCACCAGATCCCGTGACTGCCACTCTCATCGGCGCACCGACCTCATCATCCGGCTTCGCGCGAGCCGGCCAATCGCCCGCCGTACTGGCGGCGGTAGTAGTCGTCCCAGTCCCCGGCCTTGATTGCGCGCCACCAGGCCTCGTTGGTGCGGTACCAGTCGACGGTCGCGGCCAATCCTTCACCAAATGGCACTCTGTTCGTCCAGCCCAGGGCCACGAGCTTCGAACCGTCCATCGCGTACCGGCGATCGTGGCCGGGCCTATCCTCCACCCGCCGAACGAGGGACCACGGCTTGCCCAGACGTTCGAGCAGGGCGGCCACGACCTCGCTATTGGTGCGCTCGTTGTTGCCCGGGACGTTGTACGTCTCGCCCGCAACGCCGTGCTCCAGGACGTGGCCGATGGCACCTGCGTGATCGGCCACGTGAAGCCAGTCGCGTTGCTGCAGACCGTCGCCGTACAGCGGCAGCGGCTGATCGTCGATGGCGTTGGTAATGAAGAGCGGAATGAGCTTCTCGGGGTGGTGGTACGGCCCATATGTATTGGAGCCGCGAGTCGTCACCACGTCCATGCCGAAGGTGACGAAGTAGGACCGGGCCAGCAGCTCGCCACCGGCCTTGGCGGCGGAATACGGCGAGCGAGGCTCGAGGCGATCGTCCTCCCGACTCTCGCCATGCTCCACGGAGCCGTAGACCTCGTCTGTGGAGACCTGCAGAAATCTCGGGGCGGCGGCACGGTCTCCGCCGGCGGCCCGCGCCTGCTCGATGCGGCATGCTTCGAGCAGCACGTGGACGCCCATCACATCGGTGCGGAGGAACGCTGCCGGGTCCAGGATCGAGCGATCGACGTGCGATTCGGCGGCGAAATTGACGACGGCGTCCACGTCGGCCACGAGCGGCGCCACGACGGCGGCGTCGGCGATGTCGCCCTCGACAAACCGAAGGCGGGCGGCTTGCTCGGGATCGGCTTCAACCGCTGCCAGATTGGCCAGGTTGCCCGCGTACGTCAGCTTGTCCAGCACCACGATTGTCGTGCCATCGCGGCGAGCCAGAGAATCCCTCACGAAGCAAGAGCCGATGAAGCCCGCGGCGCCGGTCACGAGCAGACGGCGAAACCGCGGCGCGTCGCCCTCGCTCACTTGGTCGGCCGGGCGGGCGGGGCGGCGAGGCGGCCGGAGCGCGACTCCTGCTCGGCCAGTTCCGCAGCCCGGATGAGTGAGGTCACCGTGCCTGCATCCGTCCACAGGCCGTCGAATTCGGGGGCGAACAACCGACCGGGCAGGTAGTGATTGAGGAGGTCAGTGATCTCGAGCTCGCCGCGGTTCGACGGTACGAGCTGGTCCACGACGCCGAACGCGTCCGGCCTGAGGAAATACACGCCGATGGGGATCTTGTTGCTCTTTGGCTGCGCGGGCTTCTCCTCGAAGGCGACGACGTTGCCAGCGGCGTCAAACTCCGCCACACCGAATCGTTCCGGATCCGCCACTTCGTACAGCAGCGTTCCTGCGCCATAGGGACCCGCCTCGAATTCCCGAGCCAGGTCGGCCAGGGGAGGTCCAAGAAGGACGTTGTCACCGAGGACGACGCAGAAAGCATCATCGCCGACGAAGTCCTGAGCGAGTCCGATGGCATGGGCGATGCCGAGCGCGCCGCGCTGGTAGCGATATGTGAGGTTCAGCCCAAAATGCTCGCCATCGGCGAGAAGCTCCACGACGTCGCCGACGCTCTTGCCGCCGACGATGACCATGACCTCTCTGATCCCCATGCCCGCCAGTGTGGCGATTGGGTAGTAGATCATCGGCCGGTCGTAGATCGGCAGAAGGTGCTTGTTGGTGACAATGGTAAGCGGGAAGAGGCGAGTGGCCGTACCTCCCGCCAGAACGAGACCCTTCAAGGTGGCTCCCAAGGACTCAAGGCCGTGAGCGTAGCAGGTTTGAAATCCGTGGCGCCGCCCAGGTGCCGATCGACTAAGACCCGGGCGTCGGAACCGGCTTGGGTGTCGGCGTCGCCTTGGGTTTCGGCGTGGCCTTGGGCTTGGTCGTCGGATTGACCGAGGGATTGACCAGCGGAGACGGCGCAGGGATACAGGTGGCGCCGGGGCTCGCGGAGCTACCCGGGCTCGCGGAGCTACCCGGGTTCGCGGAACTGCCGGGGCCGGCCGAGCTGCTGGAGCAATACGGTGTCGTGGGCCCAAAACCTCCCTTGTAGTCGGTGATGACCAGAAGGAAGGTAGCGTCGTTCAAATGCGCCGCCGGCTGGAGGGTTGCGCTCTGGACGACCTCATTGCGGGCCGTCGATACCTGGGTGATCGTACCGATCAGCAGCCCCGGCGGGTAGGGGGACGTGTCGTTTGTGCCGGAGAGCGCCTCGCCGGCAGTCACCACCGGATCGCCCAATGTCAGGGCCGCTCCGGCGTCGACGTACTGCATCTGGAGCTGCCCGCCAATCGATCCCTTGATCGTGCCCGTGGCGTTCGTGTTGACTTCCTTCCCGACGACGACGGCCGAGGGGTCGCTGATCAGCAAGATCGTCGCAACGGTTGCGTCGACTGAGCTGAGCCGGCCGACCAGTGCTCCACCGGCGTCGATCACGACCTGGCCCTTGCTGAGGCCGTCGGTGCTCCCTTTGTTGATGACCAGTGTCCGCTGGCTCACGCTTGAGATGTCTCGGACGATGACCCGGACCGGCGTCAACTGGTATGGAACTCCTGCCGCTTGGGCGGTGATCTTCGACCAGTCATCGTTGAGCTTGGAGATCGACGGCATGCGATTCAGCTCCTCCTGGAGCGTCAGGTTTTCCTGGTTGAGCCGCGCGTTCTCAGTCCTCAGCCGGTCGATCTGGGTCAGGGCCGACCAGTACGAGACGGCTGTGTCGTTGAGACCGTTGAGGAACGTCTCAACAGGGCTAACCGCCCAGTTGACTGCCGACTGCATGTCGTGAGCCGTTCGAGTGCCGGACACGCCCATCAGGCCGACGCTGACGATCAGAAGCACGCCGAATACCGTCCACTCCCGACGGATCGTCCGCCGGGTGGCTGTGATTGCGTTCATGAGGCCACCGTGGCCCTGCTATGTGTCAGCGCGCCGGGCGGGCGTAGGTGTCCGCCACGAGTACTTCTTCCATGAGATCGAGCTCTTCCAGCACCACTCCGGTGCCGCGGACGACGCATGTCAGCGGGTCGTTGGCGATGTGGACGGGCATCTGGGTCGCCTCTGCGATGCGTCGATCCAGCCCCGAGAGAAGGGCCCCACCACCGGCCAGGACAATGCCCTGATCCATGATGTCGGCCACGAGTTCTGGGGGCGTTTCCTCGAGCGTGTCCTTGACGGTATCGACGATGAGGCTCAGCGACGGATCCAGGGCCTCGCGGATCTGCTCGCCGCCCACTTCGACGCTGCGGGGCAGGCCCGTCAGCAGGTCGCGGCCGCGGAGCGTGACGCGCTGGGCGTCCCACTCGCCCGGGGCAGCCGACCCGATGGCGATCTTGATGTCTTCTGCGGTGCGCTCGCCGAGGAACAGGTTGTACTCGCGGCGGGCGTACGAAACGACGTCGGCGTCCATCTCGTCGCCTCCGATGCGGATGCTGCGGGCAACGACGATGCCACCGAGGCTGATGACCGCGACTTCCGTCGTGCCGCCGCCGATGTCGATGATCATGCTGCCAGTTGGTTCGTTGATGGGAAGACCAGCACCGATCGCGGCGGCCATGGGCTCCTCGATCAAACCGGCCCAGCGTGCGCCCGCGTTCATGGCGGCGTCACGGACGGCGCGCTTCTCGACTTCGGTCACGCCCGACGGAATGCCCAGGAGCATCCGGGGTCGCGGCACCATGCCGATGCGATCGTGAACCTTTCGTACGAAGTACGCGATCATCTGCTGCGTCACGTCGAAGTCGCTGATGACTCCGTCGCGGAGCGGCCGGACGGCGATGATGCTCGCCGGGGTTCGGCCGACCATTCGCTTTGCCTCGGCGCCGACGGCGAGAACCTTCCTCGTCTTGGCCTCGAGAGCGACTACGCTCGGCTCGCTGATGACGATGCCGCGGTCGCGGACCCAGACCAGGGTGTTGGCGGTGCCAAGGTCGATGCCGACGTCTCGCGAGAAGAGGCCGAGCAGGGATTGCAGTCCGAACATGATTCGAGGCTGTTCCTTCTTGTCGTGGCGCTGGCTTTACCGAGGATGGGGACGGATCGCCAGCTGGAGACTCAGACGATCGAGTGGCTCAGAGGCCACGGATTGTGACGGTGGTGCCTCAATCCACTTTGCGGGAGGACATGTCGCCCGCCTCGATCTTGGAAAGCGCAACCAGTATACCGCCCGACCAGGTCCGGGCTCCTTTGTGGGTCGAGGCGACTCGGACGGGCTCCGCAGTTTACCGCCCCAACGCAATCGATGGCGCGCCCGCCACTACCCGGCTGCCGTTCGCGTGCAGCGAATCCTGTCTTCGCCCCGATTCACGCGCTCCGGTCGAAGGCAACGCCCCGATCGCGCAGGGATACGAACCCGTCCCCGGCGACGATCAAGTGATCGAGTAATTGGATGTCGAGCAGGCGACCGGCTGCAAGTGCTTCGGCCGTCAGTCGCAGGTCGTCCGGGCTGGGTGTCGAGTCGCCCGAAGGGTGATTGTGGACCAGGATCACCCCCGTGGCGCTGAGCCGGATCGCGTCCCGGAACAACTCGCCGATGCGCACCAGACTCGACGAAACGCTGCCCTGGTAGACCGTCACCTGCCGCAAGACCGCGTTGCGGGTATTCAGAAGGACAACTCGGAGTTCCTCGCGCTCCAGATAGCCCATCTGAGGCACGAGCCGCTCCCCGACATCACGCGGCGTTCTGACCATCCAGCGGCCTTGCGGCCAGTCCGTCACGACGCGACGGCCCAGCTCGAACGCGGCACTGAGTTGCGCGGCCCGCACCGGCCCAACTCCCGGGACTGCCTCAAGCTCGACATCCGCGGCCCGGGCCAATCCCACCAGCCCCTCATGCCGGCGCAGAGCATCCGAGGCGGCTTCCACAGCCGTGTGGCCGTGGTTCCCGGACCCCCACAGGACGCCGATCAGTTCCGCAGCGCTCAGTGCCCCGGCGCCGTGCATGGCCATGCGCTCTCGCGGCCGTTCCTGCCGAACAGGGAATGCGGCCGCGCCGATCAGCCGCTCGGCCGTGCCCACGATCCGCTGGGCCGCTGCAGCCCCAGCTTGCCCGTCTGACCGACGCACGGAATGGTGTCCTCCGATGGCGGCGAGACATTGGCAGCAACTGCTCCCGGAGCCGAACGACGAAAGCCCGCCGATTCCTTTCGCTATCCGGCCCCGGGAACGCCGTGAGACTACGTGACGCCGCTTACTTCAGGCCCAACTGCCGCTTATCAGCGGCTCAACTGGAATGGCCGGCGGGCTTGCTCCTCTCCCAGCCGCTCTCGTTGGTCCAGAGCCGTCACTCGGGGCGCCCCTACCCGCCACGCGGCGAGATCTACAGGAAGGAAATGATCGTGATCAGGCCGTTGTAGCCGGCATGCAGCGTTCCTGAGGCGAGGATGGATCGACGGCGCATGTACAGCCACGTCAGGGCAAAGGCCACTGGGACTCGAGCGCCGAAGTTGAAGAGCGCGACGCGCCAGGAAATGGCTGCGTCCGTCGTGGCCGTATTCAGGACGTGGATGAATGCGAAGAAGAGCGAGGACCGCAGGATCGCCGAGTTGTGGCCGAGGGACCGGCCCCAGGCGTTGGTCGCGAAGCCGCGAAAGAAGATCTCCTCGCCGATCGGTGCCACGATCGCGACGGCCACAAACGTGAGCAGGAGCGACAGGCCATCCGACGTCACGGTCTTGTCCGGGGAGATGTCCTCGGGGCGCAGACCCAGCACCAGCAGCATTGCAGCCGACATCAGGTTCGACGCCAGAATGAGCGGCAGGACCATGGCGAGCGCAACGAGGACGTCTCCGAGTCTATGGTGGCCCGAGACTCGAGACCTCAACGTCCCGAATGTGGCGCCCCAGGCGCGAGCCCAGCCCGGAGCCGGCTCTGAACTGCGCCAGTCGCTGGAACTCGGGGCCAGCCGCCCCGGACTGGCGATGTCCCGCCAGGTCAGTGCGCCGGTTCGAACCGCCAGGAAATGGACCAGCCCGCAGTAGGTGCCGAGGTATATCAGCAGCACCAGCAACGTGACGGGCGGCGACTCGAGATCGACATGGGCTGCCTTCAGCCCGACGGCGACCAGCAGACTCGCGGCGGTGGTGATTGCCAGGAACGCGCCAACCGTCAGCAGGGGTGATGGACCGTTGTAGTCATGCCACCCGTCGGCCCGCCTCTGGCGCGCCTGAGCCACCGCTGCCGCGACGAGGCCCACCGCCGCCACGATGCTCACGGCCTCTATCAAGAGCCACGAAGGAATGGACCCGGAAGCAAGCTTGAACCCCGCCGAGACACCGACCAGGTATAGAAGCAAGGCCGCAATTCCGGGCAGTCCAAGGGCGAGGCCCACGGCGTAGAGACGGGGAGACCTCCTGCCCTTCAGGGAGAAGGCCGGCCTCCGCGAGATCGGGGGATGGAAGTTGCCCGGCGACTCCAGCACCGGAGGCATGGCCGGCGGCATTGAGTAGCCCCAAGGCACTTCGCCGATCGGCCATGAGATCGGCGCGATCGGCCATGGTCCGGAGAGGGTGCCGGGTCCGTACCACGGCTGCTGCCACGGGGCGGGCGGCGACCACTGGCCGGGCGGCGACCACGGGCCGGGCGGCGACCACGGGCCGGTCTGCCACTGACCGGGCGACCAGCCGACGGGGGGCGGCGCGGCAACATACGGGGGTTGCCAACCGCCCGGTTGGGGCAGTTGACTCGGATGCGCGTCGGGATTGCCGTTGCGGCTCGCGCGCGTGCCCTCCATGTCCTGCCGATCGTTGGCCATGAGGCGAGGTGAGGCCTCCGAGGAT
>Ga0182010_10002013_pt1 | contig 10411 bp, 7 predicted proteins | sample 611E1MmetaG_FD_120488 | JGI IMG/M metagenome (GOLD analysis project Ga0182010, IMG submission 120488) | Permafrost microbial communities from Stordalen Mire, Sweden - 611E1M metaG | ecosystem: Environmental > Terrestrial > Soil > Wetlands > Permafrost | place: Sweden: Stordalen | collected... | reverse complement strand
AGTCGGCTGTGGAAACGCCTGTGCACTTCCCGATGAGGCCGCTGATGTCGGTGTTGTAGGTGAACGCGTCGCTGCGTAGATATGTCTGGATCGCCTTGGCGACGTCGTATTCGTTGTTGAAGGCGACGTCTAGAGTGCTTCCATTCTTCGTCGTCCAGGTCCGTATCTCGGTCAGCAGCGCCCTTCCGGCCGATCCGACGAGCGCGGCACCCTGCGTGTACCTCGCCAGCAACCCCGGCGGGTAGGTCTTCCCGGCATGTTGCAAGCGCCATTCCGTGAGGCCGGTTCCGTCCTGGCTCGTGTCCGGCACGTAGGACGAGACGACGTAATCGGTTGACTTGGTGGACAGTCCGGCGACATTCAGGCTGCCGTCGTCGCCGATCAGCGTTCGCTCGACGCCGGCGTTCACGCTGCCCGGTTCGTTGGCCGCGATCAGATGCGAGATCGAGGTGTCCTGGATGTGCACAGTGATCGAGACCGGACGCCGACCCGGAGTCGCCAGTCCGACGAGGTCGTTCGTGCCGCGTTCGAGCTGATCGCCCGCGACTACCTGGTCCTGACGCGCCCCGGCGCCCACGGACCAGCCGGTCGTCTGGAAGGTGTCGTAGGCGACCATCCGCCAGTGGAACGAAGTGGTGGCGTTGGGGACGCGGACCGTGAAGACGTTGTGTGTGCTCTCGTGGAAGAGATCGCTGATCGGCGCGGTAGTTCCGAAGTCGGAGTTGGCCGGAACTCGGCTGGCACCGCCGTTGGGGAGCAATCCGCTGAACCCGCCGAAGGCGTTCTGAAGGTCGCCGCTCAGGTTCTGGACCATGGGTCTGAGCGGTGCCGAGCTGGCAAACATGGTGAGGATCAGAGATCCGGCCACGGCGATCGACGCGAAGGTGAGACCGCCCTGGAGGTGCGGGGCTTGGAAGTCGCGTCCGCGCCAGATGCGGTGGCGAAGCCAGCTCGACCGCTCGTCGGCGGCATGGGCCAGGAGCAGCAGGACGAGGGCCGCAGCGCTGAAGATCACGAGGTCGAGGTACTGATCGTTGGGAGTCAGGGCCATATTCGCGATCAGGACCACGGCCAGCAGGAGCACGCCGTTGACGGAGCGGTGGTAGCCAAAGACATCGTAGGAGGCCGCCTGAGCCGTTCCCCAGACCAGGACACCGAGCAGGATGGAGAAGTGGGCCGTCTGCACGGTGGAGACCTGGTGGCGCCAGGTGAGATCGAGATACGCCTGCGCAAAAGAGCTTGCGGCTGCCTGGAACCAACCGACCAGACTCGGCTCGGCCCCCGGCAGCGAGGCTCCGACCGCCTCGATCAGTACAAACGCACCGACGAGGCAGCCCAGTCCCTGGGCCAACCAGGGGGGAAGGTCCAGGCGGGCGCTGACGTAGCCCCAAAGGGCCGCGGCCATGGCGACCCAGACCAGGAAGCTCGTGAGCCCATTCTCTCCAAGGATCCAGCGCGCATCCGCGATGGACCATGCCATCGTGGCGGTGAGAACCAGAACCAGCGGCAGGCTCGCAAAACCGTCTTCGGGGCGCAGCCACGCCAGCAGCCGTTCAATCCTCCCCTCCTGTTCGAAGCGACTGGAGTCGCGGTCGTCCGGACCGATCGCGTCGCCACCGGACTTGAGCCAGGGCAGGGCCGTCATATGCGGCACCGCCAGATCGCTGGAAGGGCCGCCGGCCGTCGAACGCTCACGCCAGCACCGACCCAAGGTGGTCGCCGGCGTGGACCTCGTAGGCCTTCACGTCGTACTCGGCCAGCGCCATACGCAGCGCCCTTTGCTCCTGTGCAGCAAGCTCCCACTCCGCTCCGGGCGCTCGCCGGGATCGGGCGGCCTCATAGCTGCCGGCGTCGAGCGCGACCACAGCCGCCGCCACTCCCCTTGAGCGCAAGGAAGTCAGTGTTCGCACCCAACGCCGGTCCCGCGATGCGGTCACGATCACGGCCGTCATGCCGCGCCTCAGCTTGGGCAAACCGGCCAGCAGCACTTCCTCGAGCGGGATCCGACCGTCTCCCTCGAGCGCCGCAAGGAGCGCCATGATCTTCTGGCGTTGTCGCGGCCCGCGGTCTGCCGGGATCGAAACCAGCCTGTGACCGCTTGCCGTCATCCCGACGGCGCGGTTCTCGATGATGGCGTCGTGGGCGATCGAAGCGGCGACCCGCATGGACTCCTCGAGGGTCGAGACATCGCCCTCGCCCGAATGAACCTTCGCCTCGAGATCTACGAAGAGCCAGAGATCGGCCGTCTGTTCCAGGTCGAACTCCTTGACCTGGATCTCCCCCAGACGGGCCGTGCTGCGCCAATGGATGCGATTGAAGCTGTCCCCGGGCGCATAGGGCCGGACGGTCGTCGCCAGCGGAGTCGTCTGGAGTGACCGTTCCGGGGCCGAATGCGAGCCTTCCAGGTACGCATTGGGCAATCGCCAGCGGGGCAGCGGCACGACACGCGGGAAGACGGTGACGACCGTGGGCCGGCCCACCGTGGCCGCCGCCTCGAAGAAGCCGAACGGATCGCCTGTCCTGACCACCATCGGCTCGATTCGGAAGGTTCCGCGGCGTGTCAGTGGCACGATCGCGATCCACGATCGCTGAGCCCGAGAGCGCAATCCCAGAGCTCGGCCGGGCAGCGGCACGGGCAGATCGGTCGGGTTGTAGACCTCGAGCCATGGCTTCGGCAGGCTGCTCGAATTGGAGATGCTGTAGGTGGTCCTCATGTCCTCGCCGACGTGGCCCTGCCGGTGATCCACTCGGTATCCGGCCTCCAGATCGGCCAGACCGAACCTGGTGAGGACATAGCTCCCACCGATTGCCAGCAGACCCAGATACACCACGTAGAAGAGGAAGGAGAGTCCCGTCGAGAACGCGGCTATCAGCAGCGCGACCGCGACGATCAGGAACTGGAGCCGCCTGATCACGAGTCTGCTTCCGTTGGGTGCTACAGCGCCGGGCTGCCGGCCGGGCTGCGCTTCGCGGTGCCCGATTGCATCTTCGGTGCCGCGGCGCCGCGACGATCGGGTCCCGCCGACTTGCTATCGTCCAGCGGCACGGAGTTCAGGAGTTCCGCGATGACCTGCCGTGGATCTATGTCATGCATCGACGAACTGGTCTTGATGATCAGCCGGTGCGCCAGCGCCGACTCTGCGAGGGCCTTGATGTCGTCCGGGATCACATAGTCTCGCCCGGCCAGACCGGCAAGGGCCTGGCCGGTTCGGTACAGAGCCAGCGACCCGCGCGGCGATGCGCCCAGATACACGTCGGGATGAGTCCGAGTGGCGTTGACCAGCCGCACGATGTACTCGGCGACACTGGGATCCACGTAGATATTGCGGACCGCCGCCTGCAGATCGCGCAACTCGTCCACGCTCAGGACTTCGTGCAGATCGTCAAGCGGATGGCTGAGCTTCTGCTCGTCGAGGATCGTCACTTCGTCCGCCATGCTCGGATATCCCAGGCGGATCCGAAGCATGAACCGGTCCAGCTCTGCTTCCGGCAGGGCGAAGGTTCCCTCGTACTCGATCGGGTTCTGGGTGGCTATGACCAGAAACGGCTCCGGCATCGGATATGTGGTGCCGTCGATCGTGGCCTGGTGCTCCTCCATGCACTCCAGAAGCGAGGACTGGGTCTTGGGAGTGGCCCGGTTGATCTCGTCCGCCAGGACGACCTGAGCCATGATCGGGCCCGGCCTGAACTCGAACCCCTGAGTCTTCTGGTTGTAGATCGACAGGCCGGTCACGTCCGACGGCAGCAGGTCGGGCGTGAACTGAATCCGTCGGAAGCTGCAGCCGAGGCTGCGCGCCACCGCTTTGGCGAGCATCGTCTTGCCGGTACCGGGCACATCCTCGATGAGAAGGTGCCCCCGGCACAGCAGCGCCACAAGGGTGAGCCGGACTTCCTGGCGCTTGCCGATGATGACCCGCTCGACATTCGCCGCAACCTTCTCGCCCGTTTCTTGGATTGTCGTCATGGCTCTCCCACTGGACGCGAAGGTCGATGGCGACCCGCAACAGACTCCCCGGACCGTCGTTCAGACGAACCTCCGTTGCCCGGACGGGTCGGAGGTCGCCACATACTACGCCGAGACGCCCCGGCAGTTCTCGTTCCGACATCCCCGTCTCGTCGCCATCAGCACGCATTCCGACGCCCCAAGCCAACGCCGGGCCTTCGCGCCGGTGACGAAATTGGCCCCCGGGGCGGCTCCGGTTTCGGCGGCTCGCTGCCGTTCCTTGCGATATACCTTGCAGAGAATGGGACCTTCGGGCCACTGCCCACGAGTACGAGCAGGGCTAGTGTGGTCACCGGAAGATCGGCGTACGCTGGACAGCGAGCGCTGTGCCGGTGGCGCTCACGCCTGGCCTGCAGGACTACGGAGCAACAATGTCCGACCTAACCGACTCGTATTGCGAGCGGTGCGGCGCCCGCTACGTCTTCGGGCCGCCCATACCCAAGACGCTGTCGCTCAAGGGAGCGCGCCTCCTGGCGAAGGGCTTGAAGAACTTCGTCCTTACCGACGGCCAGTCGATGGCCGACTCGCTGACGCTGGCACGGAACGAAGACAGTCACGTGGGCTCCGCGCGCATCACCGAGGCATTCCACCGCACGTTCAACTTCTGCATGACGTGCCGCCAGTACGCTTGCGACCGCTGCTGGAACTCCAGGGTTGGCGCTTGCCTCTCATGTTCCCCCGAGTCGGGCAACGAGGCGGTTGCTCCCGAAGACCACATGATCGTAAGGACACCGGTCGCTCGCTGGGACACGGACTGGTCGCTCTTCCCGGACGGTCCGGCCGTTGAGCCGCTTGCAAGGCCCGCTCCGCCGGAGCCATTCAACGCGCCGATCAGATTCTCTGAACCCGTAGCCGGACCCGTAGCCGCAGTCGCGTCGGAAGCCGCCGCTCCACCTGCCTGGCCAGTCGCAGACCTCCAGCCGGACGCTGCGACCGTACCGAACGTCCAGAGCGCCAGGAACGGAAACCGCGCCCACCGCAAGCCGGTCGACCCGGCAGCCGCCAGCCTGTGGCCAATGGCCGACGAGATCGCCCCGGAGATGACGCTGACTCCCGAGGAGTTGGAGCTGGTCGAGTTCAAGCTCGCTCGTAGCGATGCCCCAGTCGAGCTCGGCCAACACGGCAGTCCGGCGCATGAACCGCACCTTCTCCCCACCCCACCGATCCTTCCGCCTGCGAACGAAGCCCGGGTCGAGGGGCTCGCCGAGACCGCAGGTTGGCCATCGGCCGCCACGGCCTGGCCGGCCGCCACCGCTCCGGCGCCCGAACCCAAACCGGATCTGCCCAAGCCCGGAATTCCCACTGCGGCGACTCAGCCTGCGTCCGAGGTATCGTTCGCCCAGGACTTCGACCCGCCGACTCCGTCACAGCACATCCTCCAGATGCCGGCCGCAGCTCACATAGCGCCGCAGACGCGCGCCTGGTCGCAGCCACATCTGCCCGAGCCGTCGCGTGAGCACACCCCGATCGTCGGTCGACTGCTTGGTCGCCACGACCAACAGACCGCGACGCGAGCGCCCGCCGAATCGGGCCATCCTCACGGCCACAAAGGCCGGCCCGCCCTGAACCCGTGGCCGCATGTGACAGCGTGGGCCGATCGGCCCGGCCGCGAGCCGGATTGGTCCGGCGAGGCCGCGGCCAACGAAGCTGTCGCTGCCAACGAGATAGTCGCGGTTCAGCCGGCGGCACTTGCAGCTGCCACCGCCTCCACGGGCGTCCCACCAGTGGGGATCCCTCAACCTGTCGCCGCGCCCGAACCCCAAACCCCGCGGCTCATGGTCCAGCGGAACGACCCGCATCCCGTGGACGCCCGCTCTGCCGCCGCCGTGCGGCTCTCGGCCGTGCTCGCCGGAGAGACTCAGCCCGGCGCCGTTCCGCAACTCCAGCCGGCCGCAGACGACGCCGTCTGGGTCTTGGATCGGCCGGTCCAGCCCGGCGAGCCCGGTGAGCCCGGTGAGCCCGTTGCGGCCGCATATCAGCCTCCGGCAGAGCCCGCCCGACGACCCGTTCAGCCTCCTCTGTTCGATATCCAGCCCGATCTTCAGGTTGGTCGCCGGTCGGAGATCCCCGAGCCGCCCGCGTGGCCGCAGACCGGGCCCGGTCGGCGGCTGGACCATGACACTGCCCCGACGGCCCCGTGGCAGCCGTTGGGCTCGAGCTGGCCGGCACCCGCGAATCCCAGTTCGTCGTGGGCGGCGTCCGAAATGCCCTCCGTCCTGTCCGTCGTGGCTGCGCAACAGTCCGAAGAACCCACGGTGACTGAGATGTGGGCCCAGTCCTCTCAGGAAGTGCTCAGTCGCGGCACCGTCCGGGTCTGCCATCGCTGCGCACTGCCGGTTTCAACGCTGGCGCGGTTCTGCCGGCGCTGCGGAACAGAACAGAGCTGAGCCGCTCACGCGCCAGCGGGACGTAACAAGGCTGAGCCGCTCGCGCCTCGAAACCCGCGGCGCCATCGCCGACCGACGGCGAGTTCTAGGCGTCCAGATCTTCGAAGAGGCCCGGCTGCATCTCGCTTTGGTGCGACGTTCCGTGAGGCCGCAGCAGCGATTTCACTTCGGCGCTCCGAACGAAGCGACGGTTGCCGAGCTTGATGCTCTGGAGCTGCCCAACCCTGGCCCACCGGCCGATCGTATCCGGCTTGAACCTCACATTTGAGGACGCGAGCAACTCAGCCGCCTCCGAGAGGGATATCCAATCGGACGGTGGCTTCGACATCGGTCAGTCGGGGTCCTTCGCCGGCGCGGCCTTTGCGGGCGCTTCCTTGGCAGGGGCGTCGGTGCCTGACGAGGCGCCGCTATCGCCGGCTGACGACTCCGTTCCGCCGCCTGAGGAAGAGCTCTCGTCCTTGCGCTCCACTCGGGCCGGTTTGCCGGTGCTTGATCTCTCCTTGCGCGCCCAGCCACTCCCCTTGTAGTGGACGGCCGGCGCCGCGAAGGTCTTCTTCAACCGGCCGCCGCATTTGGGGCAAGCCGTTGGGCCGTCGGCGTGGACCGAGTGCATGACCTCTATCTCATTGCCGCATTTGGCACAGACGTAGTCGTAGGTGGGCATGGGCTTCTCCGGACGCTCGCGCTAGCCGCGCAGCATCCGCATGCCGCACTTCGGGCAGTAGAAGGCCCGGTCCAGCCCAGAACTGAAGCCGCAGTGCGGACACGCCGTGCCATCGCCAACGCTCGAAGACGGCATTGGCCTGTCCGCGGACACCGTCCCGATCGCGTGGGTGTCTCCGGCTACGTTGTTGAAAAGCCCGGCAAGAATGCCGGCGGCGTTTCTGTCCGTGTCGCCGCGAACGCCCTTCCCACCCCAGCCGACGACCGCCCGAACGATGAGATCGCCGGTCACTTCATCGAAGTGCGAGACGACGCCACCGACTATGGCGTTGTAGTCCGGATAGCCCGTGGTGTCCGTCTCGCCGGAGAGGAGACCGCACACGAGCGTTTCGTACACCGGATCGATCGCATCGACCGACTCCAGGACGACCAGCGCGTGGCGCGTAACGGGCGACCGCTTGTGGTTGTACTGCAGCCACTGGGCACTGCCCGGCATGAGGGCAATGAACGGCGTGGCCTGTCCGAGCGCAACCGGAAGCGGCTCAACCAGCTCCGACTCTCCCTGGATGTAACCCGCCAGCATGCTGTGAAGCCGCTGCACAAGCCCGGGACCCGCCTTGAGGCGAACGCCGTCGGAACTCTTCGCGCCATACGAGAGTTTGAGCGTGAACTCATGGGAACTCACCTCAGCCATGGGCTGCGGCGTTGGTGCCTGATCACGCCTCGAGCGGATGTTCTTACCGAAGAGCGGCACTTTCCCTCCTGAAGGGTGGCGCGGACCTACACGTATCCTACCAGCGCCTCCGCCTGGACTCTCGCCGTTCCCTCGCGTCCCAGCCTGGATAGCCGGCCCGGCGGTTGCGGAACCTCCGCCCCCGGGTCCACGCCGGCGCCGCAACACGCGCCTGCGCCTACGACAGCCGCTGGGCGAGTCGTGACACCAGCTCCTGCAGTTCCGAAGCTCGGGCGCGTACGCCGTCCACGACCGCCGGCGGCGCCTTCGACGTGAAGGAGTCGTTGGCGAGCCGAGTTCGGGCCGCCGCCAGCTGTCCTTCAGCGTCCGCAAGCTCCCGCTCCAGCCGAGCGCGGTCACGATCTTCCTGCGCATCGTCCTTCGCGGCCGGCCGCACGACCGCTTCGACCTCTCCGGCGATGACCGACAGACCGCCTTCCGCACCCATTCGGATCTTTTCGATGTCCAGTTCGCGGCCCAATGGCTTCGCCCGAGCCAGGCGCTCGATCGCGGGACGGAGCGCTTCGAACGTGCCGGCCAGGGATTCGGGAACGAAGACATCTACCGGCAGCCACGCCGCCGGTTCGACACGAGCCTCGGCCCGGGCATTTCGCACGGCCCGGACAAGTTCGATCAGGGCCGCCACCTCGGCCTCGGCGGCCGAGTCCGCTGCCTCGGCGGCGCTCGCAGGCCAGTCGGCCACGATCAAGAGAGCCGGATCCGCGGCCGAGTGCGGGAGCCGTTCCCAGATCGCCTCGGTAATGAAGGGCATGATGGGATGCAGGAGGCGAAGATAGGTGTCGAGCACCCCGACCAGCGTCCACCAGGTCGCCTCGCGTTCCGCGGGAGTCAGGCTTTCGTCGGCCAGGCGGATCTTCGCGAGCTCCACGCCCCAATCGCAGTATTCGTTCCAGATGGCTTCGTACAGAATCTGGCTCGCGTCGCCGAAGGTGTACCCGGCCATTGCTCGATCCACCGCCCCGACGGTGGCCGCCGCGCGCGACAGGATCCAGCGGTCGCCGGGTCCGATCTGAGCCCGATCCGCCAGCTCTCGAGGCGCGCCGGCCGCGATCGACGCCGGCCTGGCACCGAGCACGAATCGGGCCACGTTCCAGAGCTTGTTGGCGAAGTTGCGCGAATTCTCAAGCTTCTCGGCGCCGAGGCGAGCGTCGTTGCCGGGCGCCGTCCCGTTGATCAGCGCGAAACGGAGGGCATCGGCCCCCACCTCATCGATCGTTTCGAGCGGATCCACGGAGTTACCCTTGGTCTTGGACATCTTCTGGCCGTACGGGTCCCGGATCAAACCCGACAAATACACCGTGTGGAACGGCGCCTCGCCGGTCAGGTGGATGCCCAGCATCATCATCCTGGCGACCCAGAAGAAGATGATGTCGTAGGCGGTCTCCATGACCGAGCCCGGATAGAAGCGCTCGAAGTCACGCGTCTTCTCGGGCCAGCCCAGCGTTGAGAAAGGCCACAGCCCGGAGCTGAACCAGGTGTCGAAGATGTCGTCGTCCTGGCGAAGGTCGGCGGCCGGGCGGCCGCAAACCTCGCAGGCGGCGGGACCGGCCTGGTCGGCGGTCACCGTGGTGTGGCCGTCCGGGCAATACCAGGCCGGGATGCGATGTCCCCACCACAGCTGGCGGCTGACGTTCCAGTCGCGCATCTCGGTCATCCAGTGTTCCCACACCTTGACGAACCGCTCCGGCAGGATCTGCGTCTTGCCTGCGCGTGTGGCCTCGAGCGCGGCCGCGGCCAGCGGAGCCACGCGCACGAACCACTGGGTCTTGAGGCGCGGCTCGACGACATCGTCGGAACGCTGGCAGCGGCCGATGAGCATCTCGTGGGGCTTGATCGAGTCGATGTCACCGCGGGCCTGCAATTGTGCGGAGGCATTCATCCAGCCTAGCGCCGCTTCACCGGCGGCGTAGGTGTCGTAATCCACTCCGGCGAGCTTTTTGCCCGATGCTTGACCTTGGCTGATGAAGTCAAACCATGTACCGACGCCATCGCCCGTGAGGGCCGACATGGTAAGCAGCGGGATGTTCGGGAACCGTTCGGTCAGAGAAGCTTTCAGTTCCGCCAAATCACCTGCCGAGATCATATCGCTCTTATTCAGTACGATCAGATCGGCCTCTTCAAGTTGCTTCTCGTATATGTAGAGGACACTATCGGGAAAGCGGGCTGGCTCGTCTGCCTGCGCGGCCATCCGCAAACGGGCAAGCACTCCGACCTGTCTCGCGTCGATCAGTACCGAGAATGGCGCGACCTCGAACCGATGGCCGTAAAACCTCTTGAGCGGCTGCACGACGGTAGTTGCCAGGTCGATGCAACTGCCGACTGGCTCACCAATCAGCACGTCAACGCCCGACCCGCTCACCAATCGCTCCATGGCGCTCATCATGTCTGGGAATCGGCAGCAAATACAGCCGCCAGACACGTCCTCGACTTGTGAGCCGGCTCCCTTGAGAACCTCACCGTCCACCAGGTCGTTCGTAATTAGTCCCGGCCGCCTTCCCTGGCGCGCCAGGTGCTCCACTGCTTTACCAAGTAGCGTGGTTTTCCCGGCACCCAGAAACCCACCGACGAAAATCACTCGGGGTGTTGGCATGGTGTATGTCTCCT
>Ga0182010_10002012_pt1 | contig 10419 bp, 8 predicted proteins | sample 611E1MmetaG_FD_120488 | JGI IMG/M metagenome (GOLD analysis project Ga0182010, IMG submission 120488) | Permafrost microbial communities from Stordalen Mire, Sweden - 611E1M metaG | ecosystem: Environmental > Terrestrial > Soil > Wetlands > Permafrost | place: Sweden: Stordalen | collected... | reverse complement strand
TTTGATATAATTTTTAAACATTGTGGTTGATTTTAAGTTAAACCATTAGCCTTTTACTTTTTTAAAAGGCAAGAATTAGAAAAATAAATAAGATGGCGTTTAACTTAAGATCGGAATATCCTCAGAAGATAAAGATTGTTGATGATAATAAAATTCCTGATATGTAGGTTTTATAAGCAATGCAATTTTGTGAAGGGAAATTATTCTTTGATTAATTAATCTATTGTCCGTGAGTAATTTGAGTTGCTCGATGAAATGTATAAAATTCATTTCCTCAAACTGTGATATAAAACCTTGTAGAGACGAAAGTTGTGGAATATCTTTTGACGGAATAGCAACTGAATATTGGGTCGCCATTTGATGTCTAAATGCTCCTGAAAAATCTGGTTTATTTGAATTTTGATGAAACGAAGCAAGAAAGAAAACACAGAGAATAAAAATAATTGTAGTCCCGAAATGTTCTATTCTATTTTCTGATTGTCTAAGCATATAACAAATGTAAATAAACTATTTAATTAAAGCCTTATGATAAATAGATTGATTTCAGAGTTTTCTCTACAATATTGAAATCCTTATGGAACATAAAGACCAGTATTTTGTGGGTCTGGGTTGGCAAAAAAGCATGTGTTTGGCAGCAGAAAAAAATTCAAGTGTATATAATTATCCTTAATCACTAATTTCAAATACTCCGGCGGAGTATCTATATTCTACCAGCCGGGGAATTAAAAGAGCATTGTCACATAGAGGGAGAAGCATTATTCTCGCTATCATTATTATCCAGATTATTTATAATAAGATAGATAACCCAAAGTATAAAACATATTATTATGAAGATTTTCATTTGACATTTTTAAAGAAGTGAATTAGAATTCAATGCATGTTAGAAAAATACTCCGGCAATATACCGGAGTATTATAAAGTACAATTACAAGCCTGGATCAGCATCCGAATATGATTCAGATAAGTCATATTGAGAAAGCTGAATCAGACCCCAGCAGTCATCGCAAATGTTCACAGAGTTCGAATCGATGAATTCTCCACAGATCTAATCCATGGTTTCGTCATCCGGGACGAAGTCGCCATTACAGATTCTACATTTTAGGTTCATAGCATTAATTTTTATTTGATGTATTTCAAATTATCAATTAAAGGAGGTTTTGATCCGCATAGCTGAAATATTCGCCATCCGGTGTTAGGATCAAATGATCGAGCAATTGAATTTCCATGACGTTTCCTGCTTCTTTAATCTTTTGAGTCAATTTGGTATCGCTTTCGCTAGGATTTAAATTTCCGCTCGGATGTGAATGGGAGATTATGATACCGCTGGCGTTAGCTTTAATTGCTGCCTGGAAGATTACGCGGATATCAACGGAACATCCACTTATTCCCCCTTTTGATACGTCCATGATCCCTAGAACAGAATTAGAGCGATTCATTAAAAGAATCTTGAATTCCTCTACATGTTCTATTGTGTCAGGGTTCCAATTTTCCATAAAGATCTTATGAGCATCAAAACTGCTAGAGATCTTTTTCCTGTCTGAAGCTTTGACCTTCGATTTATAAATAAGGCATACTTCAGCAATGTTTGTTTGCGTTGTTTTCATACAATTTGATTAAGTATTATTTAAAATGAAAAAAGCCTGATCGACTGATCAAGCTGAAAGTGTTAAAACAAAAAAATCCCATGAAATTAATCATGAGATCTAAGCGAAGCCGTTTTGCGAGATCCATCCATCATCCGCCAAAGAAAGCAGCTGTAACCTGCAGAATAAGGCAAGATTTACTCCGTAACTTTAGCCTGATCTTGCCGTTTCGAAAGGTTTTGCTTTGTTGCAAAAGCCGCGCTTGGCGAATGATGATGGATGGCGCAGGCTCGCATTACCCAACGTGAGACTTGCGATTTGCCCGGAACGCTTCTGGATATTTATCAGTTTGTGCCGGCGCAAAAAGAGCAAGACTCACTCCGCCTTACCCAGTCAATCAATTGTCTTGAGTTAAAAATAAAAACCATCCACTCAAGGATTAGCCCAAGTGGATGGATGTAGCACGGTTATTTCTCAGTGGTTCTTGAGATTTTAGAGTTGAGAGGAACCATCTCAGAATAACAATAAAAAAGATGCAGCATGACTCAACTTTATAAAAAAACCACCCCTCCCCAAAGAGAGATGAGTGGTGAATTCCGGCGTTCGATTTTTTGGGACCTATTAACCAGGAATTAAGGATAAACTTGTCTGATTTTAGTCCAGGGGACATCAATCAAATCCAAGATCGTTCTCAGCAATATCAGCGAAGGTTATCCGGCCTTTAAAACAACAACTGATAACTTTTATTCATACGATCTCAAACCGGCTCTAGTGACTCGCTATAGGGCTTTATTCGTGCCTGAAATTTTGCCGGTTCTGCAGCACATAAAACCCTTATAAACTTCTTCGTTTTTCTCATCGATTTCTTCTGATTTAATTTTCACTTACCAAAAGTGCGACGCTGCATATCACGTACAACTTTATGTAGTCCAAAGGGAAGTCCGAGAACTCGATTACCTGTTTTATTAAAGGATTCAAGTTTGAATCTTTGCAGGTTAAAATCCACGAGAGGTCCTTAGCGCTTTGACGCAGCTCCCAGGTCTGAAAATTGATTCCTTTTAGACGTTTGTCATCTTGAAAAATTAATAAGTTATCAAAAAGCCAATGACAATTTAATTCATCTCTCACCCATCTGCAGCCGTCTGTAATCAATAAGGGAGACCGTCCTGGATAGAGATGTTTCCAATATTTTTCTGTGCCGGTGAATTGTCTCAGAGCTCTTTTTATTTCATATGTATTCATGATTTAAATATTTAATAATAAGAAAGGCTGCCAGGTACATCCAAATACCTAGCAGCCCATTAATCTTGAATCTGATAATTTAACCGATAACTGTTTCAACTTTCTCCGGGTCCGGAAAGTATTGAAACTTTTCTGAGATTTTCACCTTCTTCCCGGTTGGAAGCTTCACCTCGAAAGGGGTGCAAGCAACTTTCTCAATTGAACCGGGAAGCGTTTGTCCGATAAGAGATTTAGCCAAAACATCGTCCAGCGCACACGCTATGGTGGTTTTTCTGGCGCTGACGTAAGAGCGAGATGTTGCTTTTGACTGGAGTACGATTGCATTACCTTGAAGGACCAGGACCGTATAAGGTTCGTTCGTCTTCAAGTTTGTTTTTCTTAACATACCGACAATTTTTACACACATTTTACATTAGATAAGTTAAACATTGAATTAATTACTCTGCAGAATATTACACTGCAGTTTTAGTAATAATTGGTCCTTGGTTTTTGAAAATTTCGGTATTGTAAAAAAACCAAAAAGGGGTGTGTGCCGTGTGCCCTTTCAAACATAGGAAAATAGCTTTCCCCTGACAGAGGTGGAGGGGTTAAAATTATAAGGGGTGGGCTCTTCCACGAATAGGTATAAGTATTACAAAAAAGCTACCCCCCCCCATAAAAAAATTTAAAAATTTGGGGCTTATTCATGCACGGTCATTTTTCAGCTTCCGGATGTAAAAATTAAGCTGGAGTCAAAGGAGATAAAGCTGACCTCCTCACGATTGTTAATATAGAATATAGACCTTAAGTTCCTTTTTGAGTACAATCCCGAAAAAAGGGTCTTAAATTCCGCTTGCTTAATTTTACTCATACAATACCTGGATATAAAATTTCAATAATATTGACTTGATAATTAAAATTTATATACATTTGCAGAATCGATTATTCATGATCGATAGCTATGCTTTTATCTGACGTCGAATAAAGCCCCAAGATCAATTATTTTGTTCGCGGGGTATCATTGTGCCATCCAAGGGTAGAAATTGTCCTGGGAGGCTTAAAAACAGTATTAGCTTTGAAATTTCTCAGAGACGTCATTTGGCTAAAGACCTTGGCAGATTTTTTAATTTAAGGAAGCAGTTTAAAATCATCTCTATACCTAGTAAGATCGTATTATAGCTCTACTAACTTCTATTATAGTGAGTTAACTGTATAGTATACTAGTGAATAGAGATATGTTAAGTAATAGTTATAGTGACTATTCAAGTAACATATTATAACGTGATAATATCTATTCTATCTTCATCCATCTTCATACCCCCCTATTATCTATCCCCCCTCTCTCCTTCCTTCTCTTCCCTTTTCTCTTCCCTTCCTTTAGAATTTCTGTCAAAGTCACCCAAACCATCTATAATTTCTCCCGAACCGAACATAAAAAAAGCCAGAGCCCAGCCCCAACTTTACAGTGGTCACAAAGAGTGAGCCCGGGTACAGCCACATCTAGTCCAGTTTTGCTTCAGTTTCCACAGTGTATGCGAAAATTTTGTTCTATACAGTCACCTTCCAGTCTTCCAGTGCCTTTGTTGACTGGAGCTCCTTCAGCCTGATGTAACCTTCGAAGGATACCAGAGTCTTCCATCCTCCCTGCAATAGCACCAGATGTACTGGAGTTCCATCAAGTATCAATATCGTAGCGAAAGTCCGTCTACCTGTATGACTTGAGACTAAAGTGCACCTTGGAGCTGAATCTGTGACAAGTTTACCACCTTTCTCTACAGAAGTGGTGTATATGTCGTTTATCTCAGCTTCCTGACAGACTTTCCTTATATTCTCATTTAATGCCTGATTTGCTTCAATTACCGGTAATTTCCAGCTGTATCTCTGCATAATTGCTATAACCTTCGGACTTATCTTAACTTTTGCGTTTCCTTTCGTCTTATTTGACTTATAGCTCCAGATTGTGCTTCCTTTCTTGATTGTATTGAATTGCTGCCAGTCACTGACTCTAGCTCCAGTATAGCAAGAAAGTAGGAAATAATCTCTAACTATATCAAGTTCTGGAGAAGAAAGCACCTTTGCAGCTATTTTATCAAGCTCAGCTCTGTCTAAAGCTATCTTATCAGTTGTATATGACTCTCTCTTAAACTCTTTGAACTTTTCGTTCTTATGCAAGCCTTCTGAGTAACCTGACTTCATGATCTGCTTAATCCACTTCAAGTGACTTGAGATGGTAGATACCATGTAATTCTTATCAGTCTCACACCAAATCTTGAAGGCTTTGTAGAAGTTAATGTCTATCTGCTCAAAAGTAGGATTCTTGTCAACGAAGTAGGCTACTAGCGTATTATAGGTAGACTTACAGTGCATACCTGTAGAGCCTGTCAACTTCTCATATTCCAGCTTGAAATACTCCAAAAAGCTTAAGCCCATATCCTTTAGAACTGGCTTACCTGTAGTCTCGATCTCATAGAGCTCCTTCAGTCTTGGTATGTCGCCTCCACCCTCAGCTTTGAGTTTGACTATAGCCATAACAAGACACTGCTGACAGTGGGCCAACTCATCGTTAACTGTAAGACCGTTGTATTCAACCCTGCTAGACTTAGCCCATTTACCAGTCCAGTTCTTTTCAGATACTCTCATACCTGTAGATGCTCTAAATCTCTTACCTGCAATATGGTAATGAATAAAGATGTCACCTGTTTTCAAATCCCTGTTAAACTTTACCATAATTGCGTATATTAGTACTCCACAAATATAGAAAAGATTATGACACTACGGACGTTTTACGGACGTTTTATACAGTTTAAGTATCAATTAGATAGGTTTTCGGACGTTTGGAAAGCCACCATGCCAAAATTTCATGGTGGAAAGCCTGTCAGCGTTTGCGACGTTTTTAGTCCGTTAATTTAAAAATTATAAGATTACCTTTGTGGTAAACATTAATTCATTTAACCACAAAAGATCACAAAGTAATACACGAAGTAACGCTAAGGAAACAAACTGCTCGATACCTTTTTTGACGGCTGTTATTGTATATATTTCCTTAATTCCTTTCGCACCGACTTCCATTCAGGGAAAACGTCTGATAAAAGCTTATAATACTGCGAGCCGTGGTTGTGATGTTTCAAATGACAAAGTTCATGCGTTATAACATATTCAATATAAAGGTCAGACAGCTTAATGAGTTCTGTACTTAACGTTATTACTCCCTTGTTCGAACAACTTCCCCACCGCCTTTTCATAGTTCTGATGATAAGACCTGTGGGTTTAAACATCTGATTTTCATGTTCCCCAAGTACTTTTTTTAGTAATACTGGAAAATAAAGCTGAGCTTCCCTTTTATACCCTTTATAAAGCATTCTTTTGACTGCTTCATAATCATTTGTTTTTGCTGTTCCCAGTTCAATTGTATTATCGTGGAACCAGATATGTGATTTTCCTGATTTTTCAATTTTCAGGATAGACTCTTTCCCATGAAAGAGATGAGTTGAACCGGTTGTATATGCCCTATTCATAGGACTGTTTTCAGATCTTCTGTAGTTGTCCCGATGTTTCAGGACCCAGCTATACTTCTGCTTTACAATCCGGGTGATTGTATTTATTGATGTAGGATATGGGACTCTTACTATCACTGATGAATCGGGAAGGACACTGATCCCAATTGTCCTTCTTCCCGAATATATTATTTTAAATTCTATATCCTCTATTCTGCAAATTTTTTGTTTATTTATCATTGTGCTATTTATAAACTTTTGCTGATCCGGACTGCAATGCTGAAAGATAATTTATCAGACATGCAGTCCCATCCATGGTACATTCGTTGGTGGAATAGTCAGCGAAGTCATCGTGGTAAACGGCGAGTTTGGTCTGGAACAAAGCATATTTATCTTTCCTGGAAAGGTATATATACTTAAGGGAATTGAATATTGTAGGATATACCGGTCCATCGACCAACCCTCCAAAAACCTGACCGCCTTTGACAACATATGAGGAATGTGAATTTTCAGGGTACACGCCTTTTTCAGGAATCCCTACTATCATGCTGGTTCCCCATGGATTACAGCCGAAAAGCCAGTCTCGGTGGGCCGCTTCAAGCTCATCATAAGAATTGTCACCCGTTATTTCAGAGTAAAGATGTGCCTGTGTTATTACTGCGGTAATCAGGTTATTAGAGCACCAGATGAACGGAACACCGACATGAAAGGGATTATTCTGAGATTTAAATTTTATAAGATCCAATCCCTTTTTCATATAATCCGAGAACTCAGGGGCACTCTTGATTTTCTGATGCCTGGCAATTGCCGGATGACCCATATTAACAAACGGATACCACTGATAGTGACGTGCAGTATCACTACCCATCCATGGAGTAACAGGTTCTTTTCTTCCGAATTCCAGAGCAAAATTGAAGTATTTGAGATCTTTTGTCTCATTATATAATTCAATTGCAGCAAGTTCCATATCATCTACCCAGTTTTCTTCCTCATAAAAATAGGGAGCAGTTCCGGGTGCAGTCTGGCATACGCCCGGGTTCTCCAGACCAAAATCAAAAGCTGATATTGCTCTGGTTAAAAGCAATTTAGAAAATTCCGGATCAATTTTTTTAAAGACTCCGGATCCTTTTGCAAATGCAGAAGCGAACTTCCCGGCAGTTGAGGCTATTCCTGTTGTCCTGTTTTTATATTTAAATAGGCCCTGCGGCTTTCCGGTACAAAAATAAACAGGCCTTTCCTTGCCCTTTCCATAATTTGCAGTATCATGATTTGGAAGCCTGAATCCGACATGATCACGGTCATCTGCAATCTGGTTGTACATTATTCCTGGTCCCGGATTCATTTTCAGGAGCCAGTTAAGTCCCCATCTGCACTCGTTGAGAACATCAGGAATGCCGTCATGTCCTGGCAAACCATTTGAAAGATATCCGTCACAAAATGAACCAGGATGCTCTGAATAAGCAAAAAGCATCTGATAGGTAGCATTGGCTGAAGTTGACACATATTGCAGGTAATCGGCAGCATCGTGCCACCCACCCGTTACATCAATATGAGAAGAGTCATCAGATTTACCATAAATCTCATACCCGTCGTGAGTGTGGCATGAGTCTTTTACATATGGATTATATCCGCATCTTTGCTGCCTCATATAATTGAGGAGATAATCGGCAGTTCCATCATATACATTATCTCCGATATGGAATTCGGGAGAAACGGTTTTTCCTGCTGCAATTTTGTAAACTCCTTCCTTCCTAAAGCCTGAGAACGGAAGCCTGTAACAACTAAAAAATGGCATTAATGGTCCGGATTGAATGGCATTATTAAATGTCATTGCAACTTTACCGGATTTTACATCAATTAATTCAAACGATTTTATATTTAAAGATTTCAGGCTTAATAAAACTGCAACTTTAATATCATTGTTTCTGTAACCGAGCTGGTTGATCCTTATCCATGCATCTTGTCCGTTCACATAAGAACTCATGCTAATTAAAATCCAGAAAATTAATGATTTACTAGCATTTTTCATGTGTAAATGAATATTAACTGACATGGTGCAATTTACTTAAAAAACGAATGAAGAGTTATATTATCCTGTATAGCTTATTATTTGTAATTCCGGAATGTAAAAACAGGTTGATCTTATACTGAAAAAACAAAAAATATATTTCCGGAATATTTACATGTTTCGTTTTGTCTAATGACATATTACCCGAACCCATATGGTCAGTTAATTACTCCCAGTAATTATTAGATCATTTTTTCACAGGTTTAGCAGGTTAGTAGGTTAGTAGGTTTAGAACAAAGATCAGGAACGGGTAGTATCGACGGGTAGCAGGTAAACTGCTGCCCGTTTCTTTTTGAAAGCATTACCTTAAATATCAATTGCGTAGAGACAGGTCTCAGACCTGTCTCTGCATTCAGATGATTCATTCCTTTTTTATGGTTATTACAGTTATTTCAGGAGGCATCCATATTCTGAAAGGAATCGCCAGAACTCCAAGTCCGCGATTAACGTATTGATACTGATTCCCATCTGAGTACAATCCATTCCAGTGAGGATAAAAATATTTTGAGGGGCTCCATCTGAATTTCTTAGTTATAATCCCCATTTGCATGCCATGCGTATGTCCTGAAAGAGTAATATTGATGTCAGTTTTTCCTGTAACCTCTTCTGCCCATTGATTTGGGTCATGACTGAGAAGAATTTTAAGGTCAACACTATCAATGCCTGCAATTGCTTTATCCAGATTCCCGTATATCATATGAGGAAACCGCCCTCCTGTAAGGAGACCTATGAGTGCGATTCTTGCTTTACCAATACTAACTATCTTAAACTCATCATTAAGAACCTTATAGCCTGAAGCCCTGATCAGGTTGTTCATTATCAATATATTATTTTCTCTGTCTGCCTCAGTGAAATAAGGGTCGTAAGTTCCGACATCGTGGTTGCCTAAAATAGCATAGTTGCCATATCTACTTCTTGCTTTAGAGAGGATTGTGTCATCTTTTTCGAACTCCCTCCATCCAAAATCAATAAAATCACCGGTATTCAGAATAAAATCAGGTTTTAAAGAATTAACCTTATACATAACCTTTAGCAGTACCTTATCATTGTTATAAAAACAGGGGAGATGCATATCTGAGAGCTGAACGATTTTAAGACCATCAAGGTCGCTGTTCAGATTTTTAATTTTTATTGTAACCTCTTCTGTTTTAAAATTAAATCTGCCATGAAACGTACTTAACCCGATAATTGAAAGGACTATTATCATAATTACCAGCCCCGTATTTGTCAGGTATCTTATGTGACCGCCTCTTTTTATCCTTATAAGTTTCCCTGAAAAATGCAAAAGATCAAGTATTATTCTTGGTATTACCACAGCTATAAATAAACCTGTCAGATTCATCATTAACCAGATATGTTTTGCGCTGTCAAAGAAGCCCCTGAATGAAGTTGTTTCAAAATAAGTGATCCAGACCCACAGACTAAGGACAACATGAATAACAAGTGAGATGTAATATTTTGGTTTTGAACTACGATAGAAATGTTGCCTAAGAACAAAAAAAGTAAGAATCTCTGTAATAATAAGTATTATCAGTATTATCAGTGTAGCCATTGAAACGGATATTGAAATATAAAAATACTCAAATATTTGTTATACTGATAATTCTTACATTCGTAGTTACTTATTAATATGTGCCACTCAATACTCCTGTAAATTGATTGATAAGCGAATTAAAATAAGCTATCAAAAATATTGATGAACCAATAATTACTTAAGATTTATGACACTGGTTAATTTTTACGACCCTCTTTTTATTCCGGATTCCGTACTGACTTATTCAGTTATATCGGCCAGATATGGAAGCAAATGGATATTAGTGCGCCATCAGGACAGAACAACATGGGAGATCCCGGGCGGACATATTGAAGCCGGGGAGACATCGTTTGAAGCAGCCGGAAGGGAATTAAGGGAAGAAACAGGAGCTTTAAAATTCAGCCTGGTCTGTATCGCAACTTACTCTGTAACCATTGATGGCAAAACCGGATGGGGAAGACTTTATATTGCTGAGGTTTTTGAAATTGGTCCAATCCCGGATATCTCAGAAATTGCTGA
>Ga0182010_10002006_pt1 | contig 10446 bp, 4 predicted proteins | sample 611E1MmetaG_FD_120488 | JGI IMG/M metagenome (GOLD analysis project Ga0182010, IMG submission 120488) | Permafrost microbial communities from Stordalen Mire, Sweden - 611E1M metaG | ecosystem: Environmental > Terrestrial > Soil > Wetlands > Permafrost | place: Sweden: Stordalen | collected... | reverse complement strand
TATTGAAATCGGGTTCTCTGGTACTTCCTATAATCAAACCTGTCAATTTTTTGCCGTGGGTGAAAGATTCTTTCCGAAACTATTGGCAACAAAAAACCGACCTAGCAAAGCTTTCGTGCAGAAACTATCGATTTGGGAGATTATTTACCATCGTTTATTTCTACTAACCTTGCATCGGGAAATTTTTCGATGCTTAATGCCTGCTTACAGCAATCATTTAAGGATGGTATCTTGAATACACTGAAGGTAGTGAGCGGTAATCATCATGGGTCTTCTGATATCCACCAAGAAAATAATAGTGCTGTTGACTCCCTCCAGCCGTTTATCTCTGGGAATAATCGACCTTTTTTAAGAAATAGAAGGCGTCGATCCTATACTAATCTTCAGCCGCACGCTATTTTTTTATATAGCATTCCACGAGTGAGTTCATTTCGTCACCGAATTGATCCATGTTGAAGGCTTTGTGAAGAAAGCCGTTGGCTCAGCCTTCAAGTCTTGATTTTGGGAACGATGAGACGGTGCCCGCTTCATGCTCGGCAAAATATCTGCGCAGGGAAGAACAGAATGTATATAGTGTTGAGAATCGGAGATAAAGGTCTGTGACTGCTGAGGATGCTTTTCTGTTCAATAAATTGCTAAAATTGCAGACAATATCAAGGAAGTAACGTCATTATGACTGATGCCGTCTGGGGGATGCTAAGATGTCGGATGAGAATTTAGACCTGCGCCAACGAGCCGAAGAAGTGTTGCAAGAACGGTGTGGGGAATTGGACAACATTCCGTCCGCTGACATGCAGCGCATGGTCCACGAACTGCAGGTTCACCAGCTCGAACTGGAGATGCAGAATGAGGAACTCCGCCGCATGCAGCAGGAACTCGAAGCGTCCCGCGAAAAGTATTTTGACCTCTATGACCTGGCCCCGGTGGGCTATGTCACGCTCAATGAAAAGGGAATAATACTGGAGGCTAATCTTTTTGCAGCCGAACTGGTGGGGACGGATAGAAGCCATCTGGTAGGACAGCCATTGTACCACCTGATATATAGAGAAGATCAGGACTTATATTATCTTTGCCATAAACAACTTATTTCCACGCACGCTAATCAGGGTTGTGAGATCAGAATAGCGACAAAAAATGTCCTACCCCGATGGGTAAAAATCGATATCGGCATGGCGCAAGGCATCGGCGACATGACCGTGTTCCGTGCAGTTATAACTGAAATCACCGAGCGTAAACAGAGCGAGGAGCAGTTGCGGCTCGTGATAGAGCATGCACCGGTGGCATTGGCGGTGCTTGATAGCGAAATGCGCTACCTGAGTGTGAGCCATCGATGGCTGAGCGATTATAATCTCGGGGCACGAGAGTTGAGAGGGCTATCGCACTATGAGGTATTCCCGGAGATTCCTGAACGTTGGAAGGCCATCCACCGGCGTGCGCTGGCGGGCGAGGCAATGCGCGATGACAACGACTGGTTCGACCGGGCAGACGGCTCCGTGCAGTGGCTCCGGTGGGAAGTGGGGCCATGGTACGATGTAGCTGGCGATGTCGGCGGTATCGTGATTTTCAGAGAAGACATAACAGAACGTAAGCAGATGGAATCGGCCCTGCTGGCAAAGACTAGACTGTTGAATAATGTAATCAATTCTTCGCAAGACTATATATTCGTGAAGGATTCCCAGTTGCGTACTGTCATGTGCAATGAGATATTTGCCAGGGCGCTTGGCAAATCCCCTTCTGATCTTCACGGTAAAACAGATATTGAGAACGGATGGGATGCCGAACTTGTCAAAGGCAACCCAGAAAAAGGAATCAGGGGCTTTGAGCAGGACGATCTAGCGGCACTTTGCGGCAAGATTGTTCACAGCAGTACCGACCTTGGTAACGTCAACGGGAAAATACTTTGCTTCGAGTCAATTAAAGTGCCGCTTAACGATGACGATGGGGAGATTTTTGGTCTTCTCGGGATTAGTCGGGATATCACCAGGCGAAAGCAAATAGAGAATGCTCTTATCGAAAGCCACTATATGATTGATAGTGCCGCACGCATTGCTCATCTTGGAACATGGAAATGGAATTTCCACGACAACTCCAATGTCTGGTCGCAAGAGCAGTTTCGTATCTTTGGCGTTCCCAAAGAGGTCCAGCCGTCTTCTGATATTTTTTTTAAAGCAGTCATCCCTGAAGACCATGACAAGGTGAAAGAGGCCATTGAGCTGGCCATAGCATGCATGCGTCCATATGAGGTCGAATGCCGAGTGGTATGGCCGAGCGGGGAACTCAGACATGTGTATTGCCAAGGCGAAATTCAGCAAGATAGGGCAGGACGGCAGATAGGCATGATAGGGACCAGTTTGGACATCACTGAGCGCAAGCAGGCCGAAGAGGCGTTGTTCGCGAGCGAGGATCGATATCGTCGGCTTTTCGAGGTGGAGTCTGATGCAATATTACTCCTAGATTGTGAAACCGGCCAGTTCACTGAAGTGAATGCAGCTGCGCTGGCTCTATATGGTTACGATAAGGAAGAATTTCTTGCTCTGAGGGATGGCGATGTATCTGCTGAGCCGGATAAGACTCGCCGAGCGATCACTGAGCAACGGACAAGTATCCCCTTACGCTTCCACCGTAAAAAGGATGGTAATGTGTTTCCGGTCGAAATAGCCGGCAGCTATTTTGAATACCAAGGACGTAAGCTTCATGTGGCTGCAATACGTGACATTTCTGATCGGGTGAAGGTCGAGATCGAACTGCGTGAGAGTGAGGAACGTCTCAATCTGGCCTTGGCTGCATCGCGAATGGGTGTTTGGGAGTGGGATTTTAACACCGGTTCTGTGTTATGTTCTCCGGAGTGCTTGGCTATTCTTGGCCTGGAGAGTTTCGGAGGATCAGTTGAATCCTTCATAAAGGCGATGCACCCGGAGGATGTCGATCGAGTAATGACGACTGCCAATCGAGCAGTGGCAAATAGGGAAGATTACAAATCAGAGTTTCGTATCATCCGCCCTAACGGTGAGGTGCGGTGGGTGTACCACCTCGGGCGAGCCAAGTACGGCGAAAATGGCAAACCGTTGAGACTGGTCGGAACCGGTCAGGATATCACAGAGCGCAAGTTGGCAGAGGCGTCTATAGTTGAGAGCGAGATTAAATACCGTGAGCTCGTCGAAAGCTTATATGAAGGCGTTTGGGCGATTGACAGCGCCGATAGGACTATCTTTGTAAATTCCTGCATGGCAAAGATGCTTGATTTCACGGTTGAAGAGATGCTCGGAAAGAGCATCTTATCTTTCATCGACAGTCTCAGCAGGGACACCGCAGATAGCTATATTCATAGCCGTAGGAAGGAAATCAGGGAACGCCGCCGGTTTGATTTTCGTCGAAAAGATGGAGCGATATTACGTACTTCGGTGTCCGTTTCTGCACGTATGGCCAATAACGATAGTTATGCGGGGGCGATAGTCTGCGTAGTAGATATCACCGAACGGCTGCAATTAGAGCAGCGGATTCAGCAGATTAGCAACTCTGAGCGACATCGAATAGGGCGCGATCTGCACGATGATCTCGGACAGCATCTGACAGGGATTGCCTTTCTATCCAAGGCGCTTGCTCAAAAGCTCGTACAGAAATCGTTAGCTGAGGCAACCGATGCAGATGCTCTTCTTACCTTTGTCAATGAGGCAATACTTAAAACGAACATTCTGGCACGAGGGCTATGCCCGATGGATCCTGGCGCCGAAAATTTTATTTCCGGATTGACTATGTTGGCCTCAAAGACCGAAATGATTTATGGGATTTCTTGCAACTGCAGCGTGGATAGTGCGATCAGGATTCATGATAACAATCAAGCAGTACAGCTTTATTATATTTCAAAGGAAGCGATACATAATGCGATCAAGCATGGCATGGCTAAAAACATAGATATTTCCGTGGCTTCCAGAGAAGGCAAAATTTCACTTACGATAAAGGATGACGGTGTGGGATTCCAAAATAAATTAAGTTCCAATGAAGGGTTGGGGCTAGATACAATGAGCTATAGGGCAGGAATGATGAATGCCTGGTTGAGTATAAATGGTGATTCATCGGGGGGGACCGTAGTCAGATGTACATTTAAGGAGAGCGATTGAGGGGACCGTATAACAATGGAAAATGAAAACTAAGAAACAGGACAATACGCCCAAGAACAGAACGCGGATATTCCTGGTTGATGACCACCATATTGTGCGCATGGGCCTTACACAGCTCATCAATCAAGAGGCGGACCTTATGGTCTGCGGTGAAGCTGAGAGCGGCAAAAAGGCTACCATCGGGATAGCGGAGCAGAGTCCTAATATTGCTATTATCGACATAGGTCTTGGTGAAGACGACGGCCTTGAGCTTATCAAGCGCATGGGGGTTCTAAATCCGGAGGTGAAAGTCCTCGTACTTTCTATGCATGACGAGGATATTTATGCGGAGCGAGCACTGAGGGCCGGGGCCAAGGGCTATATTATGAAGCGTGAGGCAGCTGAAACTGTCATTACGGCTATCCGCAAGGTCTTGAGAGGAGACATTTATTTAAGTGCCACAATGTCTGAACGGCTTTTAAATAGGATATTCCGCGGAACGCCAACAGCATGTGGTCTGCATGTCGAAGATTTAAGCGACCGCGAGCTTGAAGTCTTTGAACTCATTGGCATCGGCTGGGGTACGAAAGAAATCGCAGAACGACTCGCCCTAAGCATTAAAACAATAGAAACATACCGTGAAAAGCTCAAGCTTAAGTTAAAGCTGAAGGACTCTTCCGAACTTCTCAGAAAGGCAATTCAATGGATGCAAACGGGTAGTTTAAAGCGTCAATAAACGCAGGGGACTTTAAGACCGCTGACAAGCTGATAGCGTTTCATCAGGAGAATATTCACGGTCTATATGATTTCACTACATGCCTATATGGGATTCCCCCATACGCTATAGGGATATGTACCTACAGCCAATGCTCGTTTCCCCGATATACAATCATCTCGGTTTTATCAATAATAAGTAAGCCAAAAATAATGAAGACACTGATGAGTGTAAAGGCTCAATAGCGCAAATGTTTTCGAAACTCTGCCATTTGTAGCGAAACATATCAGTCATCTAAGTATTTAATGAGTCTAGTGGCTCTGATGACTTTGTGTCCGAGGAATATAAAGAGGTGAGACCATGTTAAAGAATCTGTCCATAAAATTGCGGCTGTTTGCCGGATTTGGTGTCGTTTTGTTTCTGGCAGGCATGCTTGCAGTTATTGCGGTGTATTCGATTTATGCCATTAATGGGGACATTGGTGTAATTGTTAACGACCGCTGGCCGAAGACTGTGCTGGCTAATGAGATGATAGACAACATCAATGTTGTAGCCAGGGCACTCAGAAATGCCATTATACTTGATGATTCACAAATGGTACAAAAAGAACTGGACCGCATCCCAGAAGCAAGCAAGGTTTTGGCCGATAATATCGATAAACTTGATAAAGCTATTAAGAGTGACAAAGGCAAGCAATTGCTGAATGATCTCAAAGGGAAACAGGCAGTTTATCAGGACGATTTAGCGAAGCCGATGCAGCTTATTAAGGAAGGTAAAAAGAAAGAGGCGGGCCTATATCTTGTGAATACCCTCCGCAAGACGCAAAGCGCCTATCTTGCGGCATCCGCAGATCTTATCAAATATCAGGGGCAGCTCATGGAAGAATCTGGTAAGAATGCCGAAAGCAGAGCGAAACAGACAGTTATAATTATCATTGTGTTGGGCTCGGTAGCTACGGTTCTGTCAATCGGTGCATCCCTGTTCATCATCCGCAGCATAACAATACCACTGGCAGAAGGGGTTGATGTTGCAACGCGTCTTGCAGCTGGCGATCTGACAGCGTCAGTTACGATTAGGAATAATGATGAAATAGGGACACTCATGACTGCCATGGACAATATGGTAAAAAGTCTGCGGGAACTGATCGGCAAGATCAAGTATGCTGCAGAAAACATGGCCTCCGGCAGTGAGCAGCTTAGCGCAAGTGCCGAAGAGATCTCGCGGGGAATGGATGGGCAGGCATCTCGATCGTCCCAGATCGCGACTGCAACTGAGGAGATGTCTCAAACGGTAATTGATGTTGCAAGAAATGCCTCTGACATCGCTCAGATATCTACACAGGCTTTTGATCAGGCAAAGAACGGCGAGGCTGTGGTCAAGCGTTCTGTCGACGAAGTCCAGGCCGTCTCATCTACTGTCGCTGAATCATCGCTGGTCATGCAGCGACTTGGAGACAGTTCAAAGCAGATAGGTGATATCGTTGGCGTCATTAATGACATAGCAGATCAAACCAATCTGTTGGCTCTCAATGCCGCTATCGAAGCTGCTCGCGCCGGTGAGCAGGGGCGCGGGTTTGCCGTCGTTGCCGACGAGGTAAGGAAACTTGCGGAGAGGACCACCCAAGCCACTTCCCAGATCAACTCCATGATATCGTCTATCCAAAGCGAGGTGGAACATGCTGGGGTTTCGATGAACAATGCCACCGCACGAGTCGAAAGTGGTGTGGCATTCAGCCGGAAGGCTGGGGATTCTCTAGGCGATATCGTGGGCAGCGTCAATAACCTGCAATCCATGGTCCAACAGATTGCTTCGGCGACGGAGGAGATGTCAACGGTCTCCGAGACTATTAGTTCCGATATTCAAGGCATTGCCGAAGGTTCAAGAGAGATATCTGCGGGCTCCGGGCAGATCGCTCAGGCCTCATCGGATCTTGCCAGATTGGCAACAGAACTGCAGAGTGTGGTGAGGCAGTTCAAGGTTTGAAGCAAGCCCATTTCAGAAATGTTCAGACATAGGCTCCAGAAATAAGATTGGCATGCGATTGGTGAAATAATGCTCGTTGATGACAGTATAAAAGATGCCGAGTTCATCAGTGAAATGCTATATGCGTGGTGACAACTATTTTCTTGTCCGAGCTAGGCTGCTATTAGCGGGATTAAAGTATATTGTAGGTACCCAATTTGTTCAGCAAGGAAATCAACACTATAGTCCATTCTCTAAAGGGAATATCTTAATCATTGTCCCGTTGCTGCTAATACTGATGATAGATGCCGGATACTGTGATGTTATCAGAATCGGTGTGCTTGCTAATCGCGGTGATCAGAAATGCCGGCTCATGTGGGATCCGACCGCAGAGTATTTGTCAAATAAATTACCAGGGTACACCTTTAAAATTGTTCCATTGCCGTTCGAAGGAATCTCCGCTGCTGTCAAGAACGAAGAGGTGGACTTTCTTTTAACTAACCCTTCTATTTATGTAGATTTGGAAGTGCAATACGGTATTTCCCGCATAGCCACGTTGAAAAGTAAATATACCAAAGTCTATCCATGGTTTGGTGGAGTCATTTTCACCAGAGCGGACAATCCTAATATATTCAAATTGAGGGATTTGATCAACAGGAAATTTGTAGCGGTAAATGAAACGTCACTGGGAGGGTGGGAAGTTGCGCTGAGGGAATTGAAAAAAGCTGGAATAGAACCGCACAGAGACTTTGCGGCGCTGTTTTTTTCCAGTAATCACGAAGCAGCTATCCATGCGGTATTGGATGGCAAGGCGGATGCGGGAACAGCCAACACGGATGTGTTTGCGGACCTCCTGGAAGATGGTGTTATCAATCTGAAAGACTTTCGCATAATAGTGCCGGAATGGTTGAATATAAACAAGGACGATTTCCCCTATCCCGTCAGCACGAGACTTTACCCTAACTGGCCTTTTTCTAAACTGCGAGGGACCCGGGAAGACATGGCGACGAAAGTAGCTATTACATTGCTCGGCATGAATGCGGATAATGATGCCACACATGCGGCCGATTATAAGGGGTGGTCTTATCCCCTGAATTATCAAGATGTCCACGAACTGAAGAAAGAACTAAAACTGGGAGTCTATAAAGATTTCAACAAGACTAGCATGATGATGATTTTGCATGAACACAAGGGCGAGGCTTTTTCGGGTCTGCTCATATTCTTGATTTCATTAACAGCATCGGCTGTTCTGGCATATCTGTACCGGCATTCCAAATTAACCGAGAAGGCCCTGCGACAATCGGAAGAAAAATTTTCCAGGGCCTTTCGTACTGTCCCTGCCGGTCTCAGCATAAGCAGTCTGTCTGATGGCCGTTATATCGAGGTGAATGACACATTTATTCGTGACAGAGGTTACAGCCGGGAAGAAATCGTAGGGCACAGGGCAACTGAGTTGGACATGTGGGTGGATCCCGCAAAAAGAGTGGAGATGCTGAGAGAGCTGCAAGGAAGTGGAAAAGTGCTGAGCAACAAGGAAGTAAAGTTCAGTACGAAGACGGGCGAGACTAGAACGATGCTCTGGTCTGCTGAACTGCTGGAATTCGGCGGAGAGAAAAACATTATAGCAATAAGCCAGGACATTACGCAGTTGAGAGAAATGCAGCGGGCATTAAGAAAATCCGAAGAATGGTATCGCAGCGTAATTGACTACACATACAACTGGGAATACTGGATAGACGATAAAGGCAATTTCCTGTATGTTTCTCCATCGTGCAAGCGGATCACGGGATACAATCCGGAAGATTTCATGCAGGACAAAGAGTTGCTGTATAAAATCATTCATCCTGACGATATGCAACTATTCAGAGATCACCTCCATCTAATATCTGAGCGTGGTGAAGTCGTCCCCATTGACTTCAGAATCATAGATGCAGCAGGCAATGAGAAGTGGATAGGGCATGTATGTCAGCGGGTTGAGGGCGGCAATGGAGAAATGGGCGGCAGAAGGGTTAGTAATCGCGATATCACCGACAGGAAGAAGATTGAAAAAGAAAGAGAAGGGTTACAGGTCCAACTTATGCAATCGCAAAAGATGGAGGCGGTGGGGCAGCTTGCCAGTGGTATAGCTCATGACTTCAATAACATTGTTCATGCGATAGCAGGCTATACAAGCCTGCTGTATGATAAACCGAGCGCAGAGGATACCGCAAGAGAGTATTTGAAAGAGATACTTGAATTGGCTGATAGGGCAACCGAAGTGACCCACAGTCTTCTTGCGTTCAGCAGGAAACAGTTGATCAATGTCAAACCACTTGACTTGGTCGATGTTTTTGGAAGATTCGGGAAGTTAGTGCCCAGGATAATCGGAGAGGATATAGACGTAAACGTCGAATTGCCAGTGGGCCGCGTAGTTTGTATGGCTGATAGCAGTCAGATAGAGCAGGCATTGTTGAATTTGGTTAACAATGCCAGGGATGCCATGCCTGGAGGCGGGAAGCTGACGTTAAGTGTCGAACTTGTTGAGATGGACAACTCTTTTATCAAAGTCCACGGATTCGGTAATCCTGGTTCGTACGCGCTTATTTCCGTGTCGGACACCGGAGTCGGCATGAAGAAAGAAATTGCCGCAAGGATATTTGAACCTTTTTATACTACGAAAGAGGCCGGCAAGGGCACGGGACTTGGGCTTGCGATGGTATACGGCATAATAAAGCAGCATGAAGGCTATATAACTGTGGACAGCGTGGCGGGTCAAGGAACAACTTTTAAACTATATCTTCCGGCAGTTCAGTCAGACAAAGAAATGCCGGCAAAAGCCGTTGAAACGCTGCCTCATGGCGGGACAGAGGTAATCCTTGTGGCGGAGGATGATGACGCATTGTTAAAACTCTCCGAGATCATTTTGACACAGAATGGGTACGAAGTGATCACTGCTAGGGACGGTCAAGAGGCGATAGATAAATTTATCGAGTACAAAGACAGAATTCAGCTGGTTATCCTTGATATGGTAATGCCTCGAAAAAGCGGAAAAGAGGCGCTTCATGATATGAGAAGAATCTACCCGGAAATAAAAGGAGTCATTTTAAGTGGTTATACTGCTGACAGAATTAATAAGGATGAAGTGCGTGATGGTCATACGAACCTATTATTTAAGCCTATATCGCCGAAATACCTTTTGAAAAAGGTAAGAGAAATAATGGATACGCCAGGATGAGGTCCGAATAAGATTGTGAGATTTCTTTAATAAGAGCGAAACTTCGTCAGTACTAAAACCGCATTGCCCCTTCCGAGCCCGAAAGAATTCGTAACTGGAATTGTAATTAGATTAACGACGCATTCCCTAACGATGCAGATTACGGCGTGCTGTATGGAGACACTCGACAAATCGGCTATGATAGATTTTATCGGAAATCATCGATTTAGGCTTAATGACAAGATTAATGATTATGAGTAGAAGGACTAAACCGCTGCGCGGTGGATCCTGAGTAGCCACCCTTTCCTGAGCTACAGAGTATTTTACGTATAGCTGCTTTTGGGCCTGCCATTAACCCCTTTGTTTAATCATCGTCCTCTTTTTACAATCTCCTTTTACTGTTGGCATTGGCCGGCGGATATCAGGGTTAAGGGAGATCGAGATGAGCAAGTTGAAAGAGCAGATGAAGGCGGATCTTC
>Ga0182010_10002005_pt1 | contig 10451 bp, 8 predicted proteins | sample 611E1MmetaG_FD_120488 | JGI IMG/M metagenome (GOLD analysis project Ga0182010, IMG submission 120488) | Permafrost microbial communities from Stordalen Mire, Sweden - 611E1M metaG | ecosystem: Environmental > Terrestrial > Soil > Wetlands > Permafrost | place: Sweden: Stordalen | collected... | reverse complement strand
TACAGCCCGATGGCGGAATTCAATCCATTCTGCGGCCGGCTTTGCACAACCTCGATCGACTGCCCATCCGAGTGGGCCTGTGTAGCGGGCAACATCGCGGCCAATCGTTTGGACGCAGTCTGCGTCTCGGGCCAGGTCCCCACACCTCTTTGCGGCTCGGCTGCTATCACGCTGGAGGGCCTGGACAGTACCTGCTACGACGACCAAACGCTTGGCACGAAATACATCAACAACCGAACAGGCTTCGCGGGTTTCGCGCTAACCCCGTGCCCCAATGGCTGCCAGGGCGGCGGTCCCGACGGAGGCGTCTGGGGACTTACGCCCGGCAGCTGTCGCTGAAATCTCAAACGTCTCGGCGACACCCTGGCCGCCGGCAATTCTGGCTGGATCGCTTCAGAAAGAGCACGTATTTCTCGCCGACGGTGGGGCTGTTGCCACGGTTCAGGCAACAGCGGCGAAGAGGCTTGGGTCGGCGACCTCCCTGGCTCCAACCGCACAGCATGCTTGCGTCGGTGCGTCTTCCCGGCAAGACTGACTGGGCGCCAAGGCGGCGCGGCAGTGCCGCGAGAACGCGAGGCGCGGAAGGAGAGTCGAAATGAAGGGGAAGCTTGCCATCGTTACTGGCCCCACGTCGGGCATCGGCAGGGAAATCGCCACGCAACTCGCCGCTCAAGGCGCTGAAGTCGTGCTCGCATGTCGCGACGTCGCGAAGGGGCAGGCCACGCTCGAGGAGATTGCACGCCGCACCGGTGCGAAGGGAGTGTCGGTGATGCGCGTAGACGTCTCGAGCCAGGCTTCCATTCGTGAGTTCGCGAAGGCATTCCGAAACACGCACTCCCGTCTGGATGTCCTGGTCAACAACGCCGGCCTCAATTCACGCACACGGCGCCAGAGCACCGATGGCATCGAGCTCACTTTCGCGACCAACGTACTCGGCTACCATCTGCTCACGCACGAGCTCCTGGAGATCCTCAAGGCCAGTGCGGCCGCGCGCATCGTCAACGTCGCGTCCACATACGCCGGCAACCTCGACATCGACGACCTGCAGTTCACGAAGCGCCCGTACAACCCGGTCAAGGCCTATCAGCAGTCCAAGGCGTGCAACCGGCTGCTGACGTGGGCGCTCGCCCGCCGCCTCGCAGGCAGTGGCGCAACCGCCAATGCCATGGCGCCTGGGCTGGTGCAGACCGGCCTCTATCGCGAGACGCCAGTGCCAGTGCGGCTGCTGCTCCGGATGATAGGGCTCTTCCATGGCCGCAGCGTGGAACAGGGCGCTGACACAGCGGTCTGGCTGGCGAGCAGCCCGGACGTCCAAGGCGTCAGCGGCAAGTTCTTCGAGCTGCGCAAGGAGATCCCGTGCCAGTTCAGGAACGCTGAACTGGAAGAGCAACTATGGGCCGCCTGCGACCGCCTAGCGGGCCTGGCACCGTAGGAAGCGCGATGGGATTCTCAGTCCTCTGTGCTATCCGTGGCCAATTACGCCGCAACGCCATACGGCCCTTTCAGCCCGCTATGGAACGAGTTCGATGTTGTCGATGTACACTTCCACTGGATAAGGCGTAGCGTTCCATCCGAAGTTCCAGGTAATCTCAGTGATCGCGGCCGGATCGGGGCTCGGCAGCGGAACGCCGGTGGTCAGTGAAGCGAAGAGAACCGTCTGCGTGGCTGCCGTCGCAGTGACCGGAATCGTGACATTCGGCTCGGTGCATGTGGTCGCCGTGCAAGTCGCCGAGTTGGTGATGCAATCCACTTTGGGCGCAACCGCCGGTGCCGTATCTCCCGGTGTCGAGATGCGCATGGTGACTTGGCCAGACGGACCAGCGTTGCCGGAGATCGTGAAGCGAATCCCAGAATATCCCGAGAAATCGGCGAAGCAGGGGCCGAACCAGAGACCGATGCCGGCGGTGCTCGGACCGACCGTGCCGGCGAGCCGCCACCGCCCATCGGCTGTCACAGTACTGTCGAGCGGGTAGGCACTCACCGGATTGCAGTTGTCGGTGGTGGGCGGCCAAGCGTACGTGCCGCCCTTGAGCGACGTGCTCTCGGTCCAAGTGCCAAAGGAAGAACCCGTGGCGAAATCGAGGAGCATCGCCGTGAGCGGAGGAACCGCAGTGCAGCTCGACGGCGTGGACCCGCGGCAGGTCAAGCACTCGGTCAGGATGCCGCCGCTCCCGCCCGTCGTCCCGGTTGCCCCGCCCGTGCCCCCCGTGCTGCCAATGCCCCCAGTGGTGCTGATGCCACCCGTGATAGCCATGCCGCCCGTGTCAGCCATACCACCCGTGGTGTCCGTTGCGCCCGCAATACCCGCGCCGCCGGCGGCGTGAACCGTCATACCGGAAGACGAGCAAGCGGTCGATATTGCAGCGGCCACGACCAGGCCAAGACACATCCCTCCAGGTAACGAAACGTGAGAACCAGTCATGCCGGAAGACCTCCAGCCAAACAGCCTACCACTCATCACCGTCGCACAAGGACTATCTTCTCGGCACCTTTTCCTTTTTCCTTGTCTCCGGGGGGCCACACGAAAGAATGGGCGCATGAAAGCGCAGACGCCATACAAGAACCCCCATCTCCCGGTCGAGAAGCGGGTCAAGGACCTGTTGTCCCGCATGTCCCTGCAGGAGAAGGCCGCTCAGATGATGTGCGTCTGGCAGGAGAAGGCTGCCAAGCTGGTGGACGCAGACGGCAACTTCGATCGGGCCAAAGCCAAAGCCGCCTTCAAGAAGGGCCATGGCCTCGGCCAGGTGGGACGCCCCAGCGACGCCGGCAAAGGCAAGGACCCGCGCGGCATGGCGGAGCTGACCAACGCCATCCAGAAGTTCTTCCTCGAACACAGCCGTCTGGGCATCCCGGTGATCTTCCACGAAGAGTGCCTCCACGGCCACGCTGCACCGGGCGGCACAAGTTTCCCGCAGCCGATCGGGCTGGCAGCCACGTTCAATCCGGGGCTGGTCGAATCGCTATTTGCCATGGCCGCCGAGGAGGCGCGGGTGCGCGGTACCCACCAGGTGTTCACGCCAGTGGTGGACGTGGCGCGCGATCCTCGGTGGGGCCGGGTCGAGGAAACCTACGGCGAGGATCCCTACCTGGTGTCGCAACTCGGCGTGGCTGCGGTGTGCGGGTTTCAGGGCGACGCCACGTTTAGCGACAAGAAGCGCGTGATCGCCACCCTCAAGCACTTCGTGGCGCATGGCCAGCCCGAGTCCGGCATGAACTGTGCCCCGGCCAACGTCTCGATGCGGGTGCTGCGCGAGACCTTTCTGTCCGCGTTCAAAGCAGCGATCCATGAGGGCGGAGCCATCAGCGTGATGGCTTCCTACAACGAGGTGGACGGTGTGCCGTCCCACGCCAGCCGCTGGCTGTTGCGGGACGTCCTGCGCCGGGAATGGGGCTTCAAGGGCTTCGTGGTTTCGGATTACTACGCGATCTGGGAGCTCAATCACCGCCCGGATACGCACGGCCATTTCGTGGCGAAGGACAAAGCGGCAGCTTGCGCACTGGCCGTTCAGGCCGGAGTGAACATTGAGCTTCCCGAGCCGGACTGCTACCTGCACCTCGTCGATCTGGTGCGCAGAGGCGTGCTCAAGGAAGCGCAGCTCGATGATCTCGTCGCGCCGATGCTGTTCTGGAAATTCAAGCTAGGGCTGTTCGACGATCCCTATGTGGACCCTGCCGAGGCGGACCGCGTGGTCGGCTCGGAGGCCAACCGCAGGCTCGCGTTGCAGGCTGCGCGCCAGACCATCACGCTGCTCAAGAACGAAGGCAGCCTCGCGCCGCTCGACTTGGCCAGGCTCAAGAGCATTGCCGTCATTGGGCCAAACGCGAATCGCTCTTTGCTTGGCGGCTACAGCGGCGTACCCGGGCACAACGTCACCGTGCTCGAGGGCATCAAAGCCAGGGTCGGCGACCGCGTGAAGGTCTTGTACAGCGAGGGCTGCAAGATCACGATTGGTGGTTCGTGGCAGCAGGACCAGGTCACGGCCAGCAATCCCGCGGAGGATCGCCGGCAAATCGTGGCGGCGGTGAAGGTTGCCCGGAAAGCGGATGTCATCGTGCTGGCCATCGGCGGCAATGAGCAGACCTCTCGCGAAGCCTGGACCCTTCAACATATGGGCGACCGCGCAAGCCTGGACCTGCTCGGCCGCCAGGAGGATCTCGTCCAGGCGATGCTTGCCACCGGCAAGCCTGTGGTCGTGTTGCTGTTCAACGGGAGCCCGCTCTCGTTCAACCGCGTGGCGCAGGACGTGCCGGTGATTTTCGAGTGCTGGTATCTCGGTCAGGAATGCGGCCACGCCATCGCGGAGGTTCTGTTCGGCGACCACAACCCCGGCGGCAAGCTGCCCATCACGATTCCGCGTTCCGCTGGCCATTTGCCGGCGTTCTACAACTACAAACCCTCGGCGCGGCGTGGTTACCTGTTCGACGACGTCTCGCCGCTGTATGCGTTCGGCTATGGTCTAAGCTACACGACGTTTGCTTTCAGCAACCTCCGGCTCGCGAAAAGGACCATCGCCGCCACCGGCTCGACCCGCGTGCTGGTGGATGTGACCAACACCGGCGGACGCGCCGGCACGGAGGTCGTGCAGATGTATATCCGCGACCGCGTGAGTTCGGTGACCCGCCCGGTGAAGGAGCTCAAAGGCTTCGCCAAGCTTTCGCTGGCGCCGGGCGAGGCGAAGACCGCGGCGCTCGACATCACGCCGGAGTCGCTGGCATTCTACGACATCAACATGAAATACGTCGTCGAGCCGGGCGAATTCGAAGTCATGGTCGGCAATTCCTCGCGCGACTGCGATCTGCAGAGGGTCATTTTGACCGTCAGAAAGTGACTCACGGGCAAGTATGGAACATCGCGATCCGTGCGACCGCCACATACTTGCCAGCGCCGCGGCCCTCGATCTCCCGCTGGTGACCCTTGACCCGAAAATCTCGTCGTTTGCCCCCACCGTGGGTGTCCGCATCGTTTGGTTGTTTCGCGCCCCGGCGTGGAAAGTATATAGTTGGCCGCCGTGGCAGCAACGTATCCTCGACGTTTCGGGCGCTATGTGTTGGTGGAATTGCTCGGCTCGGGAGGCATGGGCGAGGTGGCGTTGGCACTCAGGGGAAAGCCTGAGCATTTCAAGCTATGCGTGGTGAAGAGGCTGTCGGCCCACCGCCCCAAGGACCCTGCGCTGGAGGAGAGGTTTCGGCGGGAGGGGGAGTTGGCGGCCAAGCTCTCGGACAACGGCGTGCCACGGACGTTGGAGGTCGGAGTGTGCGAGGGGGAGCCGTTCATTGCGCAGGAATTTGTCGACGGCAAAGATCTTGGACAGGTGATGGCTTCCTGTGCGACGAGCGGCCCGGGCATGCCGGCTTCGGTTGCGCTGCACATCGTGATGAAGGTAGCGAAAACGCTGGCATGCGTGCAGGAGGCGGGCAACATGGGCGTCGTGCATCGGGAGGTGAGCCCGGCCAACGTGCGGCTGAGCTGGCAGGGTGATGTGAAACTGCTCGACTTCGGAATCGCCCGCGCCGTGGCTCAAACGGCGCTGACCCAGACAGGACAAGCGGTGGGGCGACCCAGGTACATGGCCCCGGAACTGCTGCAAGGTGGAGCGGCGTCTCTCGCCTCGGATGTCTACGCCCTTGGCGTGGTTCTGTGGGAGCTGCTGGCAGGGCGCCCGTACCCCGTGGGTGGGCCGGTGTACTCCGTCGTGGATGTGCCCGAGGCGCTTCGTTCGGCTGTTATGGTGGCGCTGAATCCGGTGGCTGCCGGCCGGTACGCCACACCCGCAGCTTTGCGGGACGCACTTTTGCCCCACGCACCCCTCGATGCCGTCGGGACGGCAGCGTTGCGGGAGTTTCTGGCAAGCCGCTGGGATGTGGCCCGTGAGGCGCGTCTGCGCGAAGCCGCCGTCACGGAGGCTGCCCCTCTGCTTACGGACGCGCCTGGGACGCTCTCTTCCACGGGAGCAAGCGTCGTCGTTCGCCGTGGCAGGGCGACGCTCCTAGTGGGCGGCTTGGTTGTTCTGGCGGCTGCCGCGGGTGTTGGTGTGTGGTCCGTGCTCTGGGCGAGAAGCGCAACCAACGAGGCGCCAGTGGTGGCGACGGGTTTTCCGGTTCCTCAAGAGGCTGAGCCGACGCGCATCTGGGTCCCGGATTCCGCTGCGCCTACGAAAGTCGTTCTGGCGGTCCCTTCTCCGGTTCTCCAAGAAGCTGAACCTGCGCGCACCGAGGTGCCGGATTCCGCTGCGCCTGCGAAAGTCGTTCTCGCAGCGCCCCAGGCGCCAGCGCCGCGCAGGGGTGTACGTCATCCCCGGGTGGGCCAAATGGCAGAGCCAACCGGAGAGCCAGAGGCCGCGGGCTCCTACGCCGCTTTGCTGGAGGAAGCAGCGGAAGCCTACCGGCAAGGATCAGTAGAGCAGGCGCTGGGTCTGGCGCGCAAGGCGGCCGGGCTCGGTGGCGGTGCGCGAGCGCGGATAGTCGCCGGGAGGATGCTGGTGCACGAAGGCCGCCTGCGCGAAGCGGAAGTCGAATTCGCCGGTGCTCTCCGCCTGGCACCTGACAACGCCGAAGCGGCGGCGTGGTTGGCAAAGACGCACGCCGAGGTGCGTTAGCGAGACTTGTGTGTGAATTTGAAGGGACGTCGGCTAGATAGCGTGTGTAGCTCAGGGCTACGTGGGGACAAAGGCAATCGAGATCTCGGAGGTGCGATGCGATCACTAGTATTTCTGCTGGGCCTGCTGTGCAGCGCGAATGCTGCCGCTGTCGAAAAGTACGTTCTGGTTGAGTGGCCGCCGATGGAACTACGGCCTGCCGAGGAGGAGAAGGTTCTGGCTGCAATCAGGGCGGGTATCAGGGCAGCGGGGTGCGAAGTGGCAATAGGGTGGGCGGGAGCGGGGGCAACGTGTACGACGTCAGTGTGCTGGAAGGGCGTCGCAGTCGCGGCGAAAGCGACGGACGTCTTGGTGGTAACGGGTGAGTACAAGGACTTTGGGTGGCGCTTGGCGCTTGAACATAGGAGTGGCGCAACCGGTGCGAGGATCGGAGGAGAGAAAGAGAACTGTGACACTTGCCCCTTCCCGTCGATGGTTGAACATGCGCGGGTAGCGGCGCAGCGGACGGCGGAATCGGGGCAGGTGGAAGCGCCCGCAGAGCCGATTCCGACCCCGACCGTATCTGCTGCGCCCCGTGCAACTAATCAACGGGCTTCAGGTGCTACCGAAGAACGGGTGGGCATCCCGCCGGCCGCCGTCGTTCAAGGCTCCAAGATGAATGGGACAGAGGGCAGCCCAACCTGGCCGATCTGGCTGATGGCCGGGGGTGGTGCGGCGGTGTTGGGGGGAGGCGCGCTGTTGGTGATGAACGGGAGAGACTGGGGGTGTTCGGATACGCGAGGGGACTGTACGCGTCGATTCAAGACAATAACGCCGGGATTGATCGTGGGGGGGGTAGGGGCTCTCGGGTTGGGCCTCGGGATTTGGCAGTACTTCAGCTCAGGAAACGACGGGGCACGGGTCGCACTGTGGTTGGGGCCCAATAGTGTTGCGCTCGCAGGAGGGTTCTAGGAATGCGACAGATAGCTTTGCTGGTCTCGGTGATGGGGGTCCTCGGCGGGTGCAACTGGTTGACGGAACTGAAGTCAGGACGGTGCGACAAGACGAGCGACTGCCGGGCAGGGGAGGTGTGCGACGAGCGTCAGTTTTGTGTCTGCGCAGGGCCCAATTGTGGGGATGGGGGCTCCCGCGACGTGAGCGGCCCAGCAACCATAGACGGAGCGGAGGCAAGGGAAAGCGGCGTCTCTTCCGACACGACGGCCGACGCGAGTGGCGTCTCCTCCGACACGACGGCCGATGCGAGTGGCGTCTCCGCGGACACGGCGGCCGGCGCGAGTATTGACGGGGCCACGGGCGACGCGAGCGCCGATGCCACTGCCGATATGGTGCAGCCAGGGTGCAAAGTGAACGGGGATTGCTCGGATGCTCGACCGGCGTGCAGCGGCGGTGTTTGCGTGGAGTGCGCGACTTCCCCTGACTGCAAGAACCCAGGTAAGGCCGTGTGCGTAGCCAACGCTTGTGTGGAGTGCGGGGCCGTGGGTGACTGCAAAGATCCGGCGCGGGCGTTTTGCGTGGCGGGTGCCTGTGTGGGTTGCGACAAAGCCGGAGCGACTGCTTGTGCCGGGTTGCTGTGTGCGCCTGCGGACACCGCTGGCGTTGGTGGGCAGTGCGTGAAGTGTCTCACCAGTGCCGGCTGCTCGGGTGCCACGCCGATCTGCTCGGGCAACGCGTGCACCGCCTGCACCGCGGCCAGCCAGTGCCTCGCCAAGAACCCCACCGCACCGGCTTGTTCCGCCGGCGGGACCTGCGTCCAGTGCACGGACAACAGCACCTGCTCGGGGACGACCCCGGTGTGCGACACCACGACGAACAAGTGCGTCCAGTGTACGGACAACACGAGCTGTTCGGGTGCCACGCCGATCTGCTCGGGCAACGCGTGCACCGCCTGCACCGCGGCCAGCCAGTGCCTCGCCAAGAACCCCGCCGCGCCGGCTTGTTCCGCCAGCGGGACCTGCGTCCAGTGCGCGGACAACACCACCTGCTCGGGTACCACCCCGGTGTGTGACACCACGACGAACAGGTGCGTCCAGTGCACGGACAACACGAGATGTTCGGGCGCCACGCCGATCTGCTCGGGTAACGTATGCACCGCCTGCACCGCAGCCAGCCAGTGTGCTGCCAAGAACCCCGCCGCGCCGGCTTGTTCCGCCAGCGGCGCGTGCGTCCAGTGCACGGACAACACCACCTGCTCGGGTACCACCCCGGTGTGCGACACCACAACGAACAGGTGCGTCCAGTGCCTCACTAGCGCCGGCTGCTCGGGCGCCACGCCGATCTGCTCGGGCAACGTGTGCGCCGCCTGCACCGCGGCTAGCCAGTGCGCTGCCAAGAGCCCCGCCGCTTCAGCGTGTTCCGCCACCGGGACGTGCGTCCAGTGTACCGACAACAGCACCTGCTCGGGTACCATGCCGGTGTGCGACATCACGACGAACAAGTGCGTCCAGTGCCTCACCAGCGTCGGCTGCTCGGGCGCCACGCCCATCTGCTCGGCGAACGTGTGTGCCGCCTGCACCGCGGCTAGCGACTGTGCTGCCAAGAACCCCGCCGCCCCGGCCTGTTCCGCCAGCGGGGCGTGCGTCCAGTGCACGGACAACACCACCTGCTCGGGTACCACGCCCATCTGCTCGGCGAATGTGTGCACCGGCTGCACCGCGGCTAGTCAGTGTGCTGCCAAGAGCCCCACCGCTCCAGCGTGTTCCGCCAGCGGCACGTGTGTCCAGTGCACGGACAACACCACCTGCTCGGGTACCACGTCGGTATGCGACGCCACGACGAACAAGTGTGTCCAGTGCCTCACCAGCGCCGGCTGCTCGGGCGCCACGCCCATCTGTTCGGCGAACGTGTGCACCGCCTGCACCGCGGCTAGCCAGTGTCTCGCCAAGAACCCCGCCGCCCCGGCTTGTTCCGCCAGCGGGACGTGCGTGCAGTGCACCGACGACACCACCTGTTCCGGTAGCACACCCGTCTGCGCGACCGCAACCAACACTTGTCGCGGCTGCACCGCGGACACGGAGTGCTCCAGTCGTGGTCCCGGCGTGTGCATGAGCCACCAGGATGCCCGCTGCGCCTCCGATGCTGAGACGGCCGTCGTCATCGCTGGAGGCTCCCTGCCGAGTGTGGCCAGCCTGGCGGGCAAGGACCTGGTGGTCGTGCGCGGTACGGCATCCGGCACCCTGGTCTGGGCGCTCTCCGGCCCGCAGATGAGTATCGTGGGTCAGAACAGCGGCACCATCACCGGGGCTGGGGCAGGGAGCGCGGCGGTGCATGTCACCGGCGGCGACCTCTATATGAGGGGCCTCACGATCACCGGTGGCTCGCCTGGGCTCTGGGCAGATGGGGGGGCAGTCGTGCGCCTCGACCATGTCGACGTCACCAACAACACCGCCGGCGGCATCCTACTCGACGGGGCAGGCTTCGACATACGGAACACGACGGTCAGGGGGAATGGCCCGAACATAGCCGGCTCATCGGCCTTCGGCGGCATGCTCATCCAAAACGTGCCAACCTCGACCGCAGTGCCGAAGTCCCTGGCACTGTTTACGGTGACCTCGAACCAGCAGATTGGTGTGGCGTGTGCCTCGGGTACGGCCTCTCTCTTGAACCCCACGCCTACAAGCGCGCTTGTATCCGGCAATACCGGCGGTGACATTGCCGGTACCTGCGGCTTCACCTCCTGCGCCACCGCCAGCACCACGTGCGGGGCCCAGCCATGAGGCGCCTCCGGCGGTAGCCCGGAACAGATGTATCCTCGGGGTCAGGGGACGGCCACACAGTAGAGAACGCCCAGATCGTTGCCGAAGCTATCGGTGCCACCGCAGGGAGCCGTGATCCCGTTCCACCAACCGGAGGCGACCG
>Ga0182010_10002003_pt1 | contig 10453 bp, 6 predicted proteins | sample 611E1MmetaG_FD_120488 | JGI IMG/M metagenome (GOLD analysis project Ga0182010, IMG submission 120488) | Permafrost microbial communities from Stordalen Mire, Sweden - 611E1M metaG | ecosystem: Environmental > Terrestrial > Soil > Wetlands > Permafrost | place: Sweden: Stordalen | collected... | reverse complement strand
TATCCACTACGCCTCGCAACAGGAGATCTTTTTTCTCTTCACTTTCTCCTGTATGAAGTGCCCCCGCTGTTCTTGCTTCACCCGTTATGAACCCCCTCAGCCAGCACACGCTCAATCGAATCCATCAATTCATGAAAATTGTAGGGCTTCGGAAGATAGTCGAATGCACCCCATCGCGCACATTCACCCAAGAGGTGCACGTCGTCGGCGCCTGTGAGCATTATGGGACGAATCTTGATGTTGCGAATCTTAATGTAGCTCAGAACCTCAACGCCATCCATCTTCGGCATTTCGATATCAAGAAGGATCAGATCAAACGGCTCGTTTTCAAGCAAACTGACCGCTTCTTCCCCGTTGGCCGCCGTTTTCACTTCAAAACCCTGTAACCTCAGGTGCATTGATACAAGTTTTTGAACCGGTTGATCATCATCGGCACACAATATCCGGATAGCCATAGTGGGACCCTCCTTTCCCTTTTTGTTCTACCCCTCGGTATCCAAAAATCGAATGAAACGATCTTACACAAATCATTCGTCACCCAAAGAGAACATGAGTCATATCTCATTGGCACTCCTCACCAATTAATAAACTTACAAGATGCATGCCACGGCATCGAGTAATTACGTGAAATCACCGAAGTAGCGATACTCGTGATAATCCGAATTGCATAGAGTATGCCACAGAAGGCTTCAAGTCGTTTACTGACAGCCTATTGCGTGATTCGTTCGGTTGCTGAACCGAACACTCGTGTCAACCTGGTTCGACTCATGATCGGCAAATGATAAAAGGTATTATCACCCCTCCACACTCCCCTTCCGCTTCCTTGTTTCGATTCCGCGAGAATACGAGTGCATGGCGACCATGTCATTGCGGGAATGCCGGATGTAAGTTTAGGACAGTTGTAGAATATTCATAGCTTCGCGCTCCACACATCAGTCTCAGGGGTGAAATCCGCGCTAATATCTGGCATGTATAATGTGTGGATGGCGTGAACAGACGTGGATTGCCCTGTCGCAGCGCTGCGACACGCCGCAACCCTCTGCAAGTGGAGGAGCGATTTCCGATCATCGACACGTGAGATTCTGAAATTCACTTAGAAGGCGTCTTTCATGCTGGATCGACAGTCGATGTATGTGGGCCGGGTCCTTACGGGACTCATAACAGTGGCAATAGTGACATCCTGCGTTACAAGGGCTCAGGAATCAGGCGGAGCAAGCGGAGATATACAGCTAGATTCTCTCCTGAACCTGACAGTGAGCAGCGTGTCCAAATACGCACAGACGACCAGCGAAGCACCGTCCTCCGTTACGGTCATCACGGCGGAAGAAATCCGTCTTTTTGGATTCCGTACGATTCAGGATGTCCTGAGAACGGTGCCGGGGTTCTATGTGAGCAACGATCACGACTACGGATATGTGGGCGTCCGCGGATTCGGACGGCCGGGAGACTATAATTCGCGCCTCCTCCTCCTTGTGAACGGCGTTGTGACGAATGATCCCGTCTTTGGGTCAGCATACGTCGGTACGGAGTTTGCATTTAATCTGGCGTCCGTGGAGCGGATCGAAATAGTGCGTGGACCTTCTTCGGCGGTGTACGGTACGGGAGCGATGTTCGGAGTCGTGAACCTCATACTGCGGAACGGAGTCAATTTCGACGGTGCGCACGTCAGCGCGGAAACGGGAAACATCGGTCTCCAGCGAGGCGGGGTTACCTGTGGGGCGAACTGGGGGGCAGACTGGTCCCTCATGGTTTCGGGGCAGGCCGAGCGAACCCGCGGCGAGGACTTCTATTTTAAGGAATTCGACTCCCCCTTGACGAACGGGGGAATGGCGCGCGGGTTAGACGGCGATCAGAGTGCCGGCGTGCTCAGCCAGCTCACGTACAAGGGATTTTCAATGAGCGCGGGGGTCTCTTCCAGAACCAAGGATGTGCCGACCGCACCGTTCGGTGTAGTGTTCAATGACCCCCGCACGCAAACGGTTGACGCAATGCAATTTCTTTCTCTGGCCTCTGAAACAGCATTGTCGCCGACGAGCACACTTAATGTGCGTGTCTACCAAAGTGGCGTTGACTACCATGGCCAGTACCCGTACGACAGGCTGAATTATGATGCCTCCAGTGGCCGCGTTGTGGGAGCGGAAGTTCTGTTGCACTGGGACTTTCCCGTCGGTGCCAGGCTCACCACAGGTGCAGAATTCCGGAGAATCACCCGCGCACAGTACAGGAGTTGGAGCGAAGGCGTCGTGTACTCTGGAAGGGACGTGCCATCTGGCATTTACTCAGGTTTTGCGGAAACTGAGATCCAACTGTTTGAACCACTACGCCTCGTCGGCGGTCTTCGGTTTGATGAATACAGCGAGTATGGGGGTTGGTTGAGTCCGCGCGTCGCGCTCGTCTGCACCCCGACCGGCACGACAACGCTGAAAGTAATTTATGGCGAAGCGCACCGCGTCCCCAATTTCTATGAAGCCAATTATGACGATCCGCTTGGCGGCATAAAATCCAACCCCCTCCTTCTCCCTGAGAAGATGCGGACGGTCGAACTCGCTTGCGATCAACGAATCACGGCCGCACTTAGCGCGCGTGTATCCCTTTACAAGTATTCAATGAGCAATTTGATCGACGAAACTCTGGACCCTGTTGATTCGATGAACTATTTCCGGAACCTCGGAGCTGTACGAACAACTGGCGTGGAGTCTGAGCTTCTCGCGGTCACCAAAAGTGGATTACGTGCAAGGTTGAGCTACTGCTACAACAACTCGCACGATCTTGCAACAGGGATAACGCTCAGCAATTCGCCGGCACATATTTTCCGGTTACTGGTGGGGGGGCCGTTGACCCCGTGGCTGACGGGTTCGGGATTCATCATGCACGAGTCACCGAGGCTCACACTGGAAGGTCCGTGGACTCCGGGCTACTGGACTGTCGATGTTACGGCAGCGGTGATGCCGTTCCCCACTCCGCTCCGGTTTGAGATCATCGTGCACAACCTCTTCGATACCCCGTATTTCATGCCAGGAGGCGCCGAGCTTCAACAGGCCAGTTTACTGCAAAGTGGACGTCTCTGGTCCGCGGGATTATCGCTTGACTTCTAGAATTCTGATTCCCTTGCTGCGGTCCGTCCCACTCCGTGCAGCCACGTTGCTTGTGCTCTTCGGGGGGAGTTGTGCGGCACAAAGCATCGCTGCGCCCGTGGAGATGCATCTCCCACTGCTGACGAAGGTGATTGAATACGATCGCACGTTCCGGGTAAAGATTGATAAGGTGGTAAAACTTGGCGTGATCTACCAGAAGTCGTGGCGACCATCGGCGGAAGTATTCGACGAGCTTGTGTCGGTTACGTCCAGGGCGTCATTCACAGTGTGCGGATTCCCGGTGCAGATCATCCCGATCGATGTGAGTGGCGATGTTGACGTGCATGAACTCCTCGGAAAGTATTCGGTCGACCTCGTCTATCTTGCCCCTGTTCGAGGCGTGTCCCTTGAGGAGATCACACGTGCGAGCGAGGAGCAGCATTTTCGGACGATTACGGGAGTGCCCAGGTATGTCGAGGAAGGGATCGATATCGGCGTCGATTTGCGGAATGACCGCCCGCTGATTGTCATCAATCTTACCGCTGCGAAAGCATGCGGGGCTGACCTGAGTGCGCAGGTTCTTCGCCTAGCGCGCGTGGTGGAGTGATATGCGAATGTCAAAGCTCAACATTATACACCGATGGGGGGATGCGTCGATCCGGACGCGTCTTGCGATCTCCTTTACAATTCTGATCGTCGTCATCTCCGCATACAATTTCCTCTATTTCCCGGGGGAGCTTGCCAAGAGGGAGCAATTCGCAATCCGCTCCAAAGCAGAGACGGTGGCGGAATTGGTGGCGGGCAATGTCTGCACCGCCCAGTTCTTCGGAGACACGACCGTCGCAGCGGAGGTTGTGAGCGTGGCTATGCGCAACGAGGATGTGGTATTCGTTGAAATCCGGGATACCTCCGGCGCCTTATTTCTTGCCCAGAAAAAGTCGCTGGCGACCAATGCACAAGGGACGGAACCGCTGGTAGTGCAACGCCCTGTCATTCGCGAGACTCACGACATTGGCGTCGTCAGGCTGGGCATCTCGCTCGATCGTGCAACGGAGAGAATCTCGCACATCCGGGCACTCGCCGCAGGTCAGGGTATTGTCCTGTTTATCGTAGGCGCGCTACTTGTGTTTGGTGTCAGCACAGCGATCACGCGGCCGCTCGGCCACATGGCAATCACCGCCAAACGCATTGCCTCGGGAGATCATAAACAACGGGTGTGCGTAGACCGTCACGATGAAGTGGGTCATCTCGGATCCGCCATCAATGCGATGCTCGACGCCTTGAACGGGGCTGAACAAGAACTCATCGAGCTCACGTTGCACCTTGACGAACGGGTGACAGAGAGAACCACGGCACTGGAGCACGCCAACACGAATCTCCTCATTGAAATGCACGAGCGGGAAAAAGTGGAGGAATCGCTTCGGAAGGCAAAATTTCTCGCGGAAGAGGCCTCTCGCATCAAGAGCGATTTCCTTGCCAACATGAGTCACGAAATTCGGACGCCGATGAACGGGATCATCGGGATGACCGAACTGGCGCTGAGGACGGATCTTACACATCAACAACAAAAGTATCTGGGCACCGTCAGGTCGTCCGCGGAAGCTCTGCTTGTCGTGATCAACGAAATCCTGGACTTTTCAAAGATCGAAGCCGGCAAGCTGGTATTGGAAACCACGAAGTTTGACCTTCGTGAGACAGTCGGCGATGTCGTGAAGCGGATGGGTGTTCTGGGGCGCGCCAAACACCTGGAACTATTGTGCGACATTGCCTCCGATGTGCCGTTGTTTCTTCTGGGAGACCCAGCCCGGCTCGCTCAGGTCTTGAACAACCTCCTCGGAAATGCATTCAAATTCACCGAACATGGAGAGGTGATCCTTCGCGTAACCACGGAGCTGCGGGGCGGGGAGCAGGTCGTTCTCGGGTTTTCCGTGATCGACTCCGGCGTGGGCATCCCCCCCGAAAAGCTGAACTCAATCTTTGAACCGTTCACGCAAGCAGATCTTTCCACGACGAGGAAATACGGGGGCACAGGACTCGGCCTGACGATCTGTTCACGCCTGCTTCATCTGATGGGAGGCACGGTCCGGGCAACGAGCACTGTAGGAGTGGGAAGCACATTTTCCTTTTCCGTGCCATTCGAAGTGGCCTCAGAACCAGGAACGGCCAGGATGTCGTATCCCATCGAGAGCGTGCGGGTCGCTGTCGTGGATCACAATCCGACGAGCCGAAACATTCTCATCGAAATGCTCAAACAGTGGCATATGCTCCCCATAGGGGTTGAGAGGCCCCAAACGCTCCCTGACGATCTTGTCTCGGCCGACGCATCCGGTGATCCCATCCATCTTGTCGTGATGGAATCGCATTTACAGGAAGGGGACGGCTTTGAACTGGCCCGCACGATCCGGAGCAGGACTCTTACTCACCCTCCGAGAATCCTCCTCCTTACATCCGAAGAAGCACATTCGGGAGAAGGTTCAGGTCACGTTGACCCGACCATGATCTGCCTGGAAAAGCCCTTCAAACAATCGGAACTCCTGGAGGCGGTTCAGACCGTGTTGGGAAATGCCATGTTGCATCCAAACGAAGCACAACGTGAACTGGGGATTACCACGGCAGGAAGACGACTCCGCATCCTGCTCGCTGAGGACCACCCGGTGAACCAAGAACTCGTCCTCGGTATTCTGGGAATCGAAGGGCACGCAGTGACTCTCGCGAAAAACGGGAAAGAAGCAATCGAGATTCTCCAGAACGGGAAGTTCGATGTCGTGCTGATGGACGTACAGATGCCGGAGGTGGATGGGTACCAGGCGACCGCGGCAATTCGCGAGCAAGAGCGTCACTCAGGTCGTCACATACCGATCATCGCAATGACTGCTCACGCGATGAAGGGGGACCGGGAGAAGTGTCTGGCAGCAGGGATGGACGACTACATCTCGAAGCCGATTCGCGTTGCCACTCTCCAGAAAGTTCTTCAGACGGTCCAGCTCGATGGGCAAGAGCCGGCTGGTACCGTGAGAGCGGAGGCATCGCCTTCTGTCGAGCCCGGCGGGGATTCGCCGGAGTTCTTCGATAAGAACGAGGCGCGCCGCCAATGTCTCGGGAATGATGCCCTTCTGGGGCGCGTGGTGCAGAGCTTCCTGGACAGTATCCCCCGTTCGCGTCAGGTGCTCCAGATGGCCGCTGCAAACGGTAATCTGACGGCTCTTGCGAAAGCCGCACACGCCCTGAAGGGGGCAGCGGGAAGCATCGTGGCGCAGCGATGCCACAAGGCAGCGCTTGCGCTTGAACGGACAGCAAAGGACGGAAATTTGGAACGATCGAAAGAAGTGCTCGAGGTACTCGGGAAGGAATTGGACACTCTCGAAGCATTACTGAGCGGGTCGGTGGACAAAGGGATGGCTTCATGTTCCGCTGAAACAACCGGGGCATGAGGCCGTTGTTACTGCCACACCAAGGAGAATACCTGTCATGATGGATAGCCCGGGGACATATCGCGTTCTGGTCGTCGAGGATGAGCCCACACAACGTCTTCGACTTGCCGGCATACTCACCGAGGCAGGTTACATGGTGGACGTCGCCTGCAATGGAGAAGAGGCGCTTGCCTCCGCGCAGATCACCCCGCCCCACCTTGTTCTCAGCGACATCGAGATGCCGGAAATGGATGGGTACGAGTTATGCCAACGGATCCGTGCCGACCAACGGTTGCACCGCACCAAAGTGGTTTTGCTCACTTCGCACTCCGACGTTGCAGACGTGATCACGGGGCTCGCCAGCGGGGCAGACAACTACATCGCAAAACCATACAACATCACAGCCCTTCTCGAAATCGTTCAGACCCTTCTTGAGACCGGGGAGGATCCTGCAGGACACGAACCTGTTGAGCCGCTGCCGGTGCGTCTCGGAGGCCGAACGCATGAAGTGCGCTCCACGCGACAGCAAATCCTCAATTTTTTTCTCAATATGTACCGCGATGTCGTGACGCAACGCGAGGAGCTGTCGGTCGCGAACGAAGGGCTCCGCTATTTTTCCGAGAAGCTCACTCACCTCGTGGAAGAAAGAACCGCCGTGCTTCGAGAGTCAGAGCGCCGTTTCCGCGATATGCTCGAAAACATCAAGCTGATCGCTTTGACCCTGGATAGCAACGGGAAGATCACCTTTTGCAACGACTATCTGCTCACATTGACGGGCTGGAGCAGAGAAGAGGTCATCAATGAAGAGTGGATAAGGAAATTCATTCCTGAGGAGACTGTTTCCCCGAAGGATCTCCATCGCAAGTCGCCTGCAGAGGCTTTCCTTCCAACTCACCATGAGAGTCAGATGCTGACGAAAGAGGGTAAGCTTCTGACCATTCAATGGAACAACACTGTGCTTCGTGATGCGGCGGGAAAGACTGTCGGGACTGCGAGCATAGGTGAGGATGTGACGGAAAGAAATCGAGCCGAGGAGAAGGCCAACCGGCTCGCCGCCATCGTCCAATCGTCCGAGGATGCGGTTATCGGCAAGACCCTGAAGGGGATTATTACGAGTTGGAACAAGGGCGCTGAGAAAATATACGGATACACCGAGGAGGAGGTTTTGGGCACAAGTATTGTCAGCCTGGTCCCTCCTGGACTGCTGGATGAATTGCAGGAGATTCTCGACAAAATCCAAAAGGGAGAACACGTTGAGCATTATGAAACACTGCGTCGTCGCAAAGATGGCAAAGATATATTTGTCTCCCTGACCATTTCTCCAATCTTCGATACCCAGGGAAGAGTCGTCGCGGCTTCAACGATTGGACGGGATGTGTCAGAGCGCAAGCTCGCAGAGGAGCACATAAAGCATAGTGAAGAGCGATTTCGGCTGATTGCGGAGAATGTAGGGGATATGATTGCAGTGTTGGACCTGGAAGGCAGAAGGATTTACAACAGTCCGTCATACAGGAGTATTCTTGGGGATCCGGATTCATTAAAAGGAACAAATGGATTTCAGGAGATCCATCCGGAGGATGTGGCAAGGGTCAGGCAGGTGTTTCAGGAGACCGTAAGAACCGGAGTCGGGCAACGGATCGAATACCGGTTCTTGCGCAAAGACGGATCCGAAAGCACCATTGACTCAAAGGGAAGCGTGATCAGAGATGGTGACGGCACGATTGTTAGCGTCGTCGTGGTCTCCCGTGATGTGACCGAGGAAAAGAAGCTCGCGGCACAATTTCTGCGGTCCCAGCGCATGGAAAGCATCGGCACGCTCGCCGGCGGCATTGCCCATGATCTCAACAACGTGCTCACGCCGATCATGATGGCGATCGAGATCCTGCGGGACAAGATACCCGATGCGGGCAGTCAGAGAACCCTCGAAATAGTTGAGACATCAGCAAAGCGCGGCGCGGACATCGTAAGGCAGGTGCTGGCATTCGGACGAGGTGTCAAAGGAGACCGCATTCTCGTTCAACTAAAACACGTCGTCAAGGAAGTATCCAAGATCGCCCGAGAGACATTTCCGAAATTGATCGAGATCAAAACGGATATTCCGCGGGAATTGTGGACAGTCTCCGCCGACCCGACACAGATGCATCAGGTTCTCCTGAACATGCTGGTGAATGCGCGGGACGCCATGCCTGGGGGAGGGATGCTTACCATATCGGCGGAAAATACGAAGCTGGACGAGAATTACTCGCGCATGCATTTTGAGGCGAAGCCAGGGCCCTATGCGTGCATCGTCATCACTGACACGGGAACGGGGATCCCTGCCGACGTCCGGGAGAAAATATTTGAGCCCTTCTTCACGACAAAGGAAATCGGGATGGGAACCGGGCTAGGCCTTTCCACCACGCTTGCCATCGTCAAGAGCCATGGAGGGTTCATCAGCCTGACAAGCGAAGTGGGAAAAGGGACGACGTTCAGGATCTACATACCGGCGACAGGAACAGCTTCCAGTGAAGCGGCAACGAATGAGGAAGTCGTTCTCCCAGAGGGAAATGGAGAGCTGATCCTGGTTATCGATGATGAAGCTGCCATCCGGGAGATTACAAAGGAAACTCTGCGGGTCCATGGCTATAATGCCATCACTGCAAGCGACGGGGCGGAAGGAATCGCACTCTTTGCTGAAAACAAGAGGGACATTAAGGTCGTTATCACCGACATCATGATGCCTGTCATGGATGGGACGGCCGCGATTTTCGTGCTGAAGAGAATTTGTCCTGATGTAAAGATCATAGCGACAAGTGGATTTATTACCAAAGAGCAGCTCAAAACTCCGCCAGATTCCAACGTGGTGGCATTCCTGACAAAGCCGTATACAGCGGAGAAAGTGCTCAAAGCTCTGGCAGCGGCGATACGATGAATCCGGGCACCACATTGGTGTTGAAATGCCGGAGGGTGAGATCCGTTCCTCTCCATCAAAGGTTTCCCCCGGTTATCTCACATCAACTCGGGGCGCCCGGCTTTTCACAACATCAGCGTGAGCGCCTAATGAGGCCGCACCAACGAAGAGTCTGACACTCGACGAGGTTTCTTGAGTCCCGTCTTCAACTTATTGGTTACCTCCCGCTTGACGCGAGCTGCCAGCCGTTCATCATACTTTTCTAAAAATGAGCTCACAGGCGCTGGATATCGCTTGCTCAATTCCCTGAGTGCCCAGGAAAGTGCTTTGATCACCATATCATCACGGTCGGAGATGAGCATTCGACAGATCTTGAGTGTGCGACGAACATCTCCTTGACCGCCACGAGCACGATTGTTGAGTGGAACTGTACTTACTAAGGCAGCCCTTCTCCACCAACGATTGGGAGATTGAGCCCAAGACATAACCAGTTGGTCTGAGATTTTGCGTTGACGCCAAGCAGGACCAGCAATAAAACAGGCGAAACAGTCGGCTTCTCCCCAGCTTTGGATACCTCGACCAAGGGAGGCAACATACTTTTGGTTCAGTGCATCGAGGGAAGGTTGGTGATTCACAATGATCTCGTAGGAGAAGATACGTTCCCAGGACCCAAGCGGCACCAACTGTTTCGCCAATGCAAGAACAGTGGTAGCAGACGAATGCTTCAGTTGCTTAGACCACTCGCGTCGTATCAGACGAAAGGAAGGAGCATTCTTCTTGGGCATGGCAGCAAGAGAGCGACGTATTTCTACGACAAGTGTTTTCATATCTGCATTGTGGGCGGCCTATCAATGATTAGATACGAAGTATTCCCCCGCTCGTCCGTCGGGGAATGCACGAGACTCGCCTGGAGCGCGCTTTCCGGTCATGAAAAACCGCGCGGCTGGAGTTAAGCCCTCCCCATGCGCGTGATAGACGCCTGAAAAGCAAACCGGCCCCTCCATCCTTTTGGTCGGACCAGAGAGGCCTCTTCCAACGAATTCGTGTATCGCCGGTAAGATACCTCAGGCAGAAGCGAG
>Ga0182010_10002002_pt1 | contig 10454 bp, 6 predicted proteins | sample 611E1MmetaG_FD_120488 | JGI IMG/M metagenome (GOLD analysis project Ga0182010, IMG submission 120488) | Permafrost microbial communities from Stordalen Mire, Sweden - 611E1M metaG | ecosystem: Environmental > Terrestrial > Soil > Wetlands > Permafrost | place: Sweden: Stordalen | collected... | reverse complement strand
TACCCTTCTCCTGTGAACATCGCCTGTGCTGAAGCTCCGCCGATCAGGCAGATCAGTGATAGTAGAACTATGCATCTCATTTTAATACATCTCTTTTTATATTTTATATTGTCTTCTTATGCTCATCGGTCCCAACCTATTTATCTCTTATTGGTCGAGAAAAGAACCATGCCGGAATGTTTCGAGATCCTGCACAAGGATTTGGCAGGTAGAATCGGCAAGCTTTCCACAGCCCACGGCACAGTAGAGACTCCAGCCCTCATGCCTGTGGTCAACCCTCACCTTCAGCTAATATCGCCTCCGGAACTACGTGATTTGGGGGCCACCATGCTGATTACAAATAGCTACATCATCCGGCAGGATGAGGCCTTGCGAGTCCAGGCTCTTGAAAAAGGCCTTCACAACCTTCTGGACTTCCGGGGTCCAATCATGACCGACTCAGGGGCCTTTCAGCTTTCTGTCTATGGCAACATCGATGTCCTGCCCCTGGAGATCCTCGCCTTCCAGTTTGCGATTCAATCCGACATTTGCGTTCCCCTGGACATTCCCACTCCTCCTGACGTCACCAGAGAGCGAGCCGCATCGGAGCTGAAAGAGACTGAGAGAAGGCTGGAGGAAGCGCTGAAAAACAAAGGCGCGTCCCTTCTGGCAGGGCCCATCCAGGGCTCGACCTATCCGGATTTGAGAGAGGCAGCAGCCCACTTTTTAAGGGACAAGGGCTTTGACGTCTATCCTGTTGGGGGAGTCGTACCTCTAATGGAGACCTACAGGTTCAGTGACCTGGTGGATATCGTAGCTGCAGCAAAAAAAGGATTGGGCTCAGGTGCGCCAGTCCACCTGTTTGGAGCAGGCCATCCTATGGTCTTTGCCCTCGCCGCTGCCATGGGATGCGACCTCTTCGACTCTGCGGCCTATGCCCTTTATGCCAGAGAGGGAAGATATCTGACGTCACGAGGGACTTGGAGGCTTGAGGAGATGAGGTACTTGCCCTGCTCCTGCCCCGTATGTCAGGATCATGATCAAGAGGAGCTGATGAATAGCCCGGAAAGGGTTAAGCTGCTGGCAAAGCACAATCTCTACATATCACTGCAAGAGATCAATCTGGTCAAGCAGTGCATCCGTGAGGGGTCTCTTTGGGAACTGCTTGAAACGAGGTGCCGATCTCACCCACGCATGCTCGACGGTTTCAGAAAACTTGGCGAAAAGAGCCAATGGCTTGAGGGCCTGGACACAACGTCCAAGTCCACCCTTTTCTACCTCAGCTCGGAATCGGCATCTCGGCCCGAGGTGGTCCGATACAGCTCCAGGATAGAAAGGCTGACGCTCTCCGGAGACATCCTGATCACCGACGATACAAAGACCAACGCGGATGGGTTTGACACCGTTCTTCACTTCAAGCCGCCCTTCGGTCCTTACCCAGCCGAGCTAGCGGAGACTTATCCATTTAACGCCGAAGTCCCAGCCAAGGCCGACCTGTCGTCCATGGAGAGAGCATTATTGAACACTAAAAGACTGATAGACGCCAATCCCAGTGCCAGGTTCAGCCTCCGGATCAAGGGCTTGACCCCGGGAGGAGAATACGACCAAATACTTTGAGGTGATCAGGCGCGATGGACCTGCACGGCTGGGAAAGCTCTTCCTGGAGAAGACCATCCAAACTCCAGCCATCATATCAAAGGATGATTATCTCTGTAGAGGCAGCGTGTTTTGCTTCGGATCTACAGAAGAAGCCATGGAACCTGCTCCAACTTCGAATGGAAACAAGAAGCTGGTAATACTTCCGTACGTCCCCTCAGCTCTTCATGTCGAGCAGCTTATCGAGCTCCCCATCCAGGAGCTGAACGGACCCAAGGGGATAGTTGTTCACCCCTTTTACGGCAAACCAGCCAGTGCCGATGTTTACGTGATGGGCTCGGCTGGCTCTCTCAAGAACCCAAGAGATCTGATCGGTGCCGTTGTCGGTGTTCGAAACAGGATTCCCTCTGACACTGCCCTCTACGTCCCAGCTCTGGCAACGCCCTCAAACCTGGCATTTTTGGTCTATCTGGGGATTGACCTCATCGACACAACCCGAGTTGTCGCCGATGCCTACTTTGGGAGGTACCACACACGAGACGGAGTTCGGTCATTGGCCGACTTCGACGAGCTGCCCTGCAAGTGTCAGTTCTGTCAGAGGCTGGCCAAAGAAGGCGAGGATGCAAAGACACTGGCAGGCCACAATGTCTTGGAGCTGGAGGAAGAGTTGGCCGTAGCCAGGGAGATGGTGAGGAGAGAGACCATCCGGGAGTATGTGGAACGCCAAGTGAGGGTTACCCCTGAGCTAACGGCAGCGCTCCGATTAATCGACCGAGAGCACATATACATCGAGCACAGAACGCCTCAGCACAGGCGCAGCACTCTGTACGCCAACACCGCAGAGTCGCTGAACAGAGTTGAGATCACACGATTCGCCGAGCGGGTGCTCAGTAGATATACCGCACCTAAAAGTGATGTGTTGCTGCTTCTGCCCTGCTCTGCCCGTAAGCCTTACTCTACCTCGAGATCTCACAGGTTCTTCACCATGGCCACAGGCTCCAGTCGCAGGTACCTGCACGAGCTCATCCTCACCTCGCCCCTGGCCTTGGTGCCTAGGGAGCTGGAGGAGGTTTATCCTGCAGCCAGTTACGACGTGCCTGTCACAGGACATTGGGATCTGGAGGAGAGGGCGTGGTTGCTGCGCTGCCTGGACAGTTACCTGGAAAAGAACAGATACACTAGAATTGTTGCTCACCTGGACGGCGAGCTGGAACAAACAGTGAAGGACCACGGAATAGATGCGGTCTACACCGGCGGCGGAACCAGCGATTCTGCCCTGACCCGGCTATCCGATGCCGTTCGCGAGGCCTGCCAGGGCGCTATGCGCCTTGGAGACATGCGCCTCGGACGCTACAGGGCTGTGGCGGATTACTATTTTGGATCCGGAGCAGGTGATGCTCTGCTGGCAGGAAAAGTGAAAGTTAAGGGCAGGGAGATCCAGAATGAAAAAGGAAAGCCTCTGGTCATGATCACCCCCAACGGCACGATCGCTCTGTCTCCGGAAGGAGCGAGGAGGCTGGAGCCCCTGGGCAACTACATAGTGAACATAGGCGATTTCCTGCCCAAAGGATCGCTGCTTGCTCCGGGCGTCGTTGACGCAGACGAGCAGATCAGGCCGGGAGATGAAGTGATAATTCGGGGGGAGAAAGCCTTCGGTGTCGGACGAGCCAAGATGTCGGGGTGGGAGATGGTTGAGTCAAAAAGGGGCGTGGCCGTGGAGCTGAAACAGATTGAGAAAATATGAATATATGAAAATGCGTGCCTGCTTCAGAATGCTTCAGTATAGCATTGATTTGATTGAGTAACAATCATTTCAGCTCGATCTTATATCCGGCATCTCTCAGCGCATTTGCAATCTTGGCTATGTGATCGATGCCCCGCGTCTCTAGCTCCAGTTCAACCCGTGTTTGGAAGATGGGAAGATCCCTTTCGTTGCGGGCATGGTAGATGTGGATTATGTTTGCCTGCGTCCTTGCAACCATGTCCAGAAGCCCGGCCAGTGACCCTGGCCTGTCCTCCAAAGTCACAGAAAGCCGCATGATTCGGCCGTGCTTCAACAAGCCCTGCCTTATTATCCTGTCAAGCAGTGGACTGTCTACGTTCCCTCCGCTGATCACCAAGACCACTTTGCTCCCTTTGGGTAGAGCAACGGAAGAACTCAGGAGAGCTGCCAAGGGAGCTGCCCCCGCTCCTTCTGCCAGAACTTTTTTGCGTTCAAGGAGGAGCAAGATGGCGGCTGCAATCTGCTCCTCGCTTACAAGGACGATCTCATCCACCTTTTCTTTGAGGATTGGGAAGTCCGCTTCACCCACACGAGTAACCATGATGGCATCTGCGATGGAGCTCTTCTCCTCGACGACGGATGGCTTGCCTTCTCTGAGGGCAACGAAGGCTGAGGGGCACGCCTCGGCCTGAACTCCGATGATCCTAGTTTTAGGTCTGATGGCCTTGGCGGCGAATGCAACTCCGCTGATGAGACCGCCGCCTCCTACCGGTACAATGATGGCGTCTACGTCCGGCAGATCTTCGAGGATCTCCAGGCCGACCGTCCCCTGGCCGGTTATGAGGCCAGGATCGTCAAAAGGATGTATGAACGTTTTTCCGGTGGAGGCAGCCATCTGCTTAGCAATTTGGAGGCTCTCCATAAGGGTCTGGCCCTTCAGAACGACATCTGCCCCGTACTCTCTGGTGGCCTCCTGCTTTGTCATGGATGTCCAAACGGGCATGACGATGGTGGCCGGTATTCCCGCCGCTCTGGCTGCCATGGCCACGCCCTGAGCGTGGTTGCCTATGGATGCTGCTACGATGCCAGGGCCAAGCTGGTCGCATTTGGTCAGGATCTTGTAGGTGGCCCCCCGAATCTTGAAGGACCCTCCCTTCTGGAGGTTTTCCAACTTAAGATACACTTCGGTCCCAGTCATCTTGCTGAATGTGGGAGAATAGATGAGCGGAGTGCGCAGCACCCGGCCCTTGATCAATTCTGCAGCCTTTTGGATGTCGTCCAGAGAGACCATTAGCAGTAATACTCACTGTAAGAATTTAGCCTTTCTTGTTACAGTTTAACCGACACTGGCCTAGAGTAAGGAGGCTAGGGCAACGGCTAAAATGGCCGACTCACTGATAACTGACTGATATTTTTATCTTGATAAGGCATAATTAGTGTAGACAATCAGCGCGGAATAATTAGTGCGGAACACTCGAAGCCAAGGCATAAGGCGCTATATCTGCCATGGTTAGAGCTATTATCGCCGCTATCCAGTACATTGGTTTGTGAGACCACCACACCCTCCTGTTCCTAGCATAGATGTAAAGTACAAAAGGGAGAATTGGCGCGATGGAAACGAGGGCCTCTGGCTCTACCTTGAGGACATAAGTGAAAATGTACCCCTGGAAGAGAAGGCAAATAACTGTAGCCAGGCCAACCATTGACTGGTTGCTGAATCGCATGACGTTTGCTTGGTTTCCCTGGTTAATAAGCCTTTCATGATTGCCCGGGATTTGCGAACCCGGGGAAGATAACCATGTTTTCCAGAAGGTCCTCCAAGAGGTCGCAGTCAAAAGCGTTAATCCAGCATTTTTTGAGTCCTTGTGCATCCCGAAGATCTTCTAATCGAACTGTTCAGATCATGTTCATAATTAAGATTTTTAAAGCATGTGGGCCAAAAAGTTCGAAATTAAGACTGATTTATCTTTGAAGCGTTCAACAAACCTGAAAAGCACACGAAATCAGGTGGCACCTCAGCAAGAGAAGGGGCTTTCTTTACAGTGGACTATCTTTATATATCATTAGAGAACCTAGTTATATGTGGAGGGGTTAAGCATTAGCTCTCTTAAATTAAGTATGGCACTTCTTGCCCTTTTGGCGCTTTGCACTTCATGGGCTGCTGGTCAAGGTTACGGTCAAGGTTATGGATACCCATATCCATCGCAGTATTCGTACTCATTTCCTTACCCGTGCCAATGCTACAGCTATCCCTGTACTTGCTCGTACCAATATTACCCAAATCAATATTATCAAAGCTGCACGTCATGTCAGACACCTAGCTACTACCCGTGTAACTACCCTTGCTACTATCCGTACACCTGTCAGAACTGGCCTTGCACGAACTATGATTCATGCCGAGATTGCGGCTATCCAGGCTACGGCCCATACCAGGTTCCAACTCCAGTTCCGTACTAATGCATCAAAAGGCACTGCGGACATCGATTGTCAGATTAAGAATAGCGGTGCCTTGAAGTGGCAAAGTGATGTTGGGCAGTTTTGCTAGATTCTAGTGTTCAATAGGTAAAGAATAGCCGAACTTAGGAGTTCGGCTGCCCGATTTATACTTTTCTTCTATGTAGGATACAAGAGACGCCAAGAAGACCTGCTAATGCAAAGGTCAGCTCGAATCCCGGCTGCTTTTTCGCTGACGGTTGGTTCTCTTTTCCGGAGGTTTGGTTGGTCTGAACTGCTACAGAAGTTGCTGAATATTCTACAGGTATGAATCCATTCTCCTCAGCGATCTTCTGGCCCTGAGGGCCTTTTAGAAAGTCGATATAAGCCTTAGCGCCCGGATTTGGAGAGCCGAAGGTGACCAAATAGAGCTTTCTGGCTAGAGAATAAGACCCATCTTTTATCGTCTCTACGGTCATTTGCTTTCCATCCAGAGCGACGGTGTCGAGATCTTTTCCCTGGATATAGCTGAAGCCCAGATAGCCAATCGCCTTATTGCTGCCGGTTACCGCTGTTTTAACTTCGGCACTGCTCATAGCTATGGTCTTCACACCTGGAGTTTCAGCTTTGCTGTTTCCCATGATGACTTCATTAAAAGTATCCAGTGTGCCGGAACCCTGCTCTCTGGCAATGACGTAGATATCACTGTCTGGCCCACCTAGTTGACTCCACTTGGTTATTTCTCCAGCGTAGATCTTCTTGAGCTGGTCGCGGGTCAAATTCTTGACACCTCCGTCATAGATCGCTTTGCTCACAGCAACTCCTATTCCATCGTAGGCTATGAGAAACTCCTGGAACCGGTCGTTATACTTTTCCTTTTCATCGGTGGTTACCTTTCTGGAGGCCATAGCCACGTTCGAGCGACCTTCCGCGATGTTCGTGAGTCCTGCGCCAGTTCCGCCTCCTGTGACCGAAATGTGGAATTCATTCTGCTGAAGGTCAAATGCCTCCGCTGCCATTTCTCCAAGAGGCAGAACTGTAGTCGACCCAGAAACTAATACTTCTGTCGTGGTTCCCAAAGAAACGTCAATCGATCCAAGAAACAGAGATACAGCCAATAGTATTAGAAGCCTGTTTATGTTATCACCATTTTCAGAGTCGAATCCTTTTCTGCTCAAGATAACCATCATTGTTGGCCTTCAATGCACAGGTCTTTCTTAATATTTGCGGTATCAATTTCCATTAGAGCAGCAGACTTATAAAATGCCCATTAAGGCTATACCGTCCGTCTCAACCAACCATAGACTAGGCCACGGATCACAAGAAACCGGTGTGATGGTTCGCCAGGGCGGGGTCTGATGGTTGTGCAAAGGCTCGACTCGCCACAATTCAAAAAAGCCTAGTTCTATTTCCTTCTTGATACTATTCAGGCATAATTTTAAGTCATTTGAAATTTTATGGAGAATACATGAAACCAACTCCTGAGATTGATCGGAAAGCATACGAATTGGCGAAGAGCTATCTGCCTAGCCTCAAATTCCGGGGGTAACGCAGGCACTCATTGAGAAATACCTGAACCCATTATCTCTTAACTCTAAACCTACATCGAAAGAACAACTGTATTGCAGAATACTTGAGCACGCCCAGAATGCAAACATGAAGTCTGAAGTCATAGGAGGATCGATCGACGGTGTGGATAAACTTGCCTCCGTCTTGTACGGTTTCAACCCGAAAGCGGTATTGGCCGAGTACGGAGACAATTGGCAAATGGTTCTTGACCATATAGTAAAAGAACTCAATCCAAGGGGCCAGGTTCGCAGAACGCCGCAAAGCATTTGGCCGCAATACTGTAGAACAATTCTTTCAGCTGCTGAATTCATTGAGCAATTTGCATCGGCCGAGGATTTCTTCAGATGGATTGACTTTTTTGATAGGGATGACAGGGCACGTGCAAGTCTCCCCATGCTTTTGGGTCATGAGATAGAAGGATTCAGATTTGCCCTTTCCTGTAATTCCTCAAGGAACTGGGGTATATCAAATTCCCAAAACCCGATGTTCACTTGCATGATATCTTTACGGCGCTTGAACTCTGTGAGAATGGAAACGATAACTACCAGTTGTTCAAGGCAATCATTCGAGTTGCGATTCACTCCAACGTCACGCCCTATAATGCCGATAAAGTGTTTTGGTTAATAGGAAGTGGATATTTTTATCAGGATCCCATGATTGGTTCAAAGGGACGTATTGGTAGCCACAAGAAAGACTTCATCGAGTTTGCTCGGACAAAGATTGCAGAGATCTGAAGGCCATTAAGTTTTTGTTTAAGCCTATGGGAAGAAATAGCTAGCAGGGCAAGCGCAGAATACTATCAGATGAGATGCGTCTAATGTAGTAACGTGGGTTGCATATCGCTTCATTTTCGCCTCGTTTTCTTCGCTCTAATAGCCCTTTGGCACCTATTCTTGATAAAAATTTTATCATAGACGCTCGTACAATGTCGTCCTCTGGACCGCATTTCTGCCATGAGCCTCGATGATAGCCCTTAGATCATCGGGGGAGATGTACTGTGACTCCTTTGAACCAGCAGTCCTGGATATGTTCTCCTCCATAAGCGTCCCTCCCAGGTCGTTGACACCCCACTCGATGGCAGACCCTGCCACGATTCTCCCTAGCTTAGTCCAGCTTGCCTGGATGTTGGTTATGTAAGGATGTAGGGCAACTCTGGCTAATGCATGCATTTTGAGATGGTCTAAAATGCCTTTGGGATTAACAACCAACTGACCTAGCTGATTGTTTCCAGGCATGAACGGCAAAAGGACAAACTCGGTGATCCCGTGGGTTCTGGCCTGGATCTCCTTGAGGATCTGAAGGTGCCTGAGACGGTCTTCCAGGCTCTCGACATGTCCATAGAGCATAGTCGAGGTTGTCGGTATGCCTAGCATGTGAGCGGTGGAGACAATGTGGCACCATTGGCTCGTAGTGAGTTTTCCCGGACATATTTTCTGCCTCACAGAATCAACGAGAATTTCCGCAGCCGTTCCTGGCATTGAGCCCAGGCCGGTCTTTTTAAGCTCGATCAATGCATCCTCCACGGGTACGCGGGAGTTCCTCGACATGTGGAGCACCTCCATGGGAGAGTAGGCGTGAAGGTGCATTCTTGGATAGCTTTGTCCTATCAGCTCCAGGATTTCACAGTAGTCCTCCAGTAACATCCCGGGGTCCAACCCACCCTGAAGGCAAATCTCAGTGGCGCCCATCGCTTCGGCTTCCGCCACGCGGCTTAGGATCGCCTCTAGAGAGAGCTTATAGCCAACGTTTTGCCTGAATGCACAGAAGCTGCAGCTTCCAACGCAACGATTGGTGAAGTTTATGTTCCTGTTGATGACGAACGATACCTCATCGCCGCAGCTTTTCTGTCTCATGAGATTTGCCAGGCGAAAGAGCCTCATCGGCTGACTCCAAAGCTTCAGAAGCTCGCTGTTATCGATTATACCCGAAGGAGAAGAATAAGGACTGGGGGACTCCAGGGACTCCAAAAAGGGTTCATGCAACTCAGAAGATTTTGAAACGCTTGATAGCTTTGATAGCATTCAAATATCCATCTCCGCATCGCCGATGATCCTGCTCTCCTTGGGAAGCTGGGAAACCAGCGTTCCATGAGAGTACAGTCCGCAACCTAATACATCCCCATTATAAAATACTACCACATATCCTGGTTCGACTTTTGCTTCAAGGACCTGACTCTTTCCAGCAAAGAAGATCCCGGATTGTTCCGAAGGAAGATGTACGACGTTCTTGGTGGCGTGCCTTCCGAAGACCTGAAGAGCGCAGCTCGTGGGTTTCCAATGTTCTTCTTTGAAGTTCATCATTCTGAGACCTATTGCCTCATATCTCAACTTAGGAAGCGCCATATCGCTAAAGGCCCAGACATTCTGGGCGCGCCTATAGAAGCAGAAGCAGTCAAACACCTGCACAGGGATACCGAACCGCTCTTGCCATAACCTGGCGATTTTAGAGCGATCCTCCAGTTCGAAGGCGTTCCTATCTTTTGACCAGCCTGGCGACAAAAAAACCCCCTGTATCGTTCTGATGAGGATAATACCTGACGCAGTGCTTCAATTCATCGCAAAACTCTGTGCCGTTCCACTCGGTAAGCCCTGAACAGCCTTTCAGGCCCTGAACCGACGCTTTCTCAAGACAGACTGTGTCCTGAGACTGCCTTAGAACATCGTCGACTACTGCCTCGTTCTCCTCCGGAGCGTAGGTACAGGTTGAATAGACTATGATTCCACCGGACCTTGTTAGTTGAACTGCTCTTTTCAGCAGCCCGATCTGGAGTACCTGGAGGTCAAAGGATCTCTTTAGGCTGCACCTGCCCAGGACCTTCGGGTCCTTTCTGGCCATCCCCTCGCTAGAGCATGGTGCATCCACCAGGACCCTGTCGAACTGTTGCTGAGGAAACCTCCGGCCGTCGTATCTCGTTATAGCCACGTTGACTGCTCCCAACCGCTCGCAGTTTGATCTCAAAGAGGTTATTCTGGCTAAAGATGGTTCATTAGCTATTATCAGACCACGGTTCTCCGTCGCTTGAGAGATCTGGGTGGTTTTGCTGCCCGGTGCTGCACACAGATCCAGAACCCGATCACCTGGCCTGGGGTCTAGCACGATTGAAGGGATCATTGATACTTCTTCCTGGATGTGGATGTGTCCCAGAACGTGCTCG
>Ga0182010_10002000_pt1 | contig 10456 bp, 12 predicted proteins | sample 611E1MmetaG_FD_120488 | JGI IMG/M metagenome (GOLD analysis project Ga0182010, IMG submission 120488) | Permafrost microbial communities from Stordalen Mire, Sweden - 611E1M metaG | ecosystem: Environmental > Terrestrial > Soil > Wetlands > Permafrost | place: Sweden: Stordalen | collected... | reverse complement strand
CCTTATAGCAGGCATCACTCTCGACACATGCCACGCCTTTGCCGCCGGATATGACATTAAAAATGATGCTGGATTATCTCTCCTCGTTAAAGAAATGCAGAATCATCTCGGGCCAGGCATGGTGAGGCTCGTTCATCTTAATGACGCCAAAAAGGGCCTTAATTCGCATGTCGACAGGCACTGGCATATCGGAGAGGGCCAGATTGGGTTGGAAGGATTGCAGAAATTCGTCAATCATCTGGCATTCAAGGATGTCCCGCTAGTACTTGAAACTCCAAAAAAGACCGAAGAGGATGATCCGAGAAATCTCAATATTGTTCGAAGCCTTTTCAAGGCATGAACAGAACATCGACCGCTCTGAAAATATTCCTGACCTCAATAGCCTGCATTCTCCTCATGTTTGCTCCGTCAGCTCACGCGGCTGGGGAAGATCGTATTCTCGGCATGTGGAACGATGAAGAAAAAGATGCTCAGATAGAAATCTTCCGCTGCGGAGTCAAATACTGCGGAAAGATCGTCTGGATCAATAAGCCGTTCTATTCGGGTGATGAGGACCGGACGAAAGCTGGCCTGCCAAGGACAGACGACAACAACCCCAATTCTGACCTCAGGTCTCATCCCATCATCGGTCTTCAAATAATGTCCGGCTTCGAATATGCAGAGGGCTACAGTTGGGTTGGAGGCAAGCTATATGATCCCAAGAGCGGCATGACGTACAGCGGGAAAATGACTCTGGTCTCGAGCGACCGGCTCGAACTGCGAGGATATGTAATCTTTTCACTATTCGGAAGAACATCCTCGTGGAGTCGTGTGCTTCCCTGATCGCTGCAAGATTCATTTTCCTAATTCACGATTCACACCTGGCAGTCCGTCAGTGGTTCGCTTTACACTCATCCTCAAAGGGGATATATTGTAATCAATAATCCACAGTACTTTAATTTCGAGGAGGCAGTTATGAATGAAGTAATCCAGACCATCAAGAAAAGACGCTCAGTTCGGTCATACGATTCCAGAACGATTCCCAAATCCCTTCTCAACGTGATCATCGAGGCAGCAAACGAGGCTCCGTCGGCGATGAACTGCCAACCATGGCGCTTTGTAATTGTTGAAGGTGACATTGCGAAGAAGAAACTCCTCAATGCTGCCAAGCCCAACGTGAATAAAATATTGGATATGATAAAAGACAGCGATCCGGAGCGCTACGAGATGATCAGGAAGCGCTACGTCGAACTGCATGATCCGGTCTATTATTCTGCTCCGGTCGTCGTTTTCGTCATCGGGTCAGGAAGATACGCGGCGCACTCATGCCCCCTAGCATGCGAAAATATGATGCTCTCGGCTCATTCGTTGGGAATAGGAAGTTGCTGGGTCGGGTTTGGAGCGATGGTGACCGATGATGCGGAAGTTAGAAAATTGCTCGAACTGAAAGAAGACGAAACGATCTTTGGCCCCATACTGCTCGGTTATGCCACTGAACATCCGGAGCGCCCGCCCAAAAAGGAACCAGTCGTAAAATGGATTTAAACCCTGAAGCCTGAAGTTGGAACAGCATAATGCGTATGGCCTTCTTCTTCACGACGCCATACGCATTATGCCGGCGATAAGTTATGATAATAAGATGGAAAAAACAAAAATTCTCATAACCTGCCCAAAAGGACTTCCTCCTTATCTGGCACAGGAACTGACAGCGCTCGGCTACCCTGTGATCGATGAAACGGTTGCAGGTATTGAAACTGAGGGCAGCCTCGATGATGCTATGCGGATGAATCTCTCATTGAGAACAGCTCATAGGGTCCTGCTTCATCTCAAGAGCTTTACCGCCGAAGACGCTAGTGATCTTTTCAATAGAGCGTCTGAAATAGAATGGGAACGCTATATCGATGAAAATGAATACCTGTCGGTTCACTCTTCGGTCGACAATCCGACAATAACTAATCCTCTTTTTGCGAACGTCAAATGCAAGGATGCAATCGTCGACCGGATAAAGGACAAATGCGGCCGGCGGCCTGACTCAGGATCCGAGATGACTGGAGCCGTCGTCTTTCTGTACTGGAAAAAAGACAGGTGCAGTATTTACCTAGACACATCGGCCGAACCGCTTCCAAAGAGGGGATACCGCAAGATACCGCTTAAAGCGCCGATGCAGGAGACCCTTGCGGCTGCCGTTGTCATGGCAACGGGCTGGGACGGAAATAGCAACTTTATAAACCCGATGTGCGGCAGCGGCACGCTAGCAATAGAGGCTGCATTGATTGCTCTTAACCGAGCGCCGGGCATTCTTAAAAACAATTACGGATTCATGCATATCAAGGGCTTCGATAAGGAGAAGTGGGATGAACTGCGAGTTAGGGCAAAAGCAGCTGTGATAAAAACTCTTAACGGAAAAATTATCGCTACGGACAATAACCCATCGGCAATCCAGGCGGCCAGGAACAACGCATCCACTGCCGGGGTAGAACATTTCATCGAGTTCGCAGTATGCGACTTCAAAGAAACGCGGATTCCCGAGGGAAGCGGAGTTGTCATGCTCAATCCTGAGTACGGCGAGAGGCTCGGCAAAACAGCCCAACTCGAAAATACCTATAAGGAAATAGGAGACTTCTTTAAACAGAAATGCAAGGGATATAAGGGCTACATTTTTACCGGCAACTTCGACCTCGCCAAGAAAATCGGCCTGCGCTCAAAACGTAAAATCCCTTTTTTCAACAGCAATATAGAGTGCAGGCTGCTGGAATACGAGCTTTATGAGGGGAGCCTGAGATCAAAAGGGCCCGAGCCCGAATAAAGGACATAAGTTTGATGTTGCCTTGCTATGATCTGAAGCTCCCTGTGGGACCGACTACTTTTGACGGCGTAATCGATATCCACAGGAAGACATCAACTATGTTTTTTCTACTTAACCGCTTTCTTCAATGTTTCCCTTAATTCTTTTGAGCCGTCATTGCTCACTTCATTTTTTATGATTATATCGACCGGGGTCACCTTTTTGTCGTAGTAGGCGTTGTTTAGACTGTCCCTTACATTCACGACTGAGCCTTCCAGATTGATCCCGGCATAGAGACCCTTCGATTTCGCAAAGGAGATAAAGTCTGCTGTGATATTTTCCTTTGCGCCTCCTCCTACGGGACCAAGAGCAACCGAAACATCCCCACCGAATTTGAAAGACGATGACAGCAAAGAATCTATTGCCTTTTGGCTCATCGCCATTACAACTAGCTGTGACGCTTCGCCCCCGATCTGCAGGCCGAAGGTTACCGATCCGATAGTGTAGAACGCAGGTTGACCCCAACCGCCCGTCTTTTCATCCTTCACTACTAACACCCCGGTTCCGCCCGACCCGCCGAGGATAAATCCTCCCTTTAGCACCTGTGGATAAATCAGAATTCCTTTAGCGTCATTCAGATGGTCCCTAAGCCACCAATAATTATTATCTCCAATGAATTCGGTAAATGTGATCCTGGCCTTGTCCACAAGTCCCTGTGCATCGGTAGCATCCGTCGCCTTTGCCGGAGCCACCATTGCCACACTCACAGCGATTAAGAAGATGACCATCATCGCAACCTTTGCAAAACTTGATATTCTTCCACTTCTACTCATTGAGTGCCTCCTTTGGATTCTCAGCGAAATGCCGATGATATCATTGAAATACCTACATTACCAATATATCAATCTCACGATGCGAAGTCGAGCAGTTTCCTGGCAATTGAACGCTAAAGTTGATATCTTTCAAGAAGCGGGTCGTCGAGGGCATAATCCAGATGACAGGCAAGATGGTTCTGTAACGATAGGGACTGCCAGGACACTTCGAAATGAACTTGTAAAATACTGTTCTAAGTGAAAGGAGAAAAAAAGATGGTTAACTTCGCACTGTTTGTTCGGCTGGAGGCAAAGCCCGGAAAAGAGAAAGATGTCGAGAACTTCCTGCGTGGAGGTCTGCAATTAGTCCAACAGGAACCAGCAACGACTGCGTGGTTTGCTTTAAGGCTCGGGCCTTCGACATTTGGCATATTCGACGCATTCCCCGATGAGACGGGGCGGCAGGCGCACCTTTCCGGCCAGGTTGCAGCCGCTTTGATGGCGAGGTCCTCAGAACTCTTTTCAATACCGCCGGTTATCGAAAAGGTGGATGTACTCGCTTCCAAACTTCCCGTAAGTTAAGGGCATACTGCATCGTAAAGCAACTGGTCTCCGGATCTGCCCACAATGTTCAACCATTGAGGCGGCTCCACACCACGGTCTGACAGGATGCGCATTTTTTTGGCCTTGCAGTCTATCTCGTAAAGATACTTGGCTCCGTTTGAGCTTGCCATAACTTTAACGGTATTTGCAGGTGTATGTTCAACGCTCCCGGTGTCATAGGAAAATGTGTTCTTATATGTATCTTCTTGAAGTGTTTTCCAAGCGGCGCTTTCATTAGTGGCACAACCTGAAGAAAACATGAAGAAGGCTAGACACACTGTAACTGTACTTACCAATCGGCACATTCTCATCTTCAATCCTCCCTGCAACTGTCAGGTTTATGATTGTTTGAATACGAACTACGCTCTTACACCATTCTTCTGCTGATGATAGGTTCAAGCGTTGCGATTATTTTTCCTTTTTCGAAGACCGTAACCTTGCCGGTGCTTTCGGAGACGACTACTGCTACAGCCTCTGTCCTGCGGGTAATGCCTGCTGCCGATCTGTGGCGCGCCCCCAGCCCGCGAAGTTTCTTCGTCACAATTCCAGCGCCCTCAAGAAACCTGCCTGCCGCCTCCACGATTCCGTCTTCCGATATGACTACCGCTCCGTCGAGTTTTGCCAGTTCTTTGATGCTCTCGACCACTTCCAGCAGTGTTATAAGTCTTTCTTTATTAGGATATCCTTTGAAGGGATTGAAAACAACCTGGTGCGATAAGTCCATTACATTGCCGCTATCACCGATGACAAATATAGTTCCTACAGACTTCCCTTCCCTGCCCAGCGCGCCTATGTCGAGAGCGATGTCGAGAACAGCCATGATGGTATGAAAAGCCTTGTGTCCGATAATCGCATGGACATCGAAGGGGAAATCTTCGCTCCATGAGAGCCTGAGATCATGAATAGTGACGGTATCGAGATGGCCCTTATCATAAGGGCCGAGCACACAGACCACTTTACTGTCAACTCCTATAATTCCTTGCATTACACCCTGGAGAAATGCGTATTTAATCCTCGAAAAACGGGTCTGATTACCCGACCAACTTCTTACAACGGCAGCGCAATACTTCTTGAGGTCGATCTCTTTCAGATCGAGACTTTCTGGAATCACGGCCACAAGACTGCCGCGTTCTGTGATTGCGGCCTTTACGAACCAGCGGCATGCCTGCTCGTTGATGAGAAATATGAAGAGCTTCTCGCTCCCGGTTTCCCGTGCGATATTCAGGGCATTACTTAGAATGACACTCTTCTGGTCTTTCACCACTTATGCTACGATCTCGGTTCCTATGCCTTCGTTTGTGAAGATCTCGAGCAGAAGACTATGCGGGACCCTGCCGTCGACGATGTGTGTCTTTTTCACCCCGTTGTCTATTGCGCGCGTGCATGCCTGGACCTTTGGAAGCATCCCTCCCCCTATGACTCCTTCATTGATCATCTCCATGATGTCGAGCTTGTTGAGGGTGGACAATACATTACCGCTGCCATCCTTGATGCCAGGCACATCTGTGAGCAGCAGAAGCTTTTCGGCCTTCAGCGATGACGCGATGGCCGAAGCAACATAGTCAGCGTTGATATTCAACGCATCTCCCGCAGCGTTCACTCCAATCGGAGAAATCACTGGGATGAAGCCATCTCTCTCAAGCGAGTTCAGGATCTCTGGATTTATCTCCTGCACCTCTCCGACAAGCCCTATATCGATCAGCTCCTCATCCTTTTTAGATGATTTTTTCAGGAGCTTCTTTTTTGCCCCTATCAGGCCGCCGTCCTTTCCGCTCAGTCCCACCGCTTTGCCACCATGGCTGTTGATGAAGGACACGATCTCTTTATTGATAAGCCCGCCCAGCACCATCTCGACAATATCCATAGTCTCCTTATCGGTAACCCTCTGGCCTTGAACAAATGTAGGCTCCTTGCCCATCCTCTTCATGATTTCGCTGATCTTAGGCCCGCCTCCATGTACAATGACCGTCCTAATACCGATGAAGTTAAAGAGCACCACATCCTGGGCAAAACACTTTTTCAGCCCCTCGTCGATCTGCGCAGCGCCTCCATACTTGATGACAAAGGTCTTCCCATAAAAGTTCCGTATGTATGGCAGCGATTCGATTAGTATATTCGCCTTTTCGAGCAGTTTCTTCATGCACTCTCCCTTTCCCGCCCTATTTGCTGCTAGTATCTTGTAACCTGTACGTTGTAACCTTCCTGCGCCAGTGTTTTGGCAAGTTGCACGGCATCCCCACTATTCTTGAATTTCCCGATCCTTACGCGATAATATTTATCTTGGCCGATATGGGACTGCTTGATATAAACATCCTTATAATGCAGGTCTAGGCCCTTCTTGAGTCTCCTGGCATTCGACTCATCCCTGAAAGATCCGATCTGGATGGTTACCATCGAACCCTCCAGTTGACCGTATTTCACTTCCTTCACATATCTCGTATACCGGCCCAACGGCTCCACATCAACCTTCGCCACACCTGGTCCAATAAGCCCTATCTTCTTGGCTGCTGCATAGGAGAGGTCTATATCACGCCCGGTTACCAACGGTCCGCGGTCGTTGATGATACACTCTACGTCCTTACCGTTGGCGGGATTGCTGACTCTCAACTTAGTGCCCAGCGGATAGTCTCTATGCGCGCACGTTAGAGCAAACATATTGAAGTTTTCACCAGAAGCAGTCTGCTTGCCGTAGAATTCCCGCCCGTACCAAGAGGCGTAGCAGCTTTTTTTCTCTCCCTTAAACTCCTCAAATTCTGAAATCCGATGCTCGCCAGGACGCACTTCCTCCGGAGCTGCAGGGACCAGGACCTGCGCCGTAGGAGGAGCAACACTCTTTGAGGTGGCGCAAGCGGCTAGAAAGATGAGTGATAGAGAGCATGCAGTGAGAACAAGCCCCCCATGTCCGGAACATGCTTTCTGGATTTGTTTATAGTATATATCTGCTGAGGTCTTCATCTTTAACGACATCCGACAGTTTTTGCTTTACATATGCCCTATCTATGCTAATGGATTGGTCCTGCATCTCCGGCGCATTGAAGGATACGTCTTCCAGTAGCTTTTCAAGCACTGTATGGAGTCTGCGCGCCCCGATGTTTTCTGTTTTTTCATTGACGGTTGCCGCGATCCCTGCCAGTTCATCGATTGCATCTTCCCCGAAGGTAAGCTTGACTCCTTCTGTTTCGAGCAAAGCGATGTACTGCTTGATAAGGGCGTTGTGCGGTTCTGTAAGAATCCTGATGAAATCATTCTTGCCGAGGGATTCCAGCTCGACCCTTATCGGAAATCTTCCCTGCAGCTCGGGGATCAAATCAGAAGGCTTCGAGATGTGGAATGCGCCGGCTGCGATAAAGAGGATATGCTCCGTCTTTACCTGACCATGCTTCGTAGCGACAGTAGATCCTTCGACTATCGGCAGAAGGTCCCTCTGGACGCCTTCCCTCGAAACATCCGGCCCCTGGCCATGCCCCCTGCTGGTTATCTTGTCGATTTCATCTACGAAGACGATGCCAGACTGTTCGGTCCTTTCGATGGCCTCCTTCGTTACCTTCTCCATATCGATCAGTTTGCTCGCCTCTTCCTGGGTGAGCAAAGCAAGGGCTTCAGGCACCCTCACCTTCTTCCTTTTGGACTTCTCAGGCAGTAAGCTCCCCATCATTTCCTTCAGGTTGATCTCAAGCTCTTCGAGCGCGACATTAGAAATCACACCGAAAGGCATCGATTTTTCCTTCACCTCGATATCTACATACCTGGAGTCAAGCTTGCCATCCTTCAACTGCGTCCGCAGCCTCTCGCGAGTATCTTTATATTGCTCCCTGTCTTCAGGCTCTTCTGCATCTCCCCTAGCCGGTTTCGGTATCGGCAGAAGCAGATCGAGCAGGCGGTCTTCAGCGAGCGTCTTCGCTTTCTCGCGCACCTTCGCCATATGTTCGGTCTTGACCATGCCCATGGCAAGCTCTGTAAGATCCCTGATTATCGATTCCACGTCGCGGCCGACATAGCCGACCTCTGTAAATTTAGAAGCCTCGACCTTGATAAAAGGAGCATTGTCCAGCTTTGCAAGCCTTCGCGCTATCTCGGTCTTGCCTATACCGGTGCTGCCTATCATGATTATGTTTTTTGGCAGGACCTCTTCCTTCAGGTCCGACGAGAGCATCTGCCTCCGCCACCGATTCCGCATTGCGATTGCGACAGATTTCTTCGCCTTCTCCTGACCGATGATATATTTGTCCAGTTCTTCGACGATTTTTCTGGGTGTTAGGTTATCCATTCAGTTCCTCTAGAGTGATATTTTTATTGGTATAGATGCAGATGTCAGCTGCTATCTCCATGGCCTTGCCGACCATGTCCACGGCATTCATGTCGGTATTTTCAAGCAGCGCGCGGGCAGCAGCCTGGGCATAGGGACCACCCGTCCCGATGGCAGCGATGCCGGTTTCGGGTTCGATCACATCGCCGGTGCCGGATAATATCAGCGTATGATCAGCATCCGCGACAATCAGAAGTGCTTCGAGCCTCCTCAGCATCTTGTCGGTCCGCCAGTCCTTTGCAAGCTCAACCGCAGCCCTCGTTAGGTTGCCCTTGTACGTCTCGAGTTTACCCTCGAACCTTTCGAAGAGAGTAAAAGCGTCAGCAGTGGCCCCCGCAAACCCTCCGAGGACCTTGTCATTATACATTCTCCGTATCTTCCTTGCATTGTGCTTCAGCACAGTATTTCCCATGGTCACCTGTCCGTCGCTGGCCATGGCAACACTGTTATCCCGCCTGACACATAAAATTGTCGTTCCGTGAAACATCTATTCTTTACCTCCTCTTTCTCCATCCGAAAAGGGGTGGGCCTTGTCGTACACATCTATAAGATGCCCGATATCAAGATGGGTATATTTTTGGGTAGTCGACAGGGATGAATGGCCCAGGAGTTCCTGTATGACCCTCAAATCAGCACCGCCGATCAGGAGGTGCGTCGCGAATGTGTGCCTGAGCGTGTGTGGGCCGATCTGCCCTTCGATACCCGTAAGCCTAGCATATTTCACTACTATACGCCTTATTTGCCTGTCGGTCAACCGCTCGCCGCTCTTGTTGAGAAATAGTGCAGAGTCATCACCAGTCAGCAATTTCTTCTTTTTGAACAGCACTCTTTCGATAAGATACGATTTCAATGCTTCGATCGCCTTGCCGCCGACCGGAACGATACGTTCCTTTTTCCCTTTTCCTCTGGCCTTTACTAGAGCATCCCTTACATTGAGATCGTCCGTGTTCAGCCCCTCGACTTCGCTCACCCTGAGACCGCTCGAATAAAGAAGCTCCAGGATGGCCCGGTCGCGCACCGGTAGAAGACCGATACCCTCTGGCGCCTTGACCAGTCCGAAGGCATCGTCGACATCAAGGAAAACAGGCAGATGCTTCGGAGCTTTGGGCGACGGGACGAGCTTTGCGTAATTGATCTTCACATAGCCTTCCTGGTAGAGATACTTAAAGAAAGATCTGAGGGTCGCAAGCCGTCTCGCAACCGTAGATTTCGCCCTACCCTCGCTCATCTGGTTCGATAGAAATCCCCTGATATCGACCATCTCGATCTCTTTAGGATCCGACCGGCAATACTCCGCAAAGTCCTTAAGGTCCCTCTTATAAGCCCTGATGGTGTGGACCGAAACACCGCGTTCCACCTCAAGGTATTTGAGGAATTTGCCGATGTATGGTTCTAATTTATTATCAGACATTGTGCGTCCTTTTGTGGAAGCATCACCATGTGGATGCCCTATTCCGATTACGCTTTTTTAGGGCAGCTACTTATGCCCCCTGCAATTCATTCTCCAAGATCATACTCTCTTTCGAGCATCTGCATGTAATCATTCCATTGCCCGATCGCCGTCTCAGCCATCCTTTGCCGGCGCAGCCGCTTGTCCCGCAAGCGCGGCATACCATCCTCTGCAGGAAGCAAGCCGAAATTTATGTTGCTGGGCTCGAAATGGTTCGGGTCCGAATCGACGAGATGTGCGACAAGGGATCCATGTGCCGAAGCTCTCGGGGGAACAGGAAAGTCCTTTCCCAAGACCCTGAGTGCAGCCGCAATCCCCGCCAGGAGCCCGATAGCGGTAGATTCGATATATCCCTCGACTCCAGTAATCTGCCCGGCGAAATAGACCTTATGCGGACGAGCATTGCAATGAGTCGCTGCATCCTTTAAGGACAGGTCTTGGTTTAGATGCTTAGGTGAATTGATGTAGGTATTCCTGTGAATACTGCCGAACCTGTAAAAGTCTGCATTCTGAAGGCCTGG
>Ga0182010_10001999_pt1 | contig 10466 bp, 8 predicted proteins | sample 611E1MmetaG_FD_120488 | JGI IMG/M metagenome (GOLD analysis project Ga0182010, IMG submission 120488) | Permafrost microbial communities from Stordalen Mire, Sweden - 611E1M metaG | ecosystem: Environmental > Terrestrial > Soil > Wetlands > Permafrost | place: Sweden: Stordalen | collected... | reverse complement strand
TCCGCGATTACGAGCTGGAGGGCATAGTTGCTCTGCCTGAGGACAGAAGGGAGTTGCCTGAGGACGTCAAGGTCCACATCGATAGGCAATTCGGCATCCATTGTCTGTGAGAGGTAGTCAAGAACTCTTTCCCGATCGGCCTTTTTATCCAGGTCCGATGGTTTTTCCAAAATTATCTTAACAGGAAATGCGAGAGGGTTCAACTTTTGTAAAGTACTTTCCCCATATCTTTCGTATCGTATCCGCCAAGTGAATTAACGGCGCCAATGAATTCCTTGTCCTCTCTGATGATCCTCAGAAGTATCTTGATTTTTTCAGTATCCATGAATTCAGCAGGAATGGCTATGTCATACCGCTCCTCAGCCACGGGTATGAAATCGAGGTCCAGCGCCTTAGCTGAAGAATAAACGGCCAGTCCTGTATCGGCCAACCCTGTCAGCACGGCAGAAGCAACAGCCATGTGAGTATATTCGTCGCGTTCGTATCCTTTGATAAGGAGTGGATTAATGCCCAGTTCTCTGATATATTTGTCGAGCAGAAGTCTGGTACCGGAACCGGCCTGTCGGTTGATATATGCAACATCATCCCTGACAAGGTCACCGAATCCCCTGATATTCTTCGGATTGCCCTTCTTTACAAGCAGGCCTTGCAGGCGGTAGACAAGGTTGATAAGGACAATCTTCTTTTCAGGAAGATACTTCTTGATGTCGGCTATATTGTATTCGCCAGTCTCATCCAGGAGATGCGTTCCAGCCATATGGGCTTCGCCTTTCTTAAGGGCCATCAGGCCTCCCATTGAACCGACATGGGCCGATGACAAGCCGAACCCCGGATAGTTTTTCTTTATCGAGTTTGCAAGGACGTCCAGAGTGTTATCATGACTGCCAATACAGACGATTGTATTGTTCAGCTCTTCCTTTCCCCTGAAGAGTTCCACTTCGACTTCGGAGCCGCCAGCCAGACCCTCGGAACTTGCAGGGACCTTCACCATGCCGTCGGACCGCACTAACGACATCAGCAAACCGGCGCCGCGGCCTGCGGGCGTCGCAATATACTTTCCACCTACCACGCCGACCTTCACCCTTATGAATTCATCGACCCCCAATACAGACGCAATCTGTCTCGATATAGCAGCCCTGATGACTTCACCTCTGTCCATCCGAACTGAACAAAGCCTCTCAATCAGCGGTAGCGCATAAAGACGAAAGGTCACAAAAGCAGACACCGGATAACCCGGGATGCCAAGAACAGGGGTCCCGTCAACGATGCCGGCAATGAAAGGCTTTCCCGGCTTGATCGATACACTGTTTATAATCACCTCGCCTAGATCGGCGATAGCTGCTGCGGTGAAGTCTTCCGAGCCCCTTCCAGACCCTGCATTAATGATGACGATGTCCGATTTCCCTGCAGCTTCCGAGATAGTATTCTTGATCTTCCCGAAATCATCGCTGATGATAGGATATTTGAAGGCTTCAGCCCCCAATTCCGAGGCAAGGCCAAACAGCATCGCAGAATTATATTCTATTATCTCAGGCGGAACCGGTGCGCGATGCCTGACAGTCTCAGGGTCCACCAATTCGGTACCTGTCGGTATTATGGCGATCCTCGGCCTCTTCAGGACCTGGACCTCGACGTGACCGCTTGCAAGTAGCGCGCCGATATCAACCGGACGAAGGAGATGGTTTTCAGAAACAATCAACTCCGTAGCTACGATGTCCTCACCGATAGGCCTCACATGCTGATACGGAGTAACCGGCGAGTATATTTCGATAAACTCTCCCGGGCGGTTGACATCCTCTATCATGATGACCGCATTGAATCCTTCTGGCATTGGATCGCCGGTATCCACAGGCATTGCCTGGGTCCCTATTGCAAGCAGGCCGGGCGACTGCTCAGAGGCGGTCAGAGTTTCGGTAAACCTTACGGCATAACCGTCCATGGCAGCAGAATGGTAAAATGGCGACGAATATCGGGCAAAGACCGGTGCTGCAGTGATTCTTCCAAGGGATAACGCAGTGGGTAATGTTTCCACAGACAGACGACCGACGCCGATTGAATCGAGTCGTTCAAAAAATATCTTCAACGATTCTTCAAGGGAGCGGCTTTCGAGAAAGACCTTCTTCATTGCCAAAAACCCCTTGTCATTGAGCGGGCGCTTCTCCGGAAAAATCGAGGAGCTTCGCATCGTTGCCCTGAGTTACCGATCTTCCCATAAATTCTCCGCCTTCGGCAATGACAAGCTTTTTTGAACAGATATCACCATAAAGGTGGGCCGACGGTTTGAGTTCGACAATATCATCTGCCTTGAGTGTCCCTTCAACGCGCCCGCCAACGACAATCCCGCTTGCGACCAGGTCTCCCTTTACAAAAGCCTGCTCTCCAACGACAATCCATCCCGCGGTTATGTTGCCAGTCAGCTTGCCGTCTATCCGGAGGGTGCCGGAAACAGTGATATCACCTCTGAATTCTGAGTTTATTCCTATGAATGATTCGAGCTTATCGTTTTTCTTTTGAAACATTGCTTGCAACCTCCAAAAAGCTCTTCGGATTTACAGCCTTCCCCTGCTCCCAGACTTCGTAATGCACATGGGGGCCGGTCGAATTGCCGGTCGAACCGGAATGAGAGATGATTTCACCTCGCTTGACCCGCTGCCCAATCTTCACAGCAATCGAACTGTTATGCGCATAAGCAGTGGAATATCCGAGACCGTGTTCGACAACGACCAGATTGCCGCTTCCTGCGCTCCATCCGGCAAAGCTGATTATGCCGTCAGCTGTCGCCTTGACAGGCGTGCCGGTAGGGACAGAAATATCGATTCCAGTGTGGAACTGCGCACCTCCGCCCATCGGCGCTTCCCTTTCGCCGAACGGAGAGGTTATGGCACCTGAAACGGGCCACCCACTGGGTGTCGAGACAAAAATATCCCTCTGCCCTTTCAGGTATTCCTGGATCGAGGCGACCGACTTCGCGCTCTTTCGTAGCTGCTCTTTCAACTCCTCCATATCTATCGAGCCCGCGTCCGCATAAACCGTTTTTGGGTCGATATTTTCCAGGATTTCCTTCTTGCCGCCACTGGACAAAATGCCTTTGAATTGCATTTCGGCCTGCTTCAGCATGGTCATAGTAGATCTCATTTCAGTGAACTGTGCAGCATAATAATTCATCGCAGTCTTCATTCTCTTGTATTCAAAGGCATCAATAGCGAAGGATACTACAAAGAGCGATCCGACCATCCATAATAAAATCGATATACCGATGCCGATTGTTGGTACTTTGATATTGATAGTCCTTTTGCTGTCGTGGGGAACCATCATGATTGAAACAGGGGTGAAGAGTTTTTTTATGAAACTTTTGACCTTATACATAACGGATCTTCTCTTTACCTCCCTTCTCGATATATCCGATGAGAAATGCGGGGTAACCAGCTTCGGTCAGCAAGTCAATTGCAGGAGTGACACTCTTCTTACCCAGTACTATAACATATCCTATTCCCATGTTAAAGGTCTTTTTCATATCGGCATCCGGCACTCCTCCCCATTTTCGTATCAGTTCGAAGACAGCGGGTACGGGCCAAGATCCTTCATGAATGACCGCAGTAAGTTTCTTATTAAAAATTCTCGGCAGGTTTCCCGGAATTCCACCGCCGGTTATATGAGCCATTCCTTTAACTCGGACCTTGTCTCTTATTGCATTAAAAGCCTTAACATAGATGCGGGTTGGTTTAATAAGCTCCTCGCCTACCAATCCCGCGAGTTCAGGGACGCGGCTGTCTATCCTTAATCTCTTTTTTTCGAAAAAAACCTTTCGCGCGAGTGAATATCCGTTGCTGTGAAGACCGCTCGATGCAAGACCTATTATTGCGTCTCCCTCTTTGATCGCTGACCCGTCGATGATCCTTTTTTTTTCAACAACGCCAACAGAAAACCCTGCCAGGTCATATTCATCCTCTTTGTAGAAACCTGGCATTTCAGCGGTTTCACCTCCGATGAGAGCGCAGCCGGCCTCACGGCATCCCTTGGCGATGCCGCTCACGATATCCTTCGCCTTATCAGGCCGCAGTTTTCCTGTGGCGAAATAGTCGAGGAAAAAAAGTGGTTCCGCCCCGGAGGTGAGTATGTCGTTGACACACATTGCCACGAGGTCAATGCCGACGCTGTCATGGCAGTCCGACATGAAAGCGATCTTAAGCTTCGTGCCGACGCCGTCGGTCCCGCTGACAAGAACGGGGTCCTTATATTTCTTAAGCGCGAACAAGCCTCCAAAAGACCCTATATCGGTCATAACCTCAGGTCTGAAGGTCTTTTTGACCAGCGGGGATATCAGCCTAACAAAACGATCTCCCTCATCAATGTCGACACCCGCTTTTTTATAAGTCAATTTTTCCATTATTCCCCCCTATCAACTATAGCGCAAGAAAAAAGATAATTGGGTGATTTGAATCACATAGGTCCTCTCGCTCAATCCAGCATAGCCGAGGTTCTTAGACGGGCCTTCCTTCTTCCAAAATTGGCATTCCTGCTTTCGCGGGAATGACGGCTATTGACATTCTCTCCGGCATGAATGCCGAAGATTCTCAGCTTCCGACACTCCCAAGGGCAGAGCGCCTTATGCAACCAGCCGAGACCTTATTTCCTGCTTCAACGAGCGGCCTGACTGCACCATCTCTCTATGCCCTATGAAAGCAGCACCCTTTTCAGGACAGGCTAACCGGGAGAGTCCCTCCCTTAGTATGTTCTTTGCGCCATTAGTATCCGCATTTTCAGTATTTCCGCAGGCCTGACAGTGAAACACTGCCTGCGAAGGCCTGTTATCGGCCTCTATGTGCCCACACTCTGAGCATTTCTGGCTTGTATACTGCGGCGGTACAAGCACGATGACACCCCCGCGCCAATATTGCTTATAGCTCAGTTGGCGTGTCAGCTCTCCCCATCCTTGATCCAAAATGGCCTTGTTAAGCCCCGACTTGGCCTTGACGTTACCCCCCGGCTTCTCAATACTTCCCTTTGATGACTTCGACATGTTTCTTACCTGCAAGTCTTCCATGCACACTATAGCGTGGTTTTTGCTAAGGGTGCATGAAGCCTTATGCAGGTAATCCTTCCTAATGTTGGCAATATGCCAGTGCAGCTTCTGGATCTTCTTGACTAGCTTGTACCTGTTGCTCGAAAACTTTACCTTCTTTGCAATGCAACGCTGCAACTTGGCGAGTTTCTTTTGGGCATTCATGAAAGCGTTGATCGGCTCTATGTGCGTACCGTCAGACAGAGCAACCATCTTCTTTATCCCAAGATCGATCCCCACTGCTTTCACGGAAGGATGTACCGGATTGGACACTTTGATTTCCGTCTGAACCGATACGTACCAGTGGTCGATCTCTCTTGATACTGTCACGTTCTTGGGCTTCCCTTTAATGTATTGGCTTTTGCAGAACCCTACCCATCCGATCTTAGGCAAGAAGATTCGATTGTTGCTGATCTCAAAGCCCTGTGGATACCGGAAACTATCTTTACACTGGCCTCTCTTCTTGAATACAGGGAACCGTTTCGGGTTAGCCTTGTCGAAAGCTTCTTTGATAGCCTTATCAAGAGCTTTTAACGTCTGCTGTAGCGGCTGTGAAGGCGCATCAGCAAGGAATGGATGCTCTTTTTTCCACATGGGAAGCATGTTAGCAAGCTTATTATAGGACAAACAACTCTGCTTACTGTCGAGCCTTTCTTTCTGCAGTGCAAGTGCTCTAATCCAGAGAAAACGGTTACAGCCGGCGAACTGACGCATTAACGCCTCGCCTACTGGACTGGTGTTTAGTCTGAATTTATATCCCTTGCGTATTACGATACTCATATTTAAAAAGATTCGCTCGTTTTGTCAAATATATTACCCCAGAAACGCCTTATATCCCCGACCTGAAGGACGGGGCTTTATGGTACTCCATGATAATACGTGCCCATTTTTATCTTCATGCTGATGTCGACGGCCCTTGCAGAATGGGTCATGGCGCCTACTGATATAATGTCGACACCCGTCTCCGCTATGTCCCTGACATTCTTGAGATTCACATTTCCGGATGCTTCGATCACCGTCTTCCTGTCATGCGAGTGTATCATATTAACTGCTCTCTTCATTTCTTCGACAGACATATTGTCGAGCATAATAACATCCGCTTCGGCATCGAGCGCATCCATCAGCTCGCCCATATTTTTGACTTCGACCTCGATCTTAAGAAGATGATGCGCCTTCCTTGCACGTACTATCGCCGTCTTTACACCACCGGCAATCTCGATGTGATTATCCTTGATCAAGACACCATCGTAAAGGCCGAATCTGTGGTTCCATGCACCGCCTATGGTCACTGCATATTTTTCCATGACCCGCATCCCGGGCTTTGTCTTCCTCGTATCGACTATCCTCACGGGCAAGCCCCTTACCTTTTCAACAAAAGCTCCTGCCGTCGATGCGATTCCTGAAAGGTGCTGGAGAATATTGAGCGCTACGCGTTCTCCAGCAAGAAGGCTTTTAGCCCTTCCTGAGATGCGCGCAATGATATCGCCTTTTTTGACCACACTGCCTTCAGCGAAAAAGATATCTATCTTCACATCTGCATCGACGATATCGAAAACCTCGGATACAAAGGACATTCCGGCGAGGATGAAGGCTTCCTTGGCGATTATATCTGCATTTGCAGTCTCATCACCAATTATGAGCAAGGACGTTATATCGCCGTGACCGATGTCCTCGGCTAAAGCGACACGGATGAACTCTTTCGAACTGGTCCACATTGTGAACTAGCCCTCAGCGCGGAACGTGTCCCACTATCTCTTCCTGAGGAGTGAAAAGAGACCGAATATTCCCCCGGTAACAGCTCCGATAGCAAGTGCAGAACGCCAATCGAGCAGAGTGGTCACATTACCGTTGATATTTTTTCCTATCATGAGAATAGTAGAGCTGTTATCTGAATTGATCTCCTTAGCAGCCATGATACCAACGGCACTCCTGTTCACCGTCGCATCCCCTGCCGCAACTGCCACCGACGCACATGAAAAATTCAAGTTCGTTTCGTTCCCTGCGGCAATAAGCCCAATGCTCTGGTTCAGTGACAAATTGGCTCCTCTCATCATCACGGATGCACCCTGCGTGACTTCCACGCGCTCGCCGTCTATGCTGAGCGCCCCGACTTGCTGGAGTTCGATATGCCCTCCCTCGACCGCCTTGATAGTGCTCTGCCGAACTTTTATGAATTGAGCTTCTATGAAGTCGAGGTCTTTACACTCAATATCCATTGAAATTTTTTCCATTGTACGCCCCCTTATTAACGGTCGATCGACCGCAGAAGTTTCAAATTCTCTTCGATCTTCTGCTCTTTTTTTACGAGATCATCGAATTTGATCCGCTCTTTCTCGACGACCTCCCTCGGCGCATTACTCATGAAATCGTCGTTCTGCAACTTCTTGTTGAGAAAGGCAAGAGAGCTTTCCACTTTGGCGATCTCTTTTTCGAGGCGCGAGACTTCAGATGCCACATCCAGAAGTCCCTCCATCGGGATGTAAATCTCCATTCCGTTCTTTATTGAAACAGCCGATCCTTTCAGCCGCTTGATGCCGGGTCCGATATTGACCTCTTTGCATCTCGCCATCTTCTTGAAAATCTCGCTATTTTCCCTGAAAAGGGCCTCCACGTCTCCTGAAGCAGTCCGGATATCGGCCCTTAGCTCGACAGAGGGGGAGATATTCAATTCTCCCCTGATATTCCTTATTCCGGTCACTGCGTCGATAAGGTAGCCCATTTTTTGTTCGGTATCGAAATCCCTTGGCAGGTCGCCGCCATATCTGGATGTCATAATGCTGTAATCCTTGTCGAGGACAGTATTCCAGAGTTCCTCTGTCACGAAAGGCATCAAGGGATGAAGGAGCTGCAGCATTTTCTCGAAAACAAAATAGAGACAGTTGATGACGCCCGTCCTTCCTGCGCTCTCTTCGTTATAGAGCAGAGGTTTGGACATCTCTAAGTACCAATCGCAGAATTCGTGCCACAGAAATTGGTATATTGTGTTGGCCGCATCGTTGAAACGGTAGATTTCGAGGTTGCGGTGCACCTCTTCGGCGGCTGCAGAAAGCCTGCTCAGAACCCATTTGCTGCCCAGATCGAGACCCACATCGGCAGGGCTTACCGGCAGCCTTGTCCATGAGCCCTTGTACATCAGCATGAATTTCGAGGCATTCCAGATCTTATTGATGAAATGGCGATAGCCTTCCACGCGTTCTTCAGAAAACCGTACATCCCTTCCCTGTGCGGCAAAGGCGGCGAGGGAAAATCTGAAGGCGTCTGCGCCGTATTTGTCGATCATCACCAGCGGATCGATCACATTGCCTTTCGATTTGCTCATTTTCTGGCCCTTCGCGTCACGGACCAAGGCATGAATGTATACATCCCTGAAGGGTACCTCTTCCATGAACTTCAGCCCCATCATGATCATTCGAGCGACCCAGAAAAAAAGGATATCGAACCCAGTGACGAGCACACTCGTCGGATAGAAAGTCTGGAGATCATCTGTCTTCCCGGGCCAGCCAAGCGTCGAAAAGGGCCAAAGTGCAGAAGAAAACCAGGTATCTAGAACATCAGGATCGCGTATGACGTCGCCTCCGCAGTTGGGGCAGACCTTCGGGTCCTCGCGGCCGCATACCGGGATTACGCTCTTCGGGATACGGATAACCTTGGAATTGTTGATTATCTCTTCTTTCGACAGGCCCAACCGTCTCAGTTCCGAGTACGTACCGGACTGAATCATCGCTCCATCGGAAAGCTTAACCGGCTCAAAAAAAATGTGTTCAATCAGGTCCCCTTGCAATATCCCATCGTCAGTCCTGCAATCAGGACAATACCAGACGGGTATCCGGTGTCCCCACCATATCTGACGAGATATGCACCAGTCCTTGATGTCTCTCATCCAGGCGAAATAGTTATTTTCCCACGAATCGGGAATAATATTTATCTCCTTTCTCTTAACAGCTGCAACAGCTTCGGTCGCCATGGTCTCTACTCGCACATACCACTGAATCGTGAGCAGCGGCTCGATTATTGTCTTACAGCGATAGCAGTGGCCGACTGAATGAGAATGCTTCTTTTCACCCTCCAGGAGGTCGAGTTCCTTGAGGTCATCCAGCACTTTCTTCCTGCAAGCATAACGGTCGAGCCCATTGTAACGCTCTCCCGCTTCCGGACTCATGCTGCCATCCTCGGTGATAACATTTATAAAAGGAAGATTATGGCGTTTCCCTGTTGCTTCATCGTTGAAGTCATGGGCAGGGGTCACTTTCACAATCCCGGTGCCGAAAGTCGGATCGACCATTGTATCGGCGATAACCGGTATCCTCCTGCCAGTCAACGGCAACTGGACAACTTTATTGATGAATCGCCTGTATCTTTCGTCGTCGGGGTGAACCGCAACAGCTGTGTCGCCAAGCATTGTCTCTGGCCTCGTAGTCGCCACGGTGAGATAATGAACTCCGTCTTCCAGCGGATATTTTATGTAATATAGCTTACCTTCGAGGTCTTCATACTCCACTTCAAGGTCAGAAAGGGCCGTATGGCAACGCGGACACCAGTTGATAAGCCTGTTGTCACGGTAGATCAGGCCCTCCTCGAAGAGCCTGACAAAGACTTCCCTAACTGCCTGAGACAATCCGTCATCGAGAGTAAACCTCTCGTGCGACCAGTCGCATGAGGCCCCGATTTTCTTGAGCTGGTGGATGATTCTGCCACCATAGTCGGCCTTCCACTTCCAGACCCTTTCGATAAATTCTTCCCTGCCAAGCCGATGCCGGTCAAGCCCTTCTTTGGCCAATTCCCGTTCAACTACATTTTGTGTCGCGATCCCGGCGTGATCGGTTCCAGGAAGCCAGAGGACCTTATGCCCGCGTAAACGCTTCCATCGGGAGAGAACATCCTGTAGAGTTGCATTCAGGGCATGCCCCATATGCAGCGACCCTGTCACATTGGGTGGCGGGATGACGATACAGAACGGCGATCCTTCGGCATCCTGATCTGGCTTGAAATAGCCGTTTCGTTCCCAGGCATCGTACCATTTATCTTCAATCTCTTCAGGACTATAACTTTTTTTCAATTCCATTGTATTCCCATTATTTATTAGTTTGGAAGGAGTCTGCAAGAGCAATAGGCTGTATCAGCGCCCGTTAACTAAGCTCGGAAGTGATCTTCTCTATTTCCTGCTTTATGATAGCGTCTGCCAGGCCGGGCACGACTTTCCTGATCTCGGCATTGACAGCATTGTGAAGGTAACCGGACATCTCTCTGATCGATTCCCTCAGGGCCTCTTCAAGCAGATTTGGTAAGGTATCGGATACGGCGCGTTCTACGGATTCCCTTACCAAAGAAGGCAGAATGGCGCTTATGCTTTCCAAGACGGCCGCCTTGATTTCCTCCTTGGATATGACGGCAGGATTCGGCACTA